>Ga0302325_10001259_pt1 | contig 65503 bp, 65 predicted proteins | sample Palsa_T0_2_FD_201948 | JGI IMG/M metagenome (GOLD analysis project Ga0302325, IMG submission 201948) | Peat permafrost microbial communities from Stordalen Mire near Abisko, Sweden - Palsa_T0_2 | ecosystem: Environmental > Terrestrial > Soil > Palsa > Peat permafrost | place: Sweden: Abisko...
GGTGTCGTATTGAAACGGATTGCAGATGTTGCAGTACTCGTCGCTCTTGGCGCCGATTGCCCCATAGTTGAGCTGATACGGATCCGGAACGTAGTTATCCCACTGGTCGCCGTAATACTTCCAGGAAATGTCGGCGGCCAACAGGCTGTCGCCGATGCTGGGGGTCGAGGACGGCGGGATGGTGAACACCGTGTTGTCCGGGCTGGTGTCGGTGAAGGCGTTTTTGCCGTTGCCGAAATAGCCGGGATTGTAATTGTTGAGCAGATAATAATGGCCGGTTTCGCAATGCGGATCGATCGGATGCGGCAAGGATTGCAGGTAATTCACCACCGTCGACACGCCCGGCTGGGTCGGATCCGAGCAATTGCTGTAGGAGCCGCCGCCGTATGCGGGGGAGCCGAAGGAGCCGCCGCCGTAGCCGTCCTCGGCATACCAATTGTTCGTGCCGGGGGCCGGATTCGGGTTCTCGATTTCATCCAGGACCGCGGGCTTCGCAGTGGTGCCGTCGGACACATCGTGCGGCGGTTTCTTCGGATGCCCGGCGCCGTCGCTGAACCAGATGGCATCGCCATGCCCGAGCATGATGTGATTCGCGCCGGTTCCACCGTCCACGGATTGATGGAAGTTGTCGCTCATCGCGAATTCATCGGCGAGTTGCTTGAAGTACGGCGCATCGCCTCGCTGCACGTTGTAGAAGCCCAGCGACGTGGAGCCTTCGCCCGTGGTCGTGGCCGCGGCCGAGTAGTCGGTGCTGAAGTTGGCGGCCGGCGCCAGGCCGTTGCTGCCCGCGCCCTCGGTCACCTCCACCCAGGAGAAGAGCTGCGCATCGCACCCCGACGGACGTTCCGGAGTGGCGTGCGCGAGGCTGCAATCCAGCTGCTGCCACATTTGATAGAAGCGGTGCACGGGGCTGGCAGCGTAGTCGTCATAGCTGAATGCAGCGCCGGTCAATTGAAACGGGCCGGGGGGCAGGGCGTTCACATCCGCGATGCGCGTATCGGGGGTCTTGTGCGCCAGGAGAGTGCCGCCGCCGACCAGGTATTGATAGTAGTCGGCGGGCAACCCGTTTTCGGATGCTTGAGCCAGGCTCAAGCTGTTGCCGGCAACGTAGGACTGCGAGGGCTTGCCGCCCAACGTCGGGCCGCCGACCAGGGGTGCGGGCAGCACGTTATTCTTGAACGAGGTTTTCGGCGGGCTCAGCAGAAAAGCATCGGCGGTCGGGTCCGCGGCGGCATGCTGCTCCGCCTTGTAGAAATTCGGTCCCGGCGCACCGTCGTTCTTGACGATTCCTTCGGAGAGCAGATTCCAAACGTGCTCGCCGTTCTTCGGCTCGTAAGTGGCGAACACATGATCGAAGCTGCGATTCTCGCCGATGATCACGATGACGTGTTTGATCGGCGTGCGCGTGTTGGTGCTGGGATCGGCGGTTTGCGCCGCGGCTGCCAGCGTGGCCCCGAGCGATAGCTGCAGCACCGCCGCGGAGCAGAGCCCGACGCGCACCGCTGCCAGCGTATTTGAAATGATGGTCTTTGAATCCACGAGTTGATCTCCCATTGACGTTGCAGGTCGTTCCTAGCGCTCAAGCGTGCGCCGAGCGAACGTTTTAGAGGAGATGTGTTGCAGCGGTGTGATGATTGCGTTAAGCGAGGAAATAACGCGCGAAGCGCCTGCAAGATTTACAATTTTTCGCGCCGGAGCCGACGATGATCACTTCATAGGGGTTCGCGCTCAGGCTAGCGATTCCACGCGTGGTGAAAGTTGAACAGATCGAACAGATCGCCGATCGCAGGCGTGTTCAGCGGCACGTAAGGATTGTGCCGAGCCGCGATCGGATTCGGGTAATTATCCCGGCTGCGGTGGCTGACCGGTTTCAAGCGCCAGTTCCTCTCAATGAATTTCAGGATCGACACGTGATCGGTGTACTCGTGCGAGATATGTCCCGGCTTGGTGTACGGCGAAACCACCATCAACGGAACACGCGTGCCGTCGCCGAAGAAGTCGAGAGGCTGAACGTATCCGGAATCGTAGTAGCCGCCGCCTTCATCGAAGGTGATGAGTATCGCGGTGTCCTTCCACAAGCCGGGACTGGCGCGAACGGCATCCACGATCTTCTTGCTGAAGCCCTCGAACAGATCCAGCTTCGAGGAAGCCGGATGGCCGTCGACCAGGCCGCTCGGTTTGACGAAGGAGACCGCCGGCAGCGTGCCCTTGGCGATGTCGTCGTAGAGGTCGGCCGTATCTTGAATATGGGCGGTACGGATCGCGGCGTTCGCCATGATGGAGGTGTCGTACTGAAACGGATTGCAGATGTTGCAGTACTCGTCGCTCTTGGCGCCGATTGCCTTGTAGTTCAGCTGATACGGATCGGAAACGTAGTTGTTCCACTGGTCGCCGTAATATTTCCAGGAAATATCGGCGGCCAACAGGCTGTCGCCGATGCTGGGCGTCGAGGACGGCGGGATGGTGAACACCGTGTTGTCCAGGCTGGTGTCGGTGAAGGCGTTTTTGCCGTTGCCGAAATAGCCGGGATTGTAGTTGTTCAGCAGGTAGTAATGACCGGTTTCGCAATGCGGATCGATCGGATGCTGCAGGGATTGCAGATAACTCACCACCGCCGACACACCCGGCTGGGTCGGATCCGAGCAATTGCTGTAGGAACCGCCGCCGTACGCGGGCGAGCCGTGGGAGCCGCCGCCGTAGCCGTCCTCGGCATACCAATTGCTCGTGCCGGCAACCGGATTCGGGTTCTCGATTTCATCGAGGACCGCGGGCTTCGCGACGGTGCCGTCGGACACATGCGGCGGAGTCTGCGGATGTCCGGCGCCGTCGCTGAACCAGATGGCATCGCCATGCCCGAGCATGATGTGATTCACACCGGTTCCGCCGTCCACCGATTGATGAAAGTTGTCGCTCATCGCGAAATCATCGGCGAGTTGCTTGAAATACGGCGCATCGCCTTGTTGCACGTTGTAGAAGCCCAGCGACGTCGAACCTTCGCCCGTGGTCGTGGCCGCGGCCGAGTAGTCGGTGCTGAAGTTGGCGGCCGGCGCCAGGCCGTCGCTGCCGGCGCCCTGGGTCACCTCCACCCAGGAGAAGAGCTGCGCATCGCACCCCGACGGCCGTTCCGGAGTCGCGTGTGCAAGGCTGCAATCCAGCTGCTGCCACATTTGATAGAAGCGGTGCACGGGGCTGGCAGCGTAGTCGTCATAGCCCAAAGTGGCGCCGGTCAATTGAAACGGGCCGGGCGGCAAGGCATTCACATGCGCGATGCGCGTATCGGGGGTCTTGTGCGCCAAGAGAGTGCCGCCGCCGACCAGGTATTGATAGTAATCGGCGGGCAGCCCGTTTTCCGACGCTCGAGCCAGGCTCAAGCTGTTGCCGGCAACGTAGGACTGCGCGGGTTTGCCTGCGGAATCAGTCGGGCCGCCGACCAGGGGTGCGGGCAGCACGTTATTCTTGAACGAGGTTTTCGGCGGGCTCAACAAAAAAGCATCGGCTGCGGGATCCGCGGCATGCTGCTCCGCCTTGTAGAAATTCGGTCCCGGCGCACCGTCGTTCTTGACGATCCCCTCGGAGAGTAGATTCCAAACGCGTTCGCCGGGCTTCGGCTCGTACGTGGCAAATACATGATCGAAGCTGCGATTCTCGCCGATGATCACGATGAGGTGTTTGATCGGCGTGCGCGTGTTGCTGCCGGGATCGGTGTCTTGCGCTTCGGCAGCCAGGCAGCCGAACGAGAGCTGCAGCAGCGCTGCGCAGCAGAGCCCGGCGCGCGCCGCTGCCGGCGTGTGCGGGATGATGGTCTGCAAATCCACGAATTGATTTCTCCTTTTTTCAGCCGCTCGGCTCGACACGTATCAATCCCATCATGCCACCGTCCTCGTGTTCGAGCAGATGACAGTGATAGACGAACGTGCCGACGGTGTTCGGAGCGCGGAAGTCCATGCGCAGGCGCACGCTCGGATATTGCAGCATTCTGCCGTTGAAGTAAGGCACGTTCACGGTGTCGCGCAAAAACGGCTCGTTCACGGGAGTGCCGGACCAGTCCAGCAGCAAAAAATGGATTTGATGTATGTGGAAGGCGTGCAATTCGTTGGATCTATTTTCGATGATCCAGTCCTCCACGTCGCCCTGCTTGACGACGATGTTGGGCGTATCGGACGCTGGATCGAATGCGGCCGGCGTTGCTCCATCCACGGTGATGTAGAACTCGGTGGCGCTGTTGGGATTGGCGGGATCCTGGAGTTTTTCCGAGAAATACAACTTTCGTACGCGCACGGGAGGCACGTCGCCGATCCACGGCAGCGACGGCGCGGCGGCGGGCGATGCCGCAGCTTGCTCTGCGCGCAGCGGCGCTGCGTCCACTCGGGCCACGAGCTTCGCCAGAGCCCGATTTGGATCATTCTCGCCGCCCTGCCCCGTATCCACGGTGCGCGTGACCAACAGGGCAGGCACTCCCAGAGGCGGTCCAGTGACGATGAACTCGACCCTCGAGCCCGGCGGTACGCCGATGTGATCGGTCCATACGACGGCGTTGGCGGCATTGCCGTTGCGGTTCAAGGGGACGCCGTCGATTGCCGCGATCCCCAGCTTTTGCGCGGCGCGGCCGAAGATGACCGCCAGATTCAAATAGGTGATGGCGGAGGCGTTCAGGACGCGCCAGAGCTGGCGTTCGCCCGGCCGCAGCGAAATCACGGCCGGCGGATAGTCCGGGTAAGGCACCGGAACGAAATTGACCGAGAGGTCCTTCGCGGGCTTGCCGAAGCCGGTGCCGTTGTTGGCCGCATCGCCGTCTCTATCGATGAGCATTTTCGGCACGACCGGCTCGGAGGCGGCCGGCGGCGCGTTGGGATTGACGAGATCTTGGTCGCGGATCACCAGGACGCGCTCCGGCAAACCGGACACCTCAGGATTGGCTTGCTCGAGTCCCTCAATGATGAGCGCGCCGGAGGCGCCGCCCAGCACCTGCGCTTTGCTGAAACCATGAATGTGGGGATGGTACCAATACAGCCCGGGCGGCTCGTCCAGCGGTACGCGAAAGCGGTATTCGAAAGCGGGATCGCCCGGCTGTATGGAGGTCTTTAGTACCTCGTCTTGGTGACAAACCGGCGGCACGGTCATGCCGTGAAAATGCAAGTTGGTCGAGGTCAGCGACATGAGGCCGCTATGGCAGGGATCGCGGGAATCGGATCTCGCCGCATGCTGGTGATGGCGCGGGCCGGGGTCCGGCACGGATGCGGCCGGGCCAGGTTGCAGGTCGATGAGTTCGTTCTTCAAACGCAGGATCAGCAAATCACCCGGCCGTAATCGCAGGGTCGGCGATAGCGAACCGTCGGGCAGCACATAGCAATAGCGCACCGTCCCGTCGCTCTGCCGGGAGTTGCGCACCGTCAATTCCGCTTTCAGCACCCCGTCCCGGCTGCGCAGGGCTTCGGGTTCGGCGACCGCGCTGCCGGCAGCGGGCCGGGGACAGGGTGCCCGGACCGGCGGCGCGGCATGCGCAGCAGTCCAGGCGAGGCAGATCAGGGGAGGGATGCAGAGAGTGCCGGCGCGTCGCAAACTTGAACTCCCTAAAGACCCTCGCGGGGAAAGCGGGCAAGGCTATTATCGCTGCGTTACGCCGAGGTGACACGGCAGCCTGCGGCAGGATAGCCTTTGTGGTTCGCTTGAATCGGAGTCGGCATGAAAAAAACCGCGATGCTGGTCTTGGGTGCGATTTGGATGACGCTCGCCGTTGCGGCCGAAGGCCCAGCCGCGCAGCTTGGACTGCCCGCTGTCATAAGTGCGGGCCGGGCAAAACTTCATGGGTTAAGTTAAATACGGGAACGCCTGCGCGGCAGCCGCATTAACATGAAGCAATTCACATGGCGCCACGGAGGTGTTGAACCATGCGCTTGTCCCGTCCGGTTTACGAGAGCTTGCCGCTGTTTTACATGGTCATCGGCGCCATAGGCATAATCGTTTTCTACCTCGACCCGCCGGGCATTCAAGGCGAGATCGCCTTTGTCATCGGCATGTGCGCGGAAATTGCGGCGTTGACGCTTTTTCTGCGGCGACTGGATCATCGGGCGCTGAGCCGCGAGTATCGCGGCGAGACCATCGAGCTGTAGGGCACCTACCCGAGCCCCAGGCTACGCCAGTTCGAGGCCAGGCGAGTTCAAGGTCACGGTTCGACTTTGTCCATGACTTCGGTCTCGACGTGTTCCGCAGAGACCCTGACGCGCGATGCGCGTTCATCGAGATACATGACCTCGTGCTGTCCGACCTGGACGACATCGCCATCGTTTAAATTGTGGCGGCGCACGCGTTTCGACTTCACATAAATGCCGTTGGTGCTGTTGAGGTCCTCGATCACGCAGGCGTCGAATTGCGTCACGATCTGGCAGTGATGCCGGCTGATGAATTTGCTGTCGATCTGTATGTCGTTATCCGGCGTTCTGCCGATCACCAGCCGACCTGGGCGCAATTCGCGCTCCATCACGGTTTTGCCTTCGCACGCGAGCAGAACGCGTCCTACCACGGGCCCGCCGGGCGGTAAGTTCGCCGCCGCCACCGGTCCGCTATGCGGCAACGGCGCGGGACCACCGCCGCCCATACTATCGCCCAGGACCGTCGTCGCGGCATGGTCGCCGCCGCCCGCGCCCGGGTCCGCCATCAGGGCCGCGGGCGCGGCCGCGCCGCCGGTGGAGAAACGCAGGCCGGTGCCGATGCCGGCAGGTTCGGCCCATTGCAATTCGCGGATCGCAGCCTGCAGCGAATCCGTACCGACATGATCCATGTTCTGGGCGAACGCGGCCATCATGCAGGTATCGCACAAGGTGTTGATCAGGCGCGGTACGCCGCCGGTATATTTATAAATGGTCGCATAGGTGTCTTCGGCGAAAATGCGGCGCCCTTGCGAGCCTGCCACTTCCAGGCGATGGTCGATATAGGCGATGGTTTCCGTCTTGGTCAGAGCGGTCAGATGGAACCGCAAACGCACGCGCTGCGTGAGTTGGATCAGGTCCTGGGAATTGAGCTTTTCATTGAGTTCCGGCTGGCCGGCGAGAATGATGCGCAAAACCTTGTCCTTGGTCGTCTCCAAGCCGGACAGCAGCCGCACTTCCTCGAGGACTCGATTGGTGAGATTTTGCGCCTCATCGATGATGAGCAGCACCTTGCGCCCGGCGCTGTACTGCTCGATCAGAAATTGATTCAGGGTCGCGAGCACTTCGGCCTTCTTCATATTGAAAGGGGAGAAGCCGAATTGCACGAGCACCGTCTGCAGGAACGCGGTCGGGGACAGCTGCGTCTGATTGATCTGCGCGATCACGACATCCGTTTGCAGCTCGCGCAGGAAAGTCTCGATGAGCGTGGTCTTTCCGGCGCCGATCTCTCCGGTGATCACGACGAAGCCGTCGGTGAACCAGATGGTCGATTCCATGTAGGCTTTGGCGCGCGCGTGCTGCTTGCTGAGATACAGGAATTGCGGATCCGGACTCAACCGGAACGGTAATTCTTGCAATTTGAACAGTTCTAGGTACATGTGAAGGGAAGTCTACGGGATTCGCGCAATAGCGTGAAATGACGCGCCGCTCATGTCCATTGGATCAATTTTAACGCACGCCGCAGTGCCTGGTCTCGCTCCCGCCCATGCTTCTTGAGGATCGTGCAATGTCCCACCTTGCGCCCAGGGCGTGCCAGCTTTCCATAATCGTGAAACGTCAATCCGTCAATCGCCAATAGCGCGTCGCGATCGGGCATTGTACCGAGGAAATTGATCATTGCCGTGTGCCCCAGCGCACGGGTGCTGCCCAGAGGCAGATCGCAGATCGCCCGCAGGTGATTTTGGAACTGGCTGGTGGCGCAGCCTTCGATGGTCCAATGCCCCGAATTGTGGACACGAGGCGCCATTTCATTGGCAATCAGCCGGCCGCCGACCACGAAGAACTCGATGGCGAGCACTCCGACGTAGGAGAGAGCGTTCATCACGCGCTTCAAGTACTTTTGTGCCGCACGCTCGAGGCGCGAATTCGCAAAGGGCGCGACACAATAGCGCAGCACGCCGCTGCCATGGGTATTGCAGGACAACGGATAGAACACCATTTTGCCGTCGGCGGAGCGTGCGCCGATGATGGATACTTCGCGGGAAAACCGCTGGAATTTCTCGTAGATCAGCCCCACTCCACCAAGGGCCTGCCATGCTGCGCCAATGCTCTTTGCGTCATGCACCACGAACTGTCCCTTGCCGTCGTAGCCGAGACGCCGAGTCTTCAGGATGCCGGGTGCACCCAACTCGCGCACCGCCCGAGTCAGGTGTGCCTCGCTGTCGACCGGCGCATGCGCCGCCACGGGAATTTTCAGTTTGCCGAACAGCGCTTTCTCCCGGATGCGGTCTTGGGAGACTTCCAGCGCCGCCCGCGGTGGCCGGACCTCGGTGATGTCCTTGAGCGGCGCGAGCGCGCTTCCCGAGATGTTCTCCCAGTCGAAGGTCACCACATCGCTGCGTCTGGCAAGCTCATCGAGCTTTTGCGGATCCTCCAAATCGCCGACGATGATGGGTGCGACCTGCGCTCCGGGCGCATCTGCGCTGCGATCGAGAAACAGGCAACGAAGACCGAGCGGGTAGCCCGCCAGCGCCAGCATGCGTCCCAGCTGCCCGGCGCCGACGATGCCTATCCTCGAGCGGGTCAAGGTCCGCGAGGGTCCGGCTTGGCGAGCACGGCGGCGGTCTGGCTTTGGCGGAATGCGTCCAGAGCGGCACGGGTGGCGGCCGATTCGTTGGCAAGGATGGCCGCGGCAAAGAGTGCCGCGTTCTTGGCGCCCGCGACGCCGATGGCGAAGGTCGCAACCGGAATGCCGCTCGGCATCTGGGCGATCGACAAGAGCGAGTCGATGCCGTTCAGCACCTTGGATTGAATCGGCACGCCGAGTACCGGTACCGAGGTCTTGGCGGCCGTCATCCCGGGCAGGTGAGCCGCGCCGCCGGCTCCAGCGATGATCGCCTTCAGGCCGCGATCACGCGCCGTCGCCGCGTATTCGAACAAGAGATCCGGAGTGCGGTGCGCAGAAATGACGCGAACTTCATGCGCTATCTTCAGCGATTCGAGCGTGTCCACGGCAGCTTGCATCGTCTCCCAATCGGAAGACGATCCCATTATGACTCCGACCAAGGATTTCATGATGCGGAGTCTAGCAACTTAAGCAAAAAGGCGGCGCAGAAAGGCGAACAGCTCGCGCGCGGCGCTCGGAGAGCGCTGCTCGACGCGTTCCTTTGCGGCCTTTTCCAGCAGCCGGGTCAGCTCGGCCCGGTCCGCTGCCGGATGTTCTTCGAGCAATTCATCGGCGGCGTCGGGCTCCGTCAACAGCCGGTCGCGCCAGCTCTCGATTTTCTGGAACTGGCGAATCTCGACGTCGTGCCGTTGCTTGCGTTCCCTCAATTTGGCGAGCAGCGGCTCCGCATCGATGCTGCGCATCAACTTGCCGATGTACTGGCGTTGTCTCACCTGCGCGCCATGGGTCGGCAGGCGCCGCAGGTCGCGCAGCGCCGTGCACAGGTTGTCGGGCAAATCCAATTCGTCGATCTCGCGGTCCGGCAGCGCCGACAATTGCACCCCGAGCTCCTGCAGGGATGCGGCCTCGCGCTTGCGCGCGCTCTTGCTGGCGCCCTGCTCCCAAGACTCCCCCTGTTCGTCCTTTTCATCGCCGCTCGTCATATTCCCCATGCTACACCCCAGATCGGTAGAATTAGCGCTTTCCTACGCTTGCTCAAGTTCCCGGAGATGCCATGACCGTAGCCAGCAGCACGCCTGCGCGCCTGACGCAGGCCGACCTCGAATCCATTATCGATCACGCGCTTGCGGAGGCACGCACCCGGGGAGCCACGCAGGCCGAAGCCGCGGTCAGCCAGGATACGGGTCTATCGGTGAGCGTGCGGCTCGGCGAGGTCGAGACCCTCGAGCATCAACGCGACCGCAGCATGGGAATCACCGTCTATTTCGACAAGCGAAAGGGTTCGGCGGGCACGGCGGATTTCTCGCCCGAGGCCGTGCGCGCCACCGTGGCCAAGGCCTGCAGCATCGCGCGATTCACGGCCGAGGACGCCTGCTCCGGCCTCGCGGATGCAGCACTGATGGCGTCGGCGCCTCCCGATTTGGATCTCGCCCACCCCTGGAACATCACGGCGGATCGGGCCATTGAGCTCGCCAAGTCATGCGAGGCTGCCGCGCTGGCCTTTGATCCGCGCATCAACAATTCCGAGGGAGCTTCCGTCGCCAGTCACCGAGGGTTGCACGTGTACGGCAACACCCACGGGTTCATCGGCGGATACCCCACGACCTCGCATACCTTGAGCTGCGTCGTGCTGGCGGGCACCGGCGAGGGCATGCAGCGGGACTTCTGGTACTCGAGTTCGCGCGACTGGCACGAGCTGCAGGAGCCCGAGGTCATCGGACGGGAAAGCGCCCGGCGCACCATCGCACGGTTGGAACCGCGCAAGCTGGCGACCCAGCGCGCGCCGATCTTGTTCGTTCCAGAACTGGCGCGAGGCCTGATCGGGCATTTCGTGGCGGCGATTCGCGGCAGCAGCCAATATCGGCAGTCATCGTTCCTGCTGGATTCGGTCGGGCAGCGGATTTTCCCGAAGGACCTGCGGATTTCCGAGCGGCCGCACATCCACAAGGCCATGGGCAGCGCGCCGTTCGATGACGAGGGCGTGGCGACCCACGATCGAGAATTGGTGGCGGATGGCGTTCTTACCGGCTACATCTTGTCCAGTTATTCGGCGCGCAAGCTTGGGCTGAAGACCACGGGTAACGCCGGGGGCGCGCACAATCTGCTGGTTGCAGCGAATCTTGCCGGCGGTGCAAAGGCGATATTGGAGCGTCTCGGCACGGGGCTGCTGGTCACGGAACTGATGGGCCAGGGGGTAAATACCGTGACGGGCGATTACTCGCGCGGGGCGGCAGGATTCTGGGTGGAGCGCGGCGTAATCCAGTACCCGGTCGCCGAAATCACCATCGCCGGCAATCTGCGCGACATGTTCCAAGGCATCGCGGCGGTGGGCGATGACATCGATGTGCGCGGCGGAACACGAGTGGGATCGATTCTACTCGACGAGATGACCATCGCCGGCGAATGATCCGCCGGTAGATTCCGACGCTTGAACTCCCGCGGAATCTCCGCGCGCCGCAGCAACCGTCATGTCCTTGAGCGATTTGCCGCGCAGGCATTCGAGCATCGCCTGTTCGACGGCGCTCATTGCCTGGACCGCCGGATCGATCGAGCGTATGGCCACGGCGAGACGGCCGCCCGGGCAGGTGCGCAGGTTCTCCAGCACGTCGGACAATCGAATGCCGTCCAGATTGCGGCCGGGCACGAACGATTCGCGTTCGGTGGCCAGAAGGAAGCCGCCTTTTTCCAGCGACCTCAGCACCGGTGAGAGCGCGATGCTGGGGATGTCCAACTCCTCCGCGAGCCGGGACGTGGTCCAAGGCGCACTGCCCACGGTGTAATCGCAGCCGATCAGGTACATGACCGACAGACCCACCTGCTCGCGGTCCTTGCCGGTCAATTCAACCGACTCCTGCCCATGGCGCAGATATTGGGGAAACTGTACATAGAAAGCCAGCTGCGCGCCGATGAGCAAGATCAGCCAGCTCAAGTAGACCCAGACCAGGGTTATCAATACCACCGCGAAGCCGGTGTAGATCGCCACCAGCTTGGATGAATACACGATGAAGGCCGTAAATATCTGGCCGATCAATGCCCAGATGATCCCGGAGGTGATGCCGCCGATGAGCGCGGCGCGAATTCGTACCTTGGTATTGGGAATGAATGCATACATGACGGTGAACACGACGGTGACGATGACGAAGGGCAGAATCCGGCCGGCCGCGTTCAGCGACCACGCCAGCGGCGGAATGGCGGCTGCCCATTGAGCGAAGGGACTGTGTTCAGCCGTGCCAAGCAGCCCCAAGGCAACGGCAAGCAGGATGGGACCCAATATCATCACGCTCAAATATTCGGTGAACCGGCGCGTGAAGCTGCGCGGACGATCGACGTGCCAGAGGAAATTGAAGCTCGCTTCCACCTTCTGGATGGTGGTGATGACCGTGTACACCAGAAATGCCAGGCCGATGGATCCCAACAGGTCGCCGCGCATGTTGGCGACGAATTGCAGGACGGTCTCGGTGAGTTGCGTGGACGCCTCGCCAAGGGGGCGAAAGAACTCATGCAGGATGAACCTAAGATCGCCGCGCGCACCGAGTCCCTTCAGAATCGAAAAACTGAAAACCATCAGCGGCACCAAGGACAGCAGCGTCGTGTAAGCAAGGCTCATGGCTTGCACGCTGATGGCGCCGCGCAGCCAGTCGCGCAGCAGCGCCGCGGGGTAGCGAACGAAGCGCAGCAGCGCCCCCCACGGCGGGCCCATGTCGCGCGACTTGACGAAAAGCCCGTGTTCCAACCATTCCAGCGACGCCGACCACTTGATCATCGGTCGAGCCTTACATGACGCATGCGGTATGGCAAGATCGGGCCCATGTATCCGCAACGCATCGTGTGTCTCACCGAAGAGACGACGGAGACGCTGTATCTGCTCGGCGAACAATGGCGCATCGTCGGAATTTCCGGCTTCACCGTGCGTCCGCCGCAGGCGCGCAAGGAGAAGCCCCGGGTATCCGCGTTCACCAGCGCCAACATCGACAGGATCCTCGCCCTGGCTCCCGACCTGGTGCTGGGATTTTCCGACCTGCAGGCCGACATCGCGGCGCGGTTGATCAGGCTCGGCATCGATGTTCACGTCTTCAATCAGCGCAGCGTCGCAGAGATCCTGCAGATGATTCGCGTGGTCGGCGGCATGGTCGGTTGCGAGGCGAGGGCGGCGGCGCTGGCGGCGCAGTTGCACGCTGGTTTGAGCGCAATTCAGGCCGCGGCGATGCAATTGCCGAGGCGTCCGCGCGTCTATTTCGAGGAGTGGGACACACCGCAGATCAGCGCCATCAAGTGGGTGTCGGAGCTGATCGAGCTGGCGGGCGGGATCGAATGTTTCCCGGAACTCGCGCAAGAATCCCTGGGAAAGAACCGCATCATCGCGGATCCGCAGGAAGTGGTGCGCCGCGCCCCCGACATCATATTCGGTTCTTGGTGCGGCAAGAAGTTCAAGCCGCCCGCGGTCGCGGCACGTGCAGGCTGGAGCGAAATTCCCGCCGTGCGCTCAGGCGCGCTGCACGAAATCAAGTCGCCCATCATTTTGCAGCCGGGGCCGGCGGCCTTGACCGACGGCGTGCGCCGCATGCACGAAATCATCGCCGCGTGGGCGCGCGCGGCGGACCGGACAGAGGCGCCGCAGGATCCTTGCCGTTACGCGGTCAGCAAGCGCAAGGCTTCGCGGTAGTTCTCGCTGGTACGCAGCAGAATCTCCTGCGGCAGATGCGGGGCGGGCGGCTTCTTATTCCAATGCAGCGATTCCAGATAGTCGCGCACGAATTGCTTGTCGAAGCTCGGTGGACTGATGCCCGGTTTGTAGGAAGCGACCGGCCAGAACCGCGATGAATCCGGTGTCAAAACTTCATCCATGAGCGTGAGCCGGCCGGCCTGATCGACGCCGAATTCGAATTTGGTGTCGGCTATGATGATGGCCCGCGCCCGCGCATGGTCCGACGCATATCGATATAAATGGAGCGTGATGCGCTCGATACTGGAGGCAAATTCGGGCCCGACGAGCTTTGCCACGGCGTCGAAATCGATGTTCTCGTCATGCTGGCCGGCGGGAGCTTTGTAAGCGGGAGTGAATATGGGCGCGGGCAGGCGCTCCGCCAGCCTCAAGCCCGGCGGCAGCGGTATGCCGCACACCGCACCATGCTGCAGATAATCGCGGAAGCCCGACCCGATGAGATAGCCGCGCGCCACCGCTTCGACCGGGAGGGGCTCGAGCTTTTTGACGACCATGGCGCGGCCGGCCAATTGCGCGCGCTCAGCGGCATCGCTGACGACATCCTCGACGCGCAGATCCGAGAGATGATTGGGCGTTATGTGGCGCGTATGGTCGAACCAGAAAGTCGATATTCGCGTCAGCACTTCGCCCTTGAACGGGATGGGATCCGGCAGCACGACATCGAAGGCGGACAACCGATCGGTTGCCACGATCAAGAGATGCTGCGCGTCGACCTCGTAGATATCGCGCACTTTGCCCTGGTGAATGCGCTTCAGGCCGCTGATGCGGGTCTCGAACAGCGGTGGTGAGCGGGAAAACGGTTCCATGTGTGGGCGGCCTGCCGACTGCTACCATTGAAGGTCGGCGATTGTGGCGGGACGTGGCGCATAGGTCAACGCGAATGGCTTTGAGAGGCGTGTTTTTTGGGGCTTTGCTGGGCCTGATGATCACGCGCACCATATGGGGCGCGGTGCTCGGCGCCCTGATCGGCTACATGGTGGATCAGGCCGTTTCCGGGGGCGGCGCGACGTCCTCGGCCGGCTCTGATTCGGTGCGCGCCGAATTTTTTCGCGCCACCTTCGAAGTCATGGGCCACGTGGCCAAGGCCGACGGCAGAGTTTCCGAGGCCGAGATCGACGCCGCGCGCCGTCTCATGCAGGAGTTCCAGTTGGGACCTTCGGACACGGCAGCCGCCATGAATTGCTTTCGTGCCGGAAAGTCCGCCAACTTCGACGCGGCGGGATGCGTCGAACGCTTGCGCGAGGTCTGCGGCTCACGTTTCGACATTTTGCGCGCCTTCGTCGAGCTGCAGTTGCGCGCGGCTCTGGCGGGCAACGGTATTTCGCCGCCGGCGCGCGGCATACTGATGCGGCTCGCCGAGCGGCTGGGCTTTTCGGGTCTCGAGTTCGCTCACATGGAGGCAGGCGTGCGCGCCCGTCAAGCCCGCGGCGGCGGCGGCCACACAGGTACGGCGCACAACGGCAATTTGGCCGAGTGCTATACGGAACTCGAGGTAAGCGCCGGCAGCAGCGACGCCGAGGTCACCAAGGCCTATCGCCGCCTGATGAGCCGCCATCATCCTGATAAACTCGTGGCCAACGGTCTTCCGGAGTCGATGGCACAAATGGCGAAAGAGAAAACACAGCGCATCCAAGAAGCCTACGAAGCCATACGGGCCGCGCGCAGGATGCGCTGAAGTGAGCATCATCATTTCGCCGTCGATACTATCGGCCGACTTCGCACGGCTCGGCGAAGAAGTGAACGCGGTGCTGGCCGCCGGAGCCGACTGGATTCATTTCGACGTCATGGACAATCACTACGTTCCGAACCTCACGGTCGGCCCCATGGTGTGCGCCGCGCTGCGCAAAGCCGGCATCACCGCGCCCATCGACGTGCATCTGATGGTCACGCCGGTGGATGCCTTGGTGACGGACTTCGCCGCCGCCGGCGCCAGCAACATCAGCTTCCACCCGGAAGCGACCCAGCACGTGGACCGTACGATCCAGCACATTCGCGACAGCGGCTGCAAGGCCGGATTGGTGTTCAATCCGGCGACATCGCTTTCCTGGCTGGATTACGTGATCGACAAGCTAGACGTGATCCTGCTGATGTCCGTGAACCCCGGATTCGGCGGGCAGAAATTCATGCCGGAAGTGTTGCCCAAGCTCGTCCAGGCGCGGGCGCGCATCGAAGAGTGCGGGCGCGCGATACGCTTGGAAATCGACGGCGGGGTGAAAGTCGAGAATGCAGCGCAAATCGCGCGGGCGGGCGCCGATACCTTCGTGGCGGGGTCGGCCATATTCGAGAGCTCGAACTACACCCACACCATCAAGGCCATGCGCGAGCAGATCGAGGTCGGCCGTAGGAGCGGGACCTGACAGCAGCGAGGATTGCGGCGCCAGGGCCCCTTGCGCCGGTGCCCTTACCTTGCGCCGGTGCCCTTACCTTGCGCCGGTGCCCTTACCTTGCGCCGGTGCTATTCATCGTCCTCGTCATCATCCTCATCGTCGTCATCATCATGCTGTTCGGCGCGAGCGTTCTTTGCGGGGGCGCCCGCTCCCGCCCCGGCCTTCACCGGCACGATCAACGGACGGGTCTTTACCTTCGGGCGCGCATTGAAGACCACGATGGTTTTGCCGGTGGCGCGCAGCAAGCCTTGCTCTTCCAGAACTTTGAGTACTCGTCCCGCCATTTCGCGGGAGCAGCCCACCAAACGCGACAACTCCTGGCGACTCACCTTGATCTGCATGCCTTCAGGATGAGTCATGGCGTCCGGTTCGCCGCACAGATCCATGATGGCGTGAGCCACCCGGCCGGTGACATCGACGAAGGCAAGATCGCCCAGCTTGCGGTTGGTGCGGTCCAGACGAGTGGCCAGCTGCGTAGCCAGCTCGAAGATCAACCCCGGGCTCTCCGCGGCAATCTGCCGGAAGCGCGGATAGGTCATTTCGGCGAGTTCGGACTGCTGACGCGTACGAACCCAGGCGCTTCGTGTCGGCTGCTCGTAGAAAAGACCCATCTCCCCGAAAAACTGCCCCTTGTTCAGGTAGGCAAGCACCATTTCATTGCCATCCTCGTCTTCGATCATGACTTCGACCGAGCCGGAAATGATGTAGTACAAAATGTCCGGCAAATCGCCGGCGTGAATGATCACGGTCTTGGAAGGGACTGTCCGGATACGGCAGTAGCTCAAGAAACGATTGATCGCTGGGATATCGCTTAAGGCCTTTGCCCCTTCTTCCATGTTCACTCCCGTTAGAATTTGTCGTCTGCGAATTGCGTGTGCTCGCGCACGTTTTATTACATAAGTCTCGGAATCGCAAGCACTAGTTAGATCCAGTACGAACCGAAAGTCATGAGTTTCGAAGCGGCGCGCATCGCCATGGAGGCCGGCAACGGCAACGCAGCACCGCCCAAGGATGCGGCATTTTCGCCGTGGCGCATCTCATCGTGCTGCATCCGTTCGAGGATGGCGCGGCTGCGCAAGTCGCGCGGACTCAGGCGCTCGAGGTGCCTGCTCAAGTGCGATTCGACCTGGCGCTCGGTCTCCGCGACGAACCCCAGGCTGGCACGGTCGCCCAGGCCGCCCGCCGCTGCGCCAAGGGCGAAACAGCCTAGATACCAGAAAGGATTGAGCAGACTGGTGCGCCCATCGAGTTCGCTCAGGCGCTGCTCGCACCAGGCCAAATGATCGGCCTCTTCCGCGGCGGATTGCTGCATTGCAGCTTTAACCGTCTCGCTACGCGCGGTGAGCGTCTGGCCGTAGTAAAGAGCCTGGGCGGCGACTTCGCCGGCGTGGTTGACGCGCATCAGCCGACTCGATTGCAGCCGGTCAGCCTCGGGCAGAGCCTCCTGGGGGGGTGCCCCGGCGATGCCGGGAGCCCCTGCGGGCACAGTTAATACCTTGATTGCTTTGTCTATTTCGCCAATGAAGCGATCCAAAAAGTCGAGTCTGCGCGATTCCATTCCTTCATTATAATATGGCGCTCCGCCAAGGACGGAACTGGACTGGCGTGAAGGGCCGCTGTTCTGTAAACTCTCGCGCCTTTCGCCAACGACCCGAAGTCATTTGCATGTACACCGTATTCTCCAAGCCTGATGAAAATCGAGGCGACTGGTTCCTCGTCGATGCCGCGGGCAAAACACTGGGCCGATTGGCCTCGGAAATTGCGCTGCGGCTCAAGGGCAAGCACAAGCCCACTTACGCGCCGCATCAGGATCTGGGCGACCACATCGTCGTCGTCAACGCCGGCAGCGTGCGCGTCACGGGCGCCAAACTGACCGACAAGTTCTACCATCAGCACACGGGCTACGTGGGCAACTTGAAGAGCATCGCGCTCGGCAAGCTGCTCAAGGAGCACCCCGAGCGGGCGCTCGAGTTTGCCGTGAAGGGAATGCTGCCCAAGGGCCCATTGGGCCGGCGCATGTACAAGAAGCTGCATGTATTCGGCGGCAAAGATCATCCGCATCAAGCGCAGCAGCCGAAAGCTCTGCAAATCTAAGAATCGCTAGGACAGCCAATGGCAAACACAGCCGCCAACTCCTTTTACGGTACGGGTCGCCGCAAGACTTCCAGCGCCCGGGTCTATCTGCGTCAAGGCACGGGCAAGGTGGTCATCAATGGCCGCACTCTGGATGAGTTCTTCGGCCGGGAGACGGGGCGCATGATCGTGCAGCAACCCTTCGGTGCGGTGCAACTCGACGGCAAGTTCGACGTCGACGCGCACGTCGAGGGCGGCGGCATCACGGGCCAGGCCGGAGCGATTCGTCACGGAATCACGCGCGCGCTGATGGCGTACGACGAGACGCTGCGCTCGCCGCTGCGCAAGGCGGGCTTCGTGACACGCGACGCACGCGAGGTCGAACGCAAGAAGGTCGGCCGGCGCAAGGCTCGGCGTGGCACGCAATTCTCGAAGCGCTGATACCGGGAACGATCTTTCATCTTGGGGGATCGTCTAGTGGTAGGACAACGGTCTCTGACACCGTTTACCTAGGTTCGAATCCTAGTCCCCCAGCCATCCAAGGGCCCGCATCTGTGGGCCCTTTTTTCACGGTGTACGAATAGCAATGGCGGGCGATCGCAATTCGACTAAACGCGTGGCGCCGATGGCGCTGGCTGCGCTCGGCGTGGTTTTCGGCGACATCGGCACCAGCCCTCTCTATGCCGTGTCTTCGTGTTTCACGGGACCCAATCTCGCCGTAACCCCCCCGCACATCCTCGGGCTCTTGTCCCTGATCTTCTGGTCGCTGGTGCTGGTGATCCTGCTGAAATACGTCGGCGTCGTATTGAACGCGGACAACAAAGGCGAGGGCGGCGTACTGGCGTTGACGGCGTTGGTGATCAATACCGAACGAGCCAGCCCGCGCCGCAAAATCTACGGCACATTGGGTATCCTGGGGGCAGCGCTGTTCTTCGCCGATGGCGCCATTACGCCCGCGGTCACGGTACTGGGTGCCGTCGAGGGCCTGCAGGTCGCCGCCCCTGCCGCGCAAATCCCGGTGCTGCCCATCGGCGTCGCCATTCTTTTCGGGCTGTTCTTCATTCAGCGTTATGGCACGGGGTCGATTGCCGGGGTTTTCGGACCCGTCATGCTCGGCTGGTTTCTGGTTCTTGCAGTGATGGGCTTGACATGGATCGTGCGCGAACCGCGCGTGTTGCTGGCCTTGGACCCCACGCAGGGTGCGCGCCTTTTCATGGAACACAAGGTCGGCGCACTGGCGGTGTTGGCGGGCGTCTTCCTGACCGTCACCGGCGGGGAGGCGCTTTACGCCGACATGGGACATTTCGGAAAGATACCGATACGCGCAGCCTGGATTTTCATCGTCATGCCATCGCTGGTGCTCAATTATTTCGGCGAGGGCGCGCTGCTGATCGAACACCCCGACGCGATCAGCAACCCGTTCTATTTGATGGCGCCCGCATGGTCGTTGTGGCCGCTCATCATTCTCGCAACCGCCGCTTCGCTGATCGGTTCGCAGGCGGTGATTTCGGGAGTGTTCTCGGTCACGACGCAGGCGGTGAGCTTGGGTTTGCTGCCGCGCGTGCGCGTCGAACACTCATCGGCCGAGCATGTAGGACAGATATACGTACCCACCATGAACTGGCTGCTGATGACCGCCTCGCTTTCCCTGGTGGTCGGCTTCGGCACGTCGGCGGCGCTCGCAGGCGCCTACGGCCTGGCCGTGTCGGGGGCAATGACCATCGTGACGCCGCTGACCCTGAGCCTGATCAAGTCGCGCCGCGGACGCGAGAGCCGATGGCTGCGCGCCGGCTTGTCGCTGCTTTTCTTCGTGGACATCGCGTTCCTGCTCGCCAACCTGACCAAATTGGAGGATGGGGGCTGGCTGCCGCTGGTCTCCGGTCTCGCCATTTTCTGGATCATGCAGACCTGGCAGACGGGACGCGCATCGGTGCTGGCGCGGTTGTTGCGTGAACAGAAACCGGTGCGCGATTTCCTGGAGGACTTGAAACGCGATCCGCCGGTGCGCGTCGCCGGCACGTCCATATTTCTCGATGCCAAGGCGTCCGGCATCCCTAGGGCATTGCTCAACAACATCAAGTTCAACCGGGTCATGCACGAGCGGGTGGTGCTGCTGACGGTCGTGACGCGGGAACAACCGCGAATCCCCGCGGCGAAGCGCCTGACCGTGACGCCGGTGTGCGAGGGCATCGTGCGCGTGGTGGCGCAGGTGGGTTTCATGGAGACGCCCAACATCACACAGGTGCTGCGCGAGGCCGAGGCCCTCGGCGTGCCTTACGACCCGGAGAACACCACCTTCTTCCTGAGCCGCGAGGAATTGCTGCCGGGCCGGCGCTCGGATCTGCCGCCGTTGCGGCGTCGAGCGTTCATGCAGATGGCGCGCAGCGCCCAGGTCATCGCGGATTACTACGGGCTGCCGCCGAGCCGCGTGGTCGAGATCGGGACACGCCTGGAAATCTAGCAGTCCGTCAGGCTTGCTGGTTCACGCGGCCGCAGTCCAGGGTGCGCACGCCGGCGTCGCCGGCAATGATGAGCACGTCGGCGCGCCGCGCGGCGAATAAACCCACCGTGACCACGCCCGCTATCTGATTCACCGTGGACTCGAAGCCCCTGGGGTCGTCGAGGCGCAGGTTATGGACGTCTAGGATCGCATTGCCGTTGTCGGTGATCACGCCCTCGCGCCACACCGGCTGCCCGCCCAGCAACACGAGCCGTCGTGCGACGTAGGAGCGGGCCATGGGGATCACTTCGACGGGCAGGGGGAAGGCGCCCAGCACATCGGCCATCTTCGAGTCATCGACGATGCAGACGAAGCGCTTCGAGGCCGCCGCCACCACCTTCTCGCGGGTCAACGCCGCGCCGCCGCCCTTGATCAAAGTGCCATCGCTGGTGGCTTCGTCGGCGCCGTCGATGTACAGCTCGAGGTCGCCGGCCGAGTTGAGATCGAGTTCATCGACACCGATGGCGCGCAGCTTGTCGGAGGTGTGCTTCGAGCTGGAAACCGCGCCGGATAGCCGTATTTTACGCTCTTTCAGCGCTTCTATGAGTTGATCGACGGTGGAGCCGGTGCCTATTCCCAGCACCATGCCTTCTTCGATGTAGGCCAGCGCGGCTTCCGCGGCGCGGCGCTTCTTGTCGAGCGGCATTAGAATTTAAGAGCCTCAGAAACAACTGTGCCCGCTTTCGCGGGCACAGTTGATTACTTTCGAAGGCTTACTTTTTCTTAGCGGCCTTTTTCTTCGCTACCTTCTTCTTCGCCTTCTTCGCTTTCGCTGCCATGATAGAAACTCCGTTGTCGGGTTAGTCCGGGGACCGAGTATATACACGAATAATTAATTTACAAGCAATACGTCGCGACTCACACAAGAATGTGCTAGCGATGTGAGCCAGCTCACTCAAGCGTGAGAATGAAATCCCAATCCTTCTTCGCCACCGGCATCACCGACAGCCGATTCCCACGGCGCAGCAAAACGAATTCACGGAGCTCCTTGCCGGCATGCGTGCGCAGCTCGTCGAGCGTGATGACGCGCGCGAACTTGCGCTGCAATTTCACGTCGACCACGAACCAGCGCGGCTCATCGCGTTTGGAATCGGCATCGTAGTGATGGTGCTTGGGGTCGAAGGCCGTCACATCAGGGTAGCCGCCCTTGACGATGCCGACGATACCGGCAATCCCCGGGACGGCGCAGCTGGAATGGTAGAAAAACGCTTCATCGCCCTTCTTTATGGAGTCTCTGAGCATGTTGCGCGCCTGGAAATTGCGAACTCCGTCCCATGCGGCGGTGTGCTTCGGCGCGGCAGCGAGATCATCGATGCCGAAGGTGTCCGGTTCGGACTTGAAGAGCCAGTAGTTCATGAGGTCTCCTCGTCATTGATTGTCATGCGTTGCAGTCCCGATTCGGTCGCCACCGAATCGAGACGCAGATCCCAGGGTTCGGCGAAGGATTCGCGCGTGCGCTGCAGATCGAATGCCAGACCTGCAAGATGCGGACCCGTGAGCCGCATGTGTCGCCGGAACGACAGCGCCCGGTCGTAGAATCCCCCGCCCATGCCTAAGCGACGCCCCTTGCCGTCGACTCCAACCAAGGGTACGACAATGAGGTCGAGCCAGCGAGGCGCGATCGGACGCAGCATGCGTCGCGGGACGGCGATGCCGAAGGCGCCGCGTCGCAATTTGCCGACGAGCGGGTAGAAGTGCAACAGCCGCCGGCGCCGGTCCACGACGACCGGTACGAATATCTTGATGCGGCGGCGGCGGGCGGCGACGAGCAGCGCGGACGTGTCCGTTTCGCGGTCGTGGGGTAGATAAAGCGCGACCCGTTTGCCGGCTGCGAACATCGGCAGTCGCGCCACCGCATGAGCGGCCAGCATCGAGCGGCGCCGATGTTCGGCGGCACTCAACGCGCGGCGCGCGCCGCGCAATGCCTTGCGCAGAGCGTTCTTCATGGGAATGGCGCCACCCGCATGTGCCGTTTTGGACCGTTGCTCCCGACCTGAGCAACAAGTGGGGCTAACTGCGGCACTTAAGGCTTTCCGCTCGAGGCGGACTTGCACAATGTTGCCAGCAAGCAATGGCCCCTGGGGTTTACAAAATTAGGGTCAGGAGGTAACCCGATCCGCATCGAACACCGCAGGCAGCGCCAAATTTAATCGTGGCAGAACGGGGCCGTACAAGCTTCAAAGCTCGAGCTGTTGACCCTTCTCCAAGGCCGACTCTACGCGCTCGCGCAGGATACGCAAGCGGCCGCCGACCTCGGAATCGAGATTGGTGTCACGGTTACGGAAGCGAATCAATTCGTTCGCCATGTTGAGCGCCGCGATCACGGCGATCCGATCCAAGCCCACGACCTTGCCGCTGTCGCGAATCTCGCGCATTTTGGCATTGAGATATTCTGCGGAGTCCAGCAGATCGGACCGCTCCTCCGCGGGACAGGATATGTGATAGTCCTTTTCCAATATCCGAACGCTGACGCGTGCCTGGTTGTCGCTCATGCCTGTTCCATGGACTTGAGGCGCCCGATCATGGCTTCGACCCGCGCCCGCACCTGCTCGTTCTTCTGCAGCAACGTTGCGCGCTCGGACGTCAACGTATCTTGACGCTGCCGCAACGCGCGATTCTCTTCCTTGATGTGACTGACGGTCACCATCAGATCCTCCAGGCGTTTTTCCAGGCGTTTCAATTCGAGTTCGACGGCGGATTTCGGGCTGGTTTCATTCATAGGCGTCCAATATAGAGCGCCGATAGGCGCAATGCAAAGGGCGGGATTATGCCGGCCACTGCGGTATTATCCGGTCCATCATGTTGGCGGACATTCGGTTCAAGGACTTCGAAGACATTCTGGCGACGGCGGGCGGCCTCGCGGACGCGGCTGAGGCACACGGTTCCTTGTGCGGCGCCCTGTGCTCGACGGCGCCCTACAGGATGCAGGATTGGATCAATGAGATCTTGCCCGATGGTGCGGCGCTGTCCGAGGAGTCCGCAGCCATGATCGAAAAGATCTTCACCGCGACGGCCACATCCTTCGGCGAGCAGGGCATGGAGTTCGAACCCCTGCTGCCCGATGACGAGCAGCCCTTGAATGGCCGGGCCAACGCGCTGGCGTTATGGTGCACCGGCTTTCTCTACGGCCTGGGCACAGGACATATTTCAGATCTCGAGGCGCTCGGCGGCGATGTCGGAGAAATCGTACGCGACTTCACGGAGATCTCGCGCGCCAGCGGCGACGAAGCCGATTCGGACGACGCGAACGAGCAGGCCTACACCGAACTGGTGGAATTCATCCGGGTCGCCGCACAAGTGGTGTTCGAAGAGTTGTTGCCGCTCCGCAGGCAGGTGTATCCGGCGCAGCAGCGGCTTCATTGAGCGGCGGGATGGATCTCAAGGAGTTCGTCCGGCGGCGACGGCAGTTCATGCACATGATAGGCAAGGACGCGATCGCCATATTGCCCGCGGCGCCGGTCCGGCATCGCAACGGCGACATCGAGTACTGCTACCGGCAGGACAGCCATTTTTATTATTTGAGCGGCTTTCCGGAGCCCGACGCCGTGGCAGTGCTGGTCCCCGGCCGGCCCCATGCCGAGTATTTGCTGTTCGTGCGGGAACATGACGCGTTGCGAGAGTCGTGGGACGGGGCGCGCGCCGGCACCGAGGGCGCCGTCGAGTTCTACGGTGCCGACGACGCATTTCCGATCACCGACATCGACGAGATCCTGCCGGGATTGATGGAAACCCGTTCGCAGATCTTCTATTCCATGGGGTCCCACCCGGAGTTCGACCCGCGCGTCATCGGTTGGGTCAATGGACTGCGCGCGCAGTCGCGGCTCGCCGGCGGCGGGCTGCATGAATTTCTCGCCCTGACTCATGTTCTGGACGACATGCGCCTGTACAAGAGCCGCGCCGAACAGGCGAGCTTGCGCCGCTCCGCGCACGTCGCCGTGGGAGCGCATCGGCGAGCGATGCGGTTCGCGCGCCCCGGGCGCATGGAGTACGAAGTGATGGCGGAAGTACTGCATGAATTCCGTTCGCACAACGCCGATATATCCTATCACCCGATCGTCGGCGGCGGCGCGAACGCCTGCGTGATGCACTATCGCAACAATGATCAGCCGCTGCGCGAGGGCGAGTTGCTGCTGCTGGACGCGGGCTGCGAACTCGATTACTACGCTTCAGACATAACCCGCACGTTCCCCGTGGGCGGAAAATTCACCCCGGCGCAGCGGGCTGTCTACGAAGTGGTGCTGGAGGCGCAACTCGCGGCCATCGATAAAGTACGTCCCGGCAATCATTGGAATCAGCCGCACGAAGCCGCCGTGCGCGTCGTGACCCAGGGGCTGGTCAAGCTGGGGCTGCTGCGCGGTTCGGTGCCCAAGCTCGTCAAGGAGCAGGCGTACGCGCCTTTCTTCAATCATCGTACCGGGCACTGGCTGGGTCTGGACGTGCACGACGTCGGCGACTACAAGGTGGGTGGAGAGTGGCGGGTGCTCGAGCCGGGGATGGCGCTGACCGTCGAGCCCGGGATTTACATCCGGCCGTCGCCGCGGGTGCCGAAGGAGTTTTGGAACATCGGCGTGCGCATCGAGGACGAGGTATTGGTGACCGCGAAAGCCGCGGAAGTGTTGACTGCGGCGCTCGAGAAAACTCCCGAGGCCATCGAGGCGCTGGTGCGGGCCGCTTGAACTTCGATATCGCAATCATCGGCGGCGGCATGGTGGGCGCGAGTCTGGCGGTCGCGCTGGCGCCGCTCGAGATTCGCGTCGCGGTCATCGAGGCGGTGCCGCACGATTCGGCGCTGCAGCCGAGTTTCGACGAACGCACCACGGCGCTTTCCAACGGCAGCCGCCGCATACTAGAGACCTTGAGCACTTGGCCGGCGGTTGCATCCGCGGCCACCGCCATCCGCAAGATTCACGTATCGGATCAGGGTCGATTCGGCTTCGCGCGCATCGATGCCGCGGACCAGGGACTCGAGGCGATGGGATACGTGGTGGCCAACCGCGCGCTGGGCCGGGCGCTTTGGACGCAGCTACAGGCTGCTGATCCGGGCGCGCGCATCTTCTGCCCTGCACAGGTCATTCACGCCGAAGCCAAGCAAGATCTGGCCGCGCTCACGATCGAGGCGGCGGGCGAGAGGATCAGCATCGAAGCGAAGCTGGTGGTGGCCGCCGACGGCGTCCATTCCTCGGTGCGCAATGCGCTCGGCGTGGCTTGCGAAAGCCGCGACTATCACCAGACGGCGGTGATCACCACTGTGTTGCCGAAGTGCTTTCACGATCATGTGGCCTATGAGCGCTTCACACCCGATGGTCCGCTGGCGCTGCTGCCCTTGGAGGACGGCCGGTGCACCTTGGTGCTGACCCTGAACAACGAGGCAGTGGCCGCGGCAATGGCGTGGTCGGATCAAGAGTTTCTCGCGGAGTTGCAGCGGCGATTCGGCTTCCGCCTGGGCCGCTTCATCAAGGTCGGGCGCCGTTTCGCCTACCCGCTATCGTTGAGCCGCGCACAGCGCACCAGCGCGCCGCGTTGCGCCATCATCGGCAATGCGGCACAGGGGCTGCATCCCGTGGCCGGCATGGGATTCAACCTAGGCTTGCGCGATGCCGCCAGCCTGGCGGAGCTCATCGCAGATCGCGCAGCGCGTGTGCCATTCGATCCGGGCGAGCGCGGTTTGCTGGACGAATATGATGCCTGGCGTGCCGCGGATCGAAGCGGCGTCATAGCCTTCACCGACGGGCTTGTCCGGACCTTTGCCAATCCTTTGCGCTCGGTGCGCGTGCTGCGCAACCTAGGGTTGCTGGCCTTCGATCTGGCGCCGCCTGCGAAGGCCGCGCTGTCGCGCTTGAGCACGGGTGCGACCGGGCGCGTGCCCAAACTGGCGCGCGGCGTGGCACTGGCGCGCGGCGTGGCACTGGCCCGCGGCGTGGCACTGGCCCGCGGCGGTACCACGCCATGAGCGCTTCGGGGCCGCGCGAATTCGACGTGATCATCGTCGGCGCCGGCATCGTCGGCGCCGTCATGGCCTGCCTGCTCATGAAGCAGGGTTCGAGCGCATCTTTGCGCGTAGCGCTCATCGCCGATCGATTCACCCAAGAGCCGCCGGGGGACGCCGACTGGGATCTGCGGGTGTTCGCCTTGAACCGGGCCTCTGAGCGGCTGTTGAAGCTGTGCGGCATCTGGGGCGGGTTGCCGGCCGCGCGCATGGAGCCGTTCGAACGCATGCGCGTCTGGGATGCCGAGACTTCCGCGCGCGGACCCGGCTCTTTGAGCTTCGATTGCGCCGACATCGGCGAGCCGAATCTTGGCTGCATCATCGACGGACGGGTGCTGCAATGGCACGCCCTGCAAACCGCACGGGCGCTGGGTACGGTGCTGATCGAAGCTCAGTTGAGTTCGATCGCGCTCGGCGACGACGTCATGCGGGCCGGGCTCGAGGATGGCCGCGAACTGCGCGGCAAGCTCATCGTCGGCGCCGACGGCACGGAGTCGAAAACCCGGCAGCTGCTGGGCATCGAAACCGCGGGCCACGCCTATCATCAGGACGCGCTGGTGGCTCATGTGCATACCGCCGAGCCGCACGCCCGCACGGCTTGGCAGCGTTTTCTTCCCACCGGTCCGCTGGCCTTCCTGCCCTTGTCGGACGGCCGTTGCTCGATCGTGTGGAGCACGAACCGCGCCGAGGCGACGCGCCTGCGTGCGCTCGACCTTCAGGCCTTCAGCGCAGCCCTGACCGCCGGCAGCGGCGAGGTGCTGGGTCAGTGCACGGTTGCAGCGCCGCCCGTCGCCTTCCCGCTGCAGCTGCAATATGCGGTCGCCTACGCCAGCCCGCGCGCGGTGTTGCTGGGCGACGCCGCTCATGTGGTCCACCCGCTGGCGGGTCAAGGATTGAATCTCGGGCTGCTGGATTGCGCCACGCTGGCGCAGGTGCTCGACGATAGCGGCGGCGCGCGCAATTTCGGCGACCTGAAGGTCTTGCGGCGCTACGAAAGATGGCGGCGCAGCGAGAACCTGCTCGCGAGCGCGGCCCTGGACGGTCTGGAGCGATTATTTTCGAATACCGGCGGATTGATCGCGTCGGCGCGAAAGTTGGGGTTGGGCGCGGTGGAGCGGCTGCCGATGATGAAACGCCGGCTGGCGCGGCAAGCACTGGGATTGAGCGGCGACTTGCCGGGCATCATCAGAGCCGATCGAGCTTGGCCGCGCAGATGAAGTCGTTGACCGAAAGGCCGCCGATCGAATGCGTGGCGAAAGTCACGTGGCAATAGTCGTAGCCCACCTGTAAATCCGGATGGTGGTCCTCGGTGTTCGCAATGTGCGCGAGCGCGTTGACGAAGCTCATGGTGCGGTAGAAGTCCTTGAACTTCAGCGAGCGCTTCAGACTCTTCGAGTCGGGCGCGATGCGCCAGTCACGATGCAGTTGCTTGGCTAACAGCTTGGCTTTTGCCGGCGTCAACGGCGGCACGCCGCCGTCGCACGGCGCGCACTTACCCGCCGCCAACTGCTTCACGGCGTGACCCGCGCATAGGTACGTTCGATATAGCGCTCCACCAAGTCCTGAAACTCCTCGGCGATGCGCTCTCCTTTCAGAGTCACCGTCTTGGCGCCGTCTTCGTAGACCGGCGCGACCGGGTGCTCGCCGGTGCCGGGCAGGCTGATGCCGATATTGGCATGCTTGCTCTCGCCGGGCCCATTGACCACGCAGCCCATGACGGCCACCGTCATGTCGGCGACCCCGACGCGCTGCTTGCGCCATTCCGGCATACGGTGGCGAATGTGGCTCTGAATCTTCTGCGCCAGTTCCTGAAAGTAGGTGCTGGTCGTGCGGCCGCAGCCGGGGCAGGCAATGACCATCGGCGTGAAAGCGCGCAGACCCATGGTCTGGAGGATCTCTTGCGCCACGATCACCTCCTGGGTGCGATCGCCGTTCGGTTCGGGAGTCAGCGAGACGCGAATGGTGTCGCCGATGCCCTCCTGCAGCAATACGCCCATGGCGGCCGTGGAAGCCACGATGCCCTTGCTGCCCATGCCGGCTTCGGTCAGACCCAGGTGCAGCGGGTAGGTGCATCGTGCCGCGAGGTTGCGGTAGACCGAAATCAAGTCCTGCACGCCGCTGACCTTGGCGCTGATGACGATCATGTCGGACCCGAGCCCCAATGCTTCGGCCCGCTTCGCGCTATCCAGGGCCGATACCACGATGGCCTCGCGCATCACGTCGATGGCCGCCAGCGGCGAGGCGAGTTTCGAATTTTCATCCATCATGCGCGTGAGCAGATCCTGATCCAGGCTGCCCCAGTTGACGCCGATGCGCACCGGCTTGGCGTAACGCACCGCGGTTTCGATCATTTCGGCAAACTGCGGATCGCGCTTTGAACCGCGCCCGACGTTGCCGGGATTGATGCGCAGCTTCGAGAGCGCCTCGGCGCAGGCGGGATGGGCCTTCAGCAGCTTGTGGCCGTTGAAATGGAAATCCCCCACCAGGGGCGTATGGATGCCCATGGCGTCGAGCCGCTCGCGGATATGCGGTACGGCTCCCGCCGATTCGTCGTTGTTGACGGTAACTCGGACCAATTCCGACCCGGCGCGTGCCAGTGCCTTCACCTGGGCCACGGTGCCCTCGACGTCGGCCGTGTCCGTGTTGGTCATGGACTGCACGACGATGGGCGAATTACCGCCGATGGAAACCGAACCCACTTTAACGGCCAGGGAATGCCTGCGAGATCTCATGGCCGCATTATAGCGCAGCCCGTCGGCGGGCTAGTTCTCACGTGCCCGCGTTCAAGTCAGCAGGGCCGTCAGAGCGGCAAAAGCAGGCAAAGTGATCGGATCGTTGGCGGAGCTGGAGGCGATGGGATGCGACGCAAAACGCGCGATCACGACTTCCGATTTCGGCGCCACGTAGAGCCGTTGGCCATGGATGCCGCGGCCCTCGAATATGCCGGAATGCGGCGGGCCCACCCACCACATGTTGCGATACGAATAGCCCGGCAGAAGATCGTAACCAGCCGTGGCGAATTTGGCAGGATCCGAGCCGCGGCGAATGTCGGCGACGACCGCCCCGGGAATGATCTCTCGTCCGCCCCGGCTTCCCTCGCAGCGCAGAAGCTCGCCGAAGCGTGCCACATCACGCAAGTTTGCATTCAGTCCCGCGCCGCCGGTCGCCACGCCGATGGAATCCACCGCCAGGTACGCGTCTTCCTCCGACCCAAGCCGCGACCAGATCCGCTCGCTCAACATACGCGCGAGCGGTATGCCGCTGACGCGGGCCATGATCCAGCACAGCACTTCGGTGTTGACCGTTTTGTAGTCGAAGGCGAGGCCATGCTCGCCCTGCTTGCGCAGCGTCTGCAAAAAATCGTAATGATTTTCGGGTCCGTCGTAGCCCGCCGGACGCGGCCGCAGTCCGCCGGCGCGGCCGTAGGCCCAAAACTGTGCGTCCGGATCGGCATATTTTTCCGAATACGCCACGCCGATTTGCATGTCGAGCACTTGGCGCAGAGTCGCGTCCGCGTACGCCGTGCCGTGCATTTCGGCGAGGTAGTAAGGCACCGGCTTGGTTTCGTCCAATGCTCCCTCGTGCAGCAGAGTCGCGGCCAGTGTCCCTGCATAGGATTTGGTGATGGAAAAACACATGTGCGTGCCATGAGACTGCAGCGCACCAAAGTAGCGTTCGAAGACGCATCGGCCGCGATGCAGAACCACGATGCCGTCGGTATAGGTATCGAGCAGCGATTGAGCCCAGGTGAGCCGCCGCCCGTGCAGATCATCGAACTCCAGCGCATCGATGGCAGCCGCGGTGGCCTCGGGCGCCACGCCGAAGTCGCTGCGCGCGCCGCTGCCGCGCCACACCGGCACCGTCGGCAGCAGCTCTCTGACATGCGACAGGCTCCAGCGGATCTCGGGAAACCTGAGGAATTTATCGTCCTCGAAGCGTATGCGCTTGAGATCGGCGGGAGGAGCTCCCTGCATCCATCCCAAGAGGTTCGGATCGGATGCGCTGCCGTCGAGGTAGCGGGTGCCTTCGAATTCCAGTGTGCCCGATGTCATGTCCAAAATCCCAGGGCTGCATAATACGCACATGGCGGCGAGAATTGTCTATTCGACCGGAACCGGCAGCTTGTGCCCCAATTGCCGGCGGCCGGTGCGCGAATGCGTCTGTCCCAAGGGCGCGCCGGGAACTCCGAAGCCCACGGCGGTGCGCGTCGGACGCGAAACCAAGGGCCGGGCGGGCCGCGGCGTGACCACGGTGAGCGGCTTGAAGCTGCCCGAGGCGCAACTCGCCGAACTGGCCGCTACGCTCAAGAAGCGCTGCGGATCAGGCGGCACGCTGCGCGACGGCGTCATCGAGATTCAGGGCGAGCATCGCGACACCATCGTCGCCGAGCTGCTCAAATTGGGCTGGCAGGCAAAAAAGTCCGGCGGATGAGGAATCCTTCTGCCAATTCGGTATGATGGCGCCATCGCGACAAGAGCTGTCTGGAGAGAGTCCTGTCAGGACCGCCGAAGGCGCAACCGCCCGGAAACGCTCAGGCACATGAACGGCAGTCTCTCGCGATCTCTGGAGAGCGGCCGCGCCGATGCGGCCCACCGAAGGGGAGCAGCGCTGCAAGCGAGCGCGCAATCTCTCAGGTCTGAAGGACAGAGGGGCGAAGGCACCAGCGTGCTCGTTTCTTTGTATTCATTCGCGAGGTTGCGATGGGCCTGAAGACTCCTCTCTACGGCTTGCATGTCGAGCAAGGCGCAAAAATAGTCGATTTCGGCGGATGGGACATGCCGCTGCATTACGGCTCGCAGATCGAGGAGCACCACGCCGTGCGCCGCGACGCCGGCATGTTCGACGTGTCTCACATGGCGGTGGTGGATCTGACCGGCGGGCGGTCGCGAGAATTCCTGCGCGTGCTCTTGGCCAACGACGTGGCGCGCCTCAAGGAATTCGGCAAGGCGCTGTACACCTGCATGCTCAATCCCGATGGCGGCGTGATCGACGACCTGATCGTATATTTCGTAGCGGATACCTGGTACCGGCTGGTGGTGAACGCCGGAACCCGCGACAAGGATCTCGCCTGGATCCGTTCGCACGCGGCGCAATTCGACGTCGCGGTGCTGGAGCGCACCGACCTTGCCATGATCGCCGTACAGGGGCCGAACGCCCGGCGCAAAGCCGCCGAGCTCCTGGCCCCGGCGCAGCAACCAGCCGCGCTCGAACTCAAGCCCTTCAGCGGCGCCGCCTTCGGTTCCTGGTTCGTCGCGCGCACCGGGTACACCGGCGAGGATGGCTTCGAAATCATGATGCCGGCGGCCGACGCCGCCGATGCGTGGAGGCGATTGCTCGACGGCGGCGTGAAGCCCGCGGGTCTCGGCGCGCGCGACACCCTGCGCCTGGAAGCCGGCATGAACCTATACGGCAACGACATGGACGAGCAACATCATCCGCTCGAATCGGGCCTTGCATGGACCGTGGCGTTCGAGCCATTGGTGCGCGAATTCATCGGCCGAGCTGCATTGTCGAAAGCGCGCCGCGAGGGCTGCGATGCGTTCGTGGGATTGCTGCTCGAAGAGCGCGGCGTGCTGCGCAGTCACCAAAGAGTCCTGGCCGCGGGCCTCGATGCCGAAGGCATGGTCACCAGCGGCACATTCTCGCCCACGTTGAACCGCTCGATCGCGCTGGCGCGCGTTCCTCGAGGTACGGGTGCGGCGGTTCAAGTCGAGATCCGCGGAAAGATGCACGCGGCGCGCGTGGTCAGACCGCCCTTCGTGCGGCACGGCAAGGCGCTGATCGAAATTTAGGCCAAGGAGAGTCTCAAGTGAGCAACATACCGACCGATTTGCATTACACCAAAAGCCACGAGTGGGTGCGCCGGATCCAGGGCGGCGCGGTGGAAATTGGCATCACCGACCATGCACAGGGCGCGCTCGGCGATTTGGTGTTCGTGGAAGTGCCGGATGCGGGCCGCACACTCCGCGCCGGCGAAGCGTGCGCGGTGGTCGAATCGGTGAAGGCGGCATCCGACGTGTACAGTCCCCTCGCCGGCAAGGTCGTGGCCAACAACGCGGCGCTGGCTGCCAAACCTGAATTGCTCAACCAGGACCCGTACGGCGAGGGCTGGCTGTTTCGCCTGGAGACGGCGGCCGATGTCGGCACGCTCATGAGCGCCGCGGCCTATGCAAGCTTTCTGGACGACGAGTCGAAGTAGGAGCCGCGATGGCATTCATACCGCATACCCGTGAGGACATTGCGCACATGCTGGAAGTGATCGGCGTGCAGTCGATCCAGGACCTGTTCGACGAGATCCCGAGCGATCTCTCCGCCGGCGCCATGAACGTGCCGCCTGCATTGGCCGAAATGGAGGTGGCGCGGCTGATGAGCGATCGAGCCGCGATGGACGGACGGCCGTTGAACTTCATCGGCGCGGGCGCCTACGAGCATCACATTCCGGCGCCCGTATGGGCCATTACGACGCGCGGCGAGTTTTACTCCGCCTACACCCCGTATCAGGCGGAAGCCAGCCAGGGCACGCTGCAGCTGATCTACGAGTATCAATCGATGATCTGCGCGCTGACAGGCATGGAGGTCTCGAATGCCTCGCTGTACGACGGCGCCTCGGCCTTGGCTGAAGCGTGCCTCATGGCGATCCGCGCCAATCGCGCCGGCCATTCGCGCCGCGTGCTGGTGGCGCGAAGCGTCAATCCTATCTATACCCAGGTTGCGCAAACCATCGCCGGCAACCAGGACATAGGCTTCGACTTCGCGGACTTCGATGCCGCCGGCCGTGTCTCGCCGGAGGCCCTGCAGCCCTTCGGCGGCAAAGAGTACACCGCGCTGGTGATTCAGCAGCCGAATTTCTTCGGCAATCTGGAGGATGTCGACGCGCTCACCGATTGGGCGCACGCGAACAAAATGATGGTGATCGCGGTGGTCAATCCCACCTCCTTGGGCTTGCTCAAGCCCCCGGGAGAATGGGGCGCGCAACTCCACGGCCATCTCGGCGCCGATATCGTGTGCGGCGAGGGCCAGCCGCTCGGCGTGCCGCTGTCGTGCGGCGGACCTTACTTCGGGTTCATGGCGACGCGCATGCAGTACGTGCGCCAGATGCCCGGCCGCATCGTGGGACGGACGGTCGATGCCGACGGCCGTCCGGGGTTCAGCCTGACCTTGCAGGCGCGCGAGCAGCACATTCGCCGCAGCAAGGCGACATCGAACATCTGCACGAACCAGGGATTGATGGTGACGGCCGCGACCATCTACATGAGCTTACTCGGCGCCGAGGGCCTGGAGTCGGTGGCGCAGGCCAGCCTGCAGCGCACGGCCGACCTGCTCAGCGCCCTCGAGCGCATCCCGGGCGTCAAGCGCGCTTTTGGCGGAGCGCATTTTCACGAGGCGGTGCTGCTTTTGGACAGGCCCGTCGCGCCGGTGCTGGCGGCACTGGCCCGCCGCGGCATCCTGGGCGGCCTGGACGTCACGCAGTGGGTTCCGCAGCTGGGCCATGCGTTGTTGGTGTGCGCGACGGAAACCAAATTGCCCGCGGACATCGAGGCCTATGCAAACGCGCTCGGCGAAGTCATGAACGGGTCGCGTGCGGCGGCGTAGGGGGAGACGACATGAGCGAACTGCAACTACGCGAACCATTGATATTCGAACTCAGCAAGCCGGGGCGCGGCGCGCGCACGCAGTACCCGCCCCCGGTGACGGGCGGTGCCGCGATTCCGGCCAATCTGCGCCGGGCCAAGCCGCCCGTGCTGCCGGCGGTATCCGAACTGCAGGCCGTGCGGCACTACACGCGCCTGTCGCAAATGAACTTCTCCATCGACACGCATTTCTATCCGCTCGGTTCGTGCACCATGAAGTACAACCCCAAGGTGTGCAACAGCTTGGCGATGCTGCCCGAATTCTTGGGCCGGCATCCGCTCGGGCCGGAGCCGCAGGGCTTCCTCGCATGCATGTACGAACTGCAGGAGATGCTGCAGGAGATCACCGGCATGCAGGCGGTGAGCCTCACGCCCATGGCCGGCGCGCAGGGAGAATTCGCGGGGGTCGCCATGATTCGCGCCTATCACCGCGCGCGCAACGACGCGGCCCGCAACGAGATCATCGTGCCGCAGGCCGCACACGGCACCAACCCCGCCACCGCGGCGATGTGCGGCTGCACGGTCAAGGAAGTTCCATGCGATGAGGACGGCAACATCGACATCGGCGCGCTCAAAGCCGCCGTCGGCCCGGCGACCGCCGCCATCATGCTTACCAATCCATCGACGCTCGGCGTGTTCGAGTACAAGATTTCGGAGGTCGCGCGCATCGTGCACGAGGCCGGCGGATTGCTGTACTACGACGGCGCCAATTTGAACGCGATACTCGGCAAGGTAAGGCCCGGCGAAATGGGATTCGACGTCATCCACATGAATCTACACAAGACCTTTTCCACGCCGCACGGCGGCGGCGGTCCGGGCTCCGGCGCGGTCGGCGTCAGTGCCCGCTTGAGGCCCTTCTTGCCGCTGCCCATCGTCGGCAAGGACGGCGCGCGTTTTCGCTGGCTGACCGAACGCGATTTGCCGCAGTCCATCGGGCGGTTATCGGGCTTCATGGGCAACGCCGGCGTCAACTTGCGCGCCTACGTCTACATGCGCCTGCTCGGGCGCGAGGGGATGGTGCGGGTGGCGGAATTCGCGGCGCTCAATGCCAACTATTTGCTGAAGCGCCTGCAGGCGCTCGGTTTCGAGGCGGCATACCCCAAGCGCCGCGCCAGTCATGAGTTCATCATCACGCTCAAGCAAGAGAGCAAGGATTACGACGTGTCCGCGATGGATGTGGCGAAGCGACTGCTGGACTACGGTTTCCACGCACCGACGACCTACTTTCCGCTGCTGGTTCCGGAGTGCCTGCTGATCGAACCGACCGAGACCGAGGCCAAGGAGGACTTGGACCGATTTTGTGACGCAATGGGCGCTATTCGCGAAGAAATGCAGCAAGACCCCGAGAAACTGACCAGCGCCCCGCATACAATGCCGGTGCGGCGCTTGGACGACGTGCGCGCCGCGAAACAGCTGGACCTGGCCTGGAAACCTGCCGCTTGAATGAGTCATAGAGAAAAGCTCAGCCGGCATACGCACGGCCAGGAACCGTCTGGCTCCTGAACTTGTCCGACCACGGTCATAATCCATATCTAACACTAGGATCGGCATGCTCCGCACCCCGTTGTTTTTGACGCTCTTCGCGCTGTTGGCGGCGCCATCGTTGGCGGCCGCAGCGCCTGCCGCGCCCGTTCGGCCCGCCGCCGCGGTCATCGCGCCCGGCATACCGAGTTCGCCGGCCAATTGGGCGCAGACCCTGGAGCGAATCGCCACCGGTGTGGTCACCATTCAAATCGACAGCACCAGGGCCTTCGACACCGAGTGGAACTCCACGGCGCAGGCGACCGGCTTCGTGATCGATGCCAAGCGCGGCCTCATACTGACGAACCGCCACGTCGTGACGCCGGGCCCGGTGATCGCGCAGGCCATCTTCTTGAACCGCGAGGAAGTGCAGCTGTATCCGGTGTACCGCGATCCCATCCACGATTTCGGCATCTATCGCTACGATCCGGCGAAGCTCAAGTTCATTCAGCCGGCCGAGCTGCCGCTCTATCCGCAAGGCGCGGTGATCGGCCGCGAGATCCGCGTGGTGGGAAACGATGCCGGCGAGCAACTCTCGATACTGGCGGGCACACTGGCGCGCCTGGACCGCGAGGCGCCGGAATACGGCTACGGCAAGTACAACGACTTCAACACGTTTTACTACCAGGCGGCATCCGGCACCTCCGGCGGTTCCTCCGGCTCTCCCGTCATCGACATCGAAGGGCGCGTGGTGGCTCTGAACGCCGGCGGCGCAACCGGCGCCGCGTCGAGCTTCTATCTGCCGCTGACGGCCGTGACCCGCGCGCTCAAGTACATCGATGCGGGCAAGCCGGTACCGCGCGGTACGTTGGAAACCGTTTTCAAATACACCCCATACGACGAATTGCGGCGGCTCGGCTTGAATCCCGACACCGAGACCAAGATGCGCAGCGCCAATCCCAAGCTCACCGGCATGCTCGTGGTGGGAGACGTGCAGCCCGGTTCGGTCGCCGACGGCCAACTGGCGCCGGGCGATATTCTGGTCAGCATAGACGGCCAACCCGTGCCGGAGTTCTTCACGCTGGAGGACGTTCTCGACGGCCATGTCGGCCGGCGCGTCAAGATCGAAGTCCAGCGCGGCAAGGAGACGGTGGAACACGATCTCGACGTCCTATCGTTGGACGCCATCACCGCGGACGAGTACATCGAGTTCGGCGAGGCGGTGGTGCATACCCTGTCCTATCAGCAAGCGCGGCACTTCAACGTGCCGATCCAGGGCGTCTATGTCGCCAACCCAGGCTATGTGTTCGGCGCCGCCGGGATACCGCGCGCCGCGCTCATCAGTTCCTTCAACGGCAAGAAGGTGGAGAACCTCGCGGATTTCGCCGGCGCGTTGGCGGAGCTTGCGGATGGTGCCAAGGCGGCCGTGCGCTATGTAACCCTGGAGGATCCGCGCGCCGTGCAACTCAAGGTGATCCGCATGGACCGGCGCTGGTTCCCGGCGCGCCGGTGCAAACGCGACGACACCTTGGGCACATGGCCCTGCGTCGGCATCAGCCCGGGTCCGGCGCCGACAGTTCCCGCCCCGGCCTCGACTCAATTCACCAAAACCGGCGATCCGCGCATCGATCGATTGGCGCCGTCGCTGGTCATGGTGAATTTCGACATGCCGTATTCGATCTCGGGCGTCACCGAGAAGAATTACCACGGCACCGGCGTGATCATCGACGCGCAGCGCGGCCTGGTGGCCGTCGACCGCAACACGGTGCCTGTGGCCATGGGCGATGTGCGCGTCACGTTCGCGGGCACGGTTGAGGTACCGGGCAAGGTCGTGTTCATCCACCCGCTGCACAATTTGGCGGTCATCTCCTACGATCCGAGCTCGATCGGCAACACGCCGGTGCGCAGCGCGAGCCTCCAACCCAAGCCGCTCAAACCCGGCGATGATGTCTGGGTGGTCGGCCAGCGCGGCGACTCGAAGCTGTTGTCGCAGCGGACGCAGGTCTCGAGCATCGATGTGGTTTCCTTCCCGCTGTCGCGCACCCTGCGATTCCGCGACAGCAATCTCGAGGCCGTGAGTCTCATCAATGCTCCCACCGATTACGACGGCGTACTCAGCGACGAGAAGGGCAACGTGGTGGCGACCTGGTCGAGTTTCGCGTTCGAGTCGCAGCGCGACCTGGAACAGATCAACCGCGGCATACCCGCGGATCTGTTATCCGAGATGATCGGTGTGGTGGCCGACGGACGGCCTTTGTATTCCTTCGAAGCCGAGTTCGACGTGCAGTCCCTGGCGGGTGCGCGCGAGTTGGGCTTGCCCGACAGCTGGGTACGGCGCTTCGAGGAACACAACGCGGAGCGGCGCCAGGTGCTCGGCATCGACCGGCTGGTCGCCGGCTCGCCCGCCGCGAGATCGCTCGAGCCCGGCGATTTGCTGCTGGCCATCGATGGCAAGGTCGTGAATCGGTTCCGTGAGGTCGAGCGGGCGGTGCAGAGCCCCGAGGTGGCGGTCACCGTGTGGCGCAATGGCGCGGAAAAGACGCTGCAGCTCAAGACCGTCGCGCTGGAAGGGAGCGATGTCGACCGGGTGGTTATCTGGGCGGGTGCCACTTTGCAGGCGCCGCACCGCGCCATGGCCGCGCAACGCGGCATTGCCCCCTACGGCGTGTTCGTGTCGTTCTTCTTCTACGGCTCTCCCGCCACGCATTTCGGCTTGTATGCCGGCAGGCGCATCACCGAAGTGGACGGCCAGCCGACCCCGGATCTCGACGCCTTCATACGGGCGGTAAGCGGCAGGCCGGATCGGGCATCTCTGCGCTTGCAGACCTTGAGCTGGAACGGCCAGACCGATGTGATAACGCTCAAGCTCGACAAGCATTTCTGGCCGGCGTATGAATTGCGCAGGCACAAGGACGGCAGCTGGTCGCGCACGGCGCTCGACCCGGCGGAGACCACAACGGTCCTGCACTGATCCAATTTCTCATTCCGGGAGCGGATGTGATCGACGAAGCCACCGCCGGCGATTTCGAACAAGTCCTGGCGATCTACAACGAGGTCATCCGCAATACCACGGCTGTGTATTCGGAAGAGGAATACGACCTGCCCCGCGGCAGGATCTGGTTCGACGCCAAGCTGTCCAGCGGCTTTCCTTTCATCGTGGTGCGCGACGATCGGGGAGTCGCGGGCTTCGGCGCGTTCGGCGCATTCCGTGCATGGCCGTGTTATCGGCACAGCGTCGAACACAGCGTTCACGTGCGCGCCGACCGCCGCGGTCAGGGGGTCGGACGCGCTCTGGTCGTGGAGCTCAAGTCGCGCGCGGCGGCGATGGGCAAGCATGTCATGATTGCCGCAATCGACACCGACAACAAGGCGTCGATCCGCCTGCACGAAAGTCTGGGCTTCAGCCGGGTGGGACATTTTCCCGAGGTGGGATTCAAGTTCGGGCGGTGGCTCGACTTGGAGTTCCTGCAATGTGTCATTCCGCCGGCATCCAGCCGCTGAAAAAACGGGACTGCGGCACAGAACCGCGATCGCGATCCGAAGCGGTGTTTGCTCCGATCCCAGTCTTGTTATCATGAGCCCGTGGTAAGAGCTACTCAGAGCGAAATCGAAGAGGCCGTCGAGGTATTGCGCGCCGGGGACTTGGTGGTGTTTCCGACCGAAACCGTCTACGGTCTCGGCGCCAACGCCGCCAATCCGGCCGCCGTGCGCAAGATATTCGAGGTCAAGGGCAGGCCCGCGGATCACCCGGTAATCGTGCATCTGGACGATCCGCGCTATTTGCATCGCTGGGTTTCCAACCTGCCTCCGGTGGCGGAGCAACTGGCGGCCAAATTTTGGCCCGGTCCGCTGACCCTGATATTGCCCAAGGCGGAGAACGTCAACGACATCGTCACCGGAGGCCAGGACAGCATCGGAATCCGCGTGCCCTCGCATCCCATGGCGCAGCAATTGCTGAAGGCATTCGGCGGCGGCATCGCTGCGCCGTCGGCAAATCGTTACGGTCGCTTGAGTCCTACCAAGCCGGAGCACGTGCGCGACGAACTCGGCGATGCGATCAAGGTGATGCTGGACGGCGGCGATTCGCCGATCGGGCTCGAATCGACGATCGTGTCCTGTCTGGAGAATACGGCTCGTTTGCTACGGCCGGGTTTCATCACCCGCTCGCAGCTGGAAGGCGTGGTCGGTCCGCTCGCCGCAGCGGGACCCGTGCCGCGCAGCCCCGGTGACCGCACACTGCACTACGCTCCCTCAACCCCGGTGGAGATCGTGCCGTCCGATGAGCTTGAAGCGCGCGCCGGCGAGATTTTGGCGCGTGAGGAAAAGGTGGCGGTGCTGGCCATGCGGCCGCCGCTGCATACTCAGCGCCACATGACGTGGATCAATGCCGGAAAGAAGCCCGCCCCCTATGCCCACAACCTTTACAGCCACCTGCGCACGCTGGATCGCACCGGTTGTGTGAAGATATTCGTGCAGAGCCTGCCGCAGGACGAGAAATGGGCGGCGATTCTCGACCGTCTGCAGCGCGCCAGCGGCATGGGCGACGACTCGCTGGAATTGAGCATCGGCTAGTGAGTGCCAGGAGCCGGTCCAGCAGCGATGAGGCATTGGAGCTCGATCCCGACCAGGATCCGTTTGCGCCGGATGCGGTGCGCCAGCTCGTGCTGCGCTACGGCTCGCCGCTGTTCATCATCGATGCCGAACGTGTGCGCCGGCAATACCGGCGTCTGGCCGCCGCGCTGCCGGGCGTGGACCTGCACTATGCGTTGAAGCCGCTGCCGCATTCATCCGTGATCACGACCTTGAATGCCGAGGGCGCTTACTTCGACCTGGCGACCAACGGCGAGGTCGATCTGGTGCGGCGCCTGAAAATTTCGGCGCAGCGCTGCATCCATACCCATCCGATCAAGCGCGACTCCGACATTCGCACGGCGCTCAGCTTCGGCGTGAGGCATTTTGTCGTCGACAACCCGGACGAGCTGCGCAAATTCGTGAAATTTCGCTCGCGCGCCGCGCTCTTGATCCGGGTCTGCTTCCGCAGCCCGGATGCCGTGGTCGACCTCTCGCGCAAGTTCGGCTGCGATCCTGATTCGGTCGCCGACTTGTGCCGATTGGCCGCAGAATTGCGCTTGACCGTCGAGGGTTTGTCGTTTCATATCGGCTCTCAGGCGTCCGACGCGGCGATGGTGGTCAAAGCCATCGGGGTGTGCCGCGATCTCTTGCCGATCGCGCGATACGCGGGTCACGAGCTGAGCATTTTGGACATCGGCGGCGGCTATCCGGTGGACTACGTGGGCCGCGCGATGCCGATCGAGGACTACTGTGCGCCGATCTGCGCGGCGCTGCGCACGCTGCCCCCCATGAGGGTGATCGCCGAGCCCGGCCGTTACATCGCGGCGCCGGCCGCCATCGCGGTGGCGAGCGTCATGGGCCGCGCCCGGCGCGACGGGCGTTGGTGGTACTACCTGGACGACGGTCTTTATGGCAGCTACAGCGGTCAAATATACGACCACGCCAAGTACCCGGTGGAGGCCTTGGTGCCGCCGGGCCCGACGCATCCATCCATACTGGCCGGCCCGACTTGCGACAGCATCGACGTCATTCGCGAGCAGATCGAACTGCCGAAGCTCGATGTAGACGATCTCATCGTCGGCCGCGTGATGGGGGCATATACCTGGGCCTCCGCGTCCGAATTCAACTTCTTTCCGCGGGCCACGGTTTTGGCGCTCGACCGCGGCCGCCGATTGTCCGCGAAGGCCGATCGATGATCTGGAGCCGCCGCCGCCTGTTGCTCGGCGGTGCGCTTGCCGGCATTGCCGCCGGCGGCTTGCTGCGCGCAGCGCCTGCGGGCGCACAGGGCGGGAACGCGAGACGCATCGCGTTGACCAATTTGCACACCGGCGAGAATCTGGACATTGAATACTTTCGCGACGGCGGCTACAGCGCCGATGCGCTGGCCAAGATCCAAAAAGTGTTGCGTGACTTTCGCACCGGCGATATGCATGAGATCGATCCTCATCTCATGGATTATCTGGTCGCGGTTGCCGCCGAGTTGGGCAAAGACGCGCGTTTCAGCGTCATCTCGGGTTATCGATCGCCGGAGACCAATGCCAAGCTGCATGAGCGCAGCGCCGGCGTTGCGCAGCGCAGCCTGCACATGCAAGGGCGGGCCATCGATGTGCGCATGGCTGGAATCGATTGTGCGGACCTGGCTGCGCATGCGGAGAGTTTGCGGCGCGGCGGTGTGGGCTATTACCGCGCGTCCGATTTCGTACACCTGGACACGGGTGCCTTTCGCACCTGGCGTGGATAGCGCATGGAAGCGCGAAGACTCGCGGTATCGGCCGCCATGGGGCTGATTCTGGGCCTCGCAGCCTGTTCCGGGCGATCTTCGAGCACCCAGGCGCCGGCCGAGGGAGCGGCGGCCTCGGCAGTGGATAACGGGGCCAATCTCTACAGCCAGAATTGCCTGCCCTGCCATCGCGATGACGGCAAGGGCGTGGCCAATGTCTACCCCAGTCTGGTTCAAAGCCCCGTGGTCAACGGAGATCCCGTGGAACTTGCGCAATGGGTATTGAGCGGCAGGCGCCCGGCATCCATGCCATCGGGCCGCTACCCGACGCAGATGCTGCAGTTCGGATGGATGAAGGATCAAGACGCCGCGGCCGTGCTCAGCTACATCCGTTCGCATTTCGGCAATTCGGCGCCGCCGGTGGACGCGGCGGCGGCGGCGGCCGCCCGTCCGTGATGGCGGCCACGGCCATTCATTCGATGGTCGATCTTTGCCGCGCGGGCCACTACCCGCCCACCGTCGCCAGATTGCCCTCCGGTTGGATGGTCATGGGCGAGCGGCAGGTGCTGCCCGGTTACTGCTTGCTGTTGCCTGATCCCGTCGTGCCGCACCTGAACGCGCTGCAGGCGGAAGCCCGCAGCCGCTTCCTGGCCGACATGAGCGAAATCGGGGACGTGCTGCTCAAGATAACGGGCGCCGTGCGCGTCAACTACGCGGTGTTCGGCAATGTGGAACCGGCGCTGCACGCGCACATGTTTCCGCGCCATGCGGACGAGCCTGAGGCCATACGCACCGCGCAGCCCTGGGCTCTCGACTGGCACGCCGCGCCGGGCTTTACCGAAAGTGAGCACGGCGCACTCAAGCTCCGTCTGGCGCAGGAACTCGAGCGGCGCCAGGCGGAGCGCCGCGGCGCAGCTTGAGCTCGCGCACGATGGATGGCAAATCGGTCAACGGCGCGGAGCACGCCATCCCCTCGCAGAGATAAGCAACCGTGACGTTGCGCGCAGCCTTCGCGGCCAGCGCCGGAGGCAGCTCGGCCGAATCGGGAATGGCGAAGATCAAGCGCTGCGGCGCATACCAAACCTGAAGCTGCCGCGACCAATTCTCGGCGGCGCCGTCCGCGCCGCGCACGATCAGGATTTGCGGCGCGGACAGCCAATCCTCCAGAGCATCCAGCATGGCCATGTGCGCTTGGGGGTGCTGCTGCAGGGCCGGCCATGCAGCCTTGAGGGTGCGCTCGGCGGCATCAAGATAAGAGACTTCGCCCAACAGATGGCCCAACCGGCAGAGCATCGAGGCGGCTACGGCGTTTCCCGACGGCAGCGCGTCGTCGCCGAAACTCTTGCCGCGATGTATCAGTTTCTCGTGGTCCGCGGCGGTGAAGAAAAAACCGCCGCCGTGCGCATCCTCGAATTGCGCGAGCAACACGGCGATGAGTTCACGGGCGAAACTCAAGTCCTTGCTGCGCCAACGAGTCTGCAGCAGCTCGAGCAGCGCATCGGCAAGAAAGGCGTAGTCGTCGAGATAGGCCGGGAGATGCGCGCGGCCATCCTTGGCAGCGGCGAGCAGGCGCCCGTCGCGCCAGAGGTTTAAGCGCACGAAGTCGACCGCCGCGGCGGCGGCATCGGCCAGGTCGTCGCGCCGGAGCACTCGGGCGGCAATCGCCAGCCCTTTGATCGCGAGCGCATTCCACGCCGTCAAGATCTTCTCGTCGCGAGCCGGCCAGACGCGCAGATTGCGCGCGCGGAGGAGCGCCGCCTGCGAGGATTCGAGCAGGGACTGCGCCGCGGGCAGAGATACGGCGCAACGCGCGGCCACGGTACTTACCGATTCATGGGTATGCAAATGCCAGGCGCCCTCGAAATTCTGCGGCCGGTCCAGGCCGTAACGCGGCGCAAACGCAGCGTATTGCGCGGGGTCGAGCAGCGCCTGGACTTCGGCGCGGCTCCAAACGTAGAACCTGCCCTCGTGGCCTTGCGAGTCCGCGTCCAGGCTGGAGAAGAATCCACCGAAGGAAGCGCGCATGTCGCGCAACATCCAATCGGCGGTTTCGGCCGCGACTCGCGCGAACAGCTCCTCGCCGGTGGCAAGCGCGGCGCGCGCGTACTCGCACAGCAACTGTCCGTTGTCGTACAGCATCTTCTCGAAGTGAGGAATCATCCAAAGCGCGTCCACGGAGTAGCGCGCAAAGCCGCCGCCCAGCTGGTCGTAAATGCCGCCCTCGGCCATGCGCGTCAGCGTCAGGCTGGCCATGTACAAGGCGTGCAAGTCGGGAGCCGGGCCGTCCGAAGTGGCGTGCCAGTGGCGCATGCAGCGCTCGATGCTGCCGGGGTGGGGAAACTTCGGGGCTTGGCTGAATCCGCCTTGCTGAGCGTCGAAGCTACGTTCCAGCGCCGCGCGCGCCTCTCGCAGCGGACCATCGTTCAGCACCACGCCGGGCTCGGCAGCATGCTCCAGCGAGGCAAACGCCAGCCGCAATTGTGCGTTTTGCGCGAGGATTTCCGCCGCATGTTCGCGGTGGTATTCGGCCACGCGCTGAAGCACTTCGCTGAACGCGGGCAGCCCAAAGCGCGGCTGCCTCGGAAAATACGTGCCGCCGAAGAAGGGTTGCTGCTCGGGAGTCAGAAACATGGTCAACGGCCATCCGCCGTTGCCGTGCGTGAGCATCTGCTGGGCGATCTGGTAGATCTTGTCCAAATCGGGCCGCTCTTCGCGATCCACCTTGATGTTGACGAACAGCTCGTTCATCAATGCCGCTATGCCTAAGTCCTCGAAGGATTCGTGCGCCATTACATGGCACCAGTGGCAGGCCGAATAGCCGATGGACAGCAGTATGGGTTTGTTCTCCTGCCGGGCGCGCAGCAATGCGGCCTCGCCCCACGGGTACCAATCGACGGGATTGTCCGCGTGCTGCTTAAGATATGGGCTGGTCTCGTCCGCGAGACGATTGCGCGGCATGCATCGTTACCGAGTCGGTTAGAATGCGCTTCACTATATCCGAAGTGCTCCCTATGTCCGATGCCCTGTCCGCGGCGCAATTACCGGCGCTGCGCCTGAAACGCAACGAAGACCGCCGCCTGAATGCCGGACATCTTTGGATCTTCAGCAATGAGGTCGACACGCAGCAAACCGCGCTGAACAAGTTCAAGCCCGGCGACTGGGCGCGCGTGCTCGCGCACAACGACAGGGCCTTGGGCTTGGCCTATGTGAATCCGCAGTCGTTGATCTGCGCGCGCCTGCTGTCGACATGGTCCATGCCGAATACGGCCTGGCTGGCAGCGCGAATGCGCATAGCGCTCGGCTTGCGCGAGCGGCTGTATGCCAAGCCGTACTACCGGTTGATATTCGGCGAATCGGACGGACTGCCGGGCCTGATCGTCGATCGCTACGGCGCGACCGTCGTGGTGCAGATCGGAACCGCCGGCATGGAGAGGCTCAAGAGCCAGATTCAAGAGGCCTTGATCGAGGTGGTGCGCTGCGAGGCGGTGCTCTACAAGAACGACGGCTCGGCACGCGAATTGGAGGGGTTGCCGAGCTATGTCGAGACCGGATATGGCCGGATCGGCGATCTGGTGCAGGTGGATGAAGATGGCCTCAAATTTCAAGTGCCGCTGGCGGCCGGGCAAAAGACCGGCTGGTTCTTCGACCAAGCCGCCAATCGCCGGGCGCTGCCGCAATACATGGCGCGCGGAGCGAGGGTTCTGGATGTATTCAGCTATGTCGGCGCCTGGGGCGTGCGCGCCCTGCAGGCCGGCGCACGCGAAGTGCTTTGCGTCGACAGTTCCGCGGCTGCGCTCGAATTGGCGGCCGGCAACGCCGCCGCCAACAGCGGCACCCACGGCAACAAGCTGCAGACCGTCAAAGGCGATGCCTTCGACGTGCTGGAAGAACTCGGCCTCAAGGGCGAACGTTTCGATGTGGTCGTGATCGATCCGCCGGCTTTCGCCAAGCGCAGGAAGGATTTGCCGAAAGCCGTGGCTGCCTACAAACGGCTCAACCAACTGGCGATGCAATTGATCGGGGACGGCATCCTGGTATCGTGCTCCTGCTCTTTCCACGTCAGCGCCGAGGATCTGCAGGATGCCATCGCCAAGGCGGCACGCAGCGCGCAAAAGCACCTGCAAATCCTGCAAATGGGAGGCCAGGCCGCCGATCATCCGGTGCACCCCGCGATTCCCGAGACGCGCTATCTCAAGGCCTATTTCTGTCGGGTCAGCGACGGTCTAAAATAGGTGCCCACGGGAAATATGCTCACTTACCCTCATATAAATCCGATTGCCATCTCATTGGGTCCGGTGCGCGTGCACTGGTACGGGATCATGTACCTGATCGGTTTCGTCGCCGGATGGTGGCTGGCAAGGTATCGCGCGCGCCGGCCGGGGTCGACTTGGACCGCCCTGGAGGTCGATGACTTGATTTTCTACTGTGCCATCGGCGTCATTCTCGGCGGCCGGATCGGCTGGTGTCTGGTGTATGGGCACGACGTGATTGCCGAACATTGGTTGAATGCGTTTCGCATTTGGGACGGCGGCATGTCCTTTCACGGCGGTCTCGCGGGCGTAGTGTTGGCGATCGTGGTGTTCGCCCGGTTGAAGCGTAAATACATCGCCGATGTCTGCGATTTCGTCTCGCCCCTGCCGGAGATCGGCCTCATGACCGGACGGCTCGGAAATTTCATCAACGGCGAGCTTTGGGGCAAGCCCACCAGCCTGCCCTGGGGCTTCGGCGTACCGGACGCGCAAGGTGCGCTGATCGCGCGGCACCCCTCGCAGCTGTACGAAGCCGGCCTGGAAGGATTGCTGTTGTTCATCGTGATGTGGTGGTTCACCAGCACGCCGCGGCCGCGGCTGGCGCCGACCGGGCTGTTTTTCTTCCTGTACGGTTGCGGACGCTTCACGGTCGAATGGGTGCGTCTGCCGGATGCGAACATCGGTTATCTGGCCGGCGATTGGCTCACCATGGGCATGCTGCTGACCACGCCGATGATTCTGATCGGCATCGTCATCATGGGCTACGCCTACTGGCGGCACGAGGGCACCGGCAATTTGGCCGCGGTGAAGGCCTGATGCGGCAGTATCTCGACTTCCTGAGCCATATCAGGCAGCACGGCGCCGTCAAGGCCGATCGCACCGGCACCGGCACGCTCAGCGTGTTCGGCTATCAGATGCGCTTCGATCTTCAGCAGGGCTTCCCGCTGGTCACCACCAAGAAGCTGCACCTGCGTTCGATCATCTACGAACTCCTCTGGTTCCTGCGCGGCGAAACCAACGTCAAGTATCTGCACGATCACGGCGTCAGCATCTGGGACGAATGGGCGGACGAGGAGGGCGAACTCGGTCCTGTCTACGGCAAGCAGTGGCGAAGTTGGCCCACGGCCGACGGGCGCCACATCGATCAGCTCACACAAGTGGTGCAGCAATTGAACGGCAATCCGAATTCGCGGCGCATCCTGGTCAGCGCCTGGAACGTGGGTGAATTGGAAAAAATGGCACTGCTGCCGTGCCACGCCTTGTTCCAGTTCTACGTGGCCGACCGCAAATTGTCGTGCCAGCTGTACCAGCGCAGCGCCGATGCGCTGCTCGGGGTGCCCTTCAACATCGCATCCTATGCTTTGCTCACGCATATGCTGGCGCAGCAATGCGATCTGGAGGTCGGGGATTTCGTATGGACGGGCGGCGATTGTCATTTGTATTCGAATCATCTGCAGCAGGCGGAATTGCAGATGGCGCGGACTCCTTATCCGTTGCCGCGCCTGAGGCTGGCACGCCGGCCGCCGAGCTTGTTCGATTACGCCTTCGAGGACTTCGAAATCATCGGCTACCGCCATCATGAGGCGATCAAGGCACCCATCGCCGTATGAAAAAAAGCACCGGTCGCCGCGGACCCTTGTTCGAGGTTCGGCATTCGGATATCCATGGTTACGGCGTCTTCGCGCTGCGGCGCATTCGCAAGGGCACGACCGTCCTCGAATATCTCGGGGACCGCATCACGCACGCCCAGGCCGATGCGCGTTACGAGGACAAGGATCCGCGCGACAACCATACCTTCCTGTTCACGGTGGACTCCAAGACCGTGATCGACGCGGGGGTCAACGGCAACGAGGCGCGTTTCGTCAATCATGGCTGCGACCCGAATTGCCAGAGCACCACGTCGAAGAAGCGCATTTTCATCGAAGCCATCCGCACCATCCAGCCCGGCGAAGAACTTGCCTACGACTATCAAATTCAGCGCGACGACGAGGATCCCGCCGACGTGGATGAGATCTTCGCGTGCCGCTGCGGTGCGGAGAGCTGCCGGGGCAGCATGCTCGAGGCGCCGAAGAAGCCGCGCAAAAGTGCCACCCGGGCCACGCGGGCGCGAAAGACCGCGCGGGCGACCAAGAAAAGCGGCCGTCGCTGAGTGCGCTCCGCATGGGCGTTAGCGAGGAGTTGAGTTCCGCCGGGATCTCGGTTCGAGATCAATTTCTCGGCAGCGACCAAGTGCGAGCCTTGCTCGGGTGCTTGAGCGCGCGGCGGGCGCGCGGCGACTTCACGGCAGCCGGGGTAGGCAGCGGCAGGACGTTGCAAAAACACCCCGACGTCCGCGGCGACCGGACTTGTTGGCTCTGCGAACCCTTGTTCGCCGCCGAGCGGGAGTTGTTGTGCGGCCTCGAGCAGCTGCGCGTGCAACTGAATCGCGATCTGTACCTTGGCCTCATCGAGCTGGAGCTTCACTACGCGTGGTATCCGCCGGGCGCCGGCTACGCGCGCCACGTCGATCAACCACACGGCTCTCGTGCCCGGCGTCTGTCGGTCATTTTGTACCTGAACGAAAACTGGGAATCAGGGGCGGGCGGCGAGCTCGAGCTGTTCGATGCGCACAGCTGCCGGCGGATCGAACCGCTCGCGGGGAGGCTGGTTTGTTTTCTCTCGGAAGGACGCGAACATGCGGTGCTGCAGGCGAGGCGCGACCGTTTCAGCATCACCGGCTGGTTTCGCGCACGGGACGGCGCCTGTCGCGGCCCGTTCAACTCATCGGAATGATCAGGTTCTTGCCATCCCAAACGCCGGCGGCATCGCGGATCTGGCGGAATACGCCCCGGATTATTTCACTTTCGGGATAGAGTTCGATCATGTGTCCGATCGCTGCCCGCGCATCGATGAAACCGACCCGGATTCCCGGCAGCAGACAGGCCTCGCTGGCCAACGCACAGCCCATTCCCACGAAATGGTCGCATGCCGCGACAAAATCATCGCAGAACATGGCGACGTGATGGAATCCTTCGGTTCGCCCGGGAAACATGTCGCGGAACGCGTTCGGCGCACTCGATACGAGTTCGACCAGCTCGATGTTCATGTCGCCGGCCTGGGCAAAGGCGGCACGCAATTCGATCGCAGGCGCGCGCCGACCCCGGTAAACATGATCGGTCAATTTCATGGTCGGGCCACCGACGAATGGGCCGATGCCGTACAGCCGGTGGAAACGTGCGCAGCCTTCCTCCAGATCGCGCACGACGTAGCAATTCTGGACGATTGCGGCGCCTTTCATCGGCATTTCACGCGTCCGTCACTGAGGCGCGCGGATTAGCCGCATCGCGCAGCAGGTGTCGCCACTGTTCCAAGAATTCAGGCGTTGGCGCAGCGGTGAGCACCAGTTCGACGCGGCTGTCGCGGCGATAGGCGCTGTCCTCGGCGGATAAACCGTGCGCCGTGCTCTGCACCAGCCAGGAGGGTCCGGGGCCGGTCCGGAACACACCCTTCATTCGGCGCAATAATCCGGCATAGGCTTGCAGCTGCCAGCGCAGCTGCGGTTCGAGCAGCGTGCGCGCGAACGTCAATTCGCCCGGCAGCCGCCACTGCACGGCCCAGAGGCCCAGTTGCCGGCCCTGCGCTTCGCTGCCCGCCAGTCCTCCGATATCGAATGTCCCGGACTCGTATGCGGCCTCGCCGCGCTCGCTCAGCAGCGAAAACACGGCGTCGCGCTCGAAATGTTGCAGGGCTTGCTGCGGCAACTCGCCGTTGAGGCAGGTTCCGAGATAGCGTTTGAGCGGGTACTGTGCAGCGGCAATGGCATCGAATGCGGCGCGCTGCGCGCCAGCCGCGAGATCCGGTTTCGAGAGCAGCAGCGCGTCCGCGGACTGGATCTGCGACCATTCGTTTGCCGGGCGTGCCCGCAGAATGCGCTCGGCGTCCATGGAATCGACCAGGCAGACGATGCTGTCCAGGCGCAATGCGCCTTGCCGCTCGTAAATGCTCAGAATGTCGACGATGTCGGCGGCATGGCCGGCGCCGCTGGGTTCGATCAGCAGCCGGACAGGTTTGAAATTTCTCAAGATGTCGCGCAATTGTTTGCCGAATTCCAGCTCTCCGACGCAGCACAGGCATCCGCCGGCCACCAAGCGCACGTCGAAACTGCCATGCGCCGCCTGCGCCACGTTCAGCGCATCGATGCCCGCATCGGTGAATTCATTGAGGATGACCACCCACATTTCGGCAGCCGGTTTGCGGCCCATCAGCCAACGGATCGCGGTGGTCTTGCCCGCGCCGAAACTGCCCGTAATGACATGGGCTCGCGTCATGCCATCCCGAAAATCGCTGCGCCACTATCGTGCGGCAGGAGCTCCTGCGCGCCCGCGAACATGGCAGGGAAGCGCCTTATGTCGGATCGCCGGCGGCAATTCGCGGCCTTTTCTGTTGGCATGAATGTTGCTTCGACTTCATGGTGTATCATACGTCAAGTATGTCGCGAGGACCGGAAATGGTAATTGCGTGTTTGTTCTCCCGGGTCGGTTCATCCTATGCGCTTGCCGAGCCTCAAATTTCTAAAGACCTTTCAGGTCGCGGCTAGGCTTCAAAGCTTCAAGGCGGCCGCCGAAGAGCTGTTCGTCACCCCATCCGCCGTAAGCCATCAAATCAAGGCTCTGGAGGAGCAGCTGGGATTGGCGCTGTTTCAGCGCGGCGTGCGCACGCTGACTCTGACCGACGCCGGCGCCAACTATCTCGAGCATATCAACGATATTTTCTCGAAGCTGGAATCCATCACGGAACAGCTGCAGGTCCGCTACGGACGCACCATCATTCGTTTGAACGTGCCGCCCTTCTTTGCCAACGAATTGCTGCTGCCGCGGCTCGCATCATTCTCGCAGGCCCGCGAAGAAACCGACATCCGCATCGAGACGACCTTTTCCGCGCCGAAGACCCACCCGCCCGAGGCCGATCTTTCCATCGTGGTGGGAGCCGGCCCTTGGGACGGCTTGACGGTGCATGAACTGTTCGCTCAAAGCTTCATTGCGGCGTGCTCGCCGTCCTTCTTGATCGAGAATCCCATCGACACCTATGAGGATTTGAACGGCAAGACGCTGCTGCTGCACGAGGAGAGGCGCGAAGCTTGGGAGCGCTGGACCGTGGGGTTGGGGATAGAGCCGATCAAGCCGAACCGGCTGGTGCGCCTCGACACCATGTCGGCGGTGGTGCGCGCCGCGGAGCAGGGTGTCGGCGTCGCTTTGGTTCCTTCGCGCTTGAGTGCCGATCGATTCAGCGCCGGCGGCCTGGTCAAGCTGTTCGATGCGGAACTCACCACCAACGAGAGCTATGTGTTGCTGCACCGGCCGGAGGACCGCTCCCGCGAGGATTTGCAGGAACTGACGCAATGGATCTTGAGCAAATGCCGGGTCGCATGACCCCGTAAATACGGGCTTTTGCGCACACATGAGAGAAATCTAAGGATCGCGAAGTATTTCTCGTTTGTACCCGGAGTGGGCCTCGCCTAGGGTGCGTGCGGGGCGTTGGTATTTTTGACTTCAAGGAAATACCACCATGAACATTCGTAAACTCTCCCTCGCCATTCTTTCGATCGCCGCAATCGCTCCCGTCGTTGCATCTGCATCGCCCGAGAACGTTGCACTCAACGCCTGCGCCAAGGCCTTCGCCACGAGCATCAAGCCGGCCGGCTCGAGCGCGCCCACGTTCAAGCTGAACTACGATCAGCATATGAACAACTCGGTCGCGGGCTACTACGTGCGCAATTACACCTTCACGATGCAGGCGCAGGATCGCAAGACCGGCACCGCACTGGCCCGCGGCACGTGCTCCGCGGATGACCGCGGCGAAGTGCTGGAATTGACCTCTTCGGCAACGGCCGGCGCATCGCTCGCCGCCCGGTAATCGCCGTTGGCGGCAACCGCCGTTCGCGCTAATCGCGGTTCGATGGGCTGCCGCTCGTCGCTGAATGGGCCGACGAGCGGCGCCCCGCTGGCAGGCTGTTCTCGCTCAGCGTATAACCCCGCTCTCCCTTCGTAACTTGAGGCGGGTGGCAGCGGTGCTGGAATTGGTGGTCGCGGCGTCCGAAAACGACGTCATCGGACGCGGCAACCGGCTGCCCTGGCACCTGCCGGCGGATCTGCGGCATTTCAAGTCGCTGACCATCGGCAAGCCGGTGTTGATGGGCCGCAAGACCTATGAATCGATAGGCAAGGCCTTGCCGCAGCGAACCAACATCGTCATGAGCCGTTCGGCGCAATTCGCGCCGGGCGACGCCCGGGTGGTCAGCGCCGTGCAGGAGGCATGTGCCCTCGCGGGCGGCGATCCCCTGATGGTCATCGGCGGTGCCGAGATCTACAGGCAATGCTTGCCGCTGGCGAGCCGCATCCATCTGACCTTGGTGCATACCCACATCGAGGATGGCGACACGTTTTTCGGCGACTGGCGCGATGCGACCTGGCGCGAGCAGGCCCGCCAACGCTTCGAGCCCGACGACAAGAACGCCTACGCTTACAGCTTCGTGACGCTGGAGCGCCCCGAGCAGCCCGGCTAGAGGGGCTAGAGCGGCTCGAGCCGCGCCTCGATCTCGCGTTCGGCGCGGGAGAAGTCGACGTCCGCCAATGCGCTGACCGTGCCCGCCGTGAGATCCGCGAGGATCGCGGCTTGCGTCGAACCGCGTTCCCATGCCGTTCGATAGGGGATTTCATGGTGGAACATCACCATCGAATAGCGCGGGATGAATCGCCGCGGAAAGCGTCTCTCCAGTTCCAGCGACAGTGCCTGCTGCAATTGAAATTTCGGATCGGCGACGTGTTCGCGCATCTCCCGATAGTTCTCGAGGGCCATGGCGCTGATGGCATCGGCGTCGGGCTTGCGTGAGGCATCGAATTCGCTGAACACGGCCTGCCACGAGGTGTGGCGCGCCGCGCAGCGGTCGAATTCGAGGCAGTCCTCGAAGCAGCAATTCATGCCCTGGCCATGGAACGGCACCATGGCATGCGCCGCATCGCCGATCAGCAGGGCCTGTCCGGATGCATGCCACGGAGCGGCCGATACCGTACCCAAGAATCCGACCGGATGAGCCTTGAACTCCGAGACGCAGTCCGGCATCGCGGCATATGCATCCGGGAAGCTCTGCGACAAGAAGGTTTCGACCGCATGCGTGTCCCGCAGCGATTCGAAGCTTGGGTCGCCTCGCTTCGGCAGAAACAACGTCGCGGTGAAACTGTGGTCGTCATTCGGCAGCGCGATCAGCATGAAGTTGCCGCGCGGCCAGATGTGCAAGGCATCGGCGGCAAAAACGCTGCCGCCGCGTGCCGGCGGCACCGAGAGCTCCTTGTAACCGTGTTCCAGATCCACCTCATGCGCATCGATAAGGCGCTCCTCGCGCATGCGCCGCCGCATGATCGACCCTGCGCCGTCCGCCGCGAGCAGGGGCCGCATCGGCACCTGCACGGAGCGGCCGTTGCGCAGATCGCGGATCGAGGCCATCTGATGCGCAAAGTCCACGGCATCGAGACGGTGTTCGAAATGCACCCGGATTCCGGCGAGGCCGGCGGCGATATCGATCAAGCCCTGGTTGAGCTTGAACCGCGAGACCGAGTAATTGACTTCGTTGGGGCGGCCGCCGTAGGGCTGAAATGTCGTTCGGCCGTCCAACTGGTGAATGCAGCGGCCGCGCATGGGCAGAAGCGATGCTCCAAGTCGCTCGAATACGCCGGCCGTTTTCAGCGCGTGAATGCCGCGATCTGCCAGCGCCAGATTGATGGAGCGGCCGGATTCGCCTTTGAACAGGCGCGGATCGGCGCGGCTTTCGTACAGGTCTATTTGGGAATGGCCACGGGCGTGGAGCAAAATGGCCAGCAGGGCGCCCGTTGGGCCGCCGCCGACGATGCCTACGGGCCCGTCTCCGATCGCACTGTCGCCGCTCACGCGCGCAGCGCCTGCGCCAGTAAATCGACAGCCGAGGCAACTTGGCCGTAGGAGTTGTACAGAGGCGCGGGGGCTACGCGCATGATGTCCGGTTCGCGCCAGTCGGCGATCAGGCCGGCTGCCGTGAGGCTCTGCTGGCAGCGCCGGGCGTCGGCGGGGTCCCGCATGATGCGCAGGCTGAGCTGGCAGCCGTGAAGCTCGCCGCCGGCAGGCGTGATGACCTGTACCAACCCCGCAAGGCGCTCATCGATCAGGCGCCGCAGCAGCCCCGTGAGGGCCAGAGACTTGGCGCGCAGCGCGCCCAGCCCTGCGGCGCTGAAGATCTCCAATGAGGCCAGCAGCGGCGCCATGGACAGCACGGGCGGGTTGCTGATCTGCCACCCTTGCGCGCCGGCGATGGCACGGAAGTCTGGTTCGAAGAAGAAGCGCGCCGCTTTATCGTGCCCCCACCAGCCGGCGAATCGCGGCAATGAGGCCTCAACGGCGTGGCGCTCGTGCACGAAACAACCGCCCACCGCGCCGGGCCCCGCGTTCAGGTATTTGTAACTACACCAGACCGCAAAGTCGGCATCCCAATCGTGCAGGCGCAATGGTGTGTTGCCGATCGCATGGGCAAGATCGAGCCCTATACGCGCGCCGACGCGGCGCGCGGCGGCGATCAGCGGCGCCAGGTCCAGGCACTGGCCCGTTAGATATTGCACGCCGGGCAGCAGCACCAGCGCCAACTGAGGTCCCTGCTCCTCGATGGCAGCGACCATATCCTCAGTGCGCAGCGCACGTTCACCGGGGCGAGGCGCGATTTCGATCAAATGCTGTTGCGCGTTCAGGCCATGGAAATGGAGCTGCGAGACGACGGCGTAACGATCCGACGGGAATGCCGAGGCCTCGATCATGATGCGGCTGCGAGCCGCGCCGGGCCTGAAAAAACTCACCATCATCAGGTGCAGATTGACGGTCAGCGAATTCATGGCCACGACTTCCGATTCCGCCGCACCGGTGAGCTCGGCCAGCGGCGCGGCCACGTGTTCGTGATAGCCGATCCACGGGCGCGACGCATCGTGGTGGCCTTGCACCCCCAAGCGACGCCAGTCGGCCATTTCCTGTTCTATGAATTGAGCCGCACGCTTCGGCTGCAGCCCGAGCGAATGGCCGCACAGGTATAGGAGCTTGCGGCCCGTCGCATCGCTGGGGTGGTGGAATTCGGCGGCGAATCCTGCCAGCGGATCGCGCGCGTCCAATTGCGCGGCTTCCGCGTAGGCAGCGCCGGCGCTTGCGGCGCCCGTATTCACGGCGTCCGTGTGCCCGGCGCCTGCATGACCGTGCCGCAGACGCCGCAGGTACGCAGCCGCGCGCTGCCGTAGAAGCGCGCGAAAATCTCCGGGAGCTGGCTTTCGATATTGAGCACCGCAACGCGTTCCAGGTGCAGCTGATTGCCGCAATGCTCGCAGTACCATGAGAACCCATCGAGCTCATCCGCGCCGCGGCGCCGCTCCACCACGATGCCGACGCTGCCGGCGGGCCGCTGCGGTGAATGCGGCACTTCGGGCGGCAGCAGGAACATCTCGCCGGCGCGAATCGGTACGTCCATCGGACGTCCCTCCTGCACGGTCTTCAACACCATGTCGCCCTCGACCTGGAAAAACAATTCCGCGCCCGGGTCGTGGTGGTAATCCTTTCGCGAGTTCGGGCCGCCGACTGCCATGACGATGAATGCGCTGTCCTCGAACAGCAGCTTGTTGCCCACCGGCGGTCGCAGCAGATGTCGATTCTGATCTATCCAGCCCTGCAGATTGAGGGGCGGGCGGAGCGGAACGCGGTCATTCATGAAGCCATTATAGCGGCCGGTCAATCCGAGCCGCACCCGACCTGCACGGGCGCTGCATGCGGATCGTCAAGGCGCAGCGCCGTCAGGCGGTCCCCCCAAACGCAGCCGGTGTCGAGCCCGGTGACGTGCGCGTTGCTGAAGAAACCCAGCGTCGACCAGTGTCCGAAGATGATTCGTGAGCCGTACCAGCGCGCGCCCGGCGCCTCGAACCAGGGGATCAGAGCCTTGCCCTGAGCCTTCTTCGGCGATCCCTTGGCGCGCAGCATGAGGCGGCCATCGGAATCGACGTAGCGCAGGCGTGTCAGGCAATTGGCGATGAAACGCAACCGCTCGGCGCCTTGCAGCGCCGGGTCCCAGCGATCAGGCTCGTCGCCGTACAAGGTATCGAACAATTTGGCGGGATCGCGCTGCAGGGCCCGCTCGAAATCGCGCGCGCAATTGCGCGCAATACCCAAGTCCCATTGCGGCGGCAGGCCGGCGTGCACCATGCAAACATTCATGGCGGGCTCTTCGTGCATGAGCGGCCGGGTGATCAGCCAGTCGAGCAGCGCGCCGCGATCGGGCGCGGCGAGTATCTCGCCGAGCGTGTCGCCGTCGCGAATGCGCGCCTTGCCGTGGCTCACGGCCAGCAAGTGCAGATCGTGATTGCCGAGGATGACGCTGGCGGCTTCGCCGAGCGCTCGGATCCGGCGCAGCACCTTGAGCGAGTCGGGGCCGCGGTTCACCAAATCGCCAACCAGCCAGAGCCGGTCGCGATCGGGAGAGAACTTCAAGCTGGCGAGCAGCGCGCTTAAGGGGGCGTCGCAGCCTTGGACATCGCCGATCGCGTAAAGCGCCATCAGGCTCCTAGTGCAGAACTCCGGGCATCGCCAGGCGGAACGGCGCGATGGGCGCGTCGAATTGCTTGCCGTCATCGGCCACCATTTGATAGCTGCCCTGCATGGTGCCGACCGGCGTTTCGATGACGGCGCCGCTCGAGTAGCGGAATCCCTGGCCGGGCCTGAGATAGGGCTGCTCGCCGACGACGCCGTCGCCGCGCGTCTCTTTCACGTTGCCGTTCGCGTCGGTGATGATCCAGTGGCGGGTCAGCAGGCGGGCGGGCACCTGGCCCTCGTTACGAATGGTGATGGTGTAGGTGAACACGAAGCGTTTGTCGCGCGGATCGGACTGCTCCTCGACGTAGGAAGTCTCCACTTCGACGCGAATACACGGACTGTCCAAATCGGTGCTCATGGCCGTCACTTGAGCCGGATCGCCAGCAGATCGCAGTGCGCGGCGTGCAAGACCGTGTCTTCGGTGAAATTCAGGAGGATTGCCAGACCGTGGCGCTCGCGGCTGCCTAGTACGATCAGGTCGGCCGATTCCTCGGTGGCTACACGCAGTATCTCGGCTTTCGTGTTGCCGGCTTCCACGCGGGCGGTGGCGTGCTCGAGTCCCAACCGCTTGACCAGATCCTTGAGCTTGTCGCGCGAGCGATCCACCAACTCTCCCTCGATCTGCACGGTCGGCATCATGGACTCGCCCATGGGCTCGACCGCCACGTACTCCACGACGTGCAATATAACCATGGAAGCGCCGAAATTCGCCGCCAGGTCGCGGCCGGCGGCAGCCACCTGCTCGCTGTCATCGGACAGGTCCAGCAACACCAATATTTTTTTGTAGCGCGGCATCTCGCTTCGAGTATAACCGAGAGTACTGCACCGCGAGCAGGCCGAATTGCGCCGGCGTCAACGTTTCGGGGCGCAGTTGCGGATCGATGCCGCAGGATTCAATCTCCTGCGCACTCAGCAGCGCTTTGAGTCCATTGCGCAGGGTTTTGCGGCGCTGAGAGAACGCCGCCGTAACCAGCGAACGCAGGACGCCCGCCTCGCCAATGTCAAATCGCGGCGCGCGCGACGGGCGCAATCTGACGATCGCGGACCATACCTTGGGATGCGGCTGGAAGGCGCCCGGACCTACGTCGAACAGCGCTTCGGCCTCCGCGGCCGCGGCGACCATCACGGTGAGCCGTCCGTAGTCCTTGGTGGCCGGCTGTGCCGTGATGCGGTCCACCACTTCTTTTTGCAGCATGAAGTGCATGTCGGCGATGGCCGCGTTTTGCTCCAGCAGCCGGAACATCAGCGGCGTTGAAATGTTGTAGGGCAAATTACCGACCACCCGCAGCGGCTCACCCTCGCCGCGCAGGCTCATGAAATCGGTGTCGAGAACATCCTGCACGTGCACGCGCAAGCCTTCTGTGGCACGCGCATCGCGGCGCAGCTCCCGGGCCAGATCGCGGTCGATCTCGATCACGTCCAGGCTGTGCGCGCGCTGCAAAAGATCCCAGGTGAGCGCGCCGCGACCCGGTCCGACCTCCACCAGACGCTGGCCCGGCTCAGGGGCGACTGCGCCGATGATGCGGCGGATGACGCGCGGATCGTGCAGGAAATGCTGTCCGAATCGCTTACGAACCAGCATGAACGGGGCGTACGCTCGCCAGCTCGATGGCCAGGGCGAGCGCTGCGCGCAAGCTGCCGGTGTCCGCCTTGCCGCTGCGCGCCAGCTTAAGCGCCGTGCCGTGATCGACGCTGGTGCGAAGAATAGGCAGGCCGAGGGTCATGTTCACCGCGTTGCCGAAGCCGACATGTTTGATGACCGGCAATCCTTGATCGTGGTACATGGCGACGATCACATCGGCGGTGGCGAGAAAGTGCGGCGTGAAGGCAGTGTCGGCCGGCACCGGGCCCTCGATGTCCATGCCTTCCATCTTGAGCTCTCGAAGAACGGGCTCGATGACCTCGATCTCTTCCCTTCCTAAATGGCCGGACTCGCCGGCGTGGGGATTGAGGCCGAGCACCGCGATGCGCGGCGAGGCCAGCGAGAAGTGGCGCTGCAGGTCGGAGTGTACGATGCGCAGCGTTGCGCGCAGGCGCGCGCGGGTGATCGCGCGGGGCACATCCGCCAGGGCCAAGTGCGTGGTCACCAACGCGACGCGCAGCGAGCCGCTCTGCAACAGCATCACGGGCAGGGCTGCACGGGTGCGCGCCGCGAGATATTCCGTGTGCCCCGTAAAGGCATAGCCTCCGTCCATGAGCGTGCTCTTCTGCACCGGCGCCGTGACCATGGCCGCGAATTCGCCGTTGCTGCAGCCATCGCAGGCCCGGTCCAACATTTCGATCACATAGGGGGCGTTGCGCGGATCCGGAAATCCGGGACGCACCGCCTCGCGCAACGGGACTTCCATGATCTTCAGCATGCCGGCCCGATGCGCGCTCAAGATGCGCGGATCATAAGGCTCCAATACGAGCGCCAGCCCGAGGGATCGGGCGGTGGCCGCCAGCAGGCCGCTATCCGCCGCTACGACGAGGTCGGCTTCCCACGCGTCCTGGGCCAGGGCCACGCACGCGTCCGGTCCGATACCAGCGGGCTCGCCCGACGTGATGACGATGCGCGGTATGTACACCGCCTGCGCGCGCCTACATCTTGATTTCGACGAAAGCTTCGTCGCGCAGCCGGCGCAGCCAAAGCTCGGTCTCTTCGTCCGCCTTGCTCTCGCGGATGGCGGCGAAGGCCTTTTGGCGCCGCACATCGTCGGTACTGTCGTAGGTGCGGGTTCCCAGCATTTGCACGATGTGCCAACCGTAGCGCGTCTTGAAGGGTTCGCTGATTTCATTGGGCTTCAAGTCGGCGATGGCCTTGTCGAACTCCGGCACGAACAAACCGGGCCCGCTCCAGCCCAGATCGCCGCCGTCGGGCGCGGAGCCCGGGTCCTGAGACGAGGTGGAGGCGATGCCGGCGAAGTCTTCGCCGGCCAGAATCCGCTCGCGCAGCTTCGCGAGTTTCTGGCGCACGGTCTCATCGTCGTCCAATTCATTGGTCTTCATGAGGATGTGGCGCACGTGAATCTGATTGACGATCACCTGGGCCTCGCCGCCGCGCCGCTCATTGAGCTTGACGATGTGAAAACCGCTGGGAGTGCGCACGGCGGCGCTGACTTCGCCGGGCTTCATCTTGGTCACCAGATCGAGAATGAACTGCGGCAGCTGCGAGCCCTTGCGCCAGCCGAGCTGACCGCCGTCCAGGGCGGTCTGACTGTTGGAATTGGCGATGGCCAGCTGGCCGAAGTCTTCGCCCTTGCTGGCGCGCGCCTGTAGCTCTTGAGCCTTCTGCGTTATCTCCGCGAGCTGCTGCGGCGTGGCGGCGGCCGGCAGCGACAACAATATGTGCGAGACATTGAACTCATCGTTGGCCGCGGCGCTTTGCTGGCGCTCGAGGTACTGGTCCAATTCGTGCGGCGTCACCGTGATGCGGGCGATCACGTCGCGCTGGCGCAGGGTGTTGAGGGTCAGCTCCTTGCGCATCGAATCGCGGTACAACTTGTAGTCGACGCCCTGGGCGGCGAGCGCGGTCGGCAGCTGGTCGAAGGGTATCTTGTTGCGGGCGGCGATTTCCTGCAGCGCGCCGTTCAACTGTTCGTCGGAAATCGTCAGGCCGACGCGCTTGGCCTGCTGCGCTTGGATCTCCTGCACGATCAGCCGGTCGAGCACCTGCTGCCTGAGAACACTCTGCGACGGCAACTCGACTTTCTGCTCGGTGAGCCGCTTGGTGACCGAGTCCATCTGGGCGTCGAGCTCGCTTTTGAGCACCAGGCCGTCGTTGACGATGGCCGCAATGCGATCGAGGAGTTCGCCGTGGACGCCGATGTCGCGGGTCTGTGCGTGGGCAGGCAGCCACGAGAGCTGCGCCATCGCCATCAAGACGCCCAAGCCAATTTTTCGCATAGAATTCAATACCGTTTACTGATTGTTGGGGACCTGAGTATTCGGGTCGCGGGTCGAGTAGCCGCGGATCGACTGTTCAAGGAACGTATCCGACCGCTTTCCGACCGAACTCAAGCCCGTCAGTTCCAATTGTAAAGCAATCGAGGTATCCAGTCCGCTGCTGGTGCTGCTGCCGGGGCGGATACTGAGGTAGCGGCGCTGCACCAGCTGGACGCGGTAGCAGCAGCTTTTGTATTCAAAACCAGCCACTTGCTCGATGGTTTGATGCTGCGAAGCGGTCGGCAGTTGATAGTCTGCCAATGAGTAAACCTCGCGCCCGACCACGTTCCAGCGGCCTGCGATGGGCCAGGCAAACGACGCCTCCACCTGCTTGAGGATTCCGGTCTGATAGCGGTAGCCGACATTGATGACCCGGCTGGGGTCGGGACGGTATTGCACCGAGGCCTCCGCCTTATCGGTCTGCGAGGTATAGGGATTCCACTGATAGTCCAGGGCGATGCTCACGTGCTTATAGGCCGTCAGGGATACCTCGCTGACGATGTCGGAGGCGCGGTAGGCAGGGGTGGTCTGGGCTTCCAAGGCGGCCGCGTAGCTCTGTGCCCCCGGGCCCTGAAAGTTGAGGTACTGGCCGGGGTAAGGGGCAAAGGACTGGCCGCGGATGATGAGCGCCCCAGGAATGCTCAACGGGTTGACCGGCGCCGGCGCGGCCGCCTGCCCCGCGAGGGCGCCACCTTCCTCGGAGAGCACGTCGGCGGGCAAGCCGACGCGCGGCAGCGAGAAATAGCGGATCTGCCCGATGGTGGCGGATAAATACTGGGCGCCGGTGTCGTGATCGAACAGCCGGGTGGTCAGGGCCAGTGCAACCTGATTAGCGTCCCCGATACGGTCCAATCCGACATAGCGGTTGGTGCGGAACAGCTCGGTCAGATTCAGATCGGGCAGGCCGCTGTCGAAGATCGGCAATTCGTCCTGATTGCGGTAGGGAACATAGCTATAGACCAAGCGCGGCTCGAGCGTCTGGGTGCGCTGCGCCTGCGAGCCTGCGTCGCGCTCGAATATCAAGCCGGTGTCGAGGCGCGCATAAGGCAGCGCGCGCGTCGGATCGCTGGGGTCTCCCGGGGTGACGTCGGTCAGAGCGTATTGCGTGAAGTCGAAACCCACCGCGGGCTCGAAGAAATAGCCCGGGCCGCGGTTCGACCAGCGGATCTCCGGCGCGAGATTGACGCGTACACCCGATGCACAGGGATCGGCCTGCACCACACCGGCGGCGGCATTCGCCGGGCTGCTCAGCGCGGACTGGCAGGGGCCGGCTTCGCGTAGAAAATTCACGGCCTCGGCGTCGAGCGCGAACTCGAACTGAGTGTCGAGAATGGGAAACAAGCCGCTCGCCTCGATGCGCGGCACGCGCGAGGCGGGGCGGTCATAGGCCGGAATCGCAATGTCGATGGTCTGATAATTCTGCAGCTCGGCGCGGATGCGCCACGCATCATCGTAGTAGAGCACATCGGCGCGGCGCTGCAGAAAGGTGACGCTGGTCTGGTCCGAGCCAATCGCGAAATCCGAGAAGTAGTTGACGTCGCTGATGGCGGCGACGTCGGAATCGAACCTCAGGCCGTGCTGAATATCGGTGACGTCGATCGCGCGGAAGTAGCTGCGATTGTCGTGCTCGTCATCCCTGTCGTCGGGCAGAAAGGTCGCATCGACCGACCCGTGCGAGCTGGCGGTCAGAAAGCGGAAATCCTCGGCGAACTGCGCACCGCGGGCGGAAAGGACGCCCGGCGTGACCGTCAGGTCATAGTTCGGCGCGAGATTGAAGTAATAGGGGACTTCCAGCTCGTAGCCGTTGTTCGACGAGTGGCCGAAGCTGGGAAACAACACGCCGCTCTTGCGCTCATCACCCAAGGGGAACGAGATGTAGGGCGTGTAGAAAACAGGCACGTCCTTGAAGCGCATGATGACGTTGTGCGCCACACCCTCCTGCGCCTTGGTGTCGAGGGCCAATCTGTCCGCCTGCAGCTGCCAATCCTCGTTGCCGACGGGACAGGTGGTGTAGCGGACCTGGGAGAGATCGACCCTGCCGTCAGGATGCAAGTCGATGTGCTTGGCGTAGCCGCGGCCGTTGCGATCGGGAATGTCGAAGTTGGCCAGGTTGAACGTCGCCCCGCCCACCGTGCCGTAGCTGCCGGTATCGCTGCGCACCCGCAGCTTCGGGTCGAGGAAATTCACGCGGCCTTTGACGTTGAGGCGATCGGTGACGTAGTCGTAGGTGACTTCATCCGCCTCGACGCTGCGCTCGTCCTGGCGCACCGTTACGTGGCCCTTCACGACCGCATCGAGATCGATGTTCAGAAGCGCATCATCGGTGTCGATATGAATGCGATGGTCGTCGGCGGCGATGTCGGCGGGGCGGGTCGCCTTGATCTTGGGCGGCGCCGGACAAACATCCGCGGCGTACGCCGAGGATGCCGCCCAGATCACGATCAATGCGGCACGAACAGCAGAACCCATGAGCAAAATGCAGCGCCTTAGCCGTTATACTTCGGATGCCGCATTTGCGGCCAGCGAATGGTCAAGCATGCCTGTAGCGGATGCAAGTGATTCCCGTCTCGAGAAGTTGACGCGTTGGGTGTCCGACGATTTGGGATTCGGCGATGCCTCGATCGCACCTGCCTCGGCAGATGCGAGTTTTCGGCGCTATTTTCGCGTCACGCGCGGCAGCGATACGTACATCGTCATGGACGCGCCGCCCGACAAGGAAGATCTGGCGCCGTTCCTCAAGGTCGGCAGGATTTTGCGCGATATCGGCGTGAATGCCCCGGTGGTGCTGGCGCGCGACAGCGCGCGCGGCCTGCTGCTGTTGTCCGATTTCGGAACCAAGCTCTACCTCGATGCGCTGAGCGAGGCCGATGCGCTCGGCCGGCCCGCCGCCGTGGACCGGCTCTACGGCGATGCGCTGCAGGCGCTGCTGGAGATCCAAACCGCGGACGCGGCGCTCGGCGCCGGTTTGCCGCGCTACAGCCACGCGCTGCTGATGCGCGAAATGGAACTGATGCCGGAGTGGTTTCTGCAGCGCCATCTTGGCCTGACGCCCTCGCCGCCGCAGCGGCAGATGCTGAACCAACTGTTCGATGCCTTGTCGAACGCGGCCTTGAGCCAGCCGGCGGTGATCGTGCATCGCGATTATCACTCGCGCAACCTGCTGGTGACGGCGGATCACAACCCAGGCATCCTCGATTTCCAGGATGCCGTGTTGGGGCCGGTGACCTACGATGTGGTATCGCTGCTCAAGGATTGCTACATCGCGTGGCCGGCGCCGCGCGTGCGTGAGTGGGTGCTTGGATTTCGCGAGAGTTTGTTGGAACGTGGCTTCGCGGCCGGCTCCGCGGCCCAGTTCCTGCGCTGCTTCGATCTCATCGGCCTGCAGCGCCACATCAAGGTGCTGGGAATATTTGCGCGTCTCTACTATCGCGACGGCAAGCCGGGCTACCTCAAGGATCTGCCGCGCGTGCTCGACTATACGCGCGAGGCGGCCGCCGCCTACACGGAGACCGCGCCGTTCGCCGACTTCATCGCGGCAAACATCGACGCGCGCTTCGCCGAGGCACAACAGCGCGTGGCGCCGTGAGCGCGGAGCGGCCGCGCGCCGCCATGATACTTGCCGCAGGACGCGGCGAGCGCATGCGGCCGCTGACGGATCGGACGCCGAAGCCGTTGCTGCGGGTTCACGGCGTGCCGCTGATCGAGCGCCACGTCGTCAATCTGGTGGCGGCGGGCATCGATCGCATCGTGATCAATCTGGCGTGGCTGGGCGGGCAGATTCGCGACTATCTGGGCGATGGGGCGCGCCACGGCGCGCACATTGCCTACAGCGATGAGTCGCCGCGCGCGCTCGGCACGGGGGGCGGAGTATTTCGCGCGCTGCCCTCGTTGTTGCCGGGGCCGTTCGCCGTGGTCAACGGCGACATCCACACGGAGTTCCCGTTCGCCACGCTGGCGCTCCCCGCCAAAGCCGACGCGCACTTGGTGCTGGTGCCGAACCCGAGCTACCTGCAGGGCGACTTCGGCTTCGCGCAGGGTGCGGCCGTGGCCCCCGACTCGAGCACGGCCACCCAGCTGTACACCTTCGGCTGCGTCGCGGTGTACCGGCCGGCATTCTTCGCCGGCTGTTCCGACGGCGAATTTGGCTTAAAACCCCTGTGGCTGCGCTCCATGGCGGCGCGGCGCTGTTCGGCCGAGCTGTACGCGGGCCCTTGGGAGGACGTCGGCACGCCGGAGCGGCTGGCCGCCCTCAACCGGTGAGAATCCCCACGGGCGAGGGCGCGGCGCGAGCGGTACAATTGGCGCCATGTCCGAGTTCAAAGGCATTCCCATCATCCCGCAGCCGGTGCGAAGCGGTGAGAAATACGTCACTCCGCAGGGCTTCACCGCGGTCAAGGACGGCATCAAGGCAGCGCCCGACCGCATCAAGGCAGCGCCCGACGGCGGCAACAGGGTGCCGCGCAAGCCGACATGGCTGCGCGCCAAGCTGGCCAGCGGCGCCGGATTCGAGTCGGTCAAGAACAACGTGCGCGAGCACCGCTTGAGCACCGTGTGCGAGGAGGCCAAGTGCCCGAACATCGGCGAGTGCTGGAACGCGGGCACCGCCACCATCATGCTGATGGGCGCGGTGTGTACGCGCGCGTGCCGATTTTGCGCGGTCGACACCGGCAATCCGCGCGGCTGGCTGGACCCGGAGGAACCCGAGAATGTGGCGCGTTCAGTCGAACTGATGGGCCTCAAATACGTGGTGCTGACCTCGGTCAACCGCGATGACCTTGCCGACGGCGGCGCGGCGCACTACGCCGCCGCCGTGCGCGCCATCAAGCGTCGCAATCCCGGCACCGCCGTCGAGGCGTTGACGCCGGATTTCCAGGGCGTGATGGGCGACGTGCGCACCGTGCTCGACTCCGGTTTGGACGTGTTCGCGCAGAACGTGGAGACGGT
>Ga0302325_10001260_pt1 | contig 65480 bp, 56 predicted proteins | sample Palsa_T0_2_FD_201948 | JGI IMG/M metagenome (GOLD analysis project Ga0302325, IMG submission 201948) | Peat permafrost microbial communities from Stordalen Mire near Abisko, Sweden - Palsa_T0_2 | ecosystem: Environmental > Terrestrial > Soil > Palsa > Peat permafrost | place: Sweden: Abisko...
GCTGTCCTTAGTACGAGAGGACCGGGATGGACGAACCTCTTGTGTTCCAGTTGTCTTGCCAAAGGCACGGCTGGGTAGCGAAGTTCGGTTGTGATAACCGCTGAATGCATATAAGCGGGAAGCACGCCCCAAGATGAGATCTCCCAACCCAAAAGGGTCAAGAAGGGTCCAGGAAGACCACCTGGTTGATAGGCTGGAGGTAGAAGTGCAGTAATGCATGTAGCTTACCAGTACTAATCGCCCGTTCGGCTTGTCCATAGAATTAACTCTGCGCAGTTGTCAGAGAGACATTCAACAAGCCTTGAAATTGATCCAGGAAACATAATGCACCATCGCTTGGAAGGCACGGCTTTAGTTCTTGCTCTGTATCAGGGCACGACTTTAGTCGGGCCGAAAACGGCGCCAACCTTGACGGCTTTAGCCGCTGAGGGCATTGTGAATCCCTGAAATGCCTCACTCGTAAGACCAGTGAGGATGATCTAGCCCAATCGGTTTCGTTGTGAAAAATCAGGTTGCATGGCGCCAGTTTGCCGCCCGGGACCTCAGGAGAACTTGCCTGAACTCGGAGCGGCTGCAGGAGCGATCCTGCCAAGCGCCCCAAAAGCTCAAAGGTGTGTTTTTACAGCTCGGTTAAGGTTGTCGGAGCACACGCTGGAAGGAACAAGATCCAGCAGCACACCTAGATTTGCCGGTGAATATACCGCGAGGGTCACACCCGTTCCCATCCCGAACACGGAAGTTAAGCCTCGCTGGGCCGATGGTACTGCACGCGTAAGTGTGTGGGAGCGTAGGTGATTGCCGGCATTAACTAAAAGGCCGCCAGGAAACTGGCGGCCTTTTCTATTTCTGCCCGCAACTGCCTTGCAACACGGTCTTACAGTCTTACAGTCGTCACCCGCGACCGCAGCGACTTCGACATGGCAGGGGCGCCGGTCATGAATCCGTGGGATCCCCATAGCATTGCCCTCGATAGGGATATGGAGAGGACACCCTTGGATATACTATGATCAATGTATATCCAGGGAGTTCACCATGCAGGTATCAAAATGGGGGAATAGTCTCGCTGTGAGGTTGCCTGCGGCCGTGGTCGATGCCCTGGAGTTGAAGGAAGGCGATCAGATCGAAGTGAGGGTAGCCGGCCCCAGGGAATTCGAGATTGCCCGTGATCGCAGCCGCGAAGAAGCGATGGAACGATTGCGAAAACTCCGGCGCCCACTCCCCGCTGGTTTCAAATTTGACCGGACTGCCGCTAATGAGCGGTAGATCGTTTTTCGACACCTCGATCTTGATCTATTCCATCTCATCGGAAGAACCTCGAGCTGCAGTGGCAGAGACACTCCTGACCGAAGGAGGATGGATCAGTGTGCAAGTATTGAACGAGTTTGCCGCGGTAGCCCAACGCAAATTGAATATGTCCTGGAAACGGACCCGCGAAGCGTTGTTGGCTATCCGCGTCTTGTGCGAATCCCCAACCCCTCTGTCAATCGAAACTCACGAGGCTGGGCTGGAGATCGCTGCCCGCTATGGCTATCCCATTTACGATGCATTGATTCTCGCGGCTGCTCTGGAAGCGGACTGCGACGTCCTCTACACCGAAGACATGCAAAATGGTCAAGTCATTGGCCCGCTAACGATCCGTAATCCATTCCTGATCGCCTGAAGCACGATACAAGCTAACTAAAAGGCCGCCGGGAAGCTGGCGGCCTTTTCTATGCCCTGGATGGTAGAATTAGAGTATATGGCGGTAGAAGGGAGGAATCGTGAGTCTTAACATAAAAAACGTCGAGGCAAACCGGCTTGCCCACGAGCTTGCCGCAGTCACGGGAGAAAGCCTCACCACCGCTGTCACAATCGCCGTCCGAGAGCGGCTGGATCGGTTGCAGCGGAGCAAGCATGAACCCTTATCTGAGCGGCTTATGAAAATTGGCAAGGATTGCGCCGTCCATCTAAAGGAACCGTTCCTCACCCTGGACCACGGGGATCTGCTCTATGACGAGAAGGGACTCCCGAAATGATCGTGGACACCTCCGCATTGATCGCGATTTTGCGGGATGAACCGGAGGCGAGAGAGTTTGCCATCGCGATTGCGGAGGCGGACCGCCGGCGTATCTCCGCGGCGAACTATCTTGAGACTGCGATGGTCATTGATGGCAGTCGCGATCCTATTGCCAGCCGCCGGTTCGACGATTTGGTACGGGAGGCGGAGATCGGCATCGAGCCGGTGACGGCTGAGCAGGCCAGAGTCGCGCGAGAAGCTTACCGCGATTTCGGCCGCGGCAGCGGTCACGCAGCCCGGCTGAACTTTGGGGATTGTTTTGCTTACGCCTTGGCCAAAACCACAGGCGAGCCCCTACTCTTCAAGGGCGACGATTTTCTTCACGCTGGCATGCGCAGAACAGAGTGACTGGGCGCGCGCCGCTGACCCTCGCCCAAGCGTACCTGAGAGGAAACCTTCTATTTGCCAGAGAACCAATGTTCGGGTGCCCCATCCTTCGCGAAGGGTGGGATGACCAGAATCTGCGGGGAAGGGCCCTCGAGGACAGACAGTGGTATCCCACCCTTGGCAAAGAGCGCGAAGGATGGGGCGCCCGACTTTAGTGGTTGCGAAAGAATGAAGACAGACCTTCCGCTCCCGACGGTACAGGCCCTAACCGCTATAGGCGCACACCCCAACCCGGGGAGAGTTGGTGACCGGCAAGCGCATCTCCTCAGCGCAGGAATGCGTTTCCGCGCACGCTGGGCACAGCCATCCCGTCTCCTCCCATGCGCATTCCCCACAGATTTCCGTAGCTATCCCGGTCGCGCAAGATTGACAGAGAATCGCCGGCGGTTCGTTTTTGGCCAGCAACTGTACTGCGCCTTTCGGGGTACCGTCTTCACGGACGCCAGCCACCTTCAACTTCAGCTCCGTGGTCGAGCCGTAGTCATACTGATAGAAAAAGTTCATTCCCACCCCGACTACCTGTTTCAACGGTCGTTTCATGTTCATCTCCCCGTCCATGGGAGAGGAGCCATAACGTTCGCCTGCGATTTCGAAGGCGCTCAAGTGGCCGCAGCACTCGAGCCATGCCTCGCGAAGGAACCGGTCGAGTTTGCCCAGTGTGGTGCTTACCGGCAGCGCCACATGCATCCAGTACGCATTGGCCCGGCGCCCTTCCACCACCAAGTGAAAGCTGGGGCCGGCTGATAACGAATCTCCTGGTTGGCTGCACAAGGATAAGTGGCGAGTCATGACCGCCCGGTTCACGATCTCACCGCAGAATTCACACTTTCCAGCAGCCCCTGGTTTGCTCATAGCGAATCAGTATAGAGCTGCTGAGCAAAAAGTGAGAAACCGGCGGCCGGCGGAAGCGAGCAGGCTTACTCCGATTTCCTCGCCCTGGACTCTGAAGCCAGGCGAACGTATCCCAGCTTGTCTTCAGCTAGGCCGCGCAACTCTTCGTGGGTGATACGACCGTCCGTAATAAGCTGTGCAAACACGATTGGAAGGACGGAGTAGCGGTAGTCGAACTTGCGATCGATTTCCTTGCGGCTTTGAGTCAGATAGTCTTCCAGCGCCCACAGGTCAGACGGAGTCTTGATCCTCTGGGCCATCTGCTTTACTTCCTGTGTGATCGCATCAAACTCCCGCTGGAGTGCTGCTTCGAAGACTCTGCGAGCGATGTTCTTTTCCGATGGCGACCACTTTACTTCGCGCATATGGGTGGGACGGTATTGGGTTGAGGACGGTTGCAAGCTCTCCATGTCTCAGTACTCCTTCCTGTGACTGTAGCCATTAAGGGCGTTCCAGGATAGACCGGATTTTCCTGTTAGGCTCGATGGGACCAATTTACCCCAAACGGCGACGCCACTCAAAGCAAGGAGCCGGAAATGCCGCCCCCGGAAATGCCGCCCGACGACCAGCCAACCCACGGCCTGTCCGACCCCAACGAAGACGAAACCCAAGCGCCCACACCTGGGGAATTTGGCCAGGGTAAGGTCATCGGTCCCTATCGCCTGCTCGAACTCATTGGCGCAGGCGGAATGGGCGAGGTGTGGCTCGCGGAGCAAACAGAGCCGGTGCGTCGGCGCGTTGCCATCAAGCTGATCAGAGCCGGCATGAACACGCGCGCGGTCGTGGCCCGCTTCGAGTCTGAGCGCCAGGCTTTGGCCATGATGGATCATCCCGCCATCGCCAAGGTCTTCGATGCCGGCTCCACCCCGCAAGGGCAGCCTTACTTCGCCATGGAATACGTGGCCGGCCTACCCATCAACCTCTACGCCGACCGCCACCGCCTCACCACGCGCCAGCGCCTCGAACTCTTCATCCGGGTCTGCGAGGGAGTCCAGCATGCCCATCAAAAGGCCATCATCCATCGCGATCTCAAGCCCTCGAACATCCTGGTCAGCGAGGTGGATGGCAAGCCCATGCCGCACATCATCGATTTTGGCATCGCCAAGGCGACCTCGCAGCGCCTGGGGGAGGGAACCGCCTACACCCAGCTCGGCACCGTCATCGGCACCCTGGGCTACATGAGCCCGGAGCAAGCCGACTCCGGGGGCGAGGATATCGATACCCGCAGCGATGTCTATTCGCTCGGCGTGGTGCTCTACGAGTTGCTGGTGGGAACGTTGCCGCACAATTTCTACCGCGTCGCCTATTCCGAGGTACTCCGCTGCCTGCGCGAAGACGACGCGCCCCGCCCGAGCACCAGGATCCGCAGCCTGCGTGCGGACTCAGTGATCGCGGCTCACAACCGCGGCGCCAATCCGCAAACGCTCACCCGCCAGCTGCGCGGCGATGCCGACGTGATCACCCTCAAGGCACTGGAGAAGGACCGCAAGCGCCGCTACGGATCGCCCTCCGACCTGGCCGCCGACATCGAGCGCTTCCTTGATCACGAGCCGGTCAAGGCGCATCCACCGAGCCTTGGCTATCGGGTGCGGAAATACCTGCGCCGCCATCGGCTGGGCGTGGCCATAGCGGCGGGGGTGCTGCTGTTGCTGATTGGCTTCAGCGTAGCCCAGGCGATTGCTTTGCGCCGCATCACCCGCGAACGGGATCGCGCCGACCGCATCACGGAATTCATGACCGGCATGTTCAAGGTGTCTGACCCCAGCAACGCCCACGGCAACACGGTCACAGCGCGGGAGCTGCTCGATAAGGCCTCGAGCAAGATTGGTACCGGTCTGCGCAACGACCCCATGCTGCAAGCCTCGATGATGCACATCATGGGCGATGTGTACGACAGCCTTGGGCTCTTTCAACCGGCGGACTCGCTGATGAGCCGTGCCTGGGACATGCGCCGCAAAACGCTGGGGGAGAGGAGCCCGGAAACGCTCAAGTCGGCCGAGCTTCTTGCCACCATCTACGATGACGAAAGCAAATACCCCGAGGCAGAAAAGCTCTATCGCGAAACGCTCGCGGCCCGCCGCGCCAGCCAGGGCCCGGACGCTCTCGATACTTTGAAAACCCAACGAAACCTCGGCCAATTGCTGACCGATGCAGGACGCTATCAAGAAGCGGAGAAGACGGAGCGCCAGGTGATCGAAGCCGGCACGCGAACATATGGTTCGCAAAACATTCTCGTGCGCAATGCTCAGGCAGATTTGGCGATTGATCTTGCCCAGGAAGGAAAGTTTGCCGAAGCGGAGAAGTCCTTCCGGCAAGTGCTGGAAGCATCCCGGGCCAGCAGAGGCAGCGATGACCCCGATGTGCTTGAGGACATGAATAACGTGGGGGACATCCTGCTTCAAGAGCAGCATTATGCTGAAGCCGAGAAGATGTACCGCGACACCCTCCAACGCATGCAGAGGGTACTGGGCCCGGAGCATCCCGACACGCTCGCCACCACGGCCAGCCTGGCCAGCGTGCTTGCCGACGAGAAGCGTTACAACGAGGCGGCCCAGCTTTACCGTGACACGTTGGCGATCCAGCGCCGGCGGTTGGGCGACGATCACCGCTCGACCCTGGTGACGGCAGGCAATCTGGCGCACATGTTGGCGGACGAAGGCAAGTATGCGGAGGCGGAGCAACTGCTGCGCCACACGCTCGCTACGGAGCAGGGAAAACTAGGCCCCGAGCACTCCGATACGCTGGTGACGATGGACAATTTGGCCGAGCTCCTGGCCAAGGAAAAACGCCTCTCGGAGGCGGAGAAGACGTACCGCGAAGTATTGAGTGGCCGGCGCACCGCTCTTGGTGTGGATCATCCCTATACAGCGGGTACGGCCTATGATTTGGCCTGCGTCTTGGCTCGTGAGGGCAAGCGCGACGAAGCCCTGGCCAATTTGCAGTTTGCGGTCGATCACGCGCTCAACGCGAATACCCGCGCCGGATTATCAGCCGACCCCAACCTCAACTCGCTCCACAACGATGCTCGGTTCGCGGCTATAGCCGCCAAATCGCCCCCTCTCCTTCGGCCGATCTAAGCGTTAACCTATATAAAGGGGGGGTCCGGTGCAGGTATCAAGGTGGGGAAACAGTCTCGCCGTCCGTTTGCCGGCCGCTGTGGTCGATGCAATGGGATTGAAGGAAGGCGATCAGATCGAAGTGAGGATAGCCGGCGCGCGTGAATTCGAGATAAGCCCTGATCGCAGCCGGGAACAAGCGCTCGAGCCCAGCAATCACGCGGCGATCTATCCCTGCAAGGAAGTCTTGCGGATTTTCCGCTCGAACAGGATCTGGCTGAGGAAAGACAAGCGGAGCAGAGGCGATAGAACAAACGGTGAAAGAATACGTTCGGGATGCAAACGCGGTGCTCCGCTACTTCGGCGTCTCGCGTGCGTCCACCCTTGACGCACTTCGCGTGGGAGATAAGGTGGGACACACCGTGTTTTCGCCGCTAGAACAACCGGGCATCGAACGGGTGCGCATAACTCATCGTGACTTTCAGCAGCTTGGCTTCCCCGTGTTGCGGGTTTACGAGGACATTCCATGTCTCAGGGACGAGCACGCTAGGAACCTTCAGTAAGAGAGACCCTGTTTCAGAAAGCCAACCATCTCCCACGTTTTGCGTGAGCGTTATATCCTTGGCCCAGTTCGAGGGGAGAGCACCGGGTTTGATCTCTTCGACGGAGAGCGTATCCGGCCCTTCAATCCTCAACACTTGAAAACGCTCAGGGCGATCCTCAGCGTCGATTTCCATATGAACCAGGGCCTCAAGCAAAGCCGTGGCTGGATTCAAAGTGCAATAGACAACCGGATGGCCCTTCGTGTGCCAGCGCCCGGACACAGAGAGACCGCCCACGCCGTCTAAAGTCGAGTAGTTGCTGACTCGCCACAGGATCACAGTTCAAGGCTCACGCCGCGAACCCGTAATCGAGCTGCAAGAGCATCTCTTCCACCAGCCGAGCTCCTGCCTCCGTCCGCAGCATCTCAAGTGGGCTGCGTCCCTCAAAGCGCGTCTTTGCCTTTCGTAGCCAACGCGCAGCCTTCGCGTCATCGCCAAACACCTCCTCCGCCAGGGAAGAAATACGAGCGAGCCGCACGGCACGGTCGGATTCATCGTGGGTCAATGGCTCGCGACGGTTCTTCCGGTGTACCAAAGTGCGCCGTGGAACAATGAAGCGATAAATTTCGTCATCGCTCATCCCATGACTGGAGAGCGACTCCACCGTGGTGAGTGGGAGGCGTTCTTCGACCAGCCGGGCAAGATCACGGTCTGAACGCAAGGGACTGACCCCAAGTTTGGTCTCTATGCGGCGATACAACATCGCGGGCTCTCGCTTGGTATGGATCTTGGCAGCTTGCGCCATAAAGACCTCCTTGGCAATCTGCCATGATTATAATGGCAGGTTGCTCAGGTGGCAATTGGACCGGATGGGGCGTAAGGGAAGCGCCTGGCAAAACTCATCGCGCTTTCCCGATGCGGAAACAATGGCAAAGGATCGCACCCATTGCGCGACCGCTTTTCCATACAAACGGCACGTTTTCATCTGTCCCCATCCCGTCCTCCGGGCCGTCTTCTATGTTTCAATAACCTTTGCGCCTGCGGCAACCGAGGTACAAGTGAGCACGGAACAGGAACTTCGCCAGAAGCTACGCAAGATTGCGGCCCTTTTCGAGGGTGCGACCACGATGGGAGAGCAGGATGCGGCGGCAGCCGCGATCGACAGGGTGCACGCCGCTCTGAAGGCGCTCGAGCAAAAGGAAACGTCCGTCGAGACCGCTTTCCGCTTGCCCGACCGCTGGAGCCGGCGTCTCTTCACCGCGCTATGCCGTCGTCACGGCCTCACTCCTTACCGGTATCCGCGGCAGCGCTACTCCACCGTGGTTTTGCGCGCTCCTGTTTCTTTCATCAACAAAACTCTTTGGCCAGAGTTTCTCGAAATCAAGAGTGCTCTTGATGATTATCTGAATGAAGCCACGGAGCGCATCATCCGGGACGAAGTGTTCCGCGTTTCTGAAGAAGCAGAAGAGCGGGTCTCTTGACCCACGAGAGGCCTCCACTATCTGCAGCAGAGACGTGAAGAATGAGGACCGGCACAAACCTCCCCTCACGCACTCAAGGCGCGAGTATGCTCTCAACGCAGAGAGACTCCACCCGCGTCGCCGGTCCATAACGCGTGCCCTCTGGCTGCCGTCTTACTCAACATCGCGAATTCAGGTTCTCAGGTCACGGTCCGCCACAAACGGCAGCTGGGCGTTGATCGAGAAGAGTGGTCGAGTTCGCGCTGGTTGATGGGGCGATAGCAATCCGCGTGCAACGACAGGACACTACAACGAGAGTCTTCTTCAAGACACCCTCCACCGTCGGTCGAGCTAACCCTTGCTCTACCGAGCGAGTAAATGAAAAGTAATCGCGACGGTGATCATTACACCAGAGTACGGAGGTGGCATGACCGAAAGCCCGCGGTTACTTGCTGAAAGGTAAACATCGAACGCCGCCAGGACTGCACACTAAATGATGCGCGCTGTTGCAGTATTCTTCCCTAAATCCATCAAATCTCTGAGCGCCGTGGGAGCGGAGCATCCACGAAGAAGTGTTTCGTGTTTTCTGCGCAATTGACAACTGCCAGCCGGCAGGACTAGATTTGCCAGTCGTTCCAAGGTTCAACATAGTCAACCGTTTTTCCATGTCCGCGCATTCCAGGGCTCCGTTCGTCTCTTTTCCTCTGGCCCGGCAGCGCGAACCCGTATCCCCGTTACCCGTTTGTCTGACTAGCGATTTCAACCGTCTCGAGGAGAACTATGCACGCTCTCGTCCGTAAGCTTTTTTTCGGCTGCGCCACCCTGCTGCCGCTTGCCGCCTCCCTTTCACCCGTGCTCAACGCGCAAAACGCGATGGACGACGGACCGCCCAACGTCCTCGTCATTCACCGCGAATACCTCAAACCCGGCAAGGGCGGCATGCTGCATGAGCGCTCAGAAAGCGCATTCGTTCACGCCTTCGCGGATGCAAAGACCACTTATCCCTACTTTGCCCTGGACTCCCTCTCCGGCCCTTCCCGCTCCCTCTTCCTCTTCGGCTACAACAGCTTTGCGGATTGGGAAAAGGAGACAGCCGCCATCCGCAGCAACAAAGCCTTAGGCGCTAAACTCGATCAGGCCTCGCTGAATGATGGCGACCTGCTGGCGAGTTACGATGCCGCCGCCATGATGCTTCGTCCGGATCTCAGCCTCAACAAGGGCTCAATCGACGGCGCACGCTATTTTGAGATCACTACCTTTGTCGTGAAACCCGGGCATCTACACGACTTCACGGAACTCGCCAAAACGTACATCGAGACCTATCGTAAAATCGCTCCCCAGACCCATTGGGACACCTTCGAGGTCATGTATGGAAACCCTCTGCCTGCAGCAACCGGAGGAGACGTCTTCCTCGTCGTCAACGTAATGAAATCTCTTGCCGACACCGACAAGAGCATTCAGGACTCTGACAAATTCGCCAGTGAACTGGGAGCCAGCGGCATGCAGAAGGTCGGCGAGCTTTCCGCCGCCAGCATTGAGGCGACGAGCACAAACCTGTTCGCCATCAATCCTCGTGAAAGTAACCCGCCTAGCGAATGGATTAAAAAAGAACCAGCCTTCTGGAAGGTTCAATAAGCAGGAGCCAAGGGCGATCTTGAGACCAGCCTTCAGTTTTAAAGGGACGGGCTTATATCGTCCGTCGGCATTTGCAGGGGCCGGGGCTTTTAGGCTGCGGAAAAACTCCCCCCTGGAAGGGCACGGCAGAAGCTGTGCCCTTCCAGGAATTAGCCGCTGAGGGAGAACCTTCGCGACAGGCCCTATATTGTAACTGTGGTTATTTCTCTACCCTCTATGCGCTCGGCAACGCCGTAACCCCCAGCTCTTGAAGCATACCGAGCTGGTCCGAACTTCCCCAGCGTTCCACCATCTTGCCATCCCGGAACTTCGAAATCTGCACTCCCCGGATACTCACCTTTTTCCCCGTCGGGGGTATCCCCATCAGGGGGCCCTGGTGTGTACCTGTCAAGGTGTAGGCGAAGGCAATCGAGTCCTCGTCAGCCACCATTGTGTCCAAGCCAACCTTCATATCCGGAAAGGCTTTCGTCATAGCTGAAAAGAACGTGCGGTAGCCTTCTGGTCCCGGGCCTTGGCCTGGTGCCGGATCGTGCTCCACGTTCTCTGCGGCGACGGCCTCTCCGAACAGATTAAAATTGCGTGTATTCACCGCTTCTGCAAACTTCCCAAGCGCAGCCAAATTCTCCTCTTTGCCCATAGCCAGGCACCTCCTAAAGTCAGATGCCTTGAAGATGCCGGCTAGACCATCAATTTTTCCCTCCGCGCCACCTCGACTTCAACTTTCCGCCGCCTTGAGAGCGGGCAGACAAAAATCTGCCCTCCAGGACCTCACTTCCTGAAGGGCAAACGGATCGTTACACTTCTTGTTTATGGCTCTGGACTATAGTGTTCGACGCGGTCGGATCGTTACAGTCCCCTCGGCTTGCCTAGGGTGAAAGGGCGATACGACGAATAAAGGGCGATGGCTAGGCCTACATCGCTTGCTTTTCGTAGATGACGGTGGCAGGAGCTTTGCCGTCCGGTGGGGTCTCAACTTCCGTGAGCGTCTTACCGTCAGCCGACAACTTGTAAGTGGCTTTGGCGATCAGTTTGCCGTTCAGCTTCTCAACCATGCTCAGGCTGTGCGGCCCGGTCTTAGTGAGTGCGATGGTGAGACCCTTGGGAACGGTAGGACCGACCGGCGTTGCCTCCTTACCGTCGAGCGAAACGTCCAAATAAGCCTTGATGTCCGGCAATTCCCAGCGAATGCTATCGGGCGAGCTCCCGGGCTTCCAGCTCATGCTGGACTCTTCCTTCATTTTGACGTCTGTGTCCTTCCAGCTGCCCATCAGGCCTTTGCTGCCCGCAACCCGGGCGTAGGTGGTCGTGTCATCGAAATTCTTGCCACCTGGCAGAGTTCCCGTCCCTTCCTCCACCATGGTTTTCCCATCTTCTGAGATCTTGTAGGTATAGGTGCCAAGCGGAATATCGTTCCGCTTGGTGGATCGTTCGTAATTGTTATCGTCTATCTTTTTCCAGGTATTCTGAGCCCCTGTCGCCCCAGTGTATTCCTGGCCATCGGTCTTGAACGTATAGGAGCGGGTCTCCGCAGTGAACTTGATGGCGCCGTCCGGGGCTGGAGAAAACTGGATCACGTCCCCGGTCAAGTGGCTTTTATCGTTATTCTGTTTCCAGTCGCCGATAAACGGGTTTTGCGCCAAGGCGGCCGCAGCCGAAGCGGCAACGGCGACGATACATAGCATTTGGATAGGTCGAAAACGCAGCATGAAGCTTGCTCCTTGAATTGCTGGGAAAACATGTGCGACGGAAGGGCCCAGAACCGGATAAGCCTACGCCGCGGATGCGGTAAAGGGCAAGGTAAGCTGTTTGCCGAATCACGGCACAAACAGCCCCGGTATGACATCGACAGCAGACCCCCAGAGTCGCTACTCTTTAAGGCATCACACTGCGAGGCACGTCATGGCATCCGTTAACCAAGTCTCCGTTCCCACCTGCCGAGTAGTTCGCCCGGGCGAAGCCTTTCAGGGCAAGCAGGGCCTCATGTATTCCCCGGCCATTTCGGCGGAAACCGTCGGTTCTCAGGGCATCCACATGCAATTGCTCACCATCCCGCCGGGTGGCCGCGCCAAGGCCCACAAACACGCCTCCCACGAGACCGCGATCTACATGCTCAGAGGCGTCGGTGCTATGTGGTACGGCCCTCAGCTTGAGCACCATTGTTTGCTCCACCCGCAGGAATTCCTCTACATTCCAGCCGACATGCCTCACATGCCTTACAACCCCAGCACGACGGAAGACACCGTCGCTGTAATTTCCCGTACCGACCCCAACGAGCAGGAGAGTGTTATTCTTCTGCCGCACCTGGAAGCCATCCATCCATGAAGACTGGTAAATGTGTCCTTGGAATCCTCGGCTTCACCTTTGCCGTCACCTCCATCCATGCCGTCGCGCAGGACTCGTCAGTGCTGACCCCCATCGATGCAATGTTTCAAGGCATGACCGACCGAAATCCTGCAGCCATCCAGGCCGCGGCATTGCCCGGCGCCGTGCTTATACTTATGCGAGACGGCAAACCGGAGCAAATGACCATCGAGGTGTTCGCCGAACACCTAAGCAAGCCAGGCAAGACTCACATCGAAGAGCGCATCCACGATCCCCTGGTGCGTATTGATCATGATCTGGCGATGGTCTGGGCGCCGTTTGAGTTTCTCGTGGATGGCAAGCCCGATCATTGCGGAACCGATCTCTTCAATCTGGTCCACACCGACGGCAAGTGGCTCATCGCCGGCATAGCCGACACGGGAACCAAGCTGTGTGCTCCCAATAAACCGTAAAACTCTGTTCGCATGGCGCATCGCTGCCCATCTCCCACCAGTATCAACAACGGTGACGTAATTACCGCCTACTATTTCCCCGGGTCGGAGACCGTAGGCTTCATTCGCGAGCCCTAACCCAGGCTCGACGCTGTCTCGACCACAAAGAGAGGTTGCCCAAGTCGCGATCTTGGTATTCTGGACTTTCGCGAACTCAACCGCATGCTGCTCTTCGTCCGGCAAGCCGTCTCCTCTGATGTTCCGGCGCTCCAGGATCTCATCCGCCAGTCCGTTCTGGGCCTCCAAGGGGCAGACTATACGCCGGAGCAACTGGAGTTGGCTCTGGATCGCGTCTTTGGCGTGGATACACAGTTGATCGCGGATGGCACCTACTTTGTAGCCGAGGCCCGGGTTGGAGAAGGGCAAGTCCTGGCCGGCTGCGGGGGCTGGAGCAAGCGCAAGACCCTCTATGGCAGCGACCACTGCGCCGGTCGCGAAGATGCTCTGCTTGATCCGCAGCGCGAAGCGGCGAAGATACGTGCTTTTTTTGTACACCCCGCATGGGCGCGGCGCGGGGTTGGCAGCAGAATCCTCGAGGTCTGCGAGGCGGCTGCGGCAGCCGCAGGTTTCAGGCGCCTGGAGATGGGTGCCACCCTCACCGGGGTGCCGCTGTACCTAGCCCGGGGCTATATCGAGGGAGAGCGTCGCCAGGTGCCGCTCGCGGCCGGCCTGTCGTTGCCCATAGTCCATATGGAAAAACAGCTTTGACGTACCTCTGGTAGGTGCTACTTCAAGCGCGGGAGCTTTGGTTGATGAGCGGCTGGGGTCTGAAGATATCTGTCTACGCGCTTGCCTGGTTCCTGGTCTGCGCCAACTCGGGCGCATCCGGCCTTCCAGTACGATCGGTACCCCTTTGTTCCGGGGTAACCCTATCGGCAAGCTACCTTGCCATGACCGGCCGCGGCCAGGTTCCGGGCTTTCATTTCGTTTTGTCGAACCGCACCAGCCGGGAGATCAAGCTGGCCGAACCGGTCCCGTCCAGTTCCCACTGGTATGCGCGCTCCCACGGGCGGTGGTGGTGGAGGGCATCGAACGGCGCTGGTGGGAGCCTGCTGAATGCCGGCAACGAGCATGGCCGGGTCATCGTTTATTCCAACCAGAGTATCGTGGTACCCGGCCTCCTCACCGTGCCGGCGCACCAGAGCAGGGAATGGACGGAAAGCGCGCAAGAGAATCCTGTCCTCGAGTACAAGCCGGGCTGTGCAATCTGCTCTTATCCTGGGGAAAGTCAATACCAGGTAGTCTTTGCCTACGCCTACCTCAAACGGACCGGCGAACCCCACGGCCTGCTGGCTTGCGGTTTACGCTCGGCGCCGGTGCCTATGCCGCCCAAAGACTGAACTATTTCTTCTCCACCTACGTCAATTTCCAGTGAACCGACAGCGTGCATGCGGTTTGGCAGCAACCATGCGTCCGTCCGCGTGTTCTTATCAATGTGGTAGATATGCAGGAGAAACACCCATGAAAAACCAGTTAGGTCGTATAGCACTCAGTGGAATTTTGGCCACTGGGCTCACCCTCGGCTCAGCTGCCGCCTTTGCGCAGCAGGATAGCCCCGCCCCCGATGCTTCCGCTCCGCAAGCCGGATACGGTCACCGTCAACCCCCGACTGCGGACGAACAAGTAGCGCGCATGACCAAGAAATACAACCTGTCTGCAGACCAGCAGGCGCAAATCAAGCCGATTGTTGCCGACCAGCAGCAGAAAATGATGGCGCTCCGTCAGGACACTTCCTTGTCCCGGGAAGACAAGATGGCCAAGATGAAGAGCATTCACGAGGATTCAAACACCAAGATCCAGGCGCTTTTGAACGATAGTCAAAAGCAGCAATTTGCCCAGGATCAACAGCGGATGCAGGAACGAATGCAGCAACGCGGTGGTGGTCCTCCTCCAGCCCAGTAACTCACAACTACCGGGGCTCAGCAGAGCAGATCGAGCACCGGTGTCCACTCCCTCCCTTGCGACTGGGCGACTCCTTTATAGGTGAGTTGCCCGGCGTAGGTATTGACTCCTTCGCACATCCCGGGATCTGCCTTGATCGCTGCTGCGGCGCCGTGCTGCGCCAGGCGGAGCACGTAAGGGAAGGTTGCGTTGGTGAGTGCCAGGGTGGAGGTGTTGGGAACCGCAGCGGGCATGTTGGTAACGCAGTAGTGGACCACTCCATCCACCAGGAACGAGGGATCGCTGTGGGTGGTTGGGTGGGCGGTTTCGATGCAGCCGCCCTGGTCAATGGCGACGTCGACCACGACGGCTCCTTTCTTCATGCGCGAGACCATTTGCCGGGTGATGATTTTGGGGGCTGCGGCGCCGGGGATCAGCACCCCGCCGATGACCAGGTCCGCGTTTTGTACGGCGCGGGCGATGTTATAGGAGTTGGATGCCAGGGTATAGACGCGGCCGTTGAAGATGTCGTCCAGTTCGCGCAGCCGGTTGAGATTGAGATCAACGATAGTGACATTTGCTCCCATGCCGAGAGCGATCTTGGCGGCGTTGGTGCCGACGATACCGCCGCCGATTATGCAGACGGTCGCGGGGGGGACTCCGGGCACTCCACCCAGCAGTACGCCGCGTCCGCCTTTTTCTTTTTCCAGGTAGGTTGCGCCCACCTGGACGGACATTCTTCCCGCCACTTCGGACATGGGTGTCAGTAGGGGGAGCGTGCCTGCACGGTCGCGGATGGTCTCGTAAGCGATGCCGGTGACTTTGCTGGCCAGCAGGCGGTCGGTGAGTGCCGGCAGGGGAGCGAGGTGCAGGTAGGTAAATAGCAGCAAGCCTTGGCGAAAGAAGATGTATTCCTGTTCGACTGGTTCTTTTACTTTGACGATCATGTCGGCGAGGCTCCAGACGTTGTGTGCCGAGCCGACGATCTCGGCTCCTGCTGACTGGTAGTCATCGTCGGTGAAGGCGGAGAGATCTCCGGCCAGGGTTTGTACGAGCACGGTGTGGCCTGCGTCGACGAGCGCCTTTGCGCCGGCGGGTGTAACGCCCACCCTGGACTCGTGGTCTTTCACTTCCTTGGGAACGCCGATGATCATCTTAAAATTTGCCTCGCAAGGGAATGCTAGCAAATGCGAGCTGGGACTGCAGATCCCTACGCTACGCTCCGGTCGGGATGACAAGGGGAGTGCGGTTACTCTCCGGAGGGGTGGCGACTCGGATGGACGGTTAGGAACGGCTACTGCGCGAAGACTGCAGATCCCTCCACTACGCTACGCTTCGGTCGGGATGACAAGGGGAGTGCGGTTACTTTCCGGAAGCTTAGCCACCACGACGGACGAACTTCAGACCGACTCATGCGAGACAAGCGACACTCTGCAGACGCGCTCATTTCTGTCCATCCAAGTCGTCCACCTTCCGGAAAGCAACCGCCCTCCCCTTGTCATCCCGACCGGAGCGCAGCGTAGTGGAGGGATCTGCAGTTGCTCCCCGCCACGCTTCGCTTAGGTCAGACCAGGACGGGTTTGTCCGCTCGATTAGCTCTATCTTCTTAGCGCGTGTCCATCCTTTGATTTGCTTTTCTCTCTCAATTGCGTTGTAAACGTATTTGTAATGCTCAAACCACACCAGCCGATGGCATCGATAGTCAGCGGTAAAGCCAGGAATCAGGGCCGACCGATGCGCATCGGTCCTGCGCGCAACACTGTTAGTCACGCCACAGTACAGAACGCGCGTACGGCTGCAAATAATGTAGACGTAATAATTGTGGTCGCGCTTTGTCGTCTCACTCTCCCGTATCGATTTGCGCCCGTTGCAGACGATCGGAGTAATCCACGTAAACTGCCTTCCACGAGGTGTAGAAATCAAGTGCTCCAGTGCCGCCTTCGCGGTGTCCGTTGCCGGTTTGCTTCACGCCGCCGAAGGGCAAATGAACCTCCGCTCCAATCGTCGGTGCGTTGATGTAAGTAATGCCGGCCTCCAGATCGCGCATCGCCTTGAACGCCAGGTTGACGTTACGGGAATACAGTGCAGTAGAAAGCCCGTACTGAATGCCATTCGCAAAACTAATCGCCTGATCGAAGTGATCGCATTCCATGACACTCACGACCGGTCCAAACACTTCTTCCCGCGCAATGCGCATTCCCGGACCCACGCCGCCAAACACCGTGGGACTAAAGAAAAATCCCTTGTCTAACCCAGCCACCCGCCCTCCGCCAGTCAACAGCCGCGCCCCTTCCTCGGTAGCAATTGCGGTGTAACGTGCCGACGTCTCCACCTGCTGCTGATTGATTTGCGGCCCCATCTCCACCTCGGCATCGAGGCCGTCTCCCACCCGCAGCGCCTGTGCCCGCTCCACCAGCCTGCGGGTAAACTCGCCGGCAATGCTCTTCTGCACAATGATCCGGCTGGTCGCCGTGCAACGTTGGCCAGTGGTACCAAACGCGCCCCAAACAGCACCATCCAGCGCCAGGTCCAGATTCGCGTCCTCCAGCACGATCATGGCATTCTTGCCCCCCATCTCGAGCGAACAGGGCTTGAAAAGACTGGCTGCGACCTGGCCAACGATCCGTCCCACCTCACTCGATCCGGTGAATGAAATGGCATCTACTCCCGGATGCGCCACCAAAGGGGCACCGGCGTCGGGGCCAAAACCAGTTACGATGTTCACCACCCCATCCGGCAGCCCGGCCTCGATCAACAGTTCCACCAGGTTGATCGTCGAAAGTGGAGTATCTTCCGCCGGCTTGATCACGCAGGTATTTCCGCACACCAGGGCAGGGAAGAGCTTCCAGGACGGAATCGCCATAGGGAAGTTCCAGGGCGTGATCATTCCGCAGACGCCCACTGGCATGCGCACCGACATGGCAAATTTGTCCCGCAACTCCGACGGGGTAGTCTGGCCGAAGAGCCTGCGCCCTTCCCCTGCCATATAGAAGGCGGTATCCGCTGCTTCCTGCACATCGCCCCGCGTTTCGCTCAGGACCTTACCCATTTCCCGAGTCATCTGCCGGGCCAGCTCCTCCTTACGCTGCAACAGCAACTCGCCCGTGCGGTAGAGAATCTCTCCCCGCTTGGGCGCCGGATACAGCCGCCATTGGCGGTAGGCTGTCCTGGCCGCCTGCACTGCCTGGTTCACATCCGCCTCGGTAGAGGCCTGAAACTCTCCCACCACATCGTCGACATTGGCTGGGTTGCGATTGAGGAAAGTCTTGCCGCTCGCTGCACTCACCCACTTGCCGCCAAGCAAATTTTTGTAGCTCTTTATCGTCATCGTCCGAGGATAAATGAAGCAAACCGTCGCTGTTCGACTGCGCCCTGAAACAGGGCGTATACCCTAAAAGTGGTGGCAAAGACTCAAAAGAGTAGCGAGTCACTAAGCCAACCGTGGCCGTACAATGAAACCGGGTCGTCAGGAAAAGTCCGGCATTCATGTCATCAAACGGTTTCCATTCGCGTTCTTCGCGTACGCACGGCGTGCGTTCGTTGTTCAGCGTCTTCTCCAGCGATCTGGCAATCGATTTAGGCACCGCGAACACCCTGGTGTATGCCCGCGGTAAGGGCATCGTTGTGAACGAGCCCTCGATCGTCGCGATTAACAAAAACACCGGCGAAGTCGAGGCGGTGGGTAAAGAGGCCAAGGAGATGCTTGGCCGCACTCCCGGCAACATCGTGGCCATCAAGCCCATGAAAGATGGCGTGATCGCCGACTTCAAAATCACTGAAAAGATGTTGAATTACTTTATCCAGAAGGCGCACAACCGCAAAATGCTGGTGCACCCAAGGATCGTCATCGGCGTGCCGTCTGAGATCACCCAGGTAGAAAAGCGGGCGGTCGAGGATTCCGCTTATCGCGCCAAGGCAAGTGAAGTGTTCCTGGTCGAGCAGGCGATGGTGGCCGCCATCGGCGCCGGTTTGCCTATCACTGAGCCGAGCGGCAACATGGTGGTTGATATCGGCGGCGGCACCACCGATATCGCGGTCATTTCGCTCTCTGGCATCGTCTACTCCCGTTCCGTCCGCATGGCCGGCAACCAGATGGACGAGGCGATCATGAACTACCTCAAGCGCAAGTACAACCTGCTCATCGGCGAGCGCACCGCGGAGCAGATCAAGATCGACATCGGATCCGCCTATCCGCTGGACAAGCCGCTCACCATGGAGATCAAGGGACGAAACCTGATCGAAGGCGTGCCCAAGACCATCACCATCGATGACAGCGAGATCCGTGAGGCGCTTACGGAATGCATTTCGACCATCCTGAACGCCATCCGCGTAGCCCTCGAACGCACCCCACCGGAACTCAGCGCCGACATCAGTGACCGCGGCATTGTGCTGACCGGGGGCGGGGCGCTGATCAAGAACCTGGATAAGCGTATTCGTGAAGAGACCGGCCTGCCCGTCTCCATTGCCGACGATCCCCTGGCCAGCGTCGTATTGGGCACGGGCAAGATGCTGAGTGACTTCCGTTTGCTGCGCAAAATCAAGATCGACTAGCGGTTTAACAATAGCCGAGTCGATCGATAAAGAGATGGAAGCAGCTATGGGTAGGTCGTGAGCCGCTATAAAAACATCCTGTTTCTGGTAGCGGTGCTGGTCTTCCAGATCATTGGTTTGGCCGTCCAGATTCGCCGGCCCAATCCAACTGGGGGCGACCAACCGGCGGTGCGCCTGATCCGCTACTGGGCGATCAGCCTCATGTCTCCCCCGGAAAAAGTGGTCCATGGCAGCGGGACCGGTCTGCGCGGCATGTGGTCGAATTATCTCGACCTTCGCCACGTGCGGCAGCAGAACCAGGAGCTGAAGCAGCAGGTCGGCCGTCTGCAGCTGGAGCAGGCGGGGCTGCTGGAAGACGCACGCCAGGGGCAGCGGCTGCAGACACTGCTGGCGTTCAAAGAGCATTACATCTCGTCGACGGTGCCGGCGCAGGTGATTGGTACCTCAGGCACCGACCAGTCACGCATTCTGTACATCGATAAGGGTGCCAAAGACGGACTCAAGCCAGACATGGCTGTGATTACCCCTGACGGCATCGTGGGCAAGTTAAAGGATGTGTACGCCCACACCTCGCAGGTGCTGGTGATCAACGATCAAACCAGCGGAGCCGGGGTACTGCTGGAGACCACACGGTTGCGCGGTGTCCTGCGCGGCAATGCGCTGGGCCAGCCGCAGATCATTAACATGCTCCCCGATGAACGCGTTAAGCCGGGAGAGCGGGTCATTACCAGCGGCGGAGACCAGATTTATCCTCGTGGACTTCCCGTGGGGGTGGTCGACCGGGTGGTTGCCGACACGCAAAACCCTCCTTATATCGACATCATCCTCAAGCCGGCGGCCAATCTGGGGCACCTGGAGGAGTTGCTGGTCATTACCCAGGCTTCCGATCGCATGCCGGCCAAGGAGCAGCAGGATTTAGCGCAGAGTGCCGCCCAGGGTGCGGCCGTGAGTCAACAGCGGGCGTCCGATATCCTGGCCGAGCGTTTGCCGGGCCTGAGCGATCCAACCGCGCTGGCTGATCCTGGCCCGGGCCAGAAACCGGCGCCGGCGGCTACGCCTGTAGTCCCACCGCCGCTCCATCCGCCGCCCGCCCTGCATGCCGACCATTACAGCCCGCTGGCTACGCCGCCGGCTGCCAGCTTGACCCCGGGCCAGGCGGTTGTCGATCCCAAATACGCGCCCGCACCCAAGTCGCAGGTCGCGCCGGCAGACAAACCAGCAGCTGAGACCAAGCTCCCGGCAAGCAAGACCCTGGCAAGCAAGGTTCCAGCAGCGGACGGAGATAAAACGGATACCGGAGTTCCGGTAAAGCCTAAGCATCCGGCAACCGGTCCGGCAGTGCCTGGCGATCCGGCTAAGCCGAAAGTTCCGAAGGTTGTGGTTCCAGCGCCTGAGCCCGCAGCAGAACCACCCGCTGGGAATGGTCCCCAGCCTCAGTAGTGGAAGCGATTACGCATTGATCGAAGTTGTTGAGACGGTAAGAGGAGAAAGATTCGCATGGCAATGTCGGCATCACTCGCGCGCCGGGAACTGGATGTGCAGCGTTATCCGCTCATCGTAGTGATCCTGGTCCCGTTGGTGGCGATCTTCCTCCAGGTTCTGATCCCTCGTTTTGTTCCCAAGTTCGACCTTCTCGACCTGCCCCTGTTGGTCACCATCTACTTTTCCGTGGGTTGGCGCAACCCGATCGCGGGCACCATCACGGGAGCGATCATCGGGCTGGTTCAGGACGCGCTTACCAGCCAGCCCCTGGGTATGAACGGGATCTCCCAATGCGTGGTGGGTTTCTTTGCCGCATCGCTGGGGGTAAAAATCGATGTGGAGAACCCCGGAACCCGGCTGCTGATCAACTTCGCGTTCACTTTGATGAATATCGGGATCTACCTGTTCATCATGCATCACATGCTGGCCTTTCACGTCCGGACCAACTGGCTGCATGAAGCAATCAAAGCAGTGATTAACTCCATTGTGGGCGTGTTTTTCTTCGATATCCTGGATCGCGTCCGGCCTCGAGACTAGAGAAGCAACTAGAGAATTTGCACCAAATCAGCAGCAGAAGAGTCACAGTAAAGGAATGGATTACGTGCTCATCAATAAGGAAGAGAGATTACCGGCCTACAAGCTAACGATCATGCAGTACGCGATCGTTGCTGTGATGTTGGTGCTGCTCTCCGGCTTGTGGCGGTTGCAAGTGGTGGGCGCGCAAAACTACCGGACCCTGGCGGAGCAAAACCGTATCCGCAAAGTGCCCATCCTGGCCCCGCGGGGCAAGCTGTTTGACCGGGAAGGGCGCCTGCTGGTCGACAACTACCCCTCTGTCTCCTGCTTTTTGATTCGTGAGGCAGGCCGGGATCTGCGGGTTGATTTCCCGCTCATTTCGCGGGGACTGCACATGACCACCGAGCAGCTGGAAAGCACCCTGGCCCACTACGCCCTGGCGCCCAAGTATGAGCCCATTCCGCTCAAACAAGACATTACTCCGGACGAAGTAGAGTTCATCGAAGCGCATCGCGACGAGCTGCCTGAACTGGAGACCATCGACGAACAGCGAAGGCTCTATCCTCGCAATGGTTTTGCCGCCAATTTGATCGGCTACGTGGGCGAAGTAAGCGACGACATGTTGAACGATCCACGCTATGCCTACTATGAGCCCGGCGACGTGGTCGGCAAGTCGGGCGTGGAGCAGTCTTACGATCAGCTCCTCCGGGGCACGGATGGCTCGCAGGACATTATTGTCGACAGCCACGGGAGAGAAGTAGGCATCCTCGGCCGCGAACCGGCAGTACCCGGCCAAGGGCTCAAATTGACCATCGATCTGGATATCCAGCGCGCCGCCGAGGCCGCCATGGGCGAACACAACGGAGCGATTATCGCCATCGACCCTCATACCGGCGGGGTGTTGGCGCTGGTCTCACGGCCCGCCTTCGACCCCAATGATTTCTCCGTCCGCGTCTCCCGCGACGAGTGGAACAAACTCATCAGCGATCCTCGCCACCCGCTGCTGGATAAAGCAATTCAGGCCCAGCTGGCGCCCGGATCCACCTTCAAGATCATCATGTCGCTGGCCGGCCTGGAGGACAATGTTGCCCAGGATCTGAAGGTAGTCTGCAACGGTGGCGCCGTGTTCTACGGACGCTTCTTTGCCTGCGATAAGCGCCACGGGCCGGTCGACATTCTGCACGCCATCCCGCTTTCCTGCGATACCTACTACTACACCCTCGCCGAACGGCTGGGCATTGAGAAGATTGCCTATTGGGCCCACAAAGTAGGCATAGGGCTAAAGACGGGCATCGATCTACCCGGGGAAGTCAGCGGCACCATGCCCTCGGAAGAATGGAAGATGAAGACCTTCCACGAGAAATGGTATGCCGGAGAAGTGATTTCCGTTGGTATCGGGCAAGGAGCGGTTGCCATCAGCCCCGTCCAGTTGGTGCGGGCGATTGCCGGAATTGCTTCCGGCGGCGTCCTCAAGCGCCCCCACGTGGTCGAGCCCGATCAGTTGCCGGCCGATTTTCGCCAGGCGATCTATGACTCCTATCCGGGCAGTGGCGACGCGACGATCCCGATCAGTCCCGCCGTATGGGAGACCATCACCGACGGCATGGCGCTCACCACCAGCACCGGTACGGCAGCGGCTTCTCATTTGGAAAACATCGACTTTGCCGGCAAGACCGGCACCGCGCAGGTGGTGAACCACAGCGCCGGAATGAAGAGTCTTGGCATCGGTGCTGAGCGCGCCAACGCCTGGTTTGTCGGCATCGCTCCGCGCCGCAATCCGGATATCGCCGTGGTGGTTCTGGTGGAACATGGTGGCTGGGGAGCAGAGGCGTCCGCACCCCTGGCTGCGCGGGTCATCGAGGCCTTCGTGGACAAGCAGCGCCGCCTGGATAACAACCTGCAGGAAGCCAAAGCGCCTTCCAAGGTGGAGGTAGGTGCGGTTTGGTCGGAGCAGCCGGAGAACCAGGCAGCCCCGGAAAAGGTCACCACCGCGGCTGTGAAGGAACCCGAGCCGAAGCTGCACGGCGGTCACTTTGAGGTTCCGGTAGCTGCGGTGCAGCACTAGGCTGGGGTGTAGCCCCGGGCTTTAGCCCGGGGAAGCGGGTTTTCAAACCCGCTTAAAGGCTCGGGCAATAAAATTCGGGCTTTAGCCCTGGTGGCTGCTGCTCAAGCGGTTCATAACTTGTTCCGCAGCAGCACTAGAAAAAAAGAGGAGCATCTTGCGCCGATTTATCTCATTTCGCGACTTCGACTGGCTGCTCCTGGGCCTGGTGCTGCTGCTGTCGATCATCAGCATCTTCGAGATCTACAGCGCCACCCTGCACACCAAGTTTGTCGGCTTTGAAACCAAGCAGATCTTTTGGCTGCTGGGCGGCCTTGCGGCCATGTTCATCCTTTCGGTGATCAATTATCACCGTCTACTCGAGGCCATACCATGGATCTACGGCTTTTGCCTGATCTCGCTGGTAGCGGTGCTGGCCGTCGGAACCAAAGTCCTGGGTGGGCGGCGCTGGATCAAGCTTCCTGGCGGGATCCACTTCCAGCCGTCCGAATGGGTGAAGCTGGTGCTGATCGTCGCGGTGGCCCGATATTTTTCCAACCTGGCGGGTAGGGACCTTACCTGGAGCGATATTTTCAAGGCTTTCCTGATGGTTGGCCTGCCCATGCTGCTGGTGCTCAAGCAACCCGATCTGGGAACCTCGCTCACCTACATTCCGGTGCTGATCATCGGGCTGTTTCTGGGTGGATTGGACTGGAAAAAGAGCCTTATCCTGGTCATTTCCGGGCTGGTCCTGGTGGTTCCGGTCTGGGCCAAGGTGCTCAAGCCTTACCAGAAGCAGCGCCTGACCAGCTTCCTGAATCCTGATTCTGACCCCAAAGGCAGTGGTTACCAGGTGAAGCAATCGCTGATCGCGGTGGGCGACGGGGGCATATGGGGCCGGGGAGCGACCAAGGGGACGCAGACCCAGGGGGATTTTCTGCCCATTCCCTATACGGACTTCATCTTTGCCGCGTTCTGCGAGGAGCACGGGTTCGTCGGCGCCGTGTTTGTTCTCCTGATATACTTCCTTATATTGACGCGTTTGATTCAAAATGCTCAAACAGCTGCGGATATTTCCGGTACGTTCCTGATCATGGGCGTGGTCGCTGTACTCATCTTTCAGATCGCAGTTAACGTCGGAATGGTCATCGGGTTCATGCCGGTTACAGGAATTCCCTTACCGTTAATGAGTTACGGGGGATCCTCGGTGTTGTTCTCGTTCCTCGCTCTGGGCATGGTAATGAATGTTCGCATGAGCCGTTTTGTGAATTAGACCAGTGTCAACCAAGCTTTATTTTTCAGTAGTTTAGATACGCCGGCCAGGTGAATCACCGGGGGCCGGGCAGGATTAGGAATGAGCACGCAGAGAAGGGTAACGACCCCGCCTAAAAACAAGGCTGAAGCGGTCACCGGCTCTTTGCGCCCGGACAGCCCTGGAACGCCAGGCAGCACAGCGACCATATCTGGTCATTGCTGCGCGCCGGTATCCCCGTACAAAGAATTTTCGCTGGATTCCGCCCCATGGATCACGCGCCTTTGCCCAGGCTTTCTCGCTGACCTAATCTTTCCCCGCATCCCGGGAGTGGGATAAGCAGCTCCCCTCTGATCTGCCGCGTCGGCCGTCCGACAGGTTGTTAGACCTGCGGACAGGAGAGGCAGCATGTCAAAAGAAATTTGTGTTTCCAGTACGCCGCATGAAACGCGTCTGGCCATCCTCGAAGACGACCAACTCACCGAGGTCTATTACGAGCGGGAGAACGAGTACACCCTCGCCGGCTCTATTTACAAGGGTCGCGTTACCCGGGTGCTTCCCGGCATGCAATCCGCATTCGTCGACCTGGGATTGGAACGGGATGCGTTTCTGTACGTCACCGACTTCATGGAGGAGCAGGAAGACTCCTCTGAGTTTGAGCGCATTCCAGGCAGCGGCGAAGAGGCTCGGCCGGCCCAGCCGCGTGAGTCCCAGAACCGGCCTCCGCGGCCGGCTCAGACGGCAAATCCAGAAGCAGAGCCTGCTCCACGGCGCAATGCAGCCCCGGCTGGCGGAAGCTCGTCCGGCGGCCAGGCGCCCGAGGGAGAGTTTGAGGACGGCACTCGGAAGTGGCGTGGCCGCCGTGGCCGCCGTAAAGGTTTTCGGCCGGGTCCTGCTCAAGGCGGGGGCGGGCAGCAGGAACGGGAACAGGGTGCCCCGTCCCGAGCGGAAGCTCCGCGGGCGTTCGAGTCCACTGCCGAACCCGAGATTGCGGACCAGCGTCCGTCCGTCCCGTTTGCTCTTCCCGGCGAATCGCTTTCCAAGTACGGCGGTCAAGCTGCTCCCCGGACACCGGCTCCTGCAGCTCCACAGCCCAAGGCCAAGGTCATCCTTACCAAGCCTTCCACGCTGATTGAGATACCCATCGAATGGAATGGAGACGGGCTGCTCCCCGGAGAGTCAATCTCCCGCTATCGCGGTTCTGCTACTGAGACCCCCGCTGCTTCCCATCCTGAAGTGGAAGCGGCCGACCTCCACGACAGAATTGTCATCGTCCCGACCACTCGTGGAGGGACCGGAGCGGAGGGTAGTGGAGGCACCCGAGGTCCAGTCACAGAGCAGGAATTCCCCGTGGTGCAGGAAGCTGCGGCCTATGAAGAAGTGATTGTTTCTGAACCGGCTGTTCCAGTAGCCGAGACGGTGGTCGAACCGGAAGTCGAAGTTCAGGCCAGCATTGCCAGCGAGCCACTCACGGCAGTCGAGTTTGAGCCTGAGGAAGCCTCCGCCTCGTACCGGGTTGATCCTTCCGCGCCGAGCGAATTTCGCTTTGCTTCTTCTCCATCCAGCGTTTTGGAGGAAGAGGAGCCCGCGGGGGAGGCCGCGGTGGACCTACTGCAACCGGAGGATTTTGGTCCCCTGGAAAGTACCCATGAGCCTGCCGTATTGGCTGCTCCCAGTCCTGGATTGTTGGCGCCGGAGACGGAATTCGACGAGTTAGAGGACGAACTCGAAGACGGATCGCCGGTAACCGGGCTGGTGGAAGAGGAAGAAGTCACCGACGAAGAGGAGTACGACTTTACCCCGCTTTACGTCGAGAGCGAAGACCACGACCTGCAGGAGCTGGAAGAAGAGACGCTTGATCAGGAAGTTTCCGTGGGCAGCGCGATCAGCGATATGGTGCGCGACGCTCATATCGACCAGCGTACCGACAGCGATGTTTCCGGCTTGATGGTGGAGGAAGAGGAGGCGGAAGACGAGCTGGAGGAAAAGTTTGCCGACGGAGCAGAGGAAGCAGAATCAGAAGAAGGGCAGGTAGCAGCCGTGGCCGGGCAGCCGGCGCGCCGTCCGCGTGATGATCAGCGTCGTGGCGGGCGTGGTCAGCGCAATGATGGCCGCCGCCGCCACAATGGACGCCGCCAGAACGCGCAAACCAGCGACCTCCCGATCATCAGTGAGCTGTTGAAGCAGGGGCAGGAAATCCTGGTGCAGATTGCCAAGGAGCCGATTGCCAAGAAGGGTGCGCGCATCACCAGCCATATCGCGCTCCCCGGCCGTTTCCTGGTTTTCATGCCTACGGTGAATCACGTGGGGGTGTCGCGCAAGATTTCCTCTGACGAGGAACGCCAGCGTCTGAAGCGGATTCTGATCAGCGAAAAGGGAACTGTCAGTGGTGGCTTTATCGTCCGCACCGCGGCCGATGGAGCCAGCGAAGACGATCTGCGGGCAGATATTCGCTTCCTGATCAGTCTTTGGACGGAGATCAAACAGCGGTCTGATTCGGCCAAGGCGCCGGCACTTATTTATCACGACCTCAATCTGGTGGAGCGCATTCTACGCGACCAGGTGAGTGATAACTTCTCCACCATCTGGGTCGACACCGAGGCAGAGTACGAGCGGATTGTTCGCTTCCTGAATCGTTTTCAGCCTTCGCTGGTACGGCGAGTGAAGCTTTACACCAAAGAAACGCCGTTGTTTGAGCAGTTCGGCATTCAGGATGAAATTTCCAAGGCGCTTAAGTCGAAAGTCTGGCTCAAGTCCGGCGGTTCGATTGTGATCAATCAAACCGAGGCCCTGGTAGCGATCGACATCAACACCGGCAAGTACGTAGGCAAGACGGCGCGCCTGGAGGACACCATCCTCAAGACCAATCTTGACGCCATTCCCGAGATCGTTCGCCAAATTCGCCTGCGGGACCTGGGTGGCATCATCGTGATCGACTTCATCGACATGGATGAGCGGAAGAACCGGAACAAGGTGATGCAGGCTCTGGAGGAAGAACTCAAGTCCGATCGGGCGCCTTCGAAGGTACTTCAATTCAACGATTTCGGGCTGGTTGCGATTACCCGCAAGCGGGTGAAGCAGTCTCTGGAACGCACCCTGAGTACTCAGTGTGCGATTTGCGCGGGCACCGGCATGGTCAAGAGCCCGACCACGGTTTGCAACGAGATCTATATCGAGATGCGCAAGATGCAGAGCCATCTCGAGCGCCAGGACGTCTTGCTTCGTGTGCACCCTGAAGTCGTCAAGACGCTCAAGCTGGGCAGCGCCCGGTGGCTCAACGAGCTTGAGGAAATGAGCGGTAAGACGATCATCGTCAAGAGCGATCCCACCCTGCATCCTGAGCAGTTCGACATCCACTAGCTCTCTCACCATAGGTCCCTACCGGAGCTGGTAGGGGTCTGTCCCCCGATTTAAGGCTCCAGCACGCAATTTGAGCGCTATTTGACGGTGGCCGGCCATCGAATGCGTCCCTCCGCGCGTCAAAATTGGCAGGTACGTGTTAATAGGAAAAGACCCCATTTGGGGGTCTTTTCCGAAAATTCTACTTCTCAAGGGTGATTACAAGATGTTGTCGGGTCCCGGTTCCTTCGCTCGGTTCGCACTGATAGTGTCCGCCGTTTCCTCGTGCTTGCTGGTTCCTGCTGGATTTGCGCAAGTAAGTTCCAGCGCGGAAAATCATGCAGCATTGGAAGCCCTGTTGCAGGATCAATATCCCAATCAGGGGGGATATAACAGGCAGACTTACCATACTCACCATAGCGACTCTCTTACCGATCATCTGGCTATTGAGGCGGGCGGTGGCTTGAATGTGCCGGCAGGGAATACAGGCACGTGGCAGAGCGTGGGCTATAGCCTCAATCTGGGCGGCGGTTGGATGTTTAACGACCGAATCGGTGTGCTTGCCGAGTACAACTTCAACGGGGCCAATATTCCGCAAAGCACGCTGACGAACATAGGCGAGCCGGATGGCAACGTGCACGTGTGGTCCTTGACCCTTGACCCGGTCATCTACTTGAAGACCAGTGGACACATTGGCGGTTACGTAACCGGCGGTGGCGGTTTTTATCGCAAGCTCACGACCTTTACCCAGCCGGTCTACGCAGGTGATTATTGCGACTACTTCTATGGCTGTTATCCGGTTTACGAAAACGAAACGCTGAGCCACTTTTCCAGCAACCAGGGAGGCGTGAACATCGGCACCGGGGTCACGTACAAACCTAATGTGGACGGTAAGTTGAAGTTGTATGCCGAGGCGCGCTACGTCTGGGTCGACTCTCCGAAGGGCTCCGCGAGCGGTATCGGAACCGGCACGGTCGGCATGTTTCCGGTGACGTTTGGATTCCGCTGGTAAGCTGCGCGGGGCTGACGCTGCAACCTGCAGACTTTGAGTGGGTGGCCCAGGTCTCGTTTTTGAGCAAACTCGCTTGCCGGCGCAAGTGAAGGGTGGGAGAAACGCGCTTTTAGGCTCTGTCCCCTTTACCAATGGACGGGTGCCCCATCCTTCGCGTTCTTTGCGAAGGGTGGGATAGTCCGATTTCACTCTTCAATGGATAGGGTTAAAGGGCTCTTGCTGTAGTCTTTTCCGAGTGAGACAAACCTTCAGATCTTCGATTATGGCGTGTATTTGGATTTCCATTGTGTTCCACGCTAACGATGCGGCGGTAACGCAACGACAGTCAGTAGCAGTGAGAGACAACAAAGCCGATTTCCAACGGCGTTCAGGAATCCAGATCGTCAGAAGGCCTGATCGACCCTTTATCGAGAGGCGCAACGGCCAGCAACTCATCAACTTCGATTTGCTTATTAAGAATGTCGGGACAAAGACATACAACCTTGTCTCAATCAAACTCCAGGTATTCGACAGTGGCGACCATCTCGAACTCGAGCGTGAACTTAATGAGAATGGAAGGCCTCCTGCTCTCGACATGATTGGAGAACGCCTATTGCAGCCGAGCAAAGTCTTTGACGTCTTCCAGCCGTTTTACGCCTTCGATTCGGCAGTTGATGTCAGCCGAATGCACCTTGAATTGTTGTTTATGGAGCAAGGACATGCTGCTGCACCCGCAGCGGTCACGGCGGATGAGCTGGTCTCCGTGGATGTACGACCCAGGTCATACAATCCGGTTGCATTTTCGCTTCCACTCCACGGTCTGGTCCTGGTTCACGATGGTCACGATTTTTATTCTCACCACCGGCGCTACAACCTGGTGGCAAGATACGAGGCCGATCCCGGCTCGGCAGTATCCGCGAATCTCTACGCGTATGATTTCATGACGACCACGAGCGCAGGCCTGCTGTTCAAGGGTGATCCAAATCGTAAGCAGAACTGGCTTTCCTACGGAGAACCGATATTTGCACCGGCGGACGGATTGGTGATCGAGATGGTCTCCGATCTTCCGGAAAATACATTCACCAGCACTGGAGAAGCTCAATCTCCTTCACTAGAAGAGGAGAAGGATCCAATGGGGTTCGGCAATCACGTGAAAATACAGCACGCCGACGGACGAGTCAGTTGGCTACTCCACATGCAGCCAAATTCGATTCGAGTCAGGGTTGGAGATCATGTGCGTGCCGAACAGCCCATCGGCAAGGTCGGCTTTTCTGGTGATTCACTCTTCCCTCACTTGCATTACAACGTGACCGACAGTCCCAACTATCCTTCTCAGGGCGTGCCCTCTTACTTCAAACAGTTTGTCCGTGTCTTGGGTGAGCGCCGGATACCCATGTCCAAGAGCCAGATCGATACCGGCGATATAGTCGAGCTTGGGGACGAACTGATCCGGCAGATACCGGGACATGGATCACTCGTGTCCGGTCAGATGTCGAACAAAATCAGCTGGTTAGCGTGGCAGTGCAGGTGGGGTTCGAGATAGTTTGATGCAAGGCGCATGAAATCTGTTTTTTTCAAAGATGAAGACGGAGAGAATATGTAGACGAGTGTAGAGAGAGGCGTCGGGTTGGAGTTCTTTCTTGATGATGGCGACCGGATGGACTTTGCGTGGCTAAGGCCGCGTTAAGAGGACTTGCCTAGGTCAATCATTCGTCCTCGGTCGGTGGTTACTTCCCCGGTCCCAAAACTCCGAAACTCCCATTGTTCCTATACTGTTAAGTTTCAAAATTGTAAGATATCCTTGTTTCCTTTAAAGAAGGTTTCCGTGCTTGCCAAAAAAACTACCAAGAATCAGATCACGCTGCCCAAAAAAGTAGTCGACCGCTTCACCGGCGTGGAGTATTTCGAGGTAAGCACCGACGGTACTTGCATCATCCTGCGACCACTGCAAAAGAGCCGCGCCGAAGAGGTGCGCGCCCGCCTGGCAGAGCTCCGGATTGACGATGAGGACGTCAAAGCTGCGGTGGCGTGGGCGCGCAAGAAGGCGTGAGGCCGCGGGTAGTCTTCGATACGGCGACGGTGGTGTCGGCGCTGGTCTTTGCAGGCGGCCAATTGGCGTGGCTTCGTTCGCACTGGCATGGGGGTGAATGCGTACCGTTGATTTCCACTTTTACTGCCACAGAGCTGACGCGTGTTCTTGCATATCCCAAATTTCAACTCTCCATCGACGACCGTAGAGAGTTGCTGGCGGATTATCTCCCTTTTTGCGAGGTGATTACCCCTACAAGGAAGTGCAAGATCCTGTGTAGGGATATTCATGATCAGCCGTTTCTTGATCTGGCACAGAGCGGCAAGGCTGAGCGTCTCGTGAGCGGTGATCGCGACCTGCTGGTGCTCGCCGGCAAAACACCGTTTGTCATCGAAACACCTGAAGCGTATCAGGTCCGGCTCATCGGCTGAGGACGAGTTTCGGTGACAGACCGGAAGTGGCACTTTGGAAAAAACTTACGGCGTCTTTTCGTACAAACCTTGCGCCTGGCGGAAAAAACCATAAACGGCGCCATGCCACCGCCGCCATTGACCAGTCCGCGTCAAAGGCTCCCCGTAACAGATAGCGGGAGGCGAAGAGTTATTTATAGTCACGGTGCAGGAAGCAGCTCACCGTTAAAGTACCGCTTCCGGTCTGTCACCGAAACTTGTGTCACCGAAACTTGTCAAGGCTCACCAGACACCGAGACGCGATCAAGCGTCTGAAAGCCCATAACTACCGCCGCGGGATAGATGCCATCAAAGGTCAAAGCAATATAGCAAATCTTGTATAATCCCATCCATTGCGCTACCATCGTTGTGATGGCGCCCAGAGAAGAAGCCTCATCAGCCGCCGAACTCCACTTTGAAGGGGACTCGCTGGAGGTGCTGTCGAGCTTTCCCGATGAAGTGAAACGAGCGCTCGGATTCTCGCTGCGGCAGCTTCAAATCGGCAGGGAGCCGACATCGCAAACACGCAGCATGAACTCCATCGGCTCCGGCGTCTACGAATTGAAAGAGGCCGATGAGCGCGCCTGGTACCGGGCGATCTACCTGTCGAAGGTGGGGAGCACGATTTACGTGTTGCACTGCTTTGAGAAGGAGAGCCGCAAGACTGACCGGAGAGACATTGAGATTGCCAGGCAGCGCCTTAGGCTAGTCAGGCAACGAATGCAGGAGCAGAGGGCACATGAAAAACGCAGCGAGAAATAAGCCGACCCATATCGTAAAGGGAAACATCTTCGACGCCTTAGGCTTCTCCGCGTCGGAAGCCAGCGCGCTGAAAATCAAGGCGGAGATTCTGTCCGCTATCCTTGAGCATGTGCGGGCCAAGGGCTACACGCAAGCGCAACTTGTGGACATTCTGGACGAGTACCAGCCGTCGGTGAGCAACCTGCTCAAGGGCAGAATCTCCAAGGTGAGCATCGAGAAGCTGTTGCGCTATGCCGACCGGCTAAATTTGCAGACGAGCATCGCTGTACGGTCCATAGATGGGCGAAGCCGCCGTGTGAAAATCCGGGCAACGGCAAGCGCGTGATGCCCGGCGCGAAAGCTGGCAGCGGCGGTTTGGGAGATGGGGAGATGGAGATCCGGGGACATGATACGTATCCTCCCAGAATCGCTGCAACGGGTATGCTGCCCTTTATCTCCTTTCAAAGTTCCCTCTAAGCTCCGAAGCTGACTTCGGGCCCGCTGTCGTCGAAGGCCTTGATCTCGTCATCGCAATTCCCTCGCCTCAGACTTGTATTTCTACGTTCCATGAAAGAGCTACTGAACCAGTCTTTCGCAAGTCCAATCAGCCGCGAGTTCTTAAAGACCTTGCAGTTTCACTAAGTAGTCCTGGTGAGCCTGCTCCAAGCCGGCCACGGACAAAACCAGATGTTCTTCCAGTCGGTGGAGTTCGGGCTCGATCTTCACATTAAGTTTCTCCAGCGATTCCGCGGTCTCGTGGAAGCTGCGCATTAGGCTGAGAATCAGCTCGCGGTACGCGGCGTCGTCCATTTTGCGTTTTCCGTAGCTGCCTATAAATCTCTCGGATTCCTCCGAGATTCGACGCGCTCCCGGAAGGTTCCGCAGCTGGGGCTTGCTCAGGTAGAGCTGCTTTTGCCACCGCACCATCTGCAGGATGTCGGCCGGATCGCCCTCCGCTTTTTGCAGCATGGTTTGAAAAGCGTCGAGTTTGTTCAGAAGCGTGGCATCCGCCATGGCAGCCGCGCTGGCATTGTTCGAAGCGATCGCTTGGATCAGATTCTGTAAGGCCTGCTGCACGCCAAACTGATCCTGCCCTTTCAATTTGGCCAGCAGCTTCGAGACCGATTCTTCGATCCGCTTCTCATGCGTTTGTAAAAATTCCAGGTAACGCTGTTCGGAAACCCGTTCTTCCCGGGCCAGACGCCGGGCGTCCTCGCCCTCATCCTTGGCTTGATCGATGTCGAAGGCGGAATATAGACGGGTGTAAACCGCGGCATGAGACTTGACGTCGTCACGAATCACATCGCTCAACGGCGAGGGAACGGCAGCGATAGTAAAGCCGTTCACCGGCTTGTTCCCCGCCACTTCGGTAAAGGTTATGGGCAGAGTTCTGGTGCCATCGCCCTCGGGCGTGGTGAAGGTTACGCCGATCCAGCGATTTTCGCCGGGAAGCATGTTGGCGAGGGTAAGGGTTCCACCGTTTTCGAAAGGCTGGCTCTTTCCGCCGATCACTTCCACCTGGGCGTTGCCTAGCTGCCGTAGCACATCGGGATCCACTTGCAGCCCCACAGTAATGTCGCGCGGGTACAGCTCGCTGTTGTGAACAATGCCGTAGCGGGTATCGCTGCCTCCACCCGACGTGGTAGAGAAGTCCATGTTGATCTGGGCTTTGTTGTTGTCCCAGACAATCAGCGGATCGCTAATGCCTGGGGATCGCCCAGAAAGATCGGGAGAAAAGGGATTGCCCGGTGATGAAATTTCCACCGCAAGACACACGTGATTCGAATGCCCAGCCGGGATGTCCCACTGCAGTCCTGCGGTGACCTGCGGCGTGGTGTCAGTAGCGGCGAACGTAACGGGCGCGGCTGAACCTATGATCGTGTAGGGGACACCCAGGCCGTAGTCGGCGATAAGAAACTGGGCCGTGACCTGAATATCAGGAGAGCCAGCCGTGGCGGCTGCCTCTCTGCTGATGCGTGCAAAAGCGTAGTTATGGCCGATCGACGCCTCCTGCGCGATTTGCTCTTCGGGTTGATTATTGGCGTTAAACCCGCCACCGTCCGGGTCGTCGTTCAAGCGGTTCCAGACGTCGCTTTCTGTCCACCATACGGGGTTGGTGGAGGGTTCCTGTCCCAAGTCATAGCTAGTCGGCGATGCAGTCCAATCACGCACATAGAAATTCTGGCTGGGGGGGACTTCTACCAAGTGGAAAAAATAAGGATCGATCGACTCCGACGAGACCGGCGTCGTAAGGGCCGCATCGGTGAAGAGCTGCTGCGTGGTGAAGTTATGGTAGCGAAGGTAAGTCACGCCATTGGGGAAGTTGGCGAGATTGGGTTGATTGAAACCGGAGAAGACACCGTAAAAGTCCTGACCAATGGGGTTGACGTTGTCGTAGTCCCCGATGGGATTGACGCCTGTGTACGTCCCTTTTTCATCGGGAACATCGGCCAGAATCAGGTCCTGGACGGTAGCAAAGGCGTTGTTCGTAGTCCCCAGGTGAGTCCGCCACCGGTTGCCCGTTCCGGGGTTGCCGAGCTGCTGGTAGAGGAAGCCCACCAAGCTGTGGCTGTTGATCGCCAAGCCGGGGTTGGTAGCAGTAGAGATGGTCTGCAGATCAGTCGTATCCCATGTGGCTCCGCTCGTGGTCGAGTGGCGTACATGCAACGTATACGAGGACCCGCTGCTGCCGTCGCCCCATGCCACGTAGACCGTGCCGCTGTCGAGTGGATCGACAGCAATGGCCATTTGCGAACCGGTGCGCTGAGTCCCGAGCAGCTCGCCCATGGCGATCGGCACGCCGCTCGCGACGGTTGTCCCGTCCGCGCCAAGGGCTTGGAATGGCGTACCTCCCTGGCCCCAATTGTCATCGCGCACTACTATGATGTCCGCCGTTGTGCACGATCCCGACCAGCGATAGAAGGCGATGTATACGGTGCCGGTCGTATTTATGGCCGGACGAACTGAGGGGCCATCTTGGCCGCAGGTAGTACCGTGATCGACCACATCGGCGTTGAAACCAGCGGGCGGAGGGGGCACAGGGTTGGACGACAAGTCCACCGAGGCGGTATCGCCACTCAGCAGAGTGTCGTTATTGGTGACATAGGCTTGGTCGTTGCCCGCCGTCACTGCCTGGATCCAGGGCTGGTCCTTGAAGGCTCCAGAGCTGCCATCTTTTGCCTCCAAGGAATTGAATGTGGGCGAGGCAATGGTGATGTCCGGCACGCTTCCCACCTGCAGGTTGGTGTTGCCGAGCGAATCGGTATCGAGAAAACTGAGGTAGAGCGAGTTGGAGGTTCCGCCGTACTTCAAAGTGATATCACAATAGGTCGTAAAACAGCCCAGCTCCGCCGAAGCCGGCACAAAGGCCTGGGTGAGTTGCCAGGTCTGTCCGCCGTCGATCGAGAAATACAGAACGCCGGTCAAGGTCCCGACCGGATCAGGCGTGAATGCCGAAGCAGTAAGCACAGACGGGTTCGCGGGGTTAACCGCCAGACTGGGCTCGCTGTCGCGATTGGTTTCGCCGCTGTTCGACGCGGGCACCATGTCGGTAACACTAACCTGCGCCGTTGCCAAGGTCGCGCAGGCAAGAAGCGCAATCAGGAACCCGGGAAGAAAAATCCATCTTTGTTTTCGACTCAACATGAATTCCTCCGACGTAAGCCAGATTCAAAGGCCAATGGTGTTCGGCGTCACTTCGCCAGCAACTTGCGTATCGTTTCTCTCTGTGCCAGCGGCTGGAAATCTAGAGGGTTCAGGGCAACCCACGCACTCGGCGGTAGGCCGAGATTTTCCTGATGGCGCAGAAACCAAATGCCCGACTCTCCCGCCTTGAACTTGGGCGAGAGCAGCCAACGTTCGTCGGTGCTCTGGGGAAAATCTACGATCACAGTTTTCTCCCGCAGGGAGCTTTTTTCCACGGAGTCAATCTGCACCACCGCTTGGGCCCAGTCGCCCTCGTGTTCGCTTCTTGCGCCAACCCTGGCCATCGCCTTCACTTCCAGCACTTTGCCCGTGACCACGAGCGGGGCGCCGGCAGCGCGCGTTTTCAAGTTTTCCTCAGCCATCTGGGCGCGCACCGCAAGAATCTGTTGGCGCAATTCGGCCGTGTTGCCTGTGGAGGAGACATGGCCGACCTCTTTCACTTCGAGGTGTTCCCCGAAAACCAGCCCGTTCGCAAAGAACACCTCTGTATCGCCCGGTCGTACCTCCCCGGTCCGGGCCACCTGTACGGTCACCTGTTCGCCCTTCAGGCTGGCCACAGATGGCGGCACATCCAAAGGCTCCTCGACTCTTACCAGTATGGTGCTTTCGGTAGGCGAAACTACCTTGAGGTTTGCGGCATGCAGTTGCTCGACTCTTCCAACGAAAATGATGTGAGACGCCCGCACCAGTTCTTCGACTTGCCCCGTTGGTTGCGCACTGAAACATCGGACCGCCCCCACAGTCATGGCAAGGCCGGCGACTGAGACTGCTACGACGTTTGTGATCTTCATGGCCAAAGCTCCGATCTGCCCGTCAGGCTGGCCTGAAGGATACGCTGATTTTCAACGACCCATTGTGGCGCAGGTTGTGGTCGAGTCAAACATCGATATCCTCGGGGCACCCGCTACCTGAGGTAGTGCAACTAACCTCGATATCGTTGCAATCCTCGGCCAAGTTGTTCAGTGCGCTTCGCCGACTGGATTCCGACACTCCAAGAGTACCGGTCGAGACGAGGGTGCGGAAGAGCAGGCCTAATACGGTGACGGCCCGATAATCAGAGCTCGATGCGATCTTTCGCATTTACAATTGCCGCCGAGATCTCCTGAAGGAGTACACGAATGAAACGGTTTGGATCGGTTCTCCTGGTCCTGTTAACGGCGGTACCTGGCTGGTCCGCGAAGAAAGTCTCGGTCGAGCAACTGAGAGACACGCTGACTTCGATGCAGCAGGCGAAGAAGAGCGATGAGGAAGTTGCCGCCGCTCTCAAGCAGCTCGAGTTGAGCGAGGAGATGACGCGGTCCACGATGAACAGTTTCGTACCGTTGGTGCCCGGCCGGCTATCAACCGAGCAGGTTTACGTACTTGAGGCGCAAAGCGCAACCTTGGCACCACCAGCCTCCGATCTGCCCACAACCGCGGCGCCCGACGCCACTGGTCAAAAGGCGTTGCTCGATAAAACGGCCGACTACGTTTCCAAAACATACACCCAACTCCCGACGCTGACCGCGGCCAAGACCACAGCTCGATTTCAGGACAACGTGGAAGCTGCGGCTCCGAGTTCAGGAATGCACGGAAGCGCACGGGACGTTTCCGTCGGGTCTGCGTTCGTCAGCGCCTTCCAGTTCATTCACTTCATCAACTCCACGGAAAGTCGAGTTGCAAGCCAGCATGGGGCCGAGCAATTGCCATCGGAGAAGGACAAGACACCTTGGGGCGCAAACAAAATGATTGCCCTGCAGCAACCAGATCCCAATCTAGGCAACGTCTTCAAGGAAGTACAGGATGCCAGCACCATCAAGTGGCTGCGCTGGGAACTCGTCAACGGCAAGGCGACCGCCGTGTATTCCTTCGAAGTACCCAAGAAGAAAGCCCACTTCCCCGTCGAAGTATGCTGCTTCCCGAATGTCGAACAGGCCGGCACGGTACGATTCTCAGGAACAATGGGAACTCCGCAAATGGGCGCCCCAGAAGCGCCAGGCACGGGCAAGGGCAATTTGCAGACCAGCACCGATTGGCATCCTTACAAAGCCAACGTTCCCTATCACGGCGAACTCTTCATCGATCCAGACACCGGGATTGTGGTCCGGATGATTACGATAGCTGATTTGAAACCGACTGAGGTCGTTCACCAACAAGACACACGCATCGACTATGCCCCGGTGACCATCGATGGCACCCTGTTAGTGCTCCCTGTGAAGACGGTCATCGCGAGTGAAGTGGTTCCAAACGGTGACTCCGGATCGGCTGGCAAGTATTCGGTCCGCCGCACATTTTTCACTTCCGAGTACAAAGACTTCCAATCCGGAAGGCCGCATTAACGCTGCGTCGCACACAAGTGGCGGAACACGCGACAGCCGGTTACGGTGGGCGCTCTGATCGCCCACTTTATGCAGCATGCGCTTGGCCCCATCGAGAAGGACGAGCGAGAGGTTCCGATTCACGACCCCCTGTCCAGGCTTATAGTTGACCGGCTGACCGACTGAAATACTTCCTTACGCTCTTCGCTCCCCTCAGCTCTTACGGCGAGGGGGCAGTAACCGTCAATGGGATTTGTATGGTGTGGGCCGGAGCCCCAGGACCGGCAAGAATTGTGTAGCTTCCTCTGGTCAATGTACTTTGACCGCTGAGCGTGATCATCGTCGTTCCGGGGGCTGCTTGTGGACTGACGGCGAGTTCGAAACTCGCGTTTCCAGACTGAGTGAGTACAGCTTGCCCGCCCCCGGTCACGCCATCGGGCAAGTTTTCTACAGTCAGAGATACACTCCCGCTGAGATTTACCTGTACGGCCGCGGTAAAGCCCTGCGTCCCACCAGGCGCAATCGTCAAACTTTGGGGAGTCAGTGAGACAGTGAAGTCCGGCGGAGTGACGACCAGCGTCAATGGGATGGTTTGGGTGATCGAATCCCACGTCGCTGTCAGCGTCAAAGGATACGTGCCGGCAGCAGCGCCGTCATACGCGATGGAGAAATAGCTCGCCATGCCAGGAACGGTCCCAATGGAAGGCGTTGCAGTCAGGTAATTGAGGGTGGTCGCTGCAGCATAGTTGTAGTCACCAAACTCATCCTGGGCCTCAGCGAGAAACAATCCAGGCGGGAACCCGGTGATTTGCGCGTTTGCCGCCAGAGGGATACCGGACGAAGTCGATATTTGGAAGGTGCTGTCCACATAGGTGCCCATCTGGAGCACGCCGCTTGGTTCCGTAACGGTGAAACTCGGCCCAACCGGGCCAACCGTGATGGGAACCTGCAAACTCTGGCTTAGTGTCCCGGAAGTAGCCGCGACAGAAATTGCACCATTTGTCGCCGCAGCGGTTGCCGTAACCGTAATCTGCTGCGCTACCCCCGGCGTCAACGTCACGCTCGCAGGGCTTGCCGATAGTCCATTGACTCCGGAAAGGTTCGCTACCACCGTTCCGCTAAACCCGTTGATCGCGGTTGCTTCCAGGCTGAAGGTTCCGGTTCCTCCCGCAGGTACGGTCAGGTTGGACGGCGCGCTCAGAATGAAGTTCGGCTGGCTCACAACATTCAACAGCACCTGAGAAGTCGCAGTGTTGGTACCGTCCGTCGAGGTGAAGGTAAGTGTGGTTTGGCCAACGGGCGCATCGGTCGCGGCCGTCAAAGGCAGATAAAGCGCCAGGCCGTCCCCGCTGAGCGAGAACCCCGTGGTCCCATAAAATGGACTGGTTACACCCGCGGGTAAAGGATTCGCAGTTGTGGTGATGTTGCCAGCCGAAGTAGTTTCCGCCGCGAGCAGGATGTTCTCCGTTGAGCCTTGGTTGAGCGTGAGCGTAGCTGGTCCGGCATACTGTTCAATTTCCGGATTGGCAACGACCGAATAAGGAATATCGGTTTCGTGGGTGAGGGCGCCCGCAGTGCCTTTCATGGCAAGGACGCCCGAACTGGGGGCTGTTCCCTGGGGAACCGTGATGGTCACAATCAGGGGAGCGTCCGCCGTCTCTTCTCCGGATGAGAAATTGGCGCTGGTTCCTGCAGGAAGCCCGCTTAACTCTGTCGAGACCTGGCCGCTAAATCCGTTGAAGCCGACTGGGCCGGTCGAGATAGAGGTTTGCCCGGGCGCCAGAAGCAAGGCAGTTGGGGTGACCAGGATCGCAAAATCCGGCACTACGCTATCCGAGGTGTTCACTGTGAATTGCGCGCTGTGGGTGACAGTCGGCGAAGTTGCTGTCAGGGTCACAATCGTAGAGCCGGCAATGGCGCTGCTTTGCGCCAGTTCCGTTCCTTGAGGCATGCCGGGAGCGAGCGGAAGCGGCCCGCCCGACCACTGGACAGCGGCAGGCAACCCGCTGAACGTTACGGCTATCGGGTCGGAAAAATGATTGAGCGGCGTTGCCAGGATTTCGATGGGCTCCATGGGAGCATCTGCGCCGGGCGTGAGATTGAAGACCGATGGATAAACAGAGAGTGTGAAGTCCGGGGCAGACGAGTTGACGGTAACGGGGACCGAACTGGTCTGCGTGATGGATCCTGAGCTTCCTGTAACGATGACGGTATTGGCGCCGGCGGTTGCGTTGGCTGCGGCGCTCACGTTTACGGTCTGCGCAGTTCCGGGCGTCAGTGAAACCGAATTGGGCGAGACGGTGATGTTCGGGCTGCCGGAAAACGCCAGGCTGACTTGACCGGAAAATCCATTCGTCGCGGTGGCTGTAATGTTCAGTGCCTGGGACGGACCGCCCTGGGTGAGCGTGAGAGAGGCGGGAGTTACCTGCAGATTGAAACCCGGCGTGGGTTGCGTAATGGTCAACGGCAGCGTGGCCGTGTGAGTGAGCCCGGCAGAAGTGGCGGTCAAGGTGACAGTTGCCGTCTGTGCCTGGTTTGTCGACGCTGCACTGAAGGAGACATTCTGCGAGCTACCGGCGTTCAGTACAAAGCTCGATGGCTGCGCTGCGACTCCATTCGGTAATCCGCTCAGCGCGACGGAGAGGGAGCCGGTGAAGCCGTTCAAGGCAGAAGTCGAGAGAGCGGCCTGGCCGGCACTGCCTCCAGGAATAAGCGTCAAGGTGGTGGGGTTGAGGCTAAGCGAGAAATCTGGAGCGGCTACCTGAGGGCTCAGCGCGAGCGGGAACTCGAGGTTATGCGAGAGTGTTCCCGACGTTCCTTTGAGCGTCAACGTTGCAGATCCAGTTGCAACATTCGGAGCAGCCGTCAACGTGATTGTCTGCGGCACTCCAGGGGTCAAGGTCAGGCTGGACAGAGATGCTGTCACGCCTGCGGGCAAACCGGCAAGGCTTCCCGCCACTTGACCGCTGAAGCCGTTGAAGGCGTCCGCTGAGACCTTGATTTGTGCAGTGGCCCCTGCGGTCAATGCAACCGTCGGAGCCGGACCGGCGAGCGCAAAGTCAGACTGGTTCGTGCTCGTGATTGCGGTATGTGTGATCGATCCCGATGTCGCGGTTAATGAAAGAGGAACAGTGCCGGGGGCGGCATCATTGCCCGCGGTAATCACAACCGTCTGGGAGAAACCAGACGAGCCACCCGAGACGGCCGTTCTTCCGCCCACCTCTTGTTGGGGAGTGTCCGGGGATAGGGTAAAGGTTGTTGGAGCGGCTGTCACCGTGGTGGGTAACCCCGAGAGCGACACGTTCACCGCGCCGGAGAATCCGTTTACCCCAGCGATCGAAATGGAAATAGTCTGTGTCGAGTTTGGGGTCACGGTCACGCTGGCGGGCATGGTGACCGAGAAATCAGGCTGCGAGACCGAATCGGGAGTTTTGGCGGCGACTCCATTGCCGCCCCCACAACCAGTGAAGAGGAATGGAAGAGCTATGCTCCAAACTGACCATAACAATCTTGATGAGCTAGCCATAATCCTCGATCTAGCTGCGGGCGCAGGACCGCTGAGCGGTCCAAGCTGCCTTAAAAAAAATAGTCAGTCTGCGTTAGACTCGAACAAACTTGACCGAAAAGTAATACCTCGAAAGTTGCAGCCACAGCGATCCGAAGAGATGCGCGCCGCCGACCTAGGTTTCCGCTGACGTTTGGATTTCGCTGGTAAGCCTGCTGAACTGCTTGCGGCTCTCCCATTCGACGAGACTCTACACGGGTGACAACTCTACACGGGTGACAACATTACACGGGTGCCCCACGTTCGCCCCAGCGTACGTGGGCCGAAATCGATGGGGCGAAGCCCCAACCATTGTGGTTGAGCCCGCGGAAAGCAATCGAAGAAACTCGTTTTCGGCCCACGTACGCTGGGGCGAACGTGGGGCACCCGTGTAGTGTTGTCACTCGTACAGCGTTGTGTCGAGAGGGGGATTGGAGTGGAGGGTTCTAAACGCCGACTGGAAACGGCTTAGGCGATGATTCGTCGGCGTCGGCGCCGATACGGAAGCGTTCGAATCGGCCTTCCATCAGAGACATGAGACCGGTGTACCAATAGCCAAGCACAAAGAGGAGCAGGAACGGCACCGTGAAATAGTTCTCGTTCGTGATGGCATACCAGATGGTCAAGGCAAAATAACTGCCGATCAGCAGCTCAATCCAGGGCACAATCCCCAGCCGCTTGCGATACTTGCTGGCCTGGGGAAGCTGACCACGCTTTTCAATGCGATATTTCGGCGTGCGCTTGAATGCGGACTTGATGCCGAAGAGCGCTTCCAGGACCGCCTTGCTATTGGTGATCGTCAACCCAATCCCCAAAGCCATAAGGAACGGCAAATACAAAAAAGTCTTGTACCATTTGCCGGGAAAAAGCTCTCGCTGAGAAACCAGGTAGAAGGAAGAAATAGAAAACGTTGACGCCATGAACAGCGGGACGTCAATCAGCAGCATCTGAAACCATCCCTGATAAAAGCGGATGATCATGGCCGGCATCAGCAGCGTGGAGAGCACGATCATCAGCGGATAACTGATGTTTGCCGTCAGGTGGTAGAACGACTCCAGCTTTACGTGGAACGGCGCATCGCTGCGGAACATTATAGGCAGGATCTTCTTCGAGGTCTGAATCAGGCCCTTGGCCCACCGTGCCTGCTGGGTCTTGAAAGCAGTCATCTCAATGGGCAGTTCGGCCGGGCACTCCACGTCTTGCAGATAAATAAATTTCCAGCCCTTCAACTGCGCCCGATAACTCAAGTCGGTATCTTCTGTCAGCGTGTCGTGCTGCCAGCCTCCCGATCCGTCGATCGCCGTGCGCCGCCACATGCCGGCAGTGCCATTGAAATTGAAAAAGGCGTGGGTGCGCGATCGTCCGCCGTGCTCGAGAATAAAGTGACCGTCGAGCAGGATGGCTTCTACCTGGGTGAGAAAACTATAGTCGCGGTTGAGATGAGTCCACCTGGTCTGCACCATGCCGATTTTCGCATCGGCAAAGTGATGCACCACCTGCATCAGCCATTCTTTGGGAGGCACAAAATCGGCATCAAAGATGGCGACAAACTCGCCCGTTGCTACACGCAAACCCTCGTCCAGCGCCCCCGCCTTGAAGCCATGGCGATTGACGCGGTGAATGTACTCGATCCTGTGTCCGAGGGATTGGTAAGCTTCTACCGCCGTCTGGGCCGCCTCGACGGTGCCATCCGTGGAGTCGTCCAGTACCTGAATCTCCAGCTTGCCGGCGGGATAATCCAGGTTGCAGCAGGCCTGAATCAGCCGGTCCACCACGAACTGCTCATTGAAGATAGGAAGTTGCAACGTGACGCTGGGAAGCTCGGTGAAATGGGACTTAGGCTCCCGCACGGCGTTTTTCCGGTTCCGGTAATAGCGGTAAACCAATTGATAGCGATGAATCCCGTAAAAGGCGAGAATGATCATCACGATGAAATAGGGAATCAAGAGCGCGGTGTCGAAAGGGTTCCAGCGATACAAATGCTCGAACGTTTTGTCCGCGTAGTGGGTCCTGAAATAGTGCTGGAAGCCGTGCTGCGGAGCAGCTAGCCATAGGGCCGCTAAGGGCGAGTTGCTTAGTTGATCAGCAATCAGGGCGCGGCCTCCGTACCTGGTCTGTGTCGCTGGCTAAGATCAATTAAGGAAATAAGTAGTGTATAGAGTGTCCCGCTGCACCGGCCGGAAGCCCGCGCCGCGTATCACATGCCGCAGTTCCTCTTCCGTGGTGCTGTTGGAGGTTCCAGCGGCCTTGACTACATTTTCTTCCAGCATGACCGAGCCCACGTCGTTTCCGCCGAAGCGCAAGCCCAGCTGCAGCACCTTCAATCCCTGCGTCACCCAGCTGGATTGCACGTTTTCCACGTTGTCCAGGTAGAGGCGGGAGATGGCTAAGACTTTCAGATACTCGACTGAGGTCGCCTCGTCCCACTTGCGCCCTCCCAGGGCGGTGTTGGTGGGCTGAAAACTCCAGGGGATGAAAGCGGTAAAGCCGCCGGTTTCTTCCTGCAATCGCCGCACCTGCTCGAAATGATTGATACGCTGCTCGAAGCTCTCGCCAACGCCGAACATCATGGTGGCGGTGGTGCGCAGGCCCAGCTGGTGAGCCGTGCGATGCACCGTGACCCAATCCTCGGTGGAGCATTTAAGCCGTGCAATGCGACGCCGTACCTCGTCGTCGAGGATTTCGGCTCCGCCGCCTGGAATGGAAGCCAGCCCGGCATCCCGTAGCCGCACAATGGTGTCGCGCACCGAGAGATTGCTGTATTCGGCAATGGCGAGAATCTCCGAGGCGGAAAAACAATGCAGCCATACCTGGGGAAAGCGCTGCTTGATGCCCCTGAGCAGACGTTCGAACCATTCGATCTTCAGGTCAGGGTGCAGGCCGCCCTGCATCAGAACGCCGGTGCCGCCCATCTCCACCGTTTCGGCTATCTTTTGATAAATGGTCTCGAAGTCGAGAATGTAACCTTCGCTGGCCAGCTTGCCCTTGAGAGGCCGGTAAAAGGCACAAAAGCTGCAATACTCGGTACAGAAGTTGGTGTAGTTGATATTGCGGTCGACAATGTAGGTGACTACGCCCTCAGGATGCAGCTTGCGCCGGAGCGCATCGGCTTCCATGCCCAGGCCGATGAGGTCGTCGGAGCGGAAATAATCGAGCGCTTGTGTCCTGCTAATCGCCACATAATCATTTTACGGGTATGTCCGCCCACAATCCAGTGTTACAGTGCAAGAGGCTCTGCCAAGATACAGGATCTGCCGGGGCAGCCTGTGCAACCAGGTTGTACCCTGTCACAATCAATTAAGCCAACCACGCCGATCTCACGGCATGGTCGCATCCGGCGTTTTACCATAACTGTGTCAGTAGCGCGGGCCAATCCAACAACCAAGTCTGTGGCCAGTATCTCAGGCTACCCATTTCTTTCGAGGAAGGTTCCGTCCCGATGTTTCCATTCAGATTTGCCAGCCGCATGTTTTCGCGACTCCCCATCACTTTGGGCTTCTTGCTCGCCGCTAGCTTTGCTTTGTCCGGGCAGGCACAGAGCGCTCCCGCCGGCAAGAGCCCTGCGCCGGCTCCCGACGTCATCGTCTTCACCAATGGCGATCAGCTGACCGGCAAGTTGCTGCGCGAGGTCACCGGCAGCGTTACCTTCCACAGCGACATGGCCGGGGATGTGATAGTGACCTGGGACAAGATCAAGTCCATCCGCTCCGCACAGCAGTTTGCCGTGATTCAGCAGGGGCAGCATGTCAATCGCAAAACGCCTGACGCCGATGTTGCCCACGGTCCGGTCGAGGTTCAGGGCGATCAGGTCAAGGTGGGTCCACCTGAGGGTGGTACGACCAAGGACATCCCGGTAAAGGATGCGCAGTACATGATCGACCAAGACACTTACAACAAAGAGGTAAAAAGGAATCCGGGTTTCGGATACGGATGGAGCGGTTCGGTGACCGCGGGCGCGACGCTGGTGGAAGCTACGCAGAACAGCCGCAACTTCACCGGCGGGGCCGCGATAGCTAGGACAATCCCCACGGTCACCTGGCTCGACCCACGTACCCGTACGCTCTTTGACTTTACCGGAGCCTATGGGACCGTGACCCAGCCAGGCACCGCGGGCACCAAGACCAACATCCTTCACGGCGATGCAGAGCAGGATTGGTACATCTCGCCCCGGTTCTATTACCTGGTGGACGCGGCTTTTGACCACAACTACTCCCAGGGCTTGAATTTGCAGCAAATCTACGGGGGTGGTTTGGGTTTTGTCGTGATCAAGCGTCCGAAGCAGGAACTGGATGTGAAGTTCGACATCCATTACGAGAAGCAAACCTACTTCGTAACCCCGAACATTGTGCCTCCTCCTAACCTGACCCCGAGCAAGAACCTCATCGGAGCCGATTTCGGAGACACCTACACGGTGAAACTGCCGCGTGGGCTGGTCTTCAACCAGACGGCGGTGATTACCCCTGCATTCAACCAGTCCAACGCCTATTCGGCCGTGGGCACGGCCGGCCTGGTATTCCCGGTCTACAAGCGCCTCGGCTTCAACCTGGGAGCGTTGGATGATTTCCTCAATGACCCGGCGGCGGGCAGCAAGAAGAACTCATTCCAGTTCAGTGCCGGAGTCAATTACACGCTCAAGTAGCCTATTGCGGAGCGGCGGGATCGAGATCCAGGGGCTGTTTCAACAGCGTCAGTACCCCGGCCGGCAGCGGCTTGTCGGCGTTTGCGAGCAGCTGCGAAACCTGCCACATCTCGGTCTGGTTGAGCACTTTTTTGAAGGCCGGCATGCCCGAAAGCCGGATGCCGTTGGCAACCTTCCAGTAGGTCTCCCCCGGTGGATCGTCGCTGACCCCGACGACTCCGTCGCGGTGCGGCTCCCATAGCTGAGGAGCTTGCGGGAACATTCCCTGGGCGTACTTCACCGGAATCCCGTAGAGTCCGTGGCACGTTGCGCACTGCTGGCGATAGATGTGCGCTCCGATTTCCAGATTGGTGGGGCTGGCTTCGACCGGAGGCGTCTTTACCAGCTCACGCTGAATGCGTGCGTGCAGCGGCATGTGGACGATCGCTTCTTCGAAGGGCAGGGCCGGGTCGCTGGTGGCCACCGGCGGACTGCCCGCCCGGAGATAGATCCAGATGCAAAGCGGCGTAATCAGCAGACCGATCAACAGTCCAATCAGGAATTTCATCCAGTTTCGTCCTCTTTTTCTCCCGCAGCGTCCCTGAGAAGGATATAGCAAGGAGAGAAATGCTCTAATACTAACCAGGACATCAATTTGTATTTCCTTGCCCGTTGGCGGCAGCAGTGGAGGCTTTCAGGTTCATGCATCATAGCAAGCGTTTTGGATGCCACGTGTATCCGCTTATTTTCTTGATCTTTCTCGCGGTACCAGGGCTCCTTGCGCAGAATTCCACCCCCAGCGATTCCCAGGCCCCAGCACAGGGGCCGACCCAGCCGGAGAATCCGCAACAAAATCAAGTGCGCCTGGCGCAGGAGGCCCAGGCCCGGATACGGGCACGCCGCCAGCAGCGAAAACAACGGATTGTCCAGGATACGTACAGCCACAAGTTCGAAGTCTATGGGGGCGGAGGCTATACCCGTTTTCGTCCGGGCGCCGCGCTACAGCACATCAACGAATCTGCCTGGAATGGTGGATTCACCGATTATCTTTGGGGCCGCCTGGGGCTTACGGCTGACTTGCGCGGCTATTATGGAACCGCGTTCACCTACACCGGTCCGTACAACATCTTCAAGCCCAGCATCAGCGAGTACAGCTTCATGGCGGGGCCGCAATATCGCTTCGTACGCCGGGAGCACTGGGCCATCAGCGGACAAGTCCTGGTGGGTGGCGCCAAGGCCAATTTCAACGCCAACGGCGCCGAGCTTCCCGGTCCATTCGTAGGTCTTTGGAATAGCGGGACCAGCGTGAGCTTTGCCGCGGGGCTGCCCATCGATTACAACCTTGGTCCCGGGCTCGCGTTCCGTATACAACCGGGCTATTGGTTGACCACCTTTGGCAGCACAACCCAGGTAAAAAATCTTGGCTTCAACGCCGGCATTGTTTATCGCTTCGGACGGCAGTAGCGGGGCCGGCTTTACAGGCTGCGTGAGGCAGGGGCATCGTGCCCTGATACAAAGCCCAGTTCTCATCCAGACTCTAAATCTCTTTGCGGTTTAGAAGATTTCGTTGGTGAGGACTGGAAGTGCTGACCTCGGCAAGGGATTTTCGGGCTCTCGTAAAGCTCTGTTTTGTATCAGGGCACGACTTTAGTCGTGCCGAAAACGATAGAGAAAACAAGGGCTTTAGCCCCTGCCTCACGCCGTCACTGCTTTATCGCGCTCTTTAGCCACGTCGAGGGGATACTGCGGCTCGGTCATTCTCACCGGATCGAGGATCTCCGCGATTTCATCCTCGGTAAGTTGCTTCCGCTCGCGGGCGATTTCGATGATCGACTTGCCCGTGGCCACCGACTCCTTCACGATCTCAGCCGCCTTGGCATACCCGATGTAGGGGTTCAGCGCCGTGGCTAACGATACCGTGCTCTGGGCATAGGTCTCGCAGCGTTGCTCATTGGCGGTGATCCCGGCAACACAGTACCGGTCAAACTGGCGCAGCATGTTGCCCAGAATGGTCACGCTCTGCAGTACGTTGTAGGCCATGGTGGGCATCATCACGTTCAGCTCCAGCTGCCCGGCCTGAACGGCGTAGGCTACGGCTGTGTCGTTGCCGATGACCTGGAAACTGACCATGGCCGCCAACTCTGGTATCACGGGATTGATCTTGCCCGGCATGATGGAGGATCCAGGCTGCAGGCTGGGCAGATAAATTTCCGCCAGGCCGGTATTGGGGCCCGAGCTCAGCAACCGGATATCGTTCGAAATGCGGATGGTTTCGAGCGCAATCCCGCGCAAAGCCGAGCTCACATCCGCCATGCACGCATTGGATTGCATCGCCCAGCGCATGTCCTCGGCGGGCGCCAGTTGCTGGCCGGAAATCCTGGCCAGATGAGCGACCGCCTTTACCCGGTAATCGGGATGGGTGTTGATGCCCGTACCCACCGCGCTGCCGCCTAGCCCCAACTCGCGCAGGGTGCCTGCGGCCAGCTGGAGGAATTGCTTCCCCTTCTGCACCGCCATTTCATAAGCCGCAAACTCCTGCCCCAGGCGCATCGGCACCGCATCCTGCATATGCGTGCGGCCAGATTTCATGATGTGGTGAAAGGCCTTGGCTTTTTCCTGAAAGGTGTCTGCCAGGTGGTCCAGAATCGGGTAGAACGTGTCCAGCGCCAGTAGAGTCGCCAAGCGCATCGAGGTGGGAAAAACGTCGTTGGTCGACTGTCCGTAATTCACATGGTCATTCGGGTGCACCTGGGCATATTCCCCCAGTTTGCCTCCCAGGATCTCGTTAGCCCGATTGGCGATGACCTCATTCGAGTTCATGTGCAGACTTACGCCCGCCCCGGCCTGAAATACATCGACTACGAACTCGCCATTCCACTTGCCGTCGATGATTTCCTGGGCTGCCTGGATGATGGCGTCGGCCCGTTTCTGATCCACCAGACCCAGTTCTTTGTTGGCTTCTGCGGCGGCTCGCTTGACCATGCCCAAAGCGCGGATCAGCTGCGAATGTGCCCGCATGCCGGAGATGGGGAAATTCTCGACTGCGCGCGCCGTCTGCGCACCGTAATACGCCTTGGAGGGCACCTCAACAAAACCTAACGAGTCTTTTTCTTTGCGGACGTCAGACATTGCACCATGGCTCCTGAACTACCAGAACCCACGATTATAGCCATTTCCGTAATCAGCTGGGAACGGCGCATCGTCTAAGCTATAGACATGGAGCACAACCGCGGTGGCCAGAAGGAAAGCTTTGACGTGCTGGTTGTGGGCGCGGGCCCGACGGGTCTGGCCTGTGCCATTGAGGCCCAGCGGGCCGGTCTGCGCACTGTTCTGGTCGACAAGGGCTGCCTTTGTAACTCGATCTTTCACTATCCGTCGAATATGACGTTCTTCACTACCCCGGAATTGCTGGAGATAGGCGATATGCCTTTTTCCAGCCCCAACCAAAAACCGAGCCGCAACGAGGCACTGGAGTACTACCGCAAGGTCGCCGAGCATTACAAGCTGGAGTTTCGTCAATACCAGACCGTGTCGGGAGTCACTGGAGAAGACGGCGACTTCACCATTACCACCATCGACCGGTTTTCCCGTCACCGATCCTACGGCGCCCGCAAAGTGGTGATTGCTACCGGCTACTACGATCTGCCAAACTATCTCCAAGTCTCCGGAGAAGAGCTGCCTAAAGTTCTGCACTACTACCACGACCCGCATCCTTACTACGATCAAAACGTGCTGGTGGTGGGAGGCAAGAACTCGGCTGCTATTGCAGCGCTCGACCTTTGGCGCCACGGCGCGCATGTAACCCTGGTGCATCGGGGTGAGAAGATGCACCACCACGTCAAATACTGGATTTTGCCCGACATCAACAATCGCATTAAGAACGCTGAAGTCACGGCCCATTTCTCGAGTTCCATCACCAGGATCACGGAGGACGCGGTCGAACTGCTAACCCCCAAAGGTACTGTTACTATCGAGAACGATTACGTGTTTGCCTTGACGGGGTATCATCCCGACTTTGATTTTTTGGCTGCTCTTGGCGTACGCATGGAGGGGCAGGATCGCTGCCCGGCGTGTGATCCGCAATCTCTCGAAAGCAATATACCCGGGATTTATCTGGCAGGAGTGATCGTCGCAGGCATGCGAACCAATGAGATCTTCATTGAGAATGGCCGTTTTCACGGTGGTCAGATCGCCCACGATATGGAAGCCAAGCTCGGCCCCCGAGCTTCGCTGAAGGTTGGCTAAGGCAAGGTTGAAGGGAAGGGGCCTTATGCAATGAGTTGGCTAAAACCTCGTTCGATTCGAGGGCAGCTCATCTCCGGTCTTGTCCTCTTTGAAGGCCTGCTGGTGGTCGTTTTTGCCACCCTGCTGGTGCGCGAACAGGCCTCAGAGATCCATGAACGGGCTCGCCTGCGCCTGGAATCGGAGGTGAGCCTGCTGGCGTTGCAGAGCCAGGATTCGCTCGCCCAGGGCCAAGCCGGATACCTGCTGCCGATCCTGCGCACCATGATCAACTCCCCTGGCATTCGTGCAGCTTTGGTTACAGATAGCAATGGGCGGGTGATTGCCAGCAGCGATCCAGGCATGAACGGCAAGGACCTGCTCACCCGCCTGGAAAAAAAGCACCTGGAGGACACGGCGGGTGCGGTTATTTTTCGCGTCCCCGGAGGAGCTCGGGAAGCGGTGCAGGCGATCCATGTCGGCGGCCAACTGAGCGGATTCGCTTGGGTCTATGAAGACGCCACCGCATCCTGGCAGCAGATTTCCTCACTCATCCGAATCACCGTCATTTTCGCCGGTCTGGCCGCTCTGGGCACAGCCATCATTGCCGGCACACTTGCGCGTTCCATCACCCGCCCGCTGCGCGCGTTGCTGGCGGCGACACGCAAGTTGATTCGTGATCCAGAAACCAAGGAAGGGTTTCCGTTGGAAGTTACTTCAGCCAACGAATCGGCCGATCTTACCCGGGCGTTCAATCTTATGGTGACTTCGATTGAGGAGCAGAGAGCCGGCCTCAGCGACACCCTGGCGCTGCTCGATTCGATGCTGGAAAATGCGCCCATCGGGTTCGCCTTCTTCGATCGCAAATTCCGCTACGTGCGCGTGAATCAATTTATGGCCGAGATGAACCAGGCGCCCATCGGCAGGCACCTGGGGCGCACCATCTCAGAAATGCTTGCCAACCCAGCCTCTGAGTTGCTGCAGGGTTGCATTGAGAGTGTTTTCGAAACCGGAAAACCGGTGGTTCAATTTGAGCTGCATACGCCAGTGTCCGGGGACCCTCCCCAGGTGCGTAGTTGGCTGATCAACGTCTATCCGGTGAAAGCTTCGTCGGAGGCGGTTCGTTGGGTGGGAGCGATCGTGGTCGAAACAACCGAGCGCAAGCACGCCGAGGATGCGTTGCGGAAGACGGAGAAACTGGCCGCCGCGGGCCGGCTGGCAGCGTCGATCGCCCACGAGATCAACAACCCCCTGGAGGCGGTTACTAATTTGCTCTACCTGCTACGGCATCAGCCGTCGCTGGATCGCGAGGCGATGGCTTATGCCGACCTGGCGCAGCAGGAAATCTCCCGAGTTGCCGAGATGACGCAGCAGACTCTGCGTTTTTACCGCCAGTCGACCTTGCCAGCCGTTGCCAACGTTGGAGAGTTGTTGGATTCGGTTCTTACGCTCTTTACGGGACGGTTGCACTCGCTGCAGATAGAGGTTTCTCGTAACAGTGGGCCGGACCTGGATCTGTACTGCTTCTCCGGGGAGTTGCGCCAGCTTTTCGCCAATCTGATCGGTAATGCCATTGACGCAATGAGCCAGGGAGGACATCTGCGATTGTCGGTCCGCCGCTCGCGTTCATGGGTGGACGGCATGCCCGGTATCCGGTTGTTCGTTGCCGACAGTGGTTGCGGCATGACGCGGGCGATTCGTCGGCGGATTTTCGAGCCGTTTTTCACTACTAAGGAGACCACCGGCACTGGTCTCGGTTTGTGGGTTAGTAGCGAGATCATTACCAAGCACCTTGCCACGGTACGGGTCGCCAGCCGTCCCGCAGGCGAGGCGAATACGAAGCAGCCGGGCACGGTGTTCATGCTCTTTTTCCCGGAGAACGGGATCGGAGTACCTCCGGCCACGCCTGCTTCTGAAACAGAGCAAAATGCGTCAAGTGAGGCTCGTCCTCGAGAACCGCACGAGGTTCGCTGATCAAATCAGAGTGCTCACGCTCTAAAGCCCATCAATATTTCAGCCAGTTACGGCCCGACTAAAGGCGTGCCCTGATACAAAACAGAGTTTTTCCGCAGCCTGTAAAGCCCATCAATATTTCAGTGATGGATGTACGGGCTGAAGCGCATACCCTTCGTTTTTGAAGGGGCCGGGCTTTAGAGTCTGCGTGAGAACTTGGTTTTGTATCAGGGCACGACTTTAGTCGTGCCGTAACTGGCTGAAATATTGATGGGCTTTAGCCCCTGCGGTACGCCTTTCCTGTCCGGTTTCGAGTTTGTCTAGCCGCTCAAGCACTACGGCTGAATGGTCGACGGAGCCAAACAACGCGGCGCTTGCTCTACCGGCGCGAATTTCGACCTGGTTACGTGCAGCCGATTGATGCGCATGTAGCGCACCCGCAGACCCCCGACCACGTCGGGCATGGAACGGGGAGACTTTGTTAAGTCCATCAGCACCAACAGGGCTGCCTCCGAAGGATTGTCATAGCTTTGGGTCACACCCACACCAAAGAATGCGGGATCTGCCATCAACTGCGGGGCAAATTGCCGTTGCACCGCCGCTGCAGCACGCAGGACCTCGGACGGCAGATGAATGCCTTCTACCTGGACTAAAGTCGTCGGCTCGACCCCGGCGCTCATGGCGGCCGAATCCGTGAGGATGACCAGTGTTCGTAAGCCGTTGATTACGCTGGGCACCGCCAAACCAGGCTTGTTCCGGTCCACGTAGACGATGACGGCCCCTTCGCCCGGGCTGTCCAGGCTCTTACCCGCGGCCGTACCCAGGATTCCGTTGTCCGGCCTCAGCAGCACTGCCAGGGCCGCCTCCGACGCTGCCTTCGCGGCTGCCATTTGCACCGCACTGACACTGCGAGTCGCCGGCGGCGTATGCTCATCGAAGTTGGAGCACATGATGGGATGAGGAGCTCCACCCGCGATCTGGAAGTCCTGTCCCTCCGCCTGGCTCTTCTCCCCCAGTTCGTTGAGAACATCCTGGATCGGATTGGCTACGCTGAACCCGTGGTTGCTATCGTCGGCTCCGCTGGAAAAAAATAGCCCCACCGGCTGTGCGTTGCTGGCGTCGAGCACCAGCGCGCCGGAGTCTCCACTATCGGCGAAACTGGCGCCCGGCATCCCGATCTGGTTGACGTATGTTTTGGTGTAGTAACGCTGGGTTTCGGCGCAGTCGTAGTAGTAATCCACCTGTACGGTCAGATCCACGGTATTCACCGTGGAACAGGTCAATCCAGTGGTTCGCCCGCTCTTCACCACCCGCAACTGGTTCAGCAGGCCGGCGGTCAGCGCCTCTCCCGTACCTGCAGCCGGAGCCGCCGCCGTAAGCGCGCCATTGACCGCCGGTCCCAGCTGTAGGATGGCCCCCGTTCCGTCGACCGCGGGCGTTGCCGCCGCCAACGCCGCATCCACGTTGGTCTGCGAACTTTGGATGGGCACCACGTAGCGCAAAGACCCCACCGTCCTTCCAGCTTGCGGGTTGCAGTTCAGATCTACCAGCGCGGGTTGTACCACCGTGTCGCCGGTCCGCGCCTGGTCCGATTCGGCCAGCACATGGTTGTTGCTCAGGATGTAAAGATTGTTGTTCCGGTCAGAGACCAGCGCTCCCAGAGTCCCTCCGCAGCAATCATTTACGTACTCCTTGCCGCCGCTTTTCCTGGAGTCGTAGTCGTTGGCATTGCCTCCCGACGAGCCCATTTCCACGTAACCAACCTGGGCTTGCTGGTTCTGCAGGCCGGAGCTCGAAAACCCGGCGCCGTTGAGCAGGATGTGAAGTGCCGCAGCGGAGCGAGGATTGCCGGCCGCCATCCCCACCACGAAGACGCCGGGGTTGCCGGCAGGCAACGCCCGTGGGGCGGTATAGGTTGCGACGCAGGAGGTGTAGCTACGCCGGGAGTGAGAGCACCGGGTTTCGCTGATGCTGCCATAACTTTCGCCAGGATCGAGCTCGCCGGCAGGCGTGGTCCCGAGCGACCAGCGAATGGACCCCGCATTGATCTCCGCGATCTCTCCCTTCACCTGAACCGTCGATCCGGGGGCGAGGCTGGCGGTCTCAGGGGACAGGACCTGGACAAATCCAGGCGTGACTGTCAGCAGATAAGTAGCGGTGGCCGTGGGGTCAATGCGGGAGGTGGCCACGGTCTGCACCTGGATCTGGTCTCGCGAAAGCACTGGCGGCGGGGTGTACACGCCATTCGCACTGATCGTTCCCTGGCCCAGAGCGGGGGCGTTTTGTCCCCCAGCGATGGTCCAGACAACGCTGGTACCGGCGCCGGAAGTCGACCGGGCGGTCAGCTGGTCAGTGGTGGTGGTATCAAGGACGGATTTTTCCGCGTGGATGATCAAGCCGCCCGGGCTAGCGGCTACCGGCGAACTCATCGCTCCACAGCCGGCAACCCACAGCAGCAGAAACGGTGTGGCGGCAAACAGGAGCTTCAGACCGGTTTTGCGCATTGCCGCTCCCAACATCGCCATTCGCCGGCCCTTGCTATCAGACGAACAGGATCGCAGAAGGGCCTATGGCCATGTAAGCATAAGCCAGTAGGCTGGTTTATGAAATTACACGCTTGAGGAATCCCCGGATGCCAATCCCACCCAAAATGGTGAGTGACACCAGCAGAGCAAAAATGATAAGCAGCACCGGCATGTGGGGAACCGCCGGCGTGAGGGCCGCACGCAAGCCCTCGCTCATGTACACGATGGGGTTGACCAGCACCACCACCTGCAGCCATCGCAAGTGGTTCAAATACTCCCAGGGATAGTAAACGCAGCCCAGAAACGTGATGGGAACCACCACGATCGAGAAGAGGAGCCCGATCTGTTGCGGTTTGATATTCGCCCCGATGGCTAATCCCAGTGCACTCGCCACCAGGCTGGAGAGGACCAGCATGAGGATCAGCAGCGGCCAATTATCCACCTCGGGCTTGACCGGCACCGCGGGGATGAACCTGGCCAGCGGGACCACCAGGGCCGCAGCGAGAATGCTTTGCAGCGCGCTGAAGCACATCTTTTCGATGGCCACCGCGGTTACCGGCAGGGGGCACATGACGCGATCGTCAATCTCTCGCGTTATCCCGAACTCCTGCGACAGGGGAAGGGCCACCGCGGCAATCCCGCTGAACATGATGGCGACGGCCATCAGGCCGGGCAGCAGGATGGTGGCAAAACTCCCACCGCCGGCAGCCATGGGATTCCCTTGCCCCATATGAGGAAAGACGTAAGTAAAGACAAAAAGAAACAGCAGCGGTTGCATGATGATGCGCACTACAAACGGCCCTAGTTCGCGGCGCAGCACGCGCAGGTCGCGCAGCATGAGGCCGAGGAAGGCTCCTGCGTAGCCGGCTCTTCGATTACTCACGCAGATCTCTCCCGGTGAGGCGGATGAACACTGTTTCCAGGCTGGGTTCCTGGATTTTAAGGTCGCGCAAACCCAAGCCCTGGGCTGCTTGTACGATCTGGGGCAGCAAGCCATCCGACCCTTGAGAGAACACGCGAATACCATCGCTGATGGTTTCGACGCGGGCTACATTGGGCAATTGATTCAGTTTCTCTACCAGGTCCGCCGAACCGTCCATCTGGCGCAACGTCAACTCGAAGATGGTCTGGGCGCCTAACGTGGCCTTTAGCAACTCAGGCGTGTCCTGGGCCAGCAGCTTGCCGTGGTCCATGATCGCCACACGATGGCAGATTTCATCGGCTTCTTCCATGTAATGCGTGGTCAACACCACAGTGATTCCTTCGCTGCCCAATCCTTTGACTGCGTCCCACATGGCGATTCTGCTTTGTGGATCGAGCCCGGCGCTGGGTTCATCGAGAAACAGAACTGCGGGACGGTGGGCGATGGCGCGGGCAATCTGTACTCTCTGCTGCATGCCGCCGGAGAGTTGTGCGGGAAAGCTTGCGCCCCGCTCCTGTAAAAGAAACTGTGACAGTAGCTCTTGCGCGCGGCTGCTGGAAGCGGCGCTGGAAAACCCAAAATAGCGGCAGTGAAAGTAGAGATTCTCGAAAACCGTGAGCGATCGATCAAGGGTGTTGTATTGCGGGACCACACCGATGTTGCGCCGTGCGGCTGCTGGTCTCGAAACCACGTCCACTCCCGCGATTGTCACCTGTCCACTGGTCGGCAGGGCACGAGTGGTGGCAATGCTGATGGTGGTTGTTTTTCCCGCTCCATTCGGACCGAGCAAGCCGAAGATCTCCCCTTGCTGGACGGACAGGTCGATGCCATCTACGGCAACAACGCGTTGCTTTCCTTCATAAACTTTTGTTAATCCGCGAACTTCGACGATCACCAATGCGGCTCCTGTGAACCCAGTATGCGGCACCAGGAACGGAAGACAGGGAACGGCGGACAGAGAAAAGCTCCGTATCGGGCCTAAATCGTTATGGCCACACAATACGGAGCTTCAGCCTTTTTGGGCCGGACAACTAAATACTTAAGCCGCCGCGTTCGATTTGTTCGGGCGCCGGGTAAGAAATCCACCCGAGTTCATCGACGTAGCAATCACGGTTACCGGGCCGGCGTTCGCTGCCTTCATGCGGCGTACTTCCCGTGCGCTCAGCGGAGTCATGCGCTCAGTGGAGTAATAAATCTGTTTTCCGCAGTCCAGGCACACCTTGTAGGTCTGTTGTTCCAACGTGAACGGCCTCGTCTGACTCCAATGGCGGCAGCCGAAAACAATGTCATAGAAGAAACCAAGCAGAGTGGTCATCCAAGTCATAAAAATGCTCCCTTATCGAAACGCTAGGTAGTTGCTAAAAATCGTACTGTTAAGATGCATTCTGCACGAAAATGTCGCGTTTGTCGTAGGGAAAATACAGCTTTCGTTCTATCGGATCACCCGGAAGTTACTGACCTTTAGGTAGCCCAGCAATTTCAATCAGATAGCCGGATTTCAGTTTGGGCTGTGGGGGTATCAAGCAACAACCTGGATTACGATCTTCCCGAAATGAACCCCTTTTTCCATGGCCTGCAGGCCTTCGCGAGCCTGGCTAAATGGAAATACGCGGTCCACCACCGGGCGGATTCGGTGGGCCGTAATCGCCTGGTTCATGGCTTCGAAATGAGCCCGTGAGCCCACGTAGACACCGTGTACCCGAACCTGGCGATGCAGAATCAACGGGATGGGCAGGGGTTGGTCTGACTGGCTCAGCACACCGATTTGAGCGACTGTGCCGCCCATGCGCACGGCTTGCAGAGATTGGCTAAAGGTGCCCGCTCCGCCGACTTCCACGATCAGGTCGGCGCCGCGGTGGTTGGTTTGCTTCTGCACCCATTTTGCCCATTCGGGCGACTGGCGATAATTGAGTCCCGCATCCAGTCCCAGACTTTTTGCCCGTTCCAGCTTTTCATCGCTGCTCGAGGTGCCGATCACGGTCGCACCGGCAATTTTGGCGAACTGCAAAGCAAAAATGGAAACACCTCCCGTGCCCTGCGTGACCACCACTTCTCCAGGCTTTACCTGGGCTGCGTTTTCCAGTGCGTTCCATGCGGTGACCCCGGCACATGGCAGCGCGGATCCTTCTTCATAAGAGAGATGTTGGGGGATGGTCACGACGCCGCTTTGCCGGAGGACGACATACTCGGCCAACATGCCATCGATGTCGCCACCCAGTGCGCCGCGGGTCTTCTCCGCGGTTGGCTCACCTTCCAGCCAGTTTTGCATGAAGATGCCGGCTACCCGTTGCCCTTTTGCAACTTCCTTGACCTCCTCACCCAGCTCGACGACTTCTCCGGCTCCGTCGGAGCAGGGAATTCGAGGTAACGCCATTTTGGGGTTGTATTGGCCGTTCACCATCCGCAGATCGCGGTAATTCAGCGACACGGCATGAACCTTGACCAAAACTTCCCCCCGTCCAGGCCGGGGCTGGGGCAAATCTGCTAAAGCCAGTTGGTTAATGCCGAACGATTGAATTTGCCAGACCTGCATGATTCCTCCACCGGAAATCGAGGGACTACCCCTTTGCTTGTCGTACCATAGAAGCATGGCGCGTGGGTGGGAAAGCAAGTCTGTGGAAGAGCAGCAGTCGGCAGCGGATCTAACCGCTTCGGGCGCGGCGGTTGACCTGGCAAAACGAAATGGTGTGGAGCGGGCAAAGCGAGAGCGGCAAAGGCAGGAACTGGACCTGCAGCGCGAGCGCATTCTTTCCGAGCGTACTTCGAGTCCGGTGCGCCGGGCTGCGCTCGAGGCTGCCCTGGCCGATATCGAAGCCCGCTTGGCGCTTCTCTCGTAAGCCATTCTTGGCCGGACGCAATGTTAGGCTCTATCCCCTCTACTGATTGACGGGTGGCCGATCCTTCGCAAAGAGCGCGAAGGATGGGGCACGTCAATCGGTGGCGGGGATAGAGCTAAAAGCCCCCGCAGCTACTGAGGTGGGTTGCTTGTGCCCTGGGGTAAGGGTTGTGGCTGGACCGAAGCGGTAGGCGCGCTCTGCTGGACTCCGATGGAGTTGCCCGACACCACCATTTGCACCCGTCGATTTTGCGCCCTTCCAGCGGAGGTCGAATTATCGGCAATCGGGTTGCTCATGCCATACCCGGTGGCGGTGATGTTGTCAGGCCCCACGCCCTGGGAGACCAAATAAGCACGCACTCCATCGCCTCGCTGTTGCGACAGCGTCAGGTTGTATTGGTCGCCACCTACATTGTCGGTGTAGCCTTCTACCTGCACCTTCAGATTGGGATAGGCGAGAAGAATTCCCGACACCTTAGCCAGCTTTTCCCGGGCTTCCGGCTTCAGGGTGTATTTAGCGGTATCAAACAAAACGTCTGACATGTTCACGATCAGGCCGCGGGCCGTTTCCTGGGTTTGCAGAACCTGGCCTAACTGCGCCCGCAGGCGCTCGCGCATCTGTTCGGTCTGGTCGGTTGCCTGCTGGGCGTTATGTTCGGCACTTGCCTGCGCTGCCCGCGCATCGGCTGCGGCTGCTTCTGCCTGGGCCGCCGCGGCATCGGCCTGGGCCCGTTTCAGGGCTTGCTGTTGGGCTTCGATCTGCGCCTGCTGAGCGGCATCCTGCGCTTGCTGGGTGGCCACCTGTTGCTGGTGCTGCTTCTCCTCGACAATCTTGCGCAAAGTGCTTACCCGGGCATCTTCCGCGTCCTGCACCGCTCCGCGAGCATAGGTAATCATTTCCTTACGCTGGCTTTTCTTGGAGTCAAGTGCCTGCGCATTTTCCAGTTCCTGCTTGGCCTTGGTGAGAATGTCCGGAGTATATTGAGCCGCGCCCGTAGCCTCAGCGATCTGGATCGCGTTGATGGCCTCGTAAAGCTGCAGGGGAGATTTGTCGCTGGGCTTGACCGGATTCAACACTGCGTGTTGGCCGGCTGTTTGCACATAAGCACCGCGCGGCAGCAGGTTGAAGTGGGCATTCACGGTGTCGAGAATGCCTGTGGTCTTGTCCTGTTTGATGGTGTTCTGCATCACCACCAGGTCGCTCGGTGTGGTCACGGCAAAGTAGGGCTCGGCGGTCACGATGAGGGCGAACTGCTGCAGTGCGGTGGTGACTCTCATCTCGGCCTTGCCGCCGCCGGGCATTACTTCACCCAGGTTGACCGGCCTGCCTTGCGGCGTGATGGCCCAGAGTACGTAGGTCAGGTATTCCTCCCCGAAGCTGTTGGCCGGTACAAAGCCTTGAAACTTGGCTTCAATGAAGGTTTGCCCCTTGCTGGTTACGTTCGCCTCGCCTTTCCCCTGGGGCAGAAGGCTGGTTCCGACGAAGCCGATCTTTGTACTGCCGCTTCGGTGCCAGTAGTTGATCGCGGGGATGTCCCGGCCCACCACCTGAATGCGGTAGAGCGGCACATTATTGCCTGTTTGTGTGGGCTCGATGGGCTGTTGTTGTTGCGCCGTGGGGCTCATCTCCTGCCCATAGAGGGCAAGGGGGGTGGAAACCAGCAAAGTTACGAGCAGCAGTCTTCCAGCGGTCATCGTTCGACTCCAATTCCAAGCTTCAGTTGCGTTCAAAAACATTGGACTAATGGCACGCTTATCGGTCTTCAGAGCGTGCCCATTAGTCGTAAGACGCAACGAATTAGATGCAATCGTGGACGATTGCGTCGGCCGAAATCGGAGCTATGAGGTTAGGATTGCAGCGCAACCAGCTGATGGGCAATGGCAAACAGCGCCAACTCCAGCCGTGTGGAGACCCCGGTTTTATCAAAAATATTCGATAAATGCCGTTTGACGGTCTCTTCGCTGATGCTGAACTGCTTGGCGATATCGCGATTGCTGCACCCCTCGACGATGCAGCCCACCACTTCCAACTCACGTGGGGTCAGCCCATAGGTCTTGCGTTCCGGGACGGCTGCCTGCTGCATAAGTTCGTGCAGGGCACCAACCAGGTTGACCACGCGTTTGCCGCCGATCCAGTAATCTCCTGAAGAAACGGCCCGGATGGCGGTGGTGAGATGGTCGGCGAGCGCGTCCTTGAGGACGATGCCGCGGGCGCCAATCTGCAGCGCTTCAATGATCTGCTGGGTGGTGATGGTGCTGGTCAGCAGCAGAATCTTTACCGTGGGCGAACCGCTCATGATGGCGCGCATAGCCTCCAGCCCAGGCAGACGAGGCATCTGCAGGTCGAGCAGGAGAATATCCGGCAGTAGTTCGAGCGTCGCCGTAATCGCTTCATCGCCATCAGAGGCTTCGCCCAGCACTTCCAGGCCGGCGTCGCTCTGGAGCATGTTTTTAACGCCAATGCGAACGACAGGATGGTCGTCGGCGATGACAATACGAATCTGGTGCAAGCGGTCGTTGCTGGTTTTAGGCGTTACGGGAACTGTCGATGTGGTCATGGGGGCCCTGTGTTTCGGTTAGATTTCCTGCCAAAAGCATACGCTCCAACTCACTGCATGCACTGAGTAAATCGTCCAAAACAGCAGGGGTGGCCGCTGGTTTGCTACCCCCCGCTTCGAGCCCGGCGGCGAGCCAGGCGAGCTGCACCGCCCCTACCATGGAGGCGGCTCCTTTAATTCGGTGAGCCAGGGGGGCCACGCCGGATGGGTCCCGTTGGTCGACCAGGCTGTGAATAGCAAGAATAGAAGCGCGGGAATCGGCGATGCAGGCGGCGAATAATTCATAAAACGCCTCCTTTGGCATCATTTTGAGCATCTTGGACACCACCGCCTTGTCCACGGCTTGGCCGGGAGGGGAAGACGCCTTGCTTCCGGGATGGGTGACGCGGGCAGCGGGCGCGCGGCCCCGTCTCTTGGGCTTGAGCGCCCGGCGGAAGTCGTCCACGGCCAGCGGTTTGAGTAGAAATCCGTCGAAGCAGAGCAGTTGCTGCCGTTGCGCTTCTGACGCGCTCATGGCCAGCAGCAGCGGGCCAGGACTGCCCAGGGCGCGCACTTTTTCGGCCAATTGACCGCCCGATACTCCGGGCATCTGCAGATCCACCAGCAGCACATCCGGGCGTGCGGCCTGGTCCAAGGAGAGCAATTCCAGGGCGGCTCCGGCGTCGTTGGCGCGAAGCACCTGGTGGCCCTCGTGAGCCAGCAGCAGGGCCATGAGTTCGAGGCTCACGGCGTCATCATCCACCAGAAGAACCTTGTGCCGGGTCTCGATAATGCCTCCCGTCCACTGCCTTCTGCAGCTTAAGGCATTCCGCGGCAAAAGGCACTCGAAAGTGTTACGAGCGTACACGGAGGTAATGTCGGCATGGGCCGACGCCGCAGTGTCGATGGACCTCCGGCACACCCAAAAACATGAAAATGCTGCGGAAGAAGGATGAGTGGGTGGCCCAGGTCTCGCTTTTGAGACCTGGGTGTTCCGGTCGGCGAGCCCGTCAAGCCGCGACAACTGCAGATCCCTCCACTGCGCTTCGCTCCGGTCGGGATGACAAGGGAAAGGCAGTGACTTGTAGAAGAATTGGTTATGGGGATCGGAAGAGTGAGGATCCATCTGCTGGGGGAAACCCAGGTCTCAAAAGCGAGACCTGGGCCACCCACTCAACACACGGCCACGGAAGCGGCTAAAGGATCAGCGGAGGGCGGGTTCGATCTGGTTAAGCCAGTCCGGTGGCTTGAGGATCTCACGCGGCTTCGACCCGTCCGCCGGGCCTACGATTCCGTCGCGCTCCATCATGTCGATCAAGTGCGCTGCCCGGCCATAGCCGATACGCAACCGCCGCTGCAGCAGGGAAGTGGAGGCTTTGCCGAATTCCAGCACCAGCCGCACCGCATCCTCGAATAGTTCGTCGTTACCGTCCCCGTCCTCCGGCTCCGCATCCAGATCCCGCCCTTTTTCATCCCGGGGAGACTCAAGGAAGCCCGGCACGTACTCCGCTTCACCCTGGTTTTTCCAGAACGCAACCACTGCCGCGATTTCCTTTTCGGTGACAAACGGCGCGTGCAGGCGCTGCAAGCGCGATGTCCCGGGTGGCAGGAAGAGCATGTCGCCGCGGCCCAGCAGCGCCTCGGCTCCGTTGGAGTCCAGGATGGTCCGCGAATCCACCTTGGTAGCCAGGCGGAACGAGATCCGGGTAGGCACGTTGGCTTTAATCAGGCCGGTGATCACATCCACCGACGGCCGCTGCGTAGCCAGTACCAGGTGGATGCCGACCGCGCGAGCCATCTGCGCCAGCCGGGTGATGGCCTCCTCGACGTTGGCCTTATCCAGCATCATCAGGTCGGCCAGCTCATCGATGATGATGATCATGTGGGGCAGGGGCTGCTCCGCGTCTCTGTCCTCAAACAGGCTCGGAGTCTGGTTCTCGAACAGCTTGTTGTACTGATCGATATTCCTGACACTGCGCGAGGCCAGCAGCTTTAAGCGCCGTTCCATCTCACGCACCGCATTGCGCAGCGCGTTGGCAGCCAGCTTGGGCTCGGTGATGATCGGGGTGAACAGGTGGGGGATGCCCTCATACATGCCCAGTTCCACCCGCTTGGGGTCAACCAGAATCAGCCTTACCTGCTGCGGCGTTGCCTTATACAACACGGACATGATCATGGCGTTGATGGCTACCGACTTGCCGCTGCCGGTAGAACCGGCAATCAGGACGTGGGGCATAGTGGCCAGGTCGGCGGTCACCAGGCGTCCGTTGATGTCTTTGCCCATGGCCAGGGTCAGCTTGGACTTGGTTGCGGTAAAGTTCTCGGATTCAATCACATCCCGCAGCCAGATCGTCTCCCGATCGTGGTTCGGTACCTGGATGCCCACGGTGCTCTTGCCGGCCATGCGCTCGATCAGAATGCTTTCGGCGCGCATAGCCAGGCACAGATCTTCCGCCAGGCCGGTCACGCGGCTGTACTTTACTCCTGCTTCGGGCTTGAATTCGAAGGTGGTGACCACGGGGCCGGGATTGATCTGGACCACCTGGCCGCACACGTCGAACTCGGCACACTTCTCGACCAATATCTTGGCCTGACTGCGCAGGTCATCTTCGCGCACCACCTGCGACTCGTCACTGCGGTGCAGAAGGGTGCTCGGAGGGAGACGGAACCCGCTTTCGGCCCGAGGCGCCAAGGTGACCGGCCGGGCATCCGCATCGGCGCGCCCCTTTACGGAAATGGATTTTGTCGCTGCTACGGCTGCGATCTCCTCTGCTTCCTCAGCTAGCTCCTCTTCAAGGGACTCTGGCTCCGGATCCGGGATGCTGGTGCGTGGCATCTGGTTCCACAGCGAGGGGGTGTGCTTTTCAGGGGTGGGCGTGACTCTGAGCCCCTGCTCGGCAGGCGACGCATCGGCAAACGCAGAACGGCGTGAGGCCAGGGTTCTTTCTTCTTGATCTTCCCGCGGTTGTGCCCGTTTGACGGCGGCTTTTTTCACCGGCTCCTGGGCTTTGGCCAGTATCTTCTTTTCCAACCTGGCTTTAGCCCAGGCAGAATGCCAGTTGCGGAAGCGGTCGCGCCACGCCAGAGCGAAGGCAAAGCGAATCGCCATCCACTGCTGGGCGGTGCTGAAGCTGAAGGTGGTGGACAGGTAGAGCGCGATGAGCACCATGCTGCTGACCACGATGGCGGCGCCGGGAAAGTTGAGGTAATGGACCAACGTATCGCAAACCAGCCGGCCGGTCAGGCCCTCCAGCGGCAGCGCGTGCATCCAGCGGAGCTGGCCGGGGATGAGACCGAAAAGGGCAGGGGCAAAGAACAGGTAGAGAGCAATCCCCGCCATCTTTGCTGCCGGGGACCCAGCGGGGCGCGATCGCAGCCAGGTCCAGCCCAGCGCGCCCAGCATAAATGGGATCAGGAAGGCCGCGACCCCCTCTAATTGCAGCAGCATGTCGCTGAGCGATGCCCCGACTAGTCCGGTCCAGTTGTGCGCCTGACGCCCGGCGGCGTCGGTGTTGAAGGACGGATCCGTCGGATGGTAGGAGGCCAGGGCGAGGAAAAGGAGGCTCGCGGCCACCAGCAGCACCATGCCTGTCACTTCATTAAGGCGACGGTTGCGCGTCGGGGTTAGTGCAAGCACAAGTGGCTTCATCAGGGATACGCGGTGCTTGCCGCCTGCCAAGGCGGCTGCCAGAGTGGTTTGATTATCCCAGAGATAGGCGGAGGAAAACCAAAAACAGCTGGCCAGAGAACTGCGGGGAACCGATTCTGTGACTCCCCGAGAAGCATTGCCAGGAGGCGGCCGAACCGCAGGTCCCTCCACTACGCTACGCTCCGGTCGGGATGACAATTCTGTTGTGCCCACAAGAGCTTTGGCGAGAAAGACTTGACCCCGCGAAAGAATTGTCATCCCGACCGGATGAGTCATGGGCCTTCAGAGCGTGTGTGAGAACTCGGTCCTGGAAGGGCACGGGTTCAGCCGTGCCGTAAAAAGCATGGCCCTACCCGGCTTTAGCCGCTGAGGTACGTTTTTTCTATCCTCTAAATTCTCTTGTGCGCTGATAAAAAGATGCCCTCAGGGGCTAAAGAGTCTGCGTGAGAACCGGCCTAGTGACTTGTATTTCTGGACCTCTCGATGGATAAGAGGGCATGTCACGTTTTTACCGATATACACCCGAACAAGGGTATCTGCTTCCTCCGAACGTAGCCGACG
>Ga0302325_10001264_pt1 | contig 65284 bp, 52 predicted proteins | sample Palsa_T0_2_FD_201948 | JGI IMG/M metagenome (GOLD analysis project Ga0302325, IMG submission 201948) | Peat permafrost microbial communities from Stordalen Mire near Abisko, Sweden - Palsa_T0_2 | ecosystem: Environmental > Terrestrial > Soil > Palsa > Peat permafrost | place: Sweden: Abisko...
CACAGGCGTCCTGGCCTGTCCTTCGGCCCATGCGCTCGACCATCGCCCAATCTTCTCGGTATCGTGATCGCCTGGACGCCATTCGGGATATCCGAACAGTCCCCGGGCAACGCCTGCAATTGAGGTGGCTACGGTAAAATCAAACAAGTCCGCCGCCTCCATCGGAAATCATTTTGATCCAGAGAGATCGGATTGGACGGGGATAACGCTCAAAGACCTGATTCAGAGTGCATATGAAGCCCGGGCTTATTAGGTCTCGCTCGTTAACCAAGTATGGCAAGAGTCTATTTGCTTAGGTTGAGCAAGATCGTCCTGAGAACCGTCTTGCCAAGTAAAGACGAGCATTTGTCCAAAGCGCACGAAAACCGAGCCTCCGCCGAGAGCCTCCTGAACAACAGCCGTGTTGAGCGTGAATGGGGCCTCATCGTCCGCCTTTATTCCGCAGTCCACTACATCGAAGCCTATTTATCTAGCGTGAGCTGTGGAGCATCGACGCATGCGCAGCGGCGGCGCGTAATCCGGGAACGATCGGAGTTGGCAGCAATAGCGGGCCCTTTCAACGAGCTTTACAATTTAGCTTGGAATGCGCGCTATCTCTGACTAGGGTGCGCCCTTGGCGACCACACGAAATCCTCTTCAACCCAACGTCGTGGTCCTTGCCACACCCGAAGACGTCCACATAAAGAGGTGCTGGTGTCCGATGGCTTCGACGACCTCACCTTCTGCTTGGCGACCGAGTCCCGCTTGAAGCTCCGGCGCGCGTTCAATCGTGATGCTCATTAGCGGCCCCGTTCCCTGTTTGCCTACAGCGAAAGCTCACTCTCACGCCTGTAACCGCCCGCGCTCGAATACTAGCCGGCCCTTAATCGAATAGGGCCTTGCTCTATTTAGTAAGGTTCAGCAGCGTCATCACACCGGCGTTACCGTCTGGCGCGACGATATCCGGCAGGCCGCTGTGCGTCTGACCGTGCAGATTTGCTACCAGGACGCTAACCGGATCAGGGCCCAGACCAATAAAGAACGGCGTCTCGTATTCTGCGCCGCCCTCGCCCAAGTATACTCCCAGCGTATCGAATCCCAGCACAAGTATGTCCGGAACACCATCTCCGTTCACGTCCGCCACAACGTTGTAGCTATTGACAGCCCCGAACGCTCCTGAAAGCGCTACGCGGAACGCGAATTGGCCCTCTCCGTTGCCGATGTACACATAGGCACCGGTGCCGTCCACGTCTCCTACTATCAGGTCCAGCTTTCCGTCCTTGTTCACATCCGCCAGCACCGGTTGTTGCGCGTTCTCGATCTGGTTCAATTTCGACGGCACCAGCGTAAATCCTCCCTGCTGGTTGTTCAACAGTACCACGGCCTCATTGTAAGGAACGGCAATGCCGTTAGTGAGCACCAGATCCGGCCAGCCATCGCTGTTCAGATCCCCGGCCGCAATACCGGAGTATCCCCCGGTTGGCGGGTTTGCCACAAAAGGAGTAGGAGTCTGGAACGTGCCGTCTCCATTGCCCAGGGCCAGCAGGTTGCCAGAGGTGGCGAAATCCAGCTTTCCGTCATGGTTGAAGTCAGCCAGCACGACATAGCCGCCCGAATTGGGCGTGAATGTGGTGCTCTTCAGCGTAAACGTCCCATCACCATTTCCCAGATAGGTTAGCAACGCATTAGGCGAGCCATTAACCGATACGAGCAGATCCGGAATGCCGTCTCCGTTCAAATCCCCAGAGACCATACACGCTGCATTAGCCAGTACGATTGGGGTCCCTGTGCTGAATGGTGACGTCCCTTTGCCCGTCCCTAGTAGGATGGATATGCCCGCCGAAGTGGTGACTGCCAAGTCGGGCTTGCCGTCGCCATTAAAGTCCGCAGTGGTGGCGCAGCTTGAGCCATCGGTGACGGTGGTCCAAATGCCGTCTTCGAATTGCCCTTGGCCTTGGTTAAGCAACACGGAAGTGCCAAAGTACGAAACCATTACCATGTCAGTCAGGCCATTATTTGCTAGGTCCGCTAACACGACGGTAAGGCCTTCCGCGACAATGGGGTAGTTTGCTGCCTTGCTAAAGCTGCCGCCGCCTACACCAAAGGCCACATAGCCGCCGGCAGAGATCAAATCGGGGTTGCCATCGCCGTTGACGTCGCCGATGGCCAGGCCATCACCCTCCACGTCTGGAAGGCTGACGTATTTGGGTCCTGAAAAACCTCCGGCGCCGTTGCCGGTGAGACACGTAGCCGCTGCTCTTGGACCCAATGGCGATGCCCGCAGGCCCACCCTTGGTCAGGCCCCCTGCCGCGAGGCCTAGGGGGCTTTTTGGCTGGGAAAATATTTGCGGCGAACCGAAGGTGCCATTCCCATTGCCGAGTAGAACGACAAATCCAGCGCTATAACTACTTACCACCAAGTCGAGATTGCCGTCGCCGTTGAAATCGGCGGCTGCAATCTGATTGGTGCTTGACGGCAATGCGGCCGCCAGCACGCCTGGGTTAAAGGTTCCATCGCCTCTACCGGTGAACAGCCAGACACCCAGAAGGCCGGGGGTCGCCACGTCCAGGATATGGTCACCGTTGAAGTCTCCCACAACCACAAATCCAAAATTGCTATCATTAACGGTGTAGGATACGGCTGGCTGAAAGGTGCCGTCGCCATTACCCAGGCATACCGAGATTCCGTTCGCAACCGAGAAGACCACATCCGCCGTACCGTTGCCGGTCAAGTCAGGCGCGGCGAACGAAAAAGAATAATCTACGCCGAAGCTGTAGACTCCCGTGCGAAACGTGCCGTCGCCGGTTGCCAAACAGGACGGTAATATGCCCATCCTCGCTCGAAATCAAATCCGGAATTCCATCACCGTTAGTGTCTGCCACCTGGGCGAAAGTACTATCTAGGCCTGTGTAATCACGGCGGGCGAAAAAAGTGGGCGTTGTGGGGCTGGCGCCGCTGGCGGCTGCCAGCGATGCCAGGAAGTACACCGATACTAATCCGGCACGGGTCCAACAAGTAGGCTTCATATGTATCTCCTCGCCCTTTCTTTATTCTTAAGGCTGCGCCATCCTACCACAACTACGTTGCGAGCCAACAGTCGCCGCGAGCAAGTATTCACAGTCCATCACCCACAACGGAGCATTTTCTCATCACCTTCCATGCTATGATGAGCAGCAGCGCGCATCTGCTTGAAATGAAAAGCCTCACCCTGCTCGGATCGACCGGTTCCATTGGCGTCAACACCCTGGACATAGTCCGGTGCAACCGCCATCTCTACCGCGTCCACGCCCTCGCCGCCGGGCATAATGTCGAGGCTATCCTCCGGCAAATCATAGAGTTTCGTCCCGATGTCGTCGTCCTCGCCACTTCCGAAGGCGTGCGCCGCCTGGCCGCCGGGCTATCCGATTCCGGTCTGCCGCGTCCAAACTGGCCAGAGATCTCTTTTGGAGCCGCCGCACTAATTGAAGTGGCTACCGCGCCCGCGACCGATATGGTAATTTCGGCGATCGTCGGTGTCGTGGGGCTGGAAGCGACCTATGAAGCGGTGCGCTTGGGGAAAAGGGTGGGCTTGGCAAACAAAGAGGTGCTGGTGTCCGCGGGGCGCTTGGTCATGGAGGCCGTGAAGGAGAGCGGCGCCGAACTGCTGCCCATCGACAGCGAGCATAACGGCGTGCACCAATGCCTGCGCGCCGGCAACCGCGACCAGGTTTCCAAATTGATCCTGACCGCCTCGGGCGGCCCTTTCCGCAACACCCCGAAGCAAGCGCTAGATTCAGTGACGCCCGCACAAGCCCTCAATCATCCAACCTGGAGGATGGGCAAGCGCATCACCATCGACTCGGCCACTTTGATGAATAAAGGTTTCGAGGTCATCGAAGCCTGCTGGCTGTTCGGCTTCGAACCCTCCCAGGTGGATGTGGTCATTCACCCCCAATCCACCGTGCATGCCATGATTGAGTATTCGGATGGCAGCGTGCTTGCTCAGATCTCCGCGACCGACATGCGCATGCCCATACAATACGCGCTCACCTGGCCCGAGCGATGGCAGGCGCCGGTGCCCAAGATCGACTGGAGCGAGGCGCGCCGCTGGGATTTCGCGCCCCCGGATTTTGACCGCTTTCCTTTGCTCAAGCTGGCCTATGAGTGCCAGGAAACCGGCGGGTCCGCAACCTGCACCTTAAACGCGGCGGACGAAATCGCCGTCGAATCCTTCTTGCAGGGTGATATCGGATTCACGGGCATAGCCGCCGTTGTAGAAGAGACGCTCAGCCGCATGCCTAACCGGCAGCCCCGGACGGTGGGCGACGTTCTCGAAATTGACAAGGAATCGCGTTCCATGGCGCGCCAACTGGCGGCTCGACAGGCCGCCGCCGCGCAACCGGTTCCGGCGAGGGTCTAAACGTATGGCTTTCTTTCAAAGCACTTTCTGGTTCCTGATCCTAATCGGCGTGATGATCCTCATCCACGAGTTGGGACACTTCTGGGCGGCGCGCTTCTTCGATGTCCGCGTGGACACCTTCAGCTTCGGCTTCGGGCCGCGTTTATTCGGCTTCCGCCGGGGAGAGACGGATTACCGCGTCTCGGCGGTCTTCTTCCTCGGCGGCTTCGTGAAAATGGCCGGCGAACTTCCGGGCGACGAGAACGCCAACGATCCGCGCGGCTTCCTGGCCAAGCCCCGCTGGCAGCGCCTGATCATTGTGCTGGCCGGCCCTATCATGAACGTGGTGCTGGCCGTCGGGCTCCTCACCGGCCTGTATATGGTCAAGTTTCAAAAGGTGGTGGACGCCGATAGTGGAGCGGTCATCGGCAGCGTCGCGGCCAATACGCCGGCGGCCAAGGCCGGCATCCAGGAAGGCGACCGCATCGTCAAGCTGGACGGCAAGCGCGATCCTACCTGGGACGACATCATCCTCAAGGAGATCGAGAACGCCTCGCGCCCCATGCACTTGGTCATTCAGCGCACGGGCCTCAACGCCAGCGAATTCGACGCCACCGTCACGCCGGTGCTCGACGAGCGGTCCGGCGCCGGATCGGCGGGATGGTCCGAAAAAGGTGAAGTGCAGTTAGGTCCCGTCACTGCCGGCATGCCGGCGGAGAAAGTGGGGCTCCAGCAGGGCGATTTGATCCTCAACGCCGCCGGCCATCCGATTCACGCTACCGTGCGCTTCCATGAGGTCATCCGCGGCAGCGGCGGCAAGCCCGTCGCCATTGAGTTCCAACGCAACGGCAAGCCCATGCAGGTAACCGTGCAGCCGGTATGGAGCGGCGCCGATGGACAGCCCCGCTGGGTGATCGGCGCCTTTGTCGAGCCCAAGCTGAACATCGTGACCACGCGCCTCTCGCTGCCCGGCGCCCTGCGCCAATCCGTGCAGGAAAACGTGCGCAGCGCGGGCTTGATTTTTCAGGTGCTGGAGGGCATCATTGAGCGCCGCATCTCGGCGAAATTGCTCGACGGGCCGGTCCGGATCGCGCAAATGTCCGGCTTGGCCGCCAAGCAGGGACCCTCGGCGTTCATCATGCTGATGTCCATGGTCAGTCTGAACCTGGCCGTCGTCAACCTCATGCCGCTCCCCATTTTGGACGGCGGCAGCGTGGTCATGCTGATCATCGAGATGGTGATGCGCCGCGATCTGAGCTTGTCCGTGAAAGAAGCCGTTTTCAAAGTCGGCTTCGTGTTCATCATGATGCTGGTGGCCTTCGTGTTGTACAACGACATCACCAAGATTCTGCCCGCCGGGTAGCAACCATCGGGTGTGTCAAATCATCTCTTAGACGCCCCTCATGAACTGCACCTGTGTCCGCTACACGGATTTGCCGCTCACCAGCAATCTCTTCGCGGACTTCACCTACCATCCCGATCGCGTTCGGTCTTTTTATCCGCATATTCCCTCGGATCCCGGTGTTTTCGAAGCCGCGGCCCGCGAAATCCGTTTCCCGGCGGAGCGGCGCGCCGCCCTGATCGCGGCCCTGCGGCAACAGAACGGCGGCAGCCCCCAGCTCGATCTGTTGGCGCAGGAGGGCACGGTCGCGGTTGTTACAGGCCAGCAAGTCGGCCTGTTTTCCGGTCCGGCTTACACAGTTTACAAAGCCCTCACGGCCGTCAAACTGGCGCGCAACCTGGCGGCGCAGGGCATCCCGGCGGTGCCCGTCTTTTGGCTCGCCACCGAAGACCACGACTTCGCCGAAGTCAATCACTGTTGGGTGTTCGACGCCGGGCACCATCCCATCAAGCTGGAAAAGCCCCACTCGCCCGCATCCAGCCAGCCCGTCGGGCAGTTTGTCCTGGATGCGCCGCCGGTCGCCGAATTGCGCGCGGCGCTGGCCGGCTGGCCGTTCGGCGATGAGGTTTCCGCGCTGGTGGAGGAAGCCTATCGGCCCGGCCGGACCATGGGCGAGGCGTTCAGCGCGCTGCTCAAGCGCCTGCTGGCGCAATACGGTCTGCTGCACGTCGACCCTATGTCACCCGCGATGCGCGAGTTGGCCGCGCCGGCGATTCGTTCCGCACTGGCCGCCGCGCCGGATCTGACCGCCGCGGTGCTGGAACGCAATCGCGAACTGGAAGCCGCCGGCTATCACGCGCAAGTCCATGTGGAAGACCAGACTTCTTTCGTGTTCCTGCTGGAGAACGGCCGCCGCTACACGCTGCGCCGATACGGCCGCGACTATCTGCAGAATGGCCGGCGCTTTTCGACCGAAGAATTGATGGACCGCGCCGCCCAGCTTTCGCCCAACGCCCTGCTGCGTCCCGTGGTGCAGGATTCCATGCTGCCGACGGTAGCCTACATCGGCGGGCCGGCCGAGTTGGCGTACCTGGCGCAATCCGAAGTGATCTACCGAGCCATTCTGGGCCGCATGCCGGTGGCGCTGCACCGCGCCGGTTTCACGCTGCTCGATGGGCGCTCGAGCAAGCTGATGACGCGCTATGGATTGACTCTGGCCGATTGCGCGCATGGCGAGGATGCCGTGCGCGACCGGATCGCCGCGCGCTTGATTCCGCCAGCCCTCTCCGGTACCCTGGCGCAAACCAAGGCGTCCGTGGAACAGGCCGTGGACCGCCTCACTCGCGACTTGGCGAGCTTCGACGCATCGCTCGCCGCCACCCTCGGCAAGAGCCGCCGGAAAATGCTCTACCAGCTTGCCAAGATGGAGCGCAAAATCGGCCGCGAAACCATGGCCCGCGATGCCCGCGCGGCCCTCGATGCCGCTTATCTTTCGGGGCTGGTCTATCCGCAGCGCCACTTGCAGGAACGGCTGTATTCCATCCTGCCGTTTCTGGCCAAGCACGGCACGGGGCTGATCGGCGACTTGTATGAGTGCCTGAACCTGGACTGCCCCGACCACCAGTTAGCGGTTGTGTAATTTGCGCTGAGAGGCCCAACCAAGACGCCTGCCTCCAACCAATCTTATTGTTATTAATGGCGTTAATTGTACCTAAATTAATCTAACTAAATTTGTTATAGTTAAAAATATGGACCGCCGAAGAAACCCATACGCGCCAGGAGCCGGACTGCAACCGCCAGAGCTCGCTGGACGAGACAGGCTCCTCGAAGACGCAATGATCGATATGGATCGCGTGCTCGATGGGCGCCCAACCAAGGGAATGATGTTGTTGGGTCTTCGAGGCGTCGGCAAGACTGTTTTGTTGAATAGGCTTCAGCACATGGCCGAAGAAAAGGGCTTCCGGACGGCCAAAATCGAAGCTCCGGAGGGTGGGGCGCTGCCTCAACTCCTTGTTCCCGAACTTCGCCACGTTCTATACAGCCTCGATCTGAAGGCCAGCGCGGGGCAAAAGGTTCGCCAGGCGGCCTCCGTCCTGCGAAATTTCGTTGCGGCGTTCAAGGTTAAAGTAGGCGATATCGAACTTGGCATCGAAGGGGCCCGCGGAAGAGCCGATACCGGAAATCTCGAACAGGACCTGCCGGATTTATTGGTCGCCGTAAGCCAGGCCGCTAATGAGCGCGGCGTGGCGTTGGGAATTTTTCTCGACGAGGTGCAGTACCTGTCGCCCAAAGAACTGGCTGCCGTCATCGTCGCCTGCCACGAGATCGCGCAGCGCGATCTTCCGCTGTTTTTTGTGGGGGCCGGTCTGCCGCAGATTGCCTCCCTGGCTGGCAATGCGAAATCCTATGCCGAGCGCCTTTTCACATATCCCCAGGTGGGCCAGCTCGATGCTATCTCCGCCCGCGCGGCGCTGGTCCACCCGGCGAAGAACGAAGGTGTGGATTTCCAAGACGATGCGGTCGACGAGATCCTGCGCGCGACGGAGCGCTATCCCTACTTCATCCAGGAATGGGGTTTCCACATCTGGAACTCGGCGCTCGAGAGTCCAGTCCAGCGCGCCCATGTTCAGGAAGCCACCCCCGGCATCATCGCGCATTTGGACGCTAACTTCTTCCGCGTTCGCTTCGACCGTTTGACGCAGCTTCAACAGAAATATCTTCGCGCGATGGCGGAACTTGGATCAGGTCCGTACCAAACTGGCGACATCGCAGCCACGCTCGGCGTCGAGGCTGCAGCCGTCGCGACTGTGCGCCAGCAGTTGATCAACAAAGGCATGGTCTGGAGTCAGCGCCACGGCGAGACGGCCTTCACCGTGCCCCTGTTCGACGAATTCATGAGGCGGCAAATGCCCAATCTCCAAAAGCACAAACCCAGACGGAGAGCGCACTAATAAAGGAGCCACATGCGAAACGTCTCTTCTCTCCTGCTTCTCCTCGCCAGCCTCCCCGCTGCCGCGCAACTCTCGCAACCCACGCCCGAGCTCGTCCGCGTCAATCCGCACGTCTATTGCGCCACCGGCTACGCGCTGGGCAATGTCATCTTCGTGCTGACGGACCGCAGCGTAGTGGTGGTCGACACCACGGAAGGCCAGGCGCCCGCGCAGGCGGCCTTCAACGATTTCCGCAGGGTCTCCGCGCTACCCGTCAACTACATCGTCTATACCCACTTCCATGGCGATCATATCAATGGCGCCAAAGTCTTCGCGGCGCCTTACACCAGGGTTGTCGCGCAACAGGACCACATCGAGGAGTTGCGCAAGTATCGTCTGATGGCGGGCTACAACCGCAAGCTGAACCAGGTCCAGTGGGCCGCGCACGTGCCGCCGGAAGCGCGCGGCGCCACGCTGGGAGTCGACCTGCTGCATCCCCCCGAAAGCGGTTACATCCCGCCGCAAATCACCTTCGACGAGCAGTATAAGTTCACCGAAGGCGGCGTGCGCTTCGAGCTGTATCACACGCTGGGCGAAACCGTGGATCACCTGATGGTCTGGCTCCCCGATTTCGAGACCCTGCTGCCCGGCGATCTGTTCTATTGGAGCTTTCCGATGCTGGCCAGCCCTGGCAAGCCGGACCGTCCGGTGCTGGAGTGGGCCGCTTCGCTCGATCGCATGCGGCAATTGCATCCGGCGTACCTGGTGGGATCGCATAGCCGGCCGCTCGCGGGACGGGAGGCCATCGACCAGGCCTTGGGCAACTATGCGCGCGCCATCCGCTACGTGCATGATGAGACCGTCAGGCGGATCAACGACGGCGAGCCGCTATTCCGGATTCGCCAGGAGGTGCGGCTGCCCCCAGACCTCGCCTCGCAGCCGTATCTGCAGCCGGTGTATGGGACCGTGGAGTGGGCCGTCAACGGAGTGTTCCGCCAATACACCGGCTGGTACGATTTCGATCCGGCGCACCTGAATGGCGGCGATCCCGCGACACTCGAGCGCGCGTTGGCGGACGCCGCGGGCGGCACGGATGCGATCCTGCAGCGTGCGCGCAAGGCGGCCGCCGAAGGTCAACTGCAACTGGCGCTGGAGCTGTCGGAGGTGGCCATCGGAGCGGATAACAATGCCGGCGCGCACCGCCTGCGCGCGGAAGTTCTGGAGCGCGTGGCCGCGGAGACAGCCAACGGGGTCGCGCGCAACATCTACCGCGAAGCCGCCGCGGAGGATCTTAAGCCCGCCGGCGTCAAGTAGCCAGTGCGAGACCGGATCGATGCGATAATAAGACCGTCAGCTATGTCGCCCTTGGTCAATACTTTCTTTGAGGAGCGCGTGGAGCAACTATTCAATCTGGCGGGGATCGCGGAACGGCTCTTCTCCTCCGCGGGACTTGAGTATCGGGTGGTGGGGGGACTTGCGGTGTACTTATACGTCGAGGAAGTCGAGCCGGATGCCGGACGTTTGACCAAGGACGTCGACATCGCCGTGCGCCGCGCCGATCTGGAGAAGATTGCGGAAGCCGCCGCGTCATTCGGCCTCCAACATCGTCACGTCGCGGGCGTCGACATGCTGGTTCGGCCCGACCAACCCTCCGCACGAAGGGCCATCCATCTGGTCTTCGCCGGCGAGAAGGTCCGTCCGCAGGATCCTGAGCCGATCCCGGAACTCGGACCCTCCCGGCGCATCAGAGAACTTCGGCTGATCCCGCTGGCGAGCCTGATCCGCATGAAGCTCACCAGCTTCCGCGCCAAGGACGAAGCGCATCTCAAAGATCTCGACGAAGCCGGGCTCATCACGCCCGAGATCGAGGAGGGTCTTTCGCCGATCCTCGCAGAGAGACTGGCGCGCGCGCGCGCACGCGGGTAGCGCGGTGCGCACTAAGATCGGGGATCGCAACCCTGATTTTACATGTGGGGCAGGTTGGTAAGGACGCCATGGATATCGAGCGTCTGGTTCAAATCGCGCAAGGCCTGCAAATCGGCAACATCCGCCGCCACATCTTCCTGTGCTGCGACCAGACCAAGCCCAAGTGCGCGCCGAAGGAAGCGGGCCTCGAGTCGTGGGATTATCTGAAACGCCGCCTGGCGGAGTTGGGCCTGCTGGCGGGCGCAAATTGTGTTTACCGCAGCAAGGTCAACTGCCTGCGCATCTGCGAGCAGGGTCCCATTGCCGTGGTATATCCGGATGGAATCTGGTACCACTCGGCAACTCCGGAAGTGATCGAGCGGATTATCCAACAGCATCTGATCGGCGGGCAGCCGGTGGAGGAGTATGTGTTCGCCCGGGATCCGCTGTGACGCGTGGCGCGCGTGCCTATTCCTCCGTGGTTTCTTCCGGCGGCTCGAATCCATCCAGCAGATCCGGATCGCGCGCGAACTTCTTCAAAACCGCGATGGCCGCCGCCGATCGAAACCCCGCGCGCACCAGTCTGCGATATGCCGACGCCATCTGCTTCCCGTCTTGGAAGAGATTCTCCTTGGATGCCATGCGGAACTTGCGCCGCACGAAGTCTTCGGCCAGCGCCTGTTCGTCGATGTCCGCATACACTTTCCCGACGGTTTGTTGCGCCACGGCCGGCGCCACGCGCCGCCGCGACAGGTCCGCCAGCACGCGGGTCTTGCCCAAACCTTCGTTTTCGAGGCGCGCTGCCGCAAAACTCTCTGCGAACTTCCGATCGTCGAGGTAGCCGTATTCCTTCAGGCGCGAAAGGGTGGGGTCCACGTCGGCGGCGCGCGCGGCCTTGCCGCGCAGCTTCTGGCGCAGTTCGCCGCTCGAATGCGCCCGGCCGGCCAGCACTCTCAGTGCGTAGGCCCACAGCGCGGCGGCGTCCAGGGGAGCGCGTTTACCCTCTTTCATACCGCAGGCTTTCCAATGGTATAGGAGTGTACCATGCCGGCCGGCGGCGCAAGGTATACTATAGGCTGTAAAGGGAGGAGTGCGATGGACAAAAGTGGATTCTCCAGTTTCTTGCTGGGCCTCGGCGTAGGCATCGGTATCGGTATGCTGTTCGCCCCCAAGTCCGGCGCGGACACCCGCCAGCTCATAAAGGATAAGACCGGCGAGGGTACCGATTTTCTCAAACAGCGTGGCACGGATCTTAAGGATTCCGCGGGCGATCTGCTGGCCAAGAGCAAGGACGCGTTGAACCGTCAGAAAGACACCATCGCCGACGCCATGGAAGCCGGCAAACAGGCCTACCGCGACGCGGTCAACCAGCCGCCGCCTCCCGCGGCAGGAACGGCCCACTAACTCCGATGCCAGGGAAGGTTCTCCATGTCTGAAGACGTCTTCCGGTGGGTGATCGCGGTGGGTGTGCTGCTAGCCTGCCTCGCCTCTGTGTGGCAGGCGGTCATTTTGACCGCCGTATTCAAGGCCGCAAAGGAAGCCCAGAAGGCCGGTAAGGGAGCGCAGGCCAGGTTCGGGCCGCTGGTAGACCGTTTCGAAGCCGTCGTGAAAACATCCAGCCAGATATTGGAGGAGAACCGTCCCCGTATTGCCGAAATCACGGCGGAGACTTTGGCCGTCGCCAAGACCGCCCGCCAGCAGGCGGAGCGCATCGGCGAATTGCTCGACGATGCCAACGGGCGAGCCAAGGCGCGGATGGCGCAGATCGATCGGACAGTGGATCAAACCGTGGAGCACGTGGAACACGCCACGGAGGCCGTCAAGAGCGCTGTCCTGAAGCCTGTCAAGGAGGTCAACGGTATCGTCGCCGGCGTCAAGGCCGCTTTGAATACCTATGCGCAAGGCGGCAACCGCCATTCTCCGGAAGACGCCACGCAGGACGAAGAGATGTTTATCTGATCTCGCGGCGCAGGCGTTTTTGCCTGCCAAGCCGGCTTCCGGCCTATGCGGCTTTTTGGACTTTGCCCGAGCGAATGCAGGACGTGCATACACGCATACGCTTGGTGGCGCCGTTGATTACTGCGTGGACCGACTGCAAATTCAAATTCCAGCGGCGCTTGCTGACGTTATGGGCGTGGCTGACGCGGTGGCCAAACTGCGGGCCGCGGCCGCATACATCACAAATTCGTGCCATGTTACGAGAATCTCCTCAAAAGGCTGCGAAAATAGTATTCTAGCAGCGAGTGTGGCCCCCGCGCAACTCAACACAAGTTGGTTGTGGGGCAGGTTGGCAAACTGCTACTTCGTGTCTGCCGTGATTCCGCCTCCGGTGGGCTTCCGGTCGGCTTTGATCTTCCGCATGTCGATGGTCTTCTGGAAGTAGTCGTTGGCCTTGTCGATGTCCGCTTTATAGGCCGCCGGAGAGTCTTCCAGGTCGGCCTTCTGCCGGTAGAGAAGGTTCTCGTACGCCATGGCGTCATCGTACTCGGGATCGAGCTGCAGCGACTTGTCAAGGTCCTTAATGCCCTCGTCGACAACGGGACCGTTCTTCGCGGCCACCTCCGCGCGCACCTTCTTGTCCTTCAGCGGGCCGGGATCGTCGGGCTTCATGCCCAGCTTGGCCCTGGCTTCTCCGTCCGTTACCAGAGCCTTGGTCCAGGCAATCACGCCCAGTGTATAGAAGGCTTCCTTGGACTTGGGGTTCAAGGAAATCAGCCTCAGGTTCCACTGGTTGGCCTCGTCCAGCTTCTTCTCGTTGAAGAGCAGCGAGGCAATGGAGGCGACCGCCAGTTCGTTCTTGGGGTCCCGGGCCAGGACCTCCTGAAACTGGTCGTAGGCCGCCGTGGCCATCTGATTGTTCTCCGGGGAAACGGCGCCGGGGATATACTGCTGCATATAAGCCGTCGCCAAATACAGCCGGGCCGTGGCGAACGAGGGGTCGTACAGGACGGCTGTCTTGAAGTGCTCCACGGCCTGCGGATACTGCGCGCTCTTGAAGGCCTGCACGCCTTTATTCAACTGGTCGCGCGCTTTCAACTTTTCGCAACTGGTGGCGAACACCGTCATCGCGGCGATCGCCAGCACCACAATGGCTTTGCTTTTCATTAATTTCCGGCCTCCATTTGCGGCGTCATGAGCCCGACCTTGTCGATCCCGGCGCCGTGCGCGATATCGATGGCCTTGGCCACATACTGGAACTCGAGGTCGGGATCGCCCTTGACGAACACCACGCGCTCAGCGCGCGTCTTGAAGATATCCTCCAGCCGCGCACCCAGGTTTGCCTCCGGCGTGGGCTCCTGGTTGATCATGTAGGACTTGTCCTTATTGATCACAATCACCACGGTGCGCGTATCCGAGGCGGGCGGTGTGCCCGGCGGAGGCGGTTGCGGAACCAAGGCCTCCAGACCCTTGGGCGTGAGGGGCGTAATCACCATGAAAATGATGATCAACACCAGCAGCACGTCGATCATGGGCGTCATGTTGATGCTGGAGATCGCGCCGCCCTTTCCCCCTAATGCCATCGCCATATGAATTACTCCTTTCGGTTCCGATCCAAAAACCCTGTCTACTGCCCGGCCGGCGCAGCCGCGCCCGGCGTCTTCTTCTGCTGCATCTGCTCGGTGAGCAGCCCGATTTGATCGACGCCCGCCGCGCGCAGATTGTTCACTACATCCACCACCCTTTCATACCGCGCGCGAGAGTCGGCCCTGATATAGCACATCTTGTCCAACCGGTTCGTCAGCATGTCCTTGACTTTGCCGGGAAGCTGATCGGCGGCCATCTGGGTGGTATTCAGATAGGTCTTGCCGTCGCGCGTGACCGCTATGATGATTGCGTCGCTCTTATCGGCGGCTTGCATAGTGACCGGGTTCACGGTCTTGACCATATCCACGCTGACGCCCTTCGACAACATAGGCGTGATGACCATGAAGATGATGAGCAGCACCAGCATCACGTCCACCATGGGCGTAACGTTGATGTCGGCCACCGGCGGCGGACTTCCATGCTTAATAATTACCGACATTATAGAGCCTCCAGTCCAGGCTGGGTCTGGGGTGTCCCGGAGGGAGCCGGGACGCCCGATTCAACTCGCCTTGCAAACTCGACAGGCTAAAGCCTGTCTCACCACACTCGACAGGCCAGGAGGCCTGTCCTACCTATTTATGCGCAGCGGCCCTTTGCGACCGTTTCAGGAAGTAGTCGATCAATTCGGAGCTGGAGTTACCCATCTCCACGTCAAAGGCTTCAATCTTGCCCGTGAAGTAGTTGAACATCCAGACCGCGGGGATGGCCACAAAAAGTCCGATAGCCGTGGTCACCAGGGCCTCGGAAATACCGCCGGCCACGGCGCCCAGACCGGTGGTCTTCTCGGTCGAAATCCCCTTGAACGCATTGATGATGCCCACCACCGTTCCGAACAGTCCCACGAAGGGGGCCGTCGAACCGATGGTCGCCAGGCCGCTGATGCCGCGCTTCAGCTCCGCATGCACGATGGCTTCGGCGCGCTCGAGGGCCCGTTGCGAGGCGGCAATGTCGTCGCCGGAGATCTCAGAACTCATCTGGTGAGCCTGAAACTCCTGCAATCCCGCCACCACCACTTTGGCGAGGTGACTCTTCTTATACCGATCGGCGATCTTAATCGCCTCGTCCAACTTGCCTTCCTTCAAGGCGCCCGCCACAGCCGGTGCGAAGGCGCGCGATTGTTTGCGCGCAGCGCTGTAGGCCAGCAAGCGGTCGATCATGACGCCGATCGACCAAGCCGACATGAGGAACAGAAGGATCACCACCAGTTTGGCGGGAACCCCCATCTGTGCCCACAATGAGCGCGGGTCCCATCCTATGGGGCTCTGCTCCTGTAGTAGTAAAAACGCCCAAACCTGCGATTGCAAAAGCATTGTCCTGTTCTCCTGCGAGTTGAATTAGTTTAACGCTACTAGTTGCTCAACGTGAAATTCACGTCGATCTGAGTTACCACTTCCACCGGGTCGTTGTTGAGCAGAGTCGGCTGATAGACCCACTGTTTCACCGCTTCAAGAGCGGCCGGGATCAGCAGGGGATGCCCGCTGGCGACCGTCAGATTCTGAATAGTACCATCTTTGCCGATGATGGCGTTCAGGAGCACGTGACCGGAAATACGCGCCTGCTTGGCCAGCGGCGGATAGATCGGCTTGGGTTGGCGGATGAGCTTGGCCGCCTGCACCTGGCCGCCCACGCGGATGCGTTGCGGGGTAACCGGTTTTTCGACCTTGACCGGCGGCGGAGGCGGAGGCGCCGCGGTGGGGACAGATCCGATGATGCCGCCAATGATGCCGCCAGCCGAGCCGCCCGGAACGCCGCCGGGGACGCCGCCGATCACACCGCCCGAAGAGGGCGGAGGCAACTCTTCCTCTTTAATCATGGCCACTTCCTTGGGGACCTGTTTGGGTGCCGTCAAGCGTCCGGCGTCGAACTGGCGCGGAATGATTTTGATGACTTTGGGCGGCGCGGCGGCTGGAGGAGGCGGAGGCGGCGGCGGAGGCGGCGGCGCCACCAGGAAACTGCTCAACTGGCTTTTGGGTAAGGCGTCGAAATAGATCATCGGGATCAGGATGGCAACCACAATCACCAGTATCTGGGCGATGAAAGATATCAGCACGGTCCAGGTCTTGCGGGTCTTGCCCCCGTCCACAAATGTTTGCTCAAACATAAAATCCTCCTAACATTGCTATTTCACGGCTTTGACCGAACTCTTTCTGGCCGGCTGCGTGGGCTTCGGGGCCGCCACCGGGGCGCCCACTGGACCGGGCGCCATCCTCCTCCGGCCGTCCGCCCAATTGTGCCAGAACAGCACGATCGGGCTGGCCACGAAAACGGACGAGTACGTACCGACAATAATACCTACCACCAATGCAAAGGAAAAGCCATGCAGCACCGGGCCGCCGAACAGGAAAAGCGCGATTACGGTCAAGAACGTCAAGCCGGAGGTCATGACGGTCCGGCTCAGCGTCTGGTTGACGCTCTTGTTGATCAGGGATTCCAAGGGCTCGCGGCGCAGCAGTTTTATATTCTCGCGGATACGGTCGAAGATGACGATGGTATCGTTCATGGAATACCCGACCAGCGTTAACAAAGCCGCGATCACCGTGAGCGTGATCTCCTTGTTGAACAGGGAGAATAGCCCGATCGTGATGATCGTGTCGTGGAAGCAGGCAACCACCGCCGCCACGCCGTAAATCCACTCGAAGCGAAACGCTATATATACCAACATTCCACCCAGCGCGTAAAGGGTGGCCAGAACCGCCTTGGTGCGCAGCTCCGCGCCCACTTTGGGCCCGACCATTTCCACCTGCAAAATCGAGAACGGCGCCAGGTAGCATTGCTGTTTGAGAACGTTAATAATAGCAGAGTTTACGCCGGGCACAACCTTCAGTTGATCGAAGCTGGAAATCAAGCCGGAACGCGGGGGCGTATCCCGAAAAGTGCGCAGATCGACAGCCAGCTTCTGGAGTTGCTCGTCGGAGAGTTGCACGCCCGCCTGTTGCAGCGGCACCGTGATGCGGTCCGCCATTTCCGCGGCGCCGGTGTTGTTGAAGTCCAGCTTGCCGCCCTGCGAGTCGCCGAAGGTGGCCTCCAGCGTGTCGTGCATGGCTTTGCTGGCGGCGGCCATTTGCTGCTCGCCCATGCGCTCGGTGCCGATCACCAGCTCGTCTTTGGACGCGATATCGGTGAGCGGCTGCACGCTAACCTCGCCGCTGATCTTGTTGGAGAGCGCGGCCCGGATCTTGTCTTCGGGAGGCGCGCCATTCCACTTGACGGTCATCTGCGTGCCTTCTTTGAAGTCGATGCCGTAGCGCAGCCCGCCGTGGGCGATGATGCTGCCGATCCCAGACACGGAAAGCACCAGCGAGGCGCCGATGAACGGCCATTTGTAGTGGAGGAAGTCGAAATTTGTGTTCTTAAAGATTTGCATCGGAATTACGCCATACCGGTGCTTAACATCATTTGGACACCGGCTTTTTCAAAATTGTTCCCAGGGTGGGGCAGGATGGCATCCTGCGCGCCGATTGGCAATCGGCGCGGGGCCGATTAACAATCGGCCCGCAGGTTGCCAACCTGCCCCACATCATATGCTCAGCTCCGCCAGTTGCCGGCGGCCGGACAGCTCGTAGTCGAAAATCACCTTCGAAACAAACACGGCCGTGAAGACGTTCGCGATCAGGCCAATGGTCAAGGTTACCGCAAAGCCCCGCACCGGCCCCTCTCCGAAAATAAACAGGAAGGCGCAGGAAACCACGGTGGTGACGTGCGTGTCGACAATGGTCCACCAAGCTTTCGAAAAGCCCGCATCCACGGCCGATACGATGGCTTTGCCAGCCCGCAACTCCTCGCGGATACGCTCGAAGATGAGCACGTTGCTGTCCACCGCCATACCGATGGTCAGGATCACACCGGCGATACCCGGCAAGGTGAGCACGGCGTGGAAGTAAGACAACGCCGCCATCAGGATCACGGTATTCAGGAAAAGCGCCAGCACCGCGTTGACGCCGCTGCGCTTGTAATAGACCAGCATCACCACGATCACCGCCGCCAGTCCGGCCAAGCCGGCCACGATGCCCGCATGGATGGAATCGGCGCCCAGCGAAGGCCCCACGGTGTTCCTATATTGGATCTGGATGCTGGCCGGCAGTGCGCCCGCGCGCAACACCAGCGCCAGGTCGGAGGCCTCCTGTTCGGTGCCGATGTTCTCGATCTGACCGCTATCCTCGATACGGCTCTTGATATTCGCCACGCTGTGGATCTGGTTGTCCATCACCACCGCCAGCCGGTTGCCGATATTGGCCTCCGTATACCTGCCGAAACGCTTGCCGGCATCCGGGCTGAGGGTGAACGACGTTTCCCACTTGCGCATGTCATCCTGCCCGGCCCGCGCATTGCGCAGATCGGTACCGCGGATCACGGGCGTCTTGGCCAGCAGGTACCACTCCTCCGGCCGGTCGGCCTGAGGTGGCTGCCGCACCAGTTTAGTGCCCAGCGGCAGGATTCCGCCCTTCTGCGCCAAGGCTGTCTCGCGGCTCTGGAAAGGACCTTCCTTCACATCGTCGATCTCCAGTTGCGCGGTGGTCTGCATGATTTCTTCCACGCGCGCCGGATCGTCCACTCCGGGAAGCTCAACCAGGATTTCGTAGTCCGTACCCGCCTGGCCATACTGCTGCACCGTGGGTTCCGTCAGGCCAAGCTGGTTGATACGGTTGCTAATCGTCTGCAGGGAGCGTTCCACGGTGTCGCGTTTCAGCGCGACCAGCTCGGAGGGCCGCATGTTCAGACGGTAGTCGGTGGGATTCACGGGAGTTAGGGTCCACTGGTTGAAAAGCTCCGCGATCATGGTCCGAAAGGCGGTAGTTTTTGTCTGCGGAACGCCCTTCACGTCGATCTCGATCTTGTCGGCGTCTTCCACGGTGGCCGGGTCGTTCCGATCGATGCTGGTGTAATCGATGCTCTGTTTGCGCATATTCTCTTTCATGCGCTCGATGGCTCCATCGGCCTCCGTCTTGATGGCGTCCTGCACGTGCACTTGCAACACCAGGTGGCTGCCGCCCTTGAGGTCCAGCCCCAGCCGGATATTGTGTTTCAGGTTGTCCATCAAATCGGCGGCCGATTTGGGAAAGCCGATAATGCCGAATATGCATACCAGGATCGTCACCACAATGACCACGGTCCTGCCCTTCACATTTTTTCGCATGAGGATTCTTGCCTTGCTATGTTATTGTCCCGCTGTTTATTTCTTGCCTTCGGTCACCAGGTTGGAAACCGCGCTACGGGCCACCTGGAGCTTGATATTGTCGGGTTTCACCCGCAACACCAGCGTCTCGTCGTCGCCGATTGAAATAATAGTCCCGACTATGCCGCCGCTGGTGAGCACAGTCTGCCCGTTCTGCAGCGAGCTCAACATCTTCTGCTGGTTCTTCTTCTGGCGCTGCATGGGAAGGAACAAGAGAAAGTAGAAGATTCCGAAAATCAGGAGAATGGGGAGGAAACCCAGCAGCGAATTGGCCGAGGGCGACGATTGGAGAATCAGATTTAGGACCACGTTGGCAAACTACTCGATTTCAACCGGCGCGGAGCGTACGGTTCGCAAATATTCAGGATATCTACCCGATAGTATAGCGTGCCTGATCCCGCGCATGATGTCAAGGTAGCGCCTGACATTGTGAAGCGTCGCCAGCGCGGCGTACAGGATCTCTCCAGCCTGAAAAAGATGGCGCAGATAGGCTCGGGAAAAACTCGTACAAGTATAGCACCCGCACTGGGGGTCGAGCGGCCCGGCATCATCCCTGTAGCGCGCCTGCTTGATGCGCACGGCGCCCTGCGAGGTGAAGAGGCATCCGTTGCGGGCATTGCGGGAAGGCAGCACGCAATCCATCATGTCCACGCCACGCGCCACGTATTCGGGCAGTTCTTCGGGCATGCCCACCCCCATGGCGTAGCGCGGTCGGACGCGCGGCAGCAGGGCCTCCGCGATCTCCGTCATTTCCAGGCTCAAAGGGCGCGGCTCGCCCACCGATAGCCCGCCGATGGCGTAGCCATCCGCCTGCAGTTCCACCAACTGACCGGCGCACTCGCGCCGCAGATCCGCGAACATGGAGCCCTGCACGATGGGAAACAGAGCGTGGCTGGTAGGCAGCTCGGCGCGGCGTTTTTCAAAATAGGCGTGGGCGGTGCGGGCCCAGCCGACGGTGCGCTGCATGGCCGTGCGCGCGTATTCGTGGCTGACGGGATACGCGGGGCACTCATCCAGCGCCATCAGGATGTCGCTGCCGAACGCAAGTTGGGCTTCCACGGTGGATTCGGGCGTGAAGGTGTGGGTGTCGCCGTTCAGGTGGGATTGAAAGACCACGCCATCGCCGGTGATCTTGCGCAACCCGCTAAGGCTGAACACCTGGAATCCGCCGGAGTCGGTCAGGATGGCTCGCGGCCACGACATGAAACGATGCAGCCCGCCCATGGCGCGGATGAGGTCCGGGCCGGGCCGCAGATAAAGGTGATAGGTATTTGCCAGCAGGATACGGACATCCAGGTCCCCGGCCAGTTCGCGCGGCGCGAGTCCCTTCACCGTGGCTTGTGTGCCGACCGGCATGAACACGGGGGTTTCGACGATGCCGTGCGGCGTGTGCAGCAATCCGGCCCGCGCGCGGGTGACCGGGCATTCGGCCTGAATCTCGAAGGGGAATTTACTTGCGGACAATCTGTTCCAGCCGGGTCAGGCGGTATCGAGTCCGGCGAACTTCGCCAGAAGCTCGATCTGATTCTTCTCCATCTCGGCCCGGATGGCGCGGAATTCGGCCTGCATCACATCCTTTAACTCTGTGCGCAGCTCGCCAAATCGGGTGTTGGTGATGTTTAGGTCGGCTCGGACTTCCGCGATCCGAGCGTTCAGGTTGACGTTTTGGACGATATAACCGGCCAAGACGATAATCAGGCTCAACATCGGACCGACCGCGATGGTGACGAAGAGTTGCTCGTTCATATGCCGCTTGCCTTTAGTGTACAGGATTCTTACTGTTGCCGCAGGCTCCCCAGGCTTGGCCGGCGAACCGGCAGGCAGCCGCGCCCAGCAGCGCGGGAACCGCAAACAAGGCAGCCTGACGTACTCGGATGGAAAGAGATTGGGCCGATTAACAATCGGCCCGCAGGTTACCAACCTGCCCCACAAAGCGGTATTTTCCCACACAGAGGTTCGGCAATTGCTCCGATTCGCTTGGAGGTTCGAATCGATCATATGAAAACCATTGGATTGTTTTTCGCGGCCCTGGCCACGTTGTGCGCGCAGGCGCCTAACCCAACCCAACAGCCAGCGCCGGCGCCGGTCGAGACCGGTCAGCCCATGCCCATTTTTCGCGTCACCGTGGTTTCCCGCACTATTAGTGCGATCAATTACCACCATCGCAGCGGCACGACGCAAATCGATTTTCGCGGAACGGAATTGATGCCGACGGCGCGCGGGGAGGCCAGAGTCGATAGCCAGATGGGATCCACCAAGATCGACGTCCATGTGAATCATCTCACGCCCGCCGGCCAATTCGGTCCCGAGTATCTCACTTATGTGCTGTGGGCCATCACGCCGGAAGGGCGCGCCCAAAATCTGGGCGAACTCGCGTTGAGCGGCGATCACAGCAGCCTGCAGGCAACCAGCTCACTGCAAGTGTTCGGGCTGATCGTAACGGCAGAACCGTACTTTGCCGTGACCCAGCCCAGCGACGTGGTGGTAATGGAGAACTTCGTGCGTAACGACACCACCGGCACCATCGAGCAGGTAGAAGCCAAATACGAGCTGCTGCAGCGCGGGCAGTACGTGTTGAACCGCACGGCCTATCAGCCGGTGCGGATCAATCCAAAAGGCCCCCTGCAACTGGCCGAAGCGGAGAACGCGGTGGAGATCGCGCGGCTGGCGGGCGCGGATCGATATGCCGCCGACACCTTCCAGAAGGCCACTATCGCGCTGCAGAACGCCGAGGGATTCATGAGCAATCACGGCGGCAAGCCCGTGGAAACGAACGCCCGGGAAGCGGCGCAGATGGCGGAAGACGCGCGTATCATCACCTACAAGAGAATCGCGGACGAGCAACTGGCCAATGAGCGGCGCATGAAGGAAGAGCAATTGGCGCAGCAGCGCGCGGCCGCCGAGCAGGCGCAGGCGGCGGCGCAGGCCGCCGACGCGCAGCGCGCCGCCGCCCAGCAGGCGCAACTTGAAGCGCAAGCCGCGACCGCCCAGGCGGTCCAGGATAAGGCTGCCGCGGATGCCGCGCGCGCCTCCGCGGATGCCGCCCGCGCCGCCGCCTTGCAGCAACAGCAACAGGCGGAGGCGGAAGCCGACCGCGCCCGCCAGGCTGCCGCGCAGGCCGATGCCCAGCGCCAGCAGGCGGAAGCCGAGAAGACCCAAATGCGCGAACGCCTGAGGCAGCAGTTGAACGCGATTCTGGAGACCCGCGAGACGGCCCGCGGCCTGATCGTGAACATCAACGACGTGCTGTTCGATTTCAACAAGTACACGCTGAAGCCGGGCGCGCGGGAGAAGATGGCCAAGGTGTCCGGAATTCTGCTGGCCTATCCCGGATTGAAGCTTCAACTGGAAGGCCACACCGATAGCGTGGGCGGCGACGATTACAACCTGCAGCTTTCGCAGCAGCGCGCCGACGCCGTGCGCGACTTCCTGACGCAACAGGGAGTCCCGGTGGCAGATATTACATCAATCGGATTAGGTAAATCCGATCCGGTGGCATCCAACGATACGTCCGCGGGACGGCAGCAGAATCGCCGCGTGGAGCTGGTGGTATCGGGTGAAGCCATCGGGATGCATGGGGGCGATGCCGGCGGGCAGTAAGCCCGGTAGGGTGGGCGCTGGACAGGCCGGGAGGCCTGTCCACCTTTGTGGTATGCTCTACCGCATGTCGAGACTGCTGTGGATCGCATTACTGGCTGGGCTGGCGTGCGCGCCACTACTGGCCCACGATATTTCAGGCAACTGGGAATTCAGCGTGGACACCGCCGCGGGCAGCGGCAGTCCATCGTTCGTCTTCAGGCAGGATGGCGAGAAACTCACCGGCACCTACACGGGCCTGTTCGGAAAGGCCGATTTGACCGGTACGGTGAAGGGCGACCAGATCGATTTCAAATTCGACTTCTCGTACTCCGGGCAAAGTGGCGTGGCGCACTATAGCGGAACCATCGAGAGCGACAAGAAGATGAAAGGGAAGGTCGAAATCGGGGATTTGGGCGAGGGGACCTGGACCGCTACGAAATAGGTGGGGCAGGCGTTTTCGCCTGCCTTTCCAGCCCTACAGCAGCCGGAAATTCACTTCCACGGTGGCGGCCACGGTCACCGGTTTGCCATCCTTATAGCCGGGGCGGAATTTCCACTTTTGCACGGCCTCCATGGCCTTTTCATCCAGGCCCAATCCCAGGCTGCGCATCACCTTCAGGTTGCGCGGATGGCCACTGGCATCCACTTCCACATACAACACGACGGTACCTTGATACTTGGCTTTGCGCGCTTCTTCGGAGTACTCCGGCTCGGGCCTGTAAAGCGGCACCGGCGCCGTGACGCCGCCGCCCACGCGGAAAACTCCGCCGCCGAAACCGCCGCCTTCGCCGGGACCGTATCCGCCGCCCTTGCCAGGGCCGACGCCGCCACCGGAACCCGATCCGATACCCCCGCCCGAACCGGGACCGTTGGAGGGGGGGCCAATCTTAGCGAGCGGATCGCCATATTGGGGTAAATTGTTGTTCGGTATGTTCACATCCGGCGGGGCGATGATGGTCGGTTCCATCGGAAGCTTTGGATTCAGATTATTAAACACCTGCACGGGAGGCGTGAACTGGCGAGGCGAAATCTTCGGCAGCCTGCCCTTGGCGGCCGGCAGCGGAGAACGATCGCCACCGCCGCCGCCGCCACCCGATGGCTTTTGCGGCCCGGCCTTGGGCTTATATGCCTCGAGATCCACGGGCATGATGATGGAGGTCACGTCCTTGGCTGCCTGCTGCACGGCTTTGCTCGACGCCAGCGTGAACAGAAGCACGATGACGGTTACATGGATCGCCAGCGAGTAGGCCCCGGACTGCTTTTTCCGTCCGTAAAGGCCCCAGATGTCCTTGACCACGATCGGCTTGGAAGTGACCTGGAGGGGCGGGAGCGGGGTCGGTTTAACGATCTCGCGGACGCTCTCATACAACGACTTGAACCAGGGCGTTTCCACTTCCGGCGCCAACAGGCGGTCCAGATGCTCGTCCGGACCGAACTTGGCCGCGTTATGGTCTTCAGGTAACGGGGTGTTCTCCATGTTCTCAGACATCGTGTACCCAGGCGCCTCCGATGGCGTCAGAGGGCCGCTCACAGCCTTCGACGCAACGACTGGCAGCTTAGTTACAGGCTTTGGAAACCCGAAACACAGGGCTGCACTTCGGATTCTACCACATCATCGGAAACCCGGATACGCCAGAACGCGGCCAACGACGATCTGAAAAGTGGCGACGCACGCCGCTCCGATTCCAGCAAATCGTCCGTACGCGGAGAACTGTGTCCGGGATCCAGCCCGGCCGCTTGCAAGGCTTCCGCGGCCGGATGGTTGGCGGCAGTCAGGTCCCGCGTTTTCAGGTGGATAGGTCCACTCGCCTGGCTGGATATGGTGCGAGCTCAGTTATATGACGGCGGTCTGTGAGAAAAACTTGCGGTTCGGCGCACCTATAAAGGGAATATGCAACCCCAGTTTGCGAGCTTGGCTCGCCGTGGCTGTTGGTTGGTGGCTGGTGGGTGGTGGCTGTGCTACGCATGCTGCTTCCCTGCCCCGGCGGCGTCGCCCCCGGTTTATCAACTCACCACTGTGGCGGGCAGCGATCAGGTGGGCGATGGCGGCCAAGCCGTAGCGGCCCAAGTGCAACAGCCCGAAGGGATCGTGGTGGATTCAGCGGGCAACCTTTATATCGCGGACGCCGCCAATAATCGCGTACGGAAAGTGACTCCCGAAGGTGTAATCGGCACGGTGGCCGGGAACGGACACCCAGGCTTCAGCGGCGATAACGGTCCGGCATCGGCCGCGCAGTTGAATCAGCCGTATGGCCTGGCGTTGGATGCGGCAGGCAATCTGTACATCGCCGATTACGGGAACCAGCGCGTGCGGAAGATCGGCGCAAATGGGAATATCACTACCGTGGCCGGAAATGGGGCGAGCGGCGCCTATGCGGACGGCGGTCCGGCGACTGCCGCGCTGCTGCTGGGCCCGCACGACCTGGCGACGGACGCGGCCGGCAACCTGTATATCTCCGAACTCATCGGCCATCGCGTGCGCCGCGTGACGCCGGGCGGGACCATCTCCACGGTCGCCGGAATCGGCATCGCCGGATTCAGCGGCGATGGCGGGCCGGCTACCGCCGCGCAACTGAACCAGCCGGCCGGCTTGGCGCTGGACGGCGCCGGCAACCTCTACATTGTGGACAGCCTTAACTTTCGGATTCGCGAGGTGCTGGCGAGCACCGGCTTCATAAGTACGGTTTGCAGTCAGCAAACCTTCACCGCGCAGAACTTCGAGTACACCGTGAAACCCTTCGGCCTGGCCGCCAACGCGGCCGGCGATCTTTATTTTCTCGACATCGACAATTCGGCCCTGTGGCAGTTAAGTCCCGCCGGCGTTCTCACGCAAGTGGCGGGCACGCCTGGCAGCGCCGGGTACACCGGCGACGGGCAACCCGCGCTGCAGACCGCGCTGATCGACCCCGTGGAAGTGGCGCTGGACGCGGCCGGCGACTTGTATATTTCGGAATTGCAACGCGTGCGATGCGTCGCCGCGGCGACGGGCATCATCGGCACCGTGGCCGGCAACGGCACATTCGGCTACGGCGGCGACGGCGGCAGCGCAATGTTGGCGGTCCTCAGTGCGCCTACCGGGTTGGCGCTCAACAACGGATCGCTGTATGTCGCCGACACCAACAACGGCCGCGTCCGCCAGATTGCCAGCGGGTCGATATCCACGGTGGCCGGCAATGGGACGCCAGGCTATATGGGGGATGGGGGGCCGGCTGTCAGCGCGCGGTTGGAAAACCCCACCGGCCTGGGGTTCGATCCGTCGGGCAACCTCTACATCGCCGACACCGGGAACGACAACGTGCGCAGCGTGGATCCTTCCGGCATGATCGCGACCTTCGCGGGCAACGGCACCAGTTGCGCGTTCGGCGCCGAGGGCGATCCGGCCAGCGTCACACCTCTGTGCGCGCCGCAAGGCGTGGTTGCCGATCTGGCGGGCAACACTTATATTGCCGACACGAAGCACAATCTGGTCATCCAGGTGGACGCCCTGGGCAACGTGCAGACCGTGGCAGGCACCGGCACCGCGGGCGACGCGGGCGCTGGAAATACTTCGTGGGGCGAGTTGTACAACCCGACCGGACTGGCGCTCGATAGCGCCGGCAATCTGTACATCGCCGACACCCAGAATCATCGCATCCGGATGCTCGCTCCGGGAGGCGCGATCTCCACCATGGCGGGCACGGGAACCGCCGGCTTCAGCGGCGATGGCGGCGCCGCGGCTGCCGCGGAGTTGAATGCTCCGTCGCAAGTCGCGGTGGATTCGAGCGGGAACATATTTATCGCGGACACCGGCAACAACCGCGTGCGCCTGGTGACGGCCGACGGAAATATCACCACCATTGCGGGCACCGGCGATGCGGCGTACAACGGGGATAACGGCGCGGCGCTCGACGTTGCGCTGGCGGGTCCCTATGGGCTGACGCTGGATGGCCAGGGCAACGTATATGTCGCGGATACCGGCAACAGCCGCGTGCGCATGCTGTCGACAAGCCAGACCGTGGTCACGCCGCCGGCGTCGCAACTCATCAGTGTGGCGCTTGCCAATGCAGCCAGCCTGCAGCAGGGGCCGCTGGCGCCGGGTGAAATCTTTTCCATCTTTGGCCAGGGCATCGGGCCGGATACCGCGGCAGTGGGCGGCTTCGATGCCTCGGGGACGCTATCGACCACGCTGGCCGCCGTGCAGGTGCTGTTCATTGGCACGCCCGTGAATGCCACGCCGGCGCCGCTATTCTACGTGCAGGCGAACCAAATCAACGCGCAGGTGCCCTACCAGATGGCGGGCCAGCCTTTCGCGCAACTGCAGGTCGTATACCAGGGCGTGACGCTGGCGTCCATGCAGGTCCCGCTAGCGGCCGCCAATCCCGCGCTGTTCACGCTGAGCAACGGCACGGGGAACGCCGTGGCGGTCAATCAGGATGGCTCGATCAACTCCGATCAAAATCCGGCGACGCAAGGCTCGATCGTGGTGTTGTATGCCACGGGCGACGGGCAGACTTCGCCCGCCGGCATCACCGGCCAAGCCTCCGCGGCGCCGTTCCCGCTGCCGTTGTTGCCGGTGTCGTTGACCATTGGCGATATTCCGGCAAACATCCTGTTCGCCGGCCAGGCGCCGGGCTTTGTGGGGGTGATGCAGATCAACGCGCAGGTACCCAGCGGGTTTGTTCCCACGGGCGATTTGCCGGTGGTGCTGACGGTGGGGACGTATCAGAGCCCGGCGGGGGTGACGATCGCGGTGGAGTGAAGAAGATTAATTGGCCGCTGATCAACGCTGATAAACGCGGATAAGACAAAAACCTTCACGCCGGCGCGGGAATTTGGAAGCCGTTTACGATTCGCTTCCATTCGACTTTGGGCCTCTGGAAATTGACTAGGAGACAGCGGGTTTGGCCGGAGGCGCGCAGATAGTTGAGGCATTGCGCGGTGTGTTCGTTGGCCAGGTGGTCGACGCATTTCAACTCGACTACCAGGATGTCTTCGACTAGAATGTCCGCGAAGTATTCGCCTACCGGATAGCCTTTGTAGGTTACGGTGAAGGACGCTTGGGCGGTAGTTCGGAGGCCTCGGAGGCTGAGTTCTCTGAGTAGGGCGCGCTCGTAGACTTTCTCGAGGAATCCGGCACCGAGCGTGTTGGAGACTTCAAAAACGGCGGCCAACACTTGCTCGGTCAAGGGGTCGGAAAATCCGCGTTCATCGGCGTTCATCAGCGGCCAATATAGATGTGGCGCGGTAGACCAGTACTTCTCAGCGCAAGAATCATTGGCCGCTGATGAACGCCGATAAACGCGGATAAGATTCGATTATGGCTCGACGGCAAATATGGTGCCTGGTCCCGCACCACCCGACAACGTTGAGCCAACGAGCACGCCGTCCGCGTTCATGGTGATAGGCCCAGTCGGGGTTGATCCCTCGCCATTCTGACCCGTGAAGCTATGCAGTATGGTTTCTGTCCAGGCCCCGCCCGGCGTCGCTGGCGGCGTCAGCCGGAACACCGTGCCGCACCCGGTTTCCTGCGGCGGTTCCGCGCACGTGCCGCTTCCACCTTTCTGAGTGGTACCGTACAGCACTCCACCCTTCCCCAACACTACCCCTGCCGCCGGATAGGCCCCGTCGCCAGCCCTGTAAAGTTATAAATTACGGTCTCCGTCCAGGCGCCGCGCGCCGTGGCCGGGGGCGTCAACTGGAAGACGGTACCACATCCTAAGCTCTCACTGAAAAGACAGTTTGAGGCGCTGCCGCCGGAAATAGTTGTGCCGTAGAGCACTCCTCCCGGACCCACTGTAAGAGGTGCGACCGGGTAGCAACCGGTTCCGCCGTCGAAATCGTAGATCCCAGTTCCCGTCCAGGCGCCCCCGTCGGTCGCAGGAGGCTGAACTTGGTAGACCGTTCCGCACCCTGATCCGATTCCAGTGGTTTCCGTTGTCCCGTACAACGACCCGCCCACGGAAACCAAACCCGCTTGTAGGTTTTGCCCGCGCCCGCCGGTCGAGGATTAAAAGCTAACCAGAGTACTCTCGGTCCATGTGCCACCCCGCATCGCTGGTGGGGTCAGAATGAACGGAGCTCCGCCTGCGTTTGCGGATAAAACGAACGCATTCGCGGACGCCGTAGCGTATAGTGCCCCGCCGGGGCCAACGAGCACCCCGCCCCAGGGCGCACGCATACCAGTGTAGCCGGGCAGGCTGTACAGCACGGTTTGGGTCCATGCTCCGCCCGCGGTCGCGGGGGGCGCTAATTCGAAGACGGTCCCCCCGTTGTCGCCGCTCCCCCCTTCCACTGTCGTGCCGTAAAGCGCTCCGTTGCTGCCGAAGGCCAACTTTGATGGGAAGCTGGGCAACGAGCCGTCAGCCCCATTGAAATTGAAGAGTACAGTCTTGGTCCAGGCAGCTCCCTTGACTGGCGTCAGTTCAAAGATTGCGCCCCGCCCCATTGCTGCCCCCGCCAGAGGTAGTGGCGTAGAGCGCCCCATTCTTGCCGAGGATCATGCCAAAAGCTGTACACCGTAGCGAAAACTTGCGCGGCGCCGCCGTGCGCCGTGAGCATAATTTCCTCCGGTGCACTGCATTATACAAGCGCTCCCTGGAGTTATCCGCGTTTATCCGCGTTCATCAGCGGCCAACATTCTTCGCCCTCAATCCGAGCGCAAAGCCTGCATCACATCGACCCGGGCCGCACGCAAAGCGGGCAGCAGCGACGCCACCAGCGCCGCGGCCAGCAGCACGGCCGCCGATCCCAGCACCACTATCGCGCCGGGCGTCCGCACCGCCTCGAAATAGCTGCCCGCCAGCCGCGCCAGAACGAACCCGCACACCCCGCCGGCGGCCACACCCGCGGCCGCTATCAGTGCGCCTTGCGCCATCACGCCAGTCACCAGATGCCGCGGCTGCGCCCCAACCGCCAGCCGGATGCCGAACTCGCGCGTCCGCTGGCTCACCGAGAACGCCAGCACGCCCGCCACGCCGACGACCGCGATGGCCAGCGCCACCGCCGCGAAGCATCCGAACACCAGCGTGTTCAGCCGGTCGGGCGTGAGCACTTCGGCGCGGATATCTTCGAGCGTAGCCGCGCGCTCCACTACCTGATCCGGGGACATTCGGCGGATAATGCGCGTCACCGGCGTCACCAGTCCGTATAGATCCCCGTGCGCGTGAATGAACAGCCGGCCGCCCCAAATCGGCACCTGCTCAAAGGGGTGGTATACGGTCAGCGCCGGACCCGGCACCACATTCTCGTCGTCGACATCGGCAACCACGCCCACGATGCGCCGCGGCGCCGTGCTAATGTCGGCGAACTTCATCACCGGATCGGTCCACATCAAGTGATGGTTGACCGCGTCCTGATTGGGAAACATGCGCTGCGCCAGGCTTTGGCTCACGATAACCACCGCCTCGCTATCCTTCCGGTCGGACTCGTTGAAATCGCGGCCGGCGATGATGGGTACGCCAAGCGCCGCGAAGAATCCTGGCGAGATGGTACGCAGCCGCCCGCGGGGATCTTCCTCCCCCGGCGCGCGCACGCGGCCTTCCACCGAGAATTCCAAGCCGGGGCCGAAATTGCCTGCGTCCCGCCAGGGAACCACCACGCCCATCGCCACGCGATCCACGCCCGGCAGTTCCGTGATGCGGCGAATGGCCTCCTTATAGAAGCCCACGACTTGATCGGGCGTTTTGCCGTAAGCGTTCGCGGGCGCATTCAGCGCCAGCACATGCCGCGTGTCGAAGCCGGTATCGACGGCCTGCAGAGCCAGCAGCGTCTTCAGCAGCATGCCGGCGCCGGCCAGCAGCAAAAAACACGCGGCAATCTGGATGATGGCGAAGACCCGCAGCCGCCGGTTGGTGCTACCCGTAATGCGCAGGCCGCCGCTCGCCATACCAAGTCCGCGCGGCGCGCCCGGCGAAGGCAGGCGCGGGACAAACGCCAGCAGCAGCGCCGCGACTATCGCCAGTGCCGCACCCACCCAGAGCATGCTGGAATCCACCGTCAGATCCAGCGCGCGGACCGAAAAGCGGGAGGCGTAGCGCGCCAGGACGGCGGCCATGGGCCGGGCGCTCAGAACCCCGATGGCCGCGCCCGCGCCGCCCAGCAGAAGCGTTTCTGCCAGCAATGCGCGGCGCAGCACGCCGGTGGTTGCGCCCAGCGCCGCGCGTACTGACAACTCGCCTTCGCGGCGAACCGTCCGCGCCAGAATTAAGTTCGCTACGTTCGAACATGCGATTACAAAGACCAGGCCGGCCGCCGCGAACAGCACCAGCAGCACGGTCTTGGCGCGCGAGGCGATCTGTTCGCGCAGTAGCACGGCATCGATACGGAAGTCCGCATTTACGGGATAGTCTTCGGGATGTTCTTTCAGCATCGCGCCATGGACGGCCCGCAGTTCGGCGCGCGCGGATTCCACCGTGGCGCCCGGCGCCAGCCGAGCGAACAGGTCCGTCATGCGATGGACCCGTCCGGTGACCATGGTGGCCGACAGATGATGCGGGCTGGTGACCACGTTGGCGAAGAGTTCGGTTTCCGCCGGATACGGTACCGACGGCTGCAGCACGCCCACGATGGTTGCCGTCCGTTCCCCCAGCCTGATGGTCTTGCCGAGGACCGTGGGATCGCTCTTGAGACCCGCCGTCCAAAATCGGTAGGTGAGCACCGCGGCGCCGGCGGCGCTCGGGCCGTCGTCTCGCGCATCCAGCAGGCGGCCGAGCACCGGATGCAGTCCCATGACGCTGAAATAAGATCCGCCCACCACGCCCGCGCGGATCTCGCGCGGCTCGCCCAGCCCCACCATAGTGAAGCCGATGGTGGAGAAGTCGCCAAAAGCGCTTAGCGACTTCACGCGCTCGCGCAGGTCCCGGATTTCCGGAACGGAGAAGGCGGCGTTTTCGGCGCCGATGCCGCGCGCGCTCTGGCGGATGTAGATCAGGCGGTTCTCGTCGCGGTTCGCGAGCGGCCGCAGAAGCACGCCGCGCACCACGCTGAACATGGCCGAGTTGGCGCCGATGCCGAGCGCCAGCGTCAGGATCACGGTAAGGGTAAGGCCTTTGGTGCGCGCCAGTGAACGGACCGCGAATTTCAGTTCGCGCAAGAAGGTGGTGACGGCTTCGTTCATAGAGTCTTGCTCCTTCCGGTTCTACCTTTATATCGAATGGGGTCCCCCGAAATCGACAGGTTGCGATACTAATTTGTGGGAACCCCCTTCACCTCGGCCACCGCCCGGACTTCAATGACGACGCTGAGGGCCTGAGCGTTGGGTCCGAGGAAATCCGCGGCAATGGCGATCGCTTCATCGCGATCCTTGGCCTCGATCAGGGTGTAGCCGGCAACTTGTTCGCGCGTCTCGGCAAACGGACCATCGGTTACCAGCCGTTTGCCGTCGCGCACGCGGACGGTCGCCGCCGTGGCCGTCGGATGCAGCGGAGCGCCTCCTAAAAACTTCCCGCCCGCGATGAGCTGTCCCACATGCGGCATGGGCTCCGTTATTATTCGCTGTTGCTCGGCCTCGTTCAGGCTGAGCCACGCCTTTTCGTCAAGACACGTCAATAATAAATATTTCATCTGAGTGTTTGCCTCCAACAGTAGGTCGAACGGCGGGCGCCCGGATCGACAACTCCGGCGAATGTTTTCAAACGTCACTTGGCAGGCTGAAGGCCTGCTCCACCAAGCTCCTTCAATAAGAATGCATCGATGTCCGTCCACAACGCCACGTTGTCGTCAATCGAAGACCCAATTCCATGTCCCGCGGTGCTGCTGGTGCGCAACAGAACCTGCTGCTTGGTTCCGCTGGCCTCGAGGCGCGCCGCCATCTTCCGCGACTGCATGGGATCCACGCGCGCGTCGTTATCGCCGGTGGTCAGCAGGATCGCCGGATACTGGGTTCCGTCCGTCACATGACGGTATGGCGAGTAGGCGTACAGCGCCTTGAATTGGTCGGCCTCCTTGACGGTCCCAAACTCGGTGACATTGAACGCGCCGTTGGGCGAGAGCTCCACGCGCAGCATATCGTAGATGCCCACCATCGAAACCACCGCGTGAAACATCTCGGGGTGTTGCGTGAGCGCCGCGCCCATCAACAGGCCGCCGTTGCTGCCGCCGATGATGGCCAGCTTGGAAGGCTCGGTGTACTTGTGCGCGATCAGGTACTTGGCGCAGGCCGTGAAATCGTCGAAGACGTTTTGCTTCTTCGTGAGTTTGCCTTGGTTATGCCAGTCTTCGCCGTACTCTCCGCCGCCGCGCAGATTGGCCTCTACGAATACTACGCCGCGCTCCAGCAGGGGAACGAACGGCGCGGGATAGTTGGGGGTCAAGCTAATGTTATATCCGCCGTAGCCCGTGAGCAAAGTAGGATGGCTGCCATCCAGCGCCAGTCCCTTGCGATGGATGATATTCAGCGGAACCTTCGTGCCGTCTTTCTCGACCGCGAAGCGGCGCGTCACCACGAAGCCGTCCAACGGAACGGGCGGCGGCGTGCGCAACGCGGTGGGCGTAAGCTTGCGCGACTTCGGGTCGAAGCGGAAGTAGCCCCCGGTATCGAGATAGCTGCCCACGTGACAGATCGCTCCGATGCCATCCAGATTGCTGCAATCCACGCTGGAAATAGCCGGCACATGCACGTTCACCGGAGTTCCGTCGGACGGCAGAAACTGCAATGCGGACGGGCCGCCCGCCAACTCATTGACCAAGGGGCCGTCCTTCGTGGGCGCCACCGATTCGATCACCGCGGTGGATTCGGGCACGATGGGAGTAGCCTGATCGACGGTTTCCGCCACGTCCATATGCAAAACCTTGCCGCGCGGGGCGCCATGTTTCGATACTAGATAGATATCCTTCTTGTAGCCGAAGGCGATCTGCTTCACTTCGTCGCCGGCGCTGGCAAGCTGCCGCCAGGGGCGGCCGGGCGCCAGCAGCCAATATTCATGATCGCCGCCATCGCCGTAAGCCACGCTGACCCCTATATACCGGCTGTCGCTGGAGGCGGCGAATGCGATTTCCGCAATTCGGGGAAAGTCCTTGCCGATTGCGTAAGCGTCGTTCTCGGGCTTGTCGCCCAGCTTGTGAAGATAGACCTGCTGGTAAAAATGCATGTCGGCCGCCGCGCGCTCGCCATCGCGCGGATAGCGCGTGTAGTAGAAGCCGGAGCTATCTGTATTCCACACCAGGGCGCCGCCCGCCGTGGCGTAGTTTACGCGCGCGATCGTGTCCGGGAGCGGCTGGCCGGTGGCGGTTTCATACACGTGCACATCGCCGCTTTCGCTGCCGCCGGTGGATAGCGACGCGGCCAGGTAGCGGCCATCCACCGAAGGCACCGCAAAGTCGATTTCGGTGAGATGCTGCGGATCGATGGCGTCGGGATCGAGAACAGTGCGCTCGGAGGCCAGGTCGTCGAGCGAAGCCAGGGTCACTACGATCTGATGCTGATGCTGCCGGTCGCTCTTCATGGCGAAGATCTTGCCGCCGCGTTGTTCGATGGGAAAGTAGCGCGGCTTGGCCGGCTGGAAGATCTGGCGGAGTTCCCGCGAGACGGAGTCGCGATCGGGAAGCGCTTCGAGAAAGGAGCGGGCGGCGGCGTTCTGCGCGTCGGCCCACTGCTTCACGGCGGGATCGTCGAAATTTTCCAGCCAGCGGTAATCGTCGGTCACCGTGACCTTGCCGTAAGTGTCGGTAACCGGTTTCTTGGGGGTCTGCGCCGGCAAAGAGCAGACCGTAAGAGTCAGAATGAATGCGCCTCGGAACATGCAGTCAAATGTATCACTGCCAACAGCAGGCGTCCCCATGAGTGGGGACGCCTGCTTGACTTCGTCGCCCAAAACAAGTCATACTTCCATCGATAGACGATGGGAAAGCCCGAAGCGCCCGAAATCCTGCCAGGCACGCTGGATCTGCTGATCCTGCGAGCCTTGGCCGCGGGACAGATGCACGGCTACGGCATCGCCCAGCGGCTCCGGCAGGTTTCAGAAGACGTACTCCAGGTGGGCGAGAGTTCCCTCTACCCCGCGCTGCAACGGCTGCTGCTCAATGGCTGGGTGAAAGCGGCGTGGGGCGCTTCGGAAAACAACCGGCGCGCGCGCTACTATACCTTGACCGCCGCCGGCCGGAAGCAACTCGCCTCGGAGCGCGCGGAATTCGCCCGCGTCGTGGGCGCTATTGAAAAAGTCCTGAACATGGCATGAACCCGCACCTTCACACCTGGTTGTCGCGGGCCTGGCGCCGGATCGTCTTTCGCTGGCGGCGCGCGCAGCTCGACCATGAGCTGGCGGAGGAACTCGAATTCCACCTTGCGCTGAAACAACAAGCCGCCGGCGAGCTGAGCCATATTCAGATGGGCAATATGACGATCGCCGCGGAGGAGTGCCGGGATATGTGGAGTTTTCTGAGACTGGAGAGACTTTTGCAAGACCTTCGTTACGCCGCGCGTATGTTCCGGCGAACGCCGGGCTTCACGGCCATTGCGGTCCTCTCGTTGGCAGTTGGAATCGGCGGGAATGCGGCCATGTTCACTCTGGTGAATACGCTCCTGGTTCGCCCCCTGCCGTATCGCGCGCCGGACCGCCTCATTCGCATCACGGGCATCTTTCCGCGTGCGGCAGTGCCATTCATTCAGCAACAAACCCGCACGATGGATGTGGCCGCCGTCAGCCCCGGCTCCGAATACAACTTGACCGGGGAGGGCGAAGCCATCCGCATCGTCGGCAGCGCCATATCGGTGAACGCTTTTGCCGTGCTGGGCGCCGCGGTAGCCAGGGGACGCGGCTTCGAACCCGGAGAAGGTTCGCCCGGGCGCGATGGTGTGGTGATCCTGAGCAACTCCCTTTGGCGAACCAAGTTCGGCGGCGATCCCTCTGTGATCGGCCGCGTGATCGCCCTAAACGGCATGCATCGCGAGATCGTCGGCATCATGCCGCCCACCTTTAGCTATCCCTCCGCGCAGGTGCAGGCGTGGGTGCCGATGCGATTCGACCCCTCCAACTTTCTGGAATACTGGGCCGGCGAGTTTGTGCCGCTGGTTGCCAGGTTGCGCGCCGGAACCACCGTCGCCGAAGCGCAACGCGAGATCCAGCCATTGATCGACGAGTTTCGAAAGACCTTCCCCTATCCCATGGCGCGCGATTGGAATCGCGATTCCAGCGCCATCCCGCTGCAACGCGATCTCACCGGCGACATACGCGGCAAGCTGATCATCCTGCTCTGTTCCGTCGGCCTGGTACTGCTGATCGCTTGCGCTAATGTGGCGAGCTTGCTGCTATCTCGCGCCACCACGCGGCGCAAGGAAATCGCGCTGCGCGTCGCTTTGGGGGCGCGCCGGCTGCGCATCGTTCGCCAACTGCTGACGGAGAGTGTCTTGCTGGCGCTGGTGGGCGGCGGATTGGGAATTCTTTTCGGGATGGGCGCGCTCTCCATTTTCAAATCGCTGTTGCCGTCCTCCACACCGGGCCTGGCGCAGGCCTCCATCGATTGGCCGATTGCCGCGGCGGTAGCGGGGCTGGCCCTCGTCACCGGACTGGTATTCGGTATTGCGCCCGCGCTGAGCGCGTCCCAGATCGATCTCGCGCAATCCATCCGGACGGGCAGCCAGCGTTCTAGCGGCGCATTCTGGACGCGGCTGCGGGGCGGGCTCATCGGGGCGGAGGTCGCGCTGACGGTGGTGCTGGTAGTGAGCGCGGGGCTGTTGATCAAGAGCCTGTACACGCTGTCTGACGTACACCCCGGTTTTCAGCCAAAGCAGATCCTGTCGGTGCGCGTCAGCCCGAACGCTTCTTTTTGTATCCAGCGCCCGGCCTGTGTCGCGCTTTACGACCGCCTTCTGGAAGGCGCGCGCGGCGTCTCCGGCGTGGCCGAGGCCGCCATTGCGAACACAGTGCCACTGGATGCCGAACAGCCCGACCTGCCCGTGGATGTGGAAGGGCATCCCAAGTCGGTGGACCACCCCGCGCCCATGCTCTGGTCGGGCGCGGTCAGCCCCGGCTACATTCACATGCTGCGGATCCCGCTGCTGGCCGGCCGGGACCTCACGACAGCGGACGGCGCCAAATCCGCCGCTGTTCTGTTGGTTTCCGCGTCCACAGCCAAGCATTTCTGGCCAGGGGGAAATCCGATTGGCAAGCACATCAAGTCCGCCGGCGAACAGCAATGGAGAACGGTAGTGGGCGTGGTGGGCGATGTGCGCCAATACAGCTTGAGCAAAGGCATGCCCGACTGGATTCCCGGCGCAATCTACATGCCTTACGCGCAGGCCGTGCGGGAAGACGGGCAAATTCCGGCGGCGATGACCCTGCTGGTGAAAGCGCGCGCCAACACGGACGGCCCCGCGCGCGAGATTCGAACGCTGGCGCAGGATCAGGATCCGAATGTGCCTGTCGGCCAAGTCCAGCCGTTGGAAGAGGTAGTGGCCGGGTCCATCGCCAATTTCCGCGCGACGATACGAGTGTTCATCAGCTTCGCCGCGGCCGCTATTCTGCTGGCCGCCATCGGGATTTACGGTCTGGTCTCCTATTGGGTAACGCAACGAACTTATGAAATCGGTTTGCGCGTGGCCATCGGCGCAACCAGGAATCGCATCGTTTCCATGATCCTGGCCCAGGGCTTGCGAGTCGCCTTGTACGGCATCGTGGCAGGCGTGATTGTGTCGCTCGCCGTGACGCGCTTCCTGGCCAGCATGCTTTATGGAGTTGGCGCCACCGATCCTTTAACGTTTGCGGCGGTGACCGCGCTGGTGCTGGGAGTCGCGATTGCCGCGACTGCCTTGCCGGCGTGGCGGGCGTCGCGCATCGATCCCATCAAATTGCTACGGGTGGATTGAATATTAGCCACGCCCACGCAGGAACAGGCCGGCGTGGACGCCGGCCGCAGACCTGGAGGTCCGCCCCACTATACTGAAGAGATGGGCTTCCACCTGACGGTCAACTACAGTCCTAAGGGCGATCAGGCCACCGCCATCGAGGAACTGGTGCGCGGCGTGCGCGACGGCGAGGCGCACCAGGTATTGCTGGGTGTGACCGGCTCCGGCAAGACCTTCACCATGGCCAAGGTCATCGAGGCCATCGGGCGGCCGTCCCTGATCCTGGCGCACAACAAAACCCTGGCCGCGCAGCTCTATCACGAATTCAAATCCTACTTTCCGGAAAACGCGGTGGAGTACTTTGTCAGTTATTACGACTACTATCAGCCGGAAGCGTACATCCCATCGAGCGACGTTTACATCGAGAAAGAAGCCACCATCAACGACGAGTTGGATAAGCTGCGCCTCTCCGCCACCCGTTCGCTATTTGAACGCCGCGACTGCGTGATCGTGGCCAGCGTGAGCTGCATCTACGGCCTGGGGTCGCCGGAAGCCTACTACGGCATGCTGCTGATGCTCGAAAAAGGGCAGAAGATTTCGCGCAACCAGATCGTTTCGCGCCTGGTGGATATTCTCTACGACCGCAACGACGCGGATTTCCGGCGCGGGACTTTCCGGGTACGCGGCGACGTGATCGAAGTCTATCCCACTTACGACGACCATGCATATCGCATCGAAATGTTTGGCGACGAGATTGAAAGCCTTTCGCAGATCGATCCCCTGCTGGGGCAGGTGCGGCAGACGTATCAGCGGCTGCCCATCTATCCCAAGACGCACTACGTGATGTCCCAGGAGACCAGAAACTCGGCCATGGCCAGCATTCTGACGGAGCTCGACTGGTGGCATAAGGAATTGGAGAAGCAGGGCAAACTGATCGAGGCGCAGCGCCTGTGGCAGCGCACCATGTTCGACCTGGAGATGATGAAGGAGATCGGCTACTGCCACGGCATCGAGAATTATTCGCGGCATTTTTCCGGACGGCTGCCGGGCGAGGCGCCTCCCACGCTGCTCGATTACCTGCCGCACGATTCGCTGATCCTGATCGACGAGAGCCACCAGACCGTCCCGCAATTGCACGGCATGTATCATGGCGACCGCTCGCGCAAGGAAGTGCTGGTGTCGCACGGATTCCGTATGCCCAGCGCGCTCGACAACCGTCCGCTCACGTTTGAAGAGTTCGAGCACCGCGTTAACCAGGTGGTGTATGTGTCGGCCACGCCCGGCCCGTACGAGCTGACTAAGGCCGCCGGAGTAGTGGTGGAGCAGATCATTCGGCCCACAGGCCTGCTGGACCCGGAGGTCGAGATACGCCCGGTAAAGGGACAGGTGGACGATCTGCTGGGACAGATCCGGCGGCGGGTGGAGCACAACCAGCGCGTGCTGGTGACTACGCTGACCAAGCGCATGTCCGAAGACCTGGCCGAATATTACTCCGAGGTGGGCGTGCGCTGCCGCTATCTGCATTCGGAGGTAAGCACGCTCGACCGCCTCAAGATTCTGCGCGACCTGCGGCGCGGCGAGTTCGACGTGCTGATCGGGATCAACCTGCTGCGCGAAGGCCTGGACTTGCCGGAAGTGTCGCTGGTGGCTATCCTGGACGCCGACAAAGAAGGCTTCCTGCGGTCCAGCGGATCGCTGATTCAGACCATGGGGCGCGCGGCGCGGCACGTGGAAGGCCGCGCGATTCTATACGCGGACGTGATGACCGACAGCATGCGTAAAGCCATCGACGAGACCACGCGGCGGCGGCGCACGCAACTGGATTACAACGAACGCAACGGCATCACGCCGCAATCGATCGTCAAGCCCATCGATATGAGCTTGGTGGCGATTGCGGAAGCCGATTACGTGACGGTGCCGCTTGAATCCGACGATGAGATCGAAAGCATGACGCCGGAGCAGCGCGGCCGCTTGTTGGGCGAGTTGGAAGAGCGCATGCGGGAAGCCGCGCGCAAGTTCGAGTTTGAGAAGGCGGCGCAAATTCGGGATAAGTTGAAGGCGCTGCGGTCCAATTCGGTCGAAGGCGTGGCAGTGTAGCGCACGCACTCTTGCGTGCCGCGTCCCCACTCATGGGGACGCCTGAGACGCTAACGTCAGAACGTACTTTCTCGACTGAAGACACTGCTAAACGCCGCGAGGTAGGCACGCGCGCGCGTCTACTGTTTCAAAGCGCAATCCATACCAGCCGGTCGATCCATTCCGCGGCCTCGCTGGCGGTCCTGGCTCACCAGAATTCGTCCGGAGTCCGCGGCGATCTGCAGGACCTCGAAATCCTCCAGCCCTTCGAGCGTGGCATCAGTTGCCGTCCGGATGTCAACTCCCGGCTCAGCACGCCGCAACCCGCGGAGTACGCGTCCGTCCCAGGTCGGCGTCAGCCTGGAATCTGACTCGCATCGCGCGCTCGCTGTAGCTTCGCAATCAACTCCGCATTCGTACGCCTCGACTGCTCGTGTTGCGATTCAGCGGCGCGCTGTCCTTCCGCGAGATAGGCGTCGATCTCTTTCCGGTTCCCCAGGTAAAACGCAAGCGCGCCGTGCACTTGTTCGAGCGTTAATGCCGGGTAAGAATCGACCATGCTCTCGGCCGACATCCCCTCGCGAAACAGATATACGAGCGAATCAAGAGACACTCTGGTGTCCCCAACCAGATATTGGCCCTCGACGGTCCCAACGTATTCCCCCGGCATCAGGTTGCCCGAAATCTATGGTGACACGGCGAAGCCATTCGGCACAAGTGCGGACGGGGGTGGCGAGAATCGCGATCAACGACCTTTGCGGGAGGATGCCAACCTGCCAAGTTTCCCACCGTCTAACTTTCTTGTTGACACACGCCGCGCCTAATGTTATATTTTGTAACGTTACAATGTTTAACCTTACGGGAAGCCGCCGCGCCGCCCTCACGCAGCTCGAACAACTGGTCATGGATTTCGTCTGGGCGCACCCCCATTGCACCGCCGAACTCTGCCGCGAAGGCTTGGCCGCCCAGCGCCCTCTCAAGGATTCCACAATCCGGACCATCCTCCGCCATCTCGAGGAAAAGGGCTACCTGACCCATACCATCGAAGGCCGCACCTTTTTCTACCGCGCATCCGAGACTCCGCGGAACGTGGCCGCCGATGTGGCCGCCCAGTTGGTGGATAGGTTCTGCGGCGGCTCGGTCGAGGAATTGATCGTCGGCCTGGTGGACCGGCAGGTGCTCAAACCGCATCAACTGCGGCAACTGGCTGCGAAGATCGCCGCGCGCAAGGAGAAGAACCGATGACTATCCTCATTTTTCTCGCCGCATGGGCGCTCCGTTCCGCCGTGGTCGCGCTCACCGCCGCCGTGCTGTTAGCGCTCTTCCGCGTCAAGGACGCTTCCGTCCGGCTGGCCGCTTGGACCGCCGCCCTGTTCGGCTCACTGCTGATTCCCGCGCTCACCATGACGTTGCCCGCGGTGAGCCTCCCGGACGTGCCGGGTTTCCAGCCGCCGGCCGCCGCGCGGAGCCTGGCCTCCCGCAACTTCGCGATTCCCCCGCGGACTGCACAACTCCCCGAAATCGCCGCATCGCCCGGCGCCTCCGGCGCGCGCCAACCGGTTTGCTGGCCGGCGTTGCTGCTCGCCTTGTACTGCGTGGGAGCCGCGGCGCTTTTATTGCGTCTGGTCACGGGACTGGTTCTCAGCCGCCGGCTCATCCGCAAGAGCCGCCCTACCTGCCGCTGCCTGCCGGGAGGCTTACCGATCCACGAGTCTTCCGAGCTGACCGTGCCTGCCGCAATCGGCCCGCTCCGCCCGTTGGTAGTGCTTCCGCGGGATTGGCGCGAATGGGACGCCTCGAAACTGGAGGCCATCCTGGCTCATGAGCAATCGCACATTCGCCGGCACGATCCCGCCGTGCAATTGCTTTCAGCCATCCACCGGGCTCTGCTCTGGTACAGCCCGCTGAGTTGGTGGATGCACAACAGGATCGTGCGTTTGGCAGAAGAGGCCAGTGACGACGCCGCTTTGGCGGCCACTAAGGATCGGGTTTCCTATGCCGAGACGCTGCTGCAGTTCATGCAGCGCGGCACGAAAGTAGCGCATTGGGAGGGAGTAGCCATGGCTCGATACGGAAGAGCAGACGATCGCATTCATCGAATTCTGGACGGAACCGCCATTTCGCGCGGCTTGACGCGATTGGCGCTCGCAACCATTCTCCTGCTGGGGACGGCAGTGGTCTTTCTGGCCGCGGCCGCGGTTCCGGCCCCACCGCAGGCTCCCGTTGCGCCCCAGGCCCCCGATGCGCCTTCCGCGCCGGCGCCGCCCGAAGCACCGCCATCCGCGCCACCGGCCGATCGCCGCAGCTCCAGGGTCACTCGTTACCTGATTGTTTCGGGCGACTCTTCGAGCGGCTCCTGGGACAGCCGCGACGAGCCGCGTTTCAAACAGTGGCGCGCAAGATACGGCGCTCACTATGCCTGGTTCCGTCAGGATGGCCGCGACTACGTCATAAGCGACGAGCACACCCTGGCTGAAATCCAGGACGCCATGGCCCCCCAACTCGATGTCAACCGGCGGCAAGAGGAGGTCAATCGTCATCAGGCGGAGGTGAACCGGATGCAGGGGGGCGTCAACAGCCACCAGGCGGACGTGAATCGTGCGCAGGCCGAAGTCAACCGGCAACAGAGTCTGGTAAACGAGGAAACCGGAGGACAGTCCCGCGTGAACCAGCTCCAGTCGGAGGTCAATGGAAAGCAGCAGACGGTCAACGCCGAACAGGACAGAGTGAACCAGGAGCAAGATGTCGTCAATCACGAGCAGGACAAAGTAAACCAGATGCAGACGCGCGCCTCGGCTGTGATCGAGAAAGCCCTCCAAGCCATTTTCGATTCCGCCCGGCGGCAAGGCCTCGCCCACGAAGTTCATTAGGTTGGAGGGCGGCCAATCTTGGCCGCAGCCGGCTTTTTAGCCGGCTCTGGCCGCCTGACAGGCGGCTGCGGGCAGGATTGGCCGCCCTCCTGGTCCTCTTAGGTCAGCGACCAGCCTTTGCGGAAGGCCGGTTTGAGATACCTATTCGCCTCGGGATTGTTGGTGAACCGCATCTTCTCCGCATCCCACTCAAGCTTGCCTGGAACACGCAGGGCAATCGTTCCCAACAGCATCCACTCCACGAAAGGTACGGCAACGTTGAAGTTCGAACATGCCGGATCGCCTCCTTTGCAGGCCCGAATCCAATCGCGGTAGTGGCCCGGCGAGCGGGTCAGCACGGGCTGCGGGAACTGGTAGTCCCTCATCTTCTCCACTGGGATGAGCCTGGTCTCCTCGCCGTACGTGCCTGTCGTGAGCATGCCTTTGTCGCCGATGAACAGGCTGCCATCCGGCGTGGGCACTTCGGCATTGGAGGCGTTCTTGGCAGTCTGGAACTTGTCAAAGTCGAAGACGTCGCCGATGAACCCGGTAAACGGCGGCGGTTCGTCCGGGTGGATGCGCCGGGGAGCGGGCGTTCGAGGCAGATCGCCCAGAAGCTCGCCTTCCGGTACGCCCGGGATCTTCGGCGCTTCTTTCAAACCGTCGTGCCAGAATAGCTTTACCGGAGGCATTGACCCGCGCGCCGGAAAATCGTAGCGGATCACCGATTTCGCCGGAAACATGAAGTCGCTCGGACCTTCCTTTTGAATGCACTCCACACTGGCCGCGGCGCCCAGTTGCAGCGCCAGGTTCGGCGCTCCTAGAATGTGGCAGGCCATATCGCCCAGCGCGCCGCACCCGAAATCGTAAAAGCCGCGCCAGTTGCCCGGCTGATAGAAATGCCCATTCAGGGGCGACTTATAGTCCGGGCCGCCGGAGGTGTACGCACGATTTTCGGCGATGCCGAGCCATAGGTCCCAATCGAGCGTGTCCGGCACCGGTTCCGCGGCGGGAATTTCCGTCAGCCCTTGGGGCCAGATAGGCCGATCCGTCCAGGCATGCACTTCGGTCACCTGGCCGATCTCCCCCGCCCAGATCATTTCGGCAGCCTGCCGCGTCCCCTCGTTGGAGTAGCCCTGGTTGCCCATCTGGGTGGCGACTTTGTATTTGTTCGCGGCCTCCAGCAATTGCCGCGCTTCCCAGACCGTGCGCGTCAGCGGCTTCTGCACATAGACGTGCTTGCCGCGTTCCATGCACCACATGGCCGCGGTGGCGTGCATGAAATCGGGAATGGTGACGATCACGGCGTCGATGTTATTGGCCTGCTCGTCGAGCATCCTGCGAAAGTCTTTATACTTCGGAACCTTTTCGTACTCGTTAAACTTTCGCGCGGCGCGCACTTGGTCCACATCGCAAAGCGCCACGATGTTTTCCTTGGAGCAGCCCTTGATGTCGCTGGACGCCTTGCCTCCCGCGCCGATCGAGGCGATATTCAACTTCTCATTGGGCGACTTGTAGCCAAGCGTCTTTAGTGACGGCGCGCTTCCGAATCCCGCGATCGGAATCGCGCCGGCCAGTAGCGGCCCGAAAAAGAAATGGCGTCTGGTGCACTCGTATGCCATGCCTAACCTCCCCTTACATCATATGCCGCTCCGCTGGACTGTAGAAAGCCCGCTCACGCCAGATCAATGACGAAGGTGGCGCCTTTGCCGGGCTCGCTGCGGACTCCGATCTTGCCTCCGTGATCGCTGATCACCGATTGCACGATGGCCAGGCCTAAGCCGGTGCCGTGCGTCTTGGTGGTGTAGTACGGCGTGAAGAGGCGGTCGCATTCCTCTTGCGTGAGGCCTTGGCCGGTGTCGGCGACTTCCAGGCGCACGCCGCCTTCGTGCGCGGCGGTGCGAATGGCCAGCGCGCCTCCCGAGGGCATCGCGTCGATGGCGTTCAATACCAGGTTTTGCAGTGCGCGGCCGAGTTGGCCGGGGTCGGCTTGAATGGCCCGCAAGTCCGCGGCGAGATCCAGGTGTAGGGTCACGCCGGCCGCCTGCATCTGCGCTTCGAAGAGCCTCACGCTTTCGCGCACCAGGACGTTCAGGTCCACGGTTTCGAGTTGCGGCTGCGGCATTTTGGCGAAGTCGCTGAAGCGTCCCACGATGCCGCGCAACTTACCCAGTTCGGCGAGCAGCGTGGCGGTGCTCTCGCGGAAGACTTCGTCGAACTCGCCGGGATGCGCGGCGCGCGCGCGTTGCAGGTTCTCGACGGTGATCTGCAACGGGAACAGAGGATTCTTGAGCTCGTGCGCGAGGCGGCGCGCCAGCTCGCGCCAGGCGGCCACCCGCTCGGCCTGCACCAGGCGGTCCCGCTGCTCCAGCAGCTCGCGGGTCATTTGGTTGAAGGCGGCGGCCAGCGCGCCGATTTCACCGCCGGTGCGCACGTCCACCTGTGTGTGCCAGTCGCCGGCGGCCACCGCGCGGGCTCCGGCGGCCAGCGCTTCCACGGGACGCGTGATGCGCGCGGTGGTCCAGAAAGCCACCAGCAAGGCGAGCACAATGCCGCCTACGGCCACCAGGATTTCGACGCGGCGCAGGAAGCGTTCCAAGCCTACTTGCGCGGCGCGCGAGCTGCCCACCAAAAAAGCGCCCATCAGCTCGTCGCCGGGCCCGATCAGCGGGATGGCGTAGAATGTCTCGGCGCTGGCCGCTTCGGCGGACCATTGGACGGTGCGCGTGACCTCGCCGCGTTGTTTGCGCAGGGCGTCGATCAGCGGCGCGAGCGCCGCGGTCTGCTGTAGCGGCCCGGAGGCGCCGACGATGGATTGCGGCTCGCGATAGAGCAGCGCGCGCATTCCGGCCGGCAGCGCGAAAGACGACAGGAAATCGCGGTCGAGATCTTCGCCGCCGATGATATACAGCTTGCTATCGCCCTTGCCATCGCCCAAGCCGGCGACGCGCACCGAGATCAGCCCCAGCGCGGTCCGCGAGGCGGACACGGTATCCGTGGGCAGTTCCTCGCGTTTCAGGAAAGGCTCTTGCGAATTCCAGTCGTCACGTTGCGTGACCCAGTCTTCCCGATAGAGAAATCGCGCGGGCCACTGCGCGGACGAAACGATGCTTCCGTTGCCGGAAACCAGTTCCAGAAAATCCAGATTGTGGGCCTCCGCCAGCGGTTGCGCGGCGTCCACATAGAGGGACGGATCGGCGTCCGGACCGCTGAGAGCGATCACCATTTCGCGCGTGCTGTCGGCCTCGGCAATATCCTTGACCTGCTGGGCGATTTCGCGTTTGCGGCGCGTGTACTCCTGCCGGAATTGCGCGGCCAGGGCAGAGACGCGTTGCTCATCGAGCCGCTCGAAGGCCTGTTGGGTCGTGGTGGAGACGATGGCGCCGACAAACGCCACGGCGACAACCACGGTGAGCGCGAAGGCGATCAACAGGCGCGTGCGAAAGGTCATGGCGCGGTCCCGGAGAGCCAGACATTGTCGAAACGCCAATCGCCCAGGCTGGTAATCGGCGGCGGCGCATACACGCGGACGCGGCTGCCGACGCCGTAGAGCACCGGAAGCTGAAAGAGCGGGATGGTGCGGAACCCTTCGAGCAGCTTGCGTTCGGATTCGTAGAGCGCCGCGGGGGATGCAGCGTCGGACACAGCGGGGGCGGGCGCAGCGAGATCTTGCAGGCCGAAGGCCGCGGCGAGTCCAACGAGCGCCCGCGCCGGATTGAGCGACACCAGTCGGACTTCCGCCAGGCGGGCGTCCGCGCGCGGATTCTGCGGCGAGACCTGCACGGCTAATCCGGCATCGCGCGCGTTGACCGCCACGCGCTCGGCGAGAGACCGGGCGGCGCGCATGGAGGGATCGTAAGTGAGGGTCAGCGCGCGGGCCGCGGGCGGCAGGGCGTTGGCCAGGGCGCGGGCGCGCGCCAGGTCGGGCGCCATGGGAAACGCGAAGGCGTAACCACTGATCCATTGCGGCAAGAGCGCGGCGGTGGGTTCTCCTTGCTTTTGCAGAAGCACGCTGTGCATGGCCGCGCGGCCGATGGAAAGGGCCAGCGCCTCGCGCAGGCGGGGATCGTCCGCACGGCCCGATACGCCAGGCGCGTCCGGCGCGAACACGATGGCGATCAGGTTCACGGCGGCGGAAGACCAAACCGTCTTGCCGTGGTCGGACGCGCGGCGCAGGTCGGTGGGGCCCACCTCCACTACGTCGGCTTTGCCCAGCTCGAGGTCCAACAATTGGTCGCGCAGCCCGCGGCCGAGTTGAACATCGATCGCATCCAGGAACGGCCGGCCGCCCCAATAATCGTCGTTAGCGGCGAACAGAGCGCGGCGGCCAGGTTCGAACGCAGTCGGGCGGAATGGGCCGGTGCCCAGCCAGCCGCCTTCGGCGCTTTGCGCGAATACCAGGCCGTTGTGCGCCAGATCGAGGAGCAGGTCGGGCAGGGGATGGTTGGCGCGGATCGTTACGGCATCGCCTGTTGCGGTTAGGGCCACACCCGGCAGAGCCGCTTGCAGGGAAGCCGCTACGGCGGCGGCCGTCAGCGGAGAGCCATCCTGGAACTTAACTCCCGGCCGCAGATGGAACTGCCAGCGCTTCCAGGCGGAGTCGTGCTGCCAGGAAACAGCCAGGCAGGGCTGCGGCGTGCCCGCCTCATCCAGTCGCACGAGGGTCTCAAAGAGCAGCGAGGCCAGCGGGGCGGCATCCACCACGGCGGGGTCGATCGCGGCCGGAGCGGCGCGCATCTCGACGCGCAGCGTTCCGCCGTAGTGCGGGCGCGTGGCGGCGCCGCAGACCGCCAACGCGCTAAGAGCCGCAAGTGGGAGCCAGGCTGAAAGCCGCATAGCGTCCGGTTTGGAGATCGCGCGAGACCGCCGTAGTGGAATTGCCGGCGGACCACAGCGCAGTGATGGGCCCGGAGAATTCGAGCGCCGGACCGGCGGGGTTGGGCGCGCCGTTGTTGGGTGCGCCAACGCCCAGTTCGTAAGCTTGGATGGCATCCGGCTCGCTGAGGCTGCCCGGGCGGGTGGCCAGAATGCGCGCGCCACAGGGTGTTTGTATACCGGCGATATCGCTGCCCCACTGATCGATCGTGCCGGCCGGTTCCCAGGCTTGTGTGTACACGTGTGCGCGGCCGTCGGCGGCGGCAAGTATCCAGGCGTCGCCCGCGGGCGCCGCCGAATAGAACGGCGGAAGATCGCGCGCGCCACCGGGTTCGATATCGATGTGGCCCTGGAAGAGGTTCCGGTCCGGCGCGAAGAGCGCGATGGCGCCCGGCGCGAGCAGCCAGGGATCTTGCGAATCGTGACATTCGAGCGAAAGCTGCGGCTGGGTGCTGCCCCGGCAGATGGTTCCCGGCAGCCATGCGGTGAACGCGGTGTTGCTCACCGACAGGCGCCCGCGCAGGTCGCGGGGCCATGCGTGGGTGGCCGGAATCGGCGCGGATTGCCGCTCTTCGCCGCGCACCAGCAGCACGCGGGCGCCGTCCAGCACTAGCAGCGCGTCGGCGGCTTGCGCCACATCCAGAATGGGCAGGTCCTGCTCCCAAAGCAGCTTCTTTTCGAGAGTCACCCGCGCCGGTTTGTCCCGCGGAGCCGCTGGGGAGGCCGCCGGCGTGCGCGGCCAGGACTCCAGCAGCACCTGGCGCTCGGCGCCACGATGAATCTCGGCCACCAGGAGAAACTGCGTCAAGTTCTCGGAGATGGTGAGCTGGATTTCCGCCGCCGGCTGCCCTGCCGCCCTCAATTCAGACTCGAAAACGCGGCGAATTTCCGCAGTTTCGCCGGCGCCCAGGGTGGACAGATTCCTCACCGTCACGGCCACCGGTTCATGCGCCACGGCGGCCGCCACGGTGCGGGCCAGATCGCGGGCCGCGCCGCTCATGTCACCGCTCATCAAGGGGGCCAGCAGTACAAGAATGAGTGGGCTCAAGCCATCATGATCGCACGCCGCGCGTTACGTGGCGTACGCTCCCAGCGTGCCGTGTCCGCACTCGTGCAGACACTTATGCCCCGATCAGCGGAACGCCGCCCGCGCGATCCACGGCAAGAGACTCCGATCAAACCGCTCGGTAAAACCGAGAGCCATCGGTTACGAGGTTGCACGCTTCGAGCGCCTCGCAAGTCCGGCGCTCCGTGTTTGGAACGCCTTCATGGCTTCGCCGACCTTCGAGCGCTTCAGCGATGCCACGGTCCACGATTGACTTCGGCTTGAACACGATCTTTCCCTTTATGGCCCTTGCATCCAACAGATCGCCGATTGCGACGCCGATCTGTTCACGGACACGCCGCAGGATGGCCACCTGATATCTACGATAGTTGGCCTGTGCAACTATTGCAATTGCAGTTTAGATAGCCGGCGCTGGTTTGCCCGCCGGGGCTGCGTTTACCCCAAGGCAATTCGGTGTATACTTGCTTCGATTCGGCAGCAAGAATACTCAATGAAGATCAACCCATACTTCCTCGCGCCGGCCCTCATAATCCGGATGCTCCCGTTGTTCCCCGCCCTGGTACAAGCCGCGGAGCCGTCCCCGGAAACGCTTCTCGTGCCCGGGCTGAGCCAGACCGTCGAGATCGTCAAGGACCATTGGGGCATCGCGCATATCTACGCCAAGAACGAAGCGGACCTGTTTTTCGCGCAGGGCTACAACGTCGCGCGGGATCGCTTGTTCCAACTTGAGATGTGGAGACGGCAGGCGACCGGCACCGTGGCTGAGGTCGCCGGCAAAAAGGAGCTGAAGCGCGACATCGGCAATCGCCTGTTCATGTTCCGCGGCGACCTGAGCCAGGAGCTCGATTGGTACCACCCGCGCGGCGCAGGCATCATTCGGGCGTTCGCCGACGGCATTAACGCATATATCGCGGAGACCGAGCGGAATCCGGCGCTGCTCACGCCGGAATTCAAGATGCTGGGCATCCAGCCCGGCAGGTGGACGCCCGCCGTAGTGATCTCGCGTTTCAACGGGTTGCTCGGAAACGTCGACCAGGAACTGAACATGGCGAAAGCGATAAAAGCGATCGGCGTCGACAAGCTCAAGGACATCGAGTACTTTCAACCCGCCGACCCGGATCTCGAAATCGATCCGGCCATCGACACAGCGCTGCTTTCGGACCAGATCCTGGAGCCGTATCGCGCTTTTCGCACGCCGCTCAGATTCACGCCCGATGAGCTGTTGCCGGAATACCGCAATCCGAAAACCGCCGCGCGGCTGGATGCCAGGATCGGCGCTCCGGAGGCGCTCGATCCCAGCGGCCGGTGGGAAGACATCGGCAGCAATAACTGGGTGGTCGGCGGAAAGCTCACCGAGAGCGGATATCCGCTGATGATGAACGACCCGCATCGCCTTCTGGCGGCGCCTTCGCTGCGCTACTGGGTCCATCTGGTAGCGCCAGGCTGGAACGTAATCGGCGGCGGCGAGCCGGCGCTGCCCGGCGTGTCGATCGGCCACAACGATTTCGGAGCGTGGGGACTCACGATTTTCGGCACCGACAGCGAAGATCTCTATGTGTACGAGACGAACCCGGCGAGTCCATCGCAGTACAAATACGCAGGCGCATGGGAATCGATGCGCGTCATCAGGGAGTCGATTACGGTGAAAGGCGAATCGCCGATACCGGTCGAGCTGAAATACACCCGGCACGGCCCGGTGGTCTTCGAAGACCAGACCCATCACAAAGCGTACGCGGTGCGCGCGGCGTGGCGTGAGGTCGGCGGGGCGCCGTATCTGGCGAGCCTGCGCATGGATCAATCGCATAGCTGGCAGGAATTCTTGGATGCTTGCAGTTACAGCCGCATTCCGGCCGAAAACATGATCTGGGCGGATCGGGACGGCAACATCGGATACCAGGCGGTCGGAATCGCGCCGCAGCGGCCCAACTGGAGCGGCCTGGTTCCCGTGCCCGGCGACGGCCGCTATGAATGGGACGGCTACCTGCCGATTCAGGCGCTGCCGCACGCTTTCAATCCCGACAAAGGGTTCTACAACACCTCCAACGAATATCAGATTCCGCGCGGATGGCCGTATAAGGATGCGCTGCATTACGTGTGGGCCGACCCGTACCGCGCGCGGAGCGTGGCCGAGTTTCTGAGCTCGGGCCGGAGATTTTCGGTTGCCGATATGATCCAGCTCCAGAATAACGATCTCTCGATACCGGCGCGCAGCCTGGTTCCGTTGTTGCGCGATATCGAGATGCCGAATCCGGCGGCGCAGCAAGCCGCCGCGCGTCTGCTCCACTGGAACGACGTGCTCGATAAGGATTCGGTGGAGGCCGGAATCTATGAAATATGGCAGCGCCGGCTGATTGCTAACGTCGGCGCGGCCGTGACGCCGAAACCCGTCCAAGCCTTCATCCGGCCTTCGATGTCCAGGATCGTGAGCTGGATGCACGCTCCCGACGGGCGCTTCGGCGCGGACCCCATCGCCGGCCGCAACGCGCTCCTGGTCAGGAGCCTGGAGGAAGCCGTCGCGGAACTATCCAAGCGCTTCGGTCCGGACACGGAGAAATGGAAGCTGGGAGCATATCATTACGCGCGCATTCTCAGTCCGATGACGGACGCCGTAAGGCCCGATCTGCGAGAGAGGTTCGATGTCGGCAGTTTTCCGCGCGGAGGAGACAGCTACACGATCACGGCAACCTCCGGCGGCGACAACCAGACCGCGGGCGGATCCTTCAAGATCGTCGTCGACACGGAGAATTGGGATAATTCAGTTGGACTGAATAGCCCGGGCCAATCCGGCGACACCGACGATCCGCATTACCGCGACCTCTACGAGTTGTGGGCACGCGGAAAATATTTTCCGATTTTCTATTCGCGCTCGAAGGTGGAGTCCGTGGCGGAACGCCGGTTTGTGCTTACACCCGCTTCCAAATAGAAGGAAAATTGGAGGGCGGCCAATCTTGGCCGCAGCCGCCTTTTTAGGCGGCCAGGGCCGGCTGAAAGCCGTCCCCAAAGGGGACCCTAGGGCAGGATTGCCCGCCCTCCAGGAAAGCAGCCGTCACACTAAGCGATGATCCCCTTGCGCACGGCGTACAAAATCAGCTCCGGCACGCTATGCAAATTCAGCTTTTGCAAAATATGCGTGCGATGGGTTTCCACCGTATACAGGCTGAGGTTCAGCATATTGGCGACTTCCTTGTTGGTGCGGCCCTCCGCCAAAAGCTGCAGAATCTCACGCTCGCGAGTGGTGAGCAGCTCATACGTGTCCTCCGCGCCGCGGCTCTCCAACTGGCGCATGTAGTCTTCCACCAGGATCTTGCTGATCGCGGGGCTGAAAAAAGATTTGCCTTCAGTGAGGGCGCGCACGGCCGCCAGCAGGTCGGCTTCGGCGGAATCCTTCAGCAGGTAGGCGCGCGCGCCGGCTTTCAGCGCGCGGATGACGTAGCTCTCGTCGGAGTGCATGCTGAGGATGGCAATGGCGGTGCGCGGATTGCGGTTCACGATCTGGCGGGTGGCCTCAATGCCGTTCAGGTTAGGCATGGCGATGTCCATGACGACTACATCCGGATTGGCCGATTCGCTGAGCGCCACCGCCTGGCGGCCGTCCGCCGCTTCCCCGATCACCTCCAGATGCGGCTGGCGCTCCAGCAATAGGCGCAAGCCGTTGCGCATGACGGTGTGGTCGTCGGCCAGCAGGATGCGCACGGGATTCATGCGATGGCCCCCACGGCGCGCGCTACCAAAGGGATTTCGATGCGCAATCTGGCGCCATGCCCTGGCTGGGACTGCAGGTGGAAACGCCCGCCCAGATGCGTGACACGCTCTTCCATGCCCAGCAGGCCGAGACCACGCGTGTGCGTGCTGTCGAAGCCCTGGCCGTCGTCGAGCACGGTCAAGCGAATGCGCCCGCTTTCTTGCACCACCTGAATGCGCACGCTGCGCGCGAAGGCGTGCCGGGCGCAATTGTGCAAGGCCTCCTGCACCACGCGATAGATACAGGTCTTGAGATCTTCGGGCAAATCGTCGGCCACGGTTTCGGCGTCTACCGTGACCGCCATGCCGGTGCGCTTGGAAATCTCGCGCGCCTGCCACTGCAAGGCGGGCACCAGGCCCAGGTCGTCCAGCATGGAGGGACGCAGCAACAGCGCCATGTTGCGCACCACGTTCACGCTGCTCTCGGCCAGCTTGCGGATGGACTCCACGTGGCTGCGCAGATCAGCGTCGCCGGGCGCCACGGCTCCCAGGTTGCCCAGTTCCATCAAAAGCGCGCTCAGCGACTGGCCCACTTCATCGTGCAGCTCGCGGGAGATGGCGCGGCGCTCCTGCTCCTGCGCCTCCACCAGGCTCGCGGAGAGTTCTTTCAGCTTGCCCTGCGCGAGGGTTACCTGCCGGTAGCGCAAATCGGCGTCCCGCGCCAGGCGCAGGATATGCCGGGTGGTGGCCAGCGCCAGCAGCGCCCCGACTCCCAGCGTGATGGCCAGCATCAAGCCCAGCCGGTAGCGAAACCGGTCGAAGATGTCTTTCAGCCGCTCGTCGCCGTTGCTCAGTTCTTGCTCGTTGACGCTGGCGATACGGTCGGCGATCTCCAGCGTGGTGGCGCGCCGCGGAAAGAGTTCCTGGTGCATGAAAGCGTCGGTGCGCGCCAATTTTCCCCCGGCATCCCATCGGAAGATGGGGTCGAGCAATTTCCAGTAGTCCGCGATGCGGGCCTGCAGGGCCTGGAAGGGCGCTTCTTCTCCGGCATCCAGCGACCGCGAGTAGCGTTCCAAGGCGGCATCCATCTCGCCGCGCACTTTCTGCAGGCTGGCGCGATATGTCTCCGCGCGAGAGGCATCCCGTTCCAGCAGATAATCGCGCGTGAACGTGCCCGATTGGTAGAGCGCCGAGCGGATCTCCTCCAGCGCGCGATTGCGCAGCAGAAAGGTCTGGCGGATCTGGACGTTGCGCGACTGCACCTGGCGCAACGCGCGCAACGAGTCGACGCCGGCGAAGAGCATCAATCCCAGCATGCCGCCAAAGCTGGCCAGCAGCACGACTTGCGCTCCCCACTGCAGAGGCTGCACGCTCCGTTTGAAGACCACGGCGTCTTTGGCTTCCTCAGGTTCCATAGGTAAGGTATCAGCTTGGCTTCTTCGATCATATACCGCCGATTCGGTAGATTTGGTGTGGGCCAGGATGGTATCCTGCGCGCCGATTGGGAATCGGCGCAAATTGGGCCGATTAACAATCGGCCCGCAGGATACCATCCTGCCCCACAACCGGCGTTTGAAGACGGAAAATACTCTACGGACGGGATACTCGCCGGATCGGCGAACCTCTAACCTGAAATCAATAGCCTGGTCGAGGGACGCGTCATACCCACTGCCGCGAGAGTGGCACGGCTGGCGCGTCCCTGCGCAAATTGGAGGGCGGCCAATCCTGGCCGCAGCCGCCTTCCAGGAGGTCAGAGCCGGCTGAAAGCCGTCCCCAAAGGGGACCCCAGGGCAGGATTGTTCGCCCTACAATTTGCGCGAAGTTCCCGGTCTGAAGCCTGTCCCACCCTGCGCTATAATCCGGCTTATGTCATCTCAACTAGCGCCGCGCCGCGGATTCTTGCAGCGTTTGGCGGGATTCGCCGGGCTATCGGCCGCGGCGTCGTCCGCGAACACGCAGACCGGCCAGAGCGCCGCCGGCGATTATCCCTTCCTGCCGCGTTACGCGCGCGCCCAGAATTATCGCTCGCTCAAACAATCCAGCTACGACCGTACCGGCGGCAATGCCGATTCCTGGCCGATCCAGCCCGGCGCCACGCGCGAGCTATTCGCCTCCGACGGCCCCGGAGTGATTACGCATATCTGGTTTACCATCGCCGCGGAGAGTTCCAATCACCTGAAGGAAATCGTGATTCGCATATACTGGGACGGCCAGGCCAAGCCCAGCGTGGAAGTGCCGGTGGGCGATTTCTTCGGATTGAACCTCGGGCAATACTTCGTCTATCAGTCGGCGTTCCTGAATTGCTCCTCGGTCAACGCGTTGAACTGTTACTTTGCCATGCCCTTCCGCAGGTCGGCCCGCATCACCGCCACCAACGAAAGCGCGCGGCGCGTGGGCGCGTTTTATTCCAACATCGACTACCAGATCGTGCCCGCGCTTCCGGACGAAGTGCTCTACTTCCACGCGCAGTACCGGCAAGCCGCGCCGAACAAGCCCACCACCAACGATTGGAAGCGCAATGGCGACGCCGACAAGCTGAAGAATCTCGACGGCAAGGACAACTACGTCTTTGCCGAAACGCGCGGCCGAGGGCACCTGATGGGAGTGACGCTGGGCGTGTTGCAGAACCAGGATGAGTGGATGGGCGAAGGCGATGATATGGTGTTCGTGGACGACGAAAGCCAACCCGTCATTACGGGCACCGGCACGGAGGATTATTTCAACGGCGCATGGGACTTCGGCGGCCGGGATGGCGCCGTACCGTTCGCGCATCTCTACAACGGGGCGCCGTTCATCGTCGGTCCGGAGCGCACGGGAGGCCGGTATTGCCTGTACCGGTGGCATGCCGACAATCCCATCACGTTCACGAAGTATCTCAAGTACACCATCGAGCACGGCCACGCCAATCACCGCGCCGATAACTACTTTTCCGTGGCGTATTGGTATCAGGCGGGACCTTATACCGATTTCCCGGCGCTGCCGCCCGCGGAAAGCCGCATCCCCAGACTGAAGTCCGTGCCCGGGCCCGGCACCGCGCAGCCTGCCTAAACGCGTCCCGGAGAGGCCGCGCGGGCCTGGAGGTCTGTCCCGCAACCTGTCCACAGGTACATCGCAGCGTACGCCCGCCAAGGCCGCCAGGCTTCGGCGCGCCGCTCCAGGTCGGGACTCCCTAAGGCCAGGGCGCGCATCAGGCCGGCATCGCCGGACGGGAACGCATCGGGTTCGCCCAAGGCGCGCATTGACACATATTGTGCCGTCCACTTTCCAATGCCGGGGATTTCACACATACGGGCCAGAAAATCCTCGGAGTCGGCGACCCCCTCAAAGGCGATCCGGCCATCGCAAACCGCGCGGGCGAGAGCGCGAATCGTCTCAGCGCGTGCCGCGGGCAGGCCCACGCCAGCTAAGTTGGCGTCAGCCAGAACGTCGGGCGGCGGGAAGATATGGGTAAGACCGGCTGGCCCGGAGAATGGCTGCCCGAGCTCTCTTGCCAATCGGCCTGCCAGGGTGGTGGCGCCTTTCACAGTTACCTGCTGGCCGAGAATTGCGCGTATGGCCAGTTCGAAACCATTCCAGCAGCCTGGTACACGCAGCCCCGGATTTGCCTCCATACGGCTAGCCAGCGCGGGGTCCGCGCCCAGGCCTTGCGCGACGGCCGACCAATCCGCATTCAAATCGAACATCGTGCGGATGCGTTCGACGATCAGGAAGAGCGAGCGCGGATCGCCAAATTGGACGCGCACGGCCAAGCCGTCATTGCCCTCGTCGAGCGAAACCTCCAACCAGCCGTGACTCCCATTCAAGGAAATCGTACGGCGGTAACCGGCGGAGTCGGCCGCTTCCACGCCGGGCGTGGTCCGCGGCGCCAGAAATCGCAGCATGCCATTCCAGTTGTAAGGTGGACGGAAACGAAGGCGGAAGAAATACTCATTCTCCGACGGAAAACCGGTCTGTCGCGAGAGACGCCGAATTTGTGTCGGCGTTCGGCGATAAGCCGTGCGAATCGAGGCGTTGAACCGCCTTACGCAGCCGAAGCCCGCGGCCTGCGCGACGTCGCTCATCGGCAGGCTCGTCTCGTCAATGAGCTTCTTCGCGAAGTCCAGGCGGCGGGTCTGAGCCACGGCGCTTGGCGTGGCTCCCAGGTGTTGGAGAAACAGGCGGCGAAGATGGCGCGAGCCAACTCCCAGGCGTTCCGCGAGAACTTCGACGCCGCCGTCCGCCAAGCCGCTCTCCGCTATCAGCCGCAAAGCTCGCGACACAGTGCTGGGAGTTCCCAGCCAGGCCGGAGTCCCGGGCGAGCATTCCGGCCGGCAGCGCAGACAGGGACGAAAACCCGCCTCCGCGGCGGCGGCCGAAGTTGGATAATAGCGTACGTTCTGCTCTTTGGCGGTGGGTGCGGGACAAATCGACCGGCAGTAAACCCGCCTGCCGGTGAGCACGGCTATGAAAAACTTGCCGTCAAAACGGGCATCGCGCGACAGCCGCGCGCGCGAACACACCTGCCAATCCAGCTCCATGGCTCTACAACCATAATAGCCGCTCGCACGGAAAAGACCGGACGTTTTCGGACGAGTGTGTGTTCCATTTGAGAGCCAGGTCCGAAAACGTCCACCTGCTATCGAGCGAAGTCCGCTAACGTCCAAACCGGCTCGACTGACCGGTCTATTCTGACAGCATGAAACTCACATACACCACAGCGATGATTCTAGTTGGCGCGCTGGCGGTCCCGGTTGGGTCCGCCGCGCAAGACACATACCGGATAGTCACCCTCGGCACGCTCGGCGGAACGGTCAGCGCCGCTAATAGCATCAACAACCGGGGATGGGTGTTGGGCGCGGCCAGCCTGCCGGGGAACACCACCGAACATGCCACTGTATGGATCCACGGCAAGCCGATCGATTTGGGCACACTGGGCGGGCCAAACAGCTCGGTTGCCTGGTCGTCCGTCAAGAACAACCGTATGATCGCGGGTATCTCGGACACTTCCATCGTGGATCCATTGGGCGAGATTTGGAGTTGCGCGGAAGCATTTTTTCCCAGCGCCAGCGGACATACCTGTCAAGGTTTCGTCTGGCAAGACGGCGTGATGCGCGCGCTCCCCACCTTGGGCGGCAGCAATGGCGTTGCGGCCGGCGATAACAATTTGGGCCAGATCGCCGGGTGGGCGGAGACGGCCACGCACGACCCAACCTGCATCTCGCCCCAGGTGCTTCAGTTTCTGCCCGTCGTCTATGGGCCGAGACAGGAGCAGATCCAGCAACTGCCGCCGCTTTCCGGCGATCCGGACGGAGCGGCTACGGCCATCAACGACCATGGCCAAGTGGTAGGCATCTCGGGAATTTGCGCGAACGCCGTCGGCGGATCGACCGCGGCGCACGCCGTGCTTTGGGAAAACGGCGCGCCAACCAACATCGGGAACCTGGGAGGCGTGGCGTGGAATACTCCTACGGCCATCAATAACCATGGTGTCGTCGTAGGATTTTCCGACTTGCCGGGCGACTCAGCCGCCAGTCCGAATTATCACGCGTTCATCTGGACCAAGAGCGGCGGTATGACGGATATGGGCACGCTTCCAGGAGACTCGTTCAGCATCGCGTGGGGCATCAACGAACAGGGCCAAGTGGTCGGCCAATCGATCGATGCGAGCGGAAGCAGTCGGGCGTTCTTGTGGCAAAACGGCGTCATGACGGACCTCAATACGCTCGTTGCGGCGGGTCCACTGAGCCTGGTCTACGCCAACGATATCAACGATTCCGGGGAGATCGCCGGCGGAGCCTCCAATTCGACGACGGGCGACTCACCGGCATTTCTGGCGGTTCCTTTAAGCGCGCAATGACACTCAACGATGGACTTGTCCGCTCAGCCCCTCATCGAGCGAGATATTGTTTTTTTCGAGTGTCTCGCCCAGCACCTGGTCGAAAGACACACGTGCGCGGGCGTAAGTCGTCGCTGCATTCAGCTCGCTTATCTGCGCGGTAACCAGTACCCGTTCGTCGGTGATAATGTCGTTGAACGTGGAGATGCCATAAGAGAATTTCTTGCGCTCGCTGGCCAGCAGCTCCTCTTGCAAGATCCGGGTTTGCTTGGCCGCCGCGTATTTGGCGCGAGACTGCCGCAGCGCGCTAAGCTGATTGGAGACATCCACCACGATCTGGTTCGTGTCTCTCTGGGTGCTCACCTGCGACTGGCGGTATTGCAACTGATCGATACCGTAGTCGCCTTGTGCCTGCCGGTTTCGCAAGGGAATCGAAAGGCCCAGCGATCCGGCCTCGTTGGGAAAATCGCGCTGAAAGATTTGTTTCAGCGCGGTGCCATAACCGCCCACGAAATAAGGATTCGCTTGGTATTGCGCCGCGCCCGACGCGCCGCGGTCGTAGGTTTGCGCCTGCAAGGTCAGATTCGGAAGTAGAGGATTGGTTGTTCCAGGCAGGGACATTTCCTGGGTCTGTTCCCGGAACTTCGCCACCGCCACGTCGGGCCGCTTCTCCATGGCCGTCGAAACCAATTGGCGCAACGGGGGCAGATCCTCCGTTTCCGGGACTTCGAAACGGTCCAAGGTAACGATCTCCGCGGCCTCTATATCGGGATCCATGCTGCGTGTGATAGCGTCCTTCAACATGCCTTCCCGTTGGCTCGCGCCGTAGCGCGCGACCACCACGTCGTGCAAGCGGCTGGCAGCTTCCGCTTCGGCGCGCGGCAGTTCGACGCGCGGCAACGCCCCGGCCGCGATCTCTTTCCGCGTATCGTCGAGAAACCGCTGCGCCGTCTCCAGGGCGCTTTGCCTGATCTTCAACTCGTCGTTCGCGCTTACCAAGTCCCAATAGAGATCCAACACCGCGGCGGTCAGATTGAGCAATTGCGAGCGAAAGTCCTCCCGCGACGCCACCACATTAACCTGTGCGATGCGGATGAAGCGGTCGTTGAGTCTGACGCCAAAACCCTGCAAGAGATTGTGCCGGATAGCGACACTCATGTAAGGCCCCCTTTGCGGCTCGAGGGCATCGGTGGGAGCGTTTTCGTTTAGAAATTGTTCATAGTCCGTGAAACGTACGTAGCCGCCGGTCAGGAAACCTTCCTGAACGAATGTGTTGTAAGTACGTATGGTCTGGATCAAGGAGGGTGTTCCGCTGACTACTGCGAACAACTGCGGCTGGCTGAGGTGCTCGAAAGTCGTGCTGTTTTGCAGAACGGGATCCAAATTCGGCGTCACTACGCCAACCTGTTGTATCGTAGCTCCGCCGGTGCTGCCTCCGCTCGATCCGCCTCCGCTGTTTGACAGTCCGGCTGCTTGTATGCTGCCGTTCACGCCCAGACCACTGTCCACACTCGCCACCTGCGCGGCGGCACTGGGAACACCCCTCAGTGGGCCGCCGGCCTTTTGCCGTTCCAGCGCAGACTGCGCCAGCAGCGGCCCATACCGGTCGACTTCGAGGTTCAGATTGTTCTCGATCGCCAGCGCCAAAGTATCCTGCACAGTCAGGTATAGCTTGCCTGCCCGCAGCAGATCATGCAGACGCTTCGAGTTGCTTAGGCGGCTCACGGGCGCCTCCGGAGGCGCGTAAGAGCGGATGGGGATCGGCAGACGGGACTTCTCGATCGTGTATTGGGAGTCTTGCGCACAACAGACAGCGCCGGCGCATATACAGGCGATCAGATTTCTCCGCCACATTTGAAACCTCATCTGGGCGCCCTCGGGTTTTCATCCGGCAGCGAAGCGGGCGCTAGGGATTCTCGAGCTACGTGCCCGTTAACGGCCTCCTGCATGGAAATATGGTTCACCTCCAGGGTCCGTCCCATGGCCATGTCGAACGCAATCTTGGCGTGCGTATAGTTAGCCATAGCCTGCACTTCGGCATCTTCGTCGCTAGCCAGGTCCCTTTGCGCCTGAATCACCAGGGTGACGCTGGATACGCCGTGCTGAAACCGGTTCTCTTCGTCCTTGAGGCTTTGTTCCGCCAGTTTGCGCGTGTCCACGGCCGTCTCATAACGTGCGCGGGCCTGCTGCACCCCGATCGTCGCTGTCTTCACGTCCACGGTAACCTGGTTGGCGGCGCGCTGCAGCCTGAGTTCGGCTTGCCGGAGTTGCAGTTGGTCGGTCACGTAGTCGGCCTGCGCCTGGCGGTTTCGGAATGGGATGTTTAACGTGAGCCCGGCGGAGTAATTCGGAAAATCGCGGCGGAAAACTTGCGCCAGAGCATTGCCCGTCCCGCCGATAAAGTATGGATCGGGAGTGCCGCAACAATTGTCGTACATGGAATTGACCGGGCCGCTTAAACCGTTATTGGTAAGCTCTGCAAACGCCTGCAAGGTGGGCAGCAGTCCATTCCGGGACCCCTTGATCGCTATCTTCTGGCTGTCGATGTTTACCTTACTTTGCTCGATTTCGATACGGTTGGTAATGGCCTCCGGGAGCAGTTCCGGCAAGGGCTTTAAGTCGTCCGTCTTGGGAACCTCGATCGGATCCAGCGGCACTATATGCACCTCGTCCAGCCAGGCGTTGGCCATGGCATTGCGGCTCAGCGCATTCTTCAGGACAATCTCCTGTTGCTGCACGTTGGTCTGCGCGAACAGGAGATCCTCTTTGCCGATGGACACCTGGGCGGCCGCACGGGTCACTTCCACGGCAGGGAGCGATCCGATCTTGACCATCTTCCGATCGTCGTCATAGAGCTTTTGCGATGTTGCCAGAGCCTCTTCCTTGATGCGCACGGAGTCCACAAAACTAACCAGGTCCCAATAAAGATTCAATGCCGCGGAGATGGTGGTGGCAACCTGCAACTTCAGTTGCAGGTTGCTGATTTTCATGTTGTTCTTGGCGATGCGGATGTCGCGGTTATTGACGGCGATCTGGAATCCCTGCAGCAGGGGCTGATTGATCTGCAAATCCAGAAACGCGCTGATGTACGGGTTGAAGAGGTTTACCGGAGTATTCTGTAAACTGTGGTTGTCGTAAAACGTAAGTTGCGCGGAAGTGCCCGTAATGAACTGCTGGGAATATTGAGCGACGATTTGGTGGTAGTCGGTGGTAAGGGCAGTGGTCTGGTCCAGCACCAAATTCGTTTCGGGTATGGTGTTGTGCCCTATAAACTCGCCGATATAGAATTGCGGATCGAGGTTGGGAGGCACCGGACCGATCTGAGTTACAATGCCGCCGCCCGAGCTCAAGCCCGCGCCTCCCGCGAGCCCGTTGGCATTCACGCTGATTCCGGCCGTGCTGACACTGGTGGGACCCGCGGCTATCGGCGTATCCACCGACCGGAGAAGGCCGCCGCCTTCGGTCCGGCGCAACATCTCGCGCGCCAGATAGGGACTGTACCGTTGCACGGCGATGTCCAAATTGTTCTCCAACACCAGCGCGATCACATCCCGTACCGATAAATAAAGATTGCCCGCCCGGACTAAAGATTCCAAACGGGGCGAGTTGCTCAACCGGGCCGGCGACACCTGGCGCTTCTCCATGTGAAACGGCGCCAACACGTGGCCGATAACCGGCGGCGGCTTGGGTGACTCAATGGAGACCTCGGACGATTGCGCGAAGGCGGTCGAACTCGAAGCAATCCACACTAAGGCTACGACATTTCGAAAAGAGATCATGGTGCGGGTACGTTATGGGCAATTCCCCTTCCAATGGTTTTTGGAGAGACCATAGAGTTTGCGCCCGCGGCGGTGTCCGATTTTGGGACCGGATGTTCGGATGTGGCGCACGTTCTCAAACCTGCCGGGTACGCACTCATGCGTACACCTTTGGTTCCGTGGGACGCGATATTCTGAAAGCATAGCTTATGAACATACCCTTTTCCCGCCGTACATTCCTGCGGGCCGGCGCCGCCGGCAGCGGGAGCCTTCTCGCCGCCCGAACCGTGCTTCTGGCCCCGCAGTCGCTGGGGGCGGCATCCGGACCGGCGCCCGCCGGCGATCGCGTCCGGTTCGGCATGATCGGCATCGGCATGCAAGGCTCCGGGCTCCTGGGCACCGCGATTACACTGCCCGGTGTGGAGTGCGTCGCGGCCGCCGACCTGTACGATGGCCGCCATACGCTGGCCAAACAGATCACCGGAAATCCCAGCCTCCCAACTACCCGCCGCTACCAGGAATTGCTCGACCGCAAGGATATCGATTGCATCGTGGCGGCGGTCCCCGACCATTGGCACAAGCGCGTCGTCGTGGACGCCTGCAACGCCGGCAAGGACATCTACTGCGAAAAGCCGATGTCGCACGCCGCCGCGGAGGGGTTTGAAATGATGGAGGCGGCCCAAAAGAACAGCCGCATCGTGCAGATCGGTTCGCAGCGCGTCAGCTCGGTTCTGTGCGCCAAGGCCAGGGAGCTATATAAAGCCGGCGCCATCGGCGTCGTGGAAATGGTCGAGTTGACCTTGGGGCGCAACACCCCCACGGGCGCTTGGGAATATCCGCCTCCGCTGGACCTCTCGCCCGCCAATCTCGATTGGGACACCTGGCTGAACGACGCGCCCCGGATCCCCTTCGACAAATACCGCTTCGCGCGCTGGCGTTGTTGGAAGGAGTATGGCACGGGCGTGGGCGGCGACCTGATGGTCCACTTGATCAGCGGCATGCTGTTCACTCTCGGGTGGAACGAGGCGCCGCGCTCGGCATCGGCGTTGGGTGGCATCTTTCGCTGGAAAGACGGCCGCAACATGCCGGACCTGCACGCGGTGCTGTTCGACTATCACGGCACGCCCGTCTACGTCCGTCTGGGACTGGGCACCGAAACGCCCGAAGTGGCCCGCTTCATGGGGCCGAAGGGTATTCTGGACGCCAACGGGGGCGAACTCCGGCTCTCGCCGCAAACCGGCCTGGATACCGCGCCCAGCTATTACTCCAGCGGCTTTCCGGCGAAAATGCGTGCGGAGTACGTGCAACAATGGCGCGCCGAACATGAAGTCGCGCCCGGCCGCGAGCCGCTCATGGACGACACGGTCTATAAGGGTGACGATTGGGACGACGAACGCCCCCACTTGTGGAACTTTTTCCAGGCGGTCAAGAGCCGCAAACCGGTGGTGGAGGATGCCGTATTCGGCAACCACGCCGCCCTTGCCTGCCACATGGCGAACGAGTCTTACTTCCGGAAAAAGGCCGTTTATTGGGACGAAGCGGCGCGCCGCATTACGGAATGAAACGACAAAGAAGACAGAAGTCAGAAGACAGAAGTCAGAATTGCCATCAACGCACGAATCACGCGGCTTCTGACTCCTGACTTCTGACTTCTGTCTTCTTTCTCCTCTTGCTACATCTTCATCAGCCGGATGCTGCCGTTCGAGGTGTTCAGTTCGATGGCCGGTCCGCCCCCGCCAATCTTGCCTTCCAGATGGTGCTTTTCAATCGTGCCCTGCGTGGCGACGTCGAATTCGGTGGAGATGGAAGAATTGCTGGCATGCGCGGTCAGGTTCGCCCCGATGCCGCTGGGCAAATGCAGCGTGATCCCGCCATTGGAGGTGGATGCGTGGATCTCATTCTGGTTCACGGCCTCCATGGTCAGTTCGATAGGTCCGTTGGAAGTCTCCAGTTTGACCGGGCGGCCGGCTTCGGGTTTCACCAGCCTGACGTTGATGCCCCCATTGGAGGTGTCGGCTTCGAGCGAGCCGCGCACGTCCTCGGCGTGTACGCGTCCGTTGGAGGTGTGCAGCGACGCGCTGCCCTCCAGGTTCTGTACCTCAATGCCTCCATTAGACGTTTGCGCGTCCAGAGTGCCACGCAAATTCTCCGCGCGTACCCCGCCGTTGGAGGTCTTCAGCCGCGCCGGCCCCTCCACATCCAGGGTGTGAATCGAGCCGTTCGAACTGGCGATGCGTTCCAGCTCCGTGCGCCGGGGAACCTTGATGATATACTTAGCGCCCATGTTGCCGCGCCGGTCCGACGGCCTTACGGTGCGGATGTGCACCGCGTCCGCGGTGTGGTCGATTTCGATCTTCAGCGCATCGCGCAATTCCGCCGTGCGCGCATACTTGGAGCCGCTGATATCGATGGTGTCCTGGTCCCAGCCGGAAATCTCGATGGAGCCGTTGGAATTGTCCACCGTGAGCCGTCCACCCGGCTGGAGGGGGTAGCTGTAGTGGAAGTCCTGGGTATAGCGTTCCGAGCCGCCGATATCCAGATCGTCGATGTCGCACCCTACGGCTCCGAGCAGGCCGGCCACTAGGGGCAAAACAAGAATGTGCGTGCGCATGGGGTACCTCATAGGGCTAAATACGATGGGACACGAGAGTTTGTTCCGGAAAGTGGGCTGCCCGCGGCAGCCGGCATTGCGCGAATCGTTGGAACGGTGGCTCCAACAGCGCCAGGCGGAGCCGCCGCCGGTCGAATACTTCCACGTGGTCTTCACCGTGTGCGAACGGGCCGCCGCCATCGCCGGGCAAAAACAGAGCGGAAAGGCCATGGCCTCCTGTTTTGGATCGTGGCGCCACCCTCATTACCTTTTGCGCCTTCGAGGTCGTCTTTGGTCCAAGGTGTCTTTTAGTTGCGGACCTTAGCTTCGAAAAGCCGCGCTGAATTTCTGGATTCGCCTCGGTTTTACAGCTCCAGTAAATAGAAATCCATCGATTTGCCGCAAATTTCGCGGCAAATTAGGCCTTGACAAACGCACCCATCGGTGGTAATATTCGGCCCAGGTAGTGCGATGACGTTTTCTTCCTTTCGCCCTACAGCCCGGTGGCGTATTTTCCTCGGCTCTTTGGTCGTCGCCGTCCTCATTCAAAACTGGATGCTTCTCCGGCAAAACCAGACCTTGCGGGGTTTAGTGAACCCCCCCCGCCTTCCATAGAAGTCGGTACGAGGTTAGGCGAGTTCTCGGGTTTCAACATGGTCGGCATGATGGACCTCGTAATGCCGCCGAAACAAAGTACTGAAAGCTGCTGCTTATCACGATGTCTCCTGGGTGTCCTATTTGCCGCGCTAACCTCGCGGGCTGGATAGGACTGACGGAAGATATAAAACGCCTCAGGGGATGGCGAGTTATTTGGGTCAGCCGCGATCCGGTTGAGTATACAAAGCGGTAAGCGTCCGAGAATCACCGGGGCGAGCCAAGGCCGGATCAGGGGAGATCGGGCCTTGAATTTCATTAGGGCTGGGCGGGTGCCCACTTGTGGGGCA
>Ga0302325_10001265_pt1 | contig 65277 bp, 67 predicted proteins | sample Palsa_T0_2_FD_201948 | JGI IMG/M metagenome (GOLD analysis project Ga0302325, IMG submission 201948) | Peat permafrost microbial communities from Stordalen Mire near Abisko, Sweden - Palsa_T0_2 | ecosystem: Environmental > Terrestrial > Soil > Palsa > Peat permafrost | place: Sweden: Abisko...
GGAACGCAAGCTTTTTCTTGCTTGTTTTGGGTTATTTCATCGGACCACACCCGGGCGCGGTCTGAGGCGTTTCGAGCAGTTGCTCAGATTGGCCTTGTTACAAGACTTCTGACACAGGACACTAGCTAGCGGATACATACGCTAGGTTTAACGCCACAAAAAAGAAAACTCCCGAATCGCCACTTCTATGTCGCGCACCCCCGCCGGACGCTCCACGCCTGGATTTTTTGCTGCCATAGATCCCTTCCGACTGTACCAAGTTTTGTACCACCAATTGTTTCACGCGGTGGTATGTCGTAGCTTGCCGTGTAATAGAGTCAGCAAGTTACAGATTGCAAAAGGGGTGAGCGGGAACGAATCCCCACCCTCTCTGCCACAGCCCAGGTTATTTCATCGGCGGCACAAATCCTAAATGCCGCGCGAACAGCCAGCAGAAGAAAAACACGATGGGAGCTTGCACCAGCAGTTGCAGTAGCCCGTATCCCACCAGATCGCGCGCGCGCAGGCGCAGGATTCCCAGCAGCGGCAGCATGAAAAACGGGTTAATCAGGTTCGGCAGCGCTTCGGACGCGTTATAAATCTGCACCACCCAGCCCAGATTCACGCGATGCTCGATGGCGGCCTGCAGGACATACGGCGCTTCGATGATCCATTTGCTACCGCCGGAAGGAATGAAGAGGCCGAGCGTGGCGGAGTAGAACGCCACCAGCAGCGCGAAGGTGTCGTGCGTGCTCAGCGACGTCAAGAGCCGGGCGGCTTTGTCCGAAAGTCCCGTGCCGACGATCATTCCGAAAATCACGGCGTACAGCGGAAATTGAATGATGACGCCCGCTGCGCCGGGAACGGATTCCATCACCGCGCGCAGAAAACGCTTGGGACGCCACTGCAGCAGCAGTCCGGCGGTGATGAAGATCAGATTGAAGGTATTCAGATCCAGCGCCGCGAGCGCGCCTTGCGGCGAGGTGCGGAAAAGATCCACCAGATAGACGCACAGCAGCGCGCCCACCAGGATGCTCAGCAGCGGGCTGTATTCCAGCCACTCGCCGGGTTTGGTGCGCGGCTCCAGGTCCGTCCGGAACGGCTCCCAGCGAAGCCCGTAGGACTCGGCCGTGCGCGCCTTCCCCGCGGCCGGAGCCGAAAGACAAGCCACCGACACGCCGGCCACAATCAGTATCGCGGTCATCAGCAGACTGGGCCAGAGAAAGATCGTGCTGGTGAGCGGAATCAGTCCGCCGATTGCAAAGAGCTTCGGAGGGATTGCGTTCCTGGTGGCCATCAGCATCGCGGCGGATGAAGAAAGCCCGAGCGCCCACACCGTTCCTCCGCCAAGATAAGCTGCAGCGCCGGCGGCGCGATAATCCAGGCCTTTGACGCGCTGCGTGAGTTGGCGGACGAATAGCCCGCTCAGAATCGGACTCATCCCCCAAGACAGGAGCGCAGTGAGCGTGGAAAAGAGCGCTACCAGGGTGATGGCTTGGCGCGGGCTTTTAGGAACATTGGCCAGCTTTTGCATGCCTCGCTGAACCAACGGCGTGGAGGCGACCACGTAGCCCCCGATAATGATCATCACCATCTGCATGGTGAAAGGGATCAGAGACCAAAAACCTTTGCCGCCCTGAATGGCCAGGTCGATCGGCTTTTCGCCGGAGGCGGCGCCGATCAGGAACGCAACCACGATCCCGGCCAGCGCGAAAACCAGAGGATCGGGAAACCAGTTTTCGCTCCAGTTGGAGAGCGCCACGCCGACGCGGGCGAGCTGCGTTTCCGTGCTCGTGGCGCCGGCCGCAGGCCCCGAGCTTTGCTCAATCAAACCTGGCCGCGCGACCAGGCCACCACGTCAAAACCATCGGCGACGCGGATGAACAGATTAGTGACGGGCGTCAAAATGCGCGTAATGTGCCCCTTGCCTTGCAGATCTTCCAGGAACACGATGTCGCCCGCATGAATGGCTTGCTTTATCCCGCCCGACACCTCCACCTCAATCTCTCCGGACATCGAAATCGAGAACTGCCGCCCGGGAGCCCGATGCCAGTCTTCCACAGCACTGGAGGTGTATTCCGCGTAGCTCAATGTGGTGACGGGCGCGGTATCTGTCCGCGCAGTTCGGCCGGGCTTGGTGGCGATGGGCAACTCCTGAATGTGAGAATTGCCATCGGCGTCGGAATAGATGTGAATGATACGCTTGCCGGCGGACGACGCCTCCGCCTCCGTTGCGATGCCCAATGCGCCCGCGATTGCGGCGATCCCACCCAGACTCAATAATTCTCGACGTTCCATGATGCCTCCCGGCGGCCATTGTATCAAACGGATTGCCCTTTCTCCATTGGACGCTGCGGCGGACGCGCCGTCATGAGGAGCGACGCCAGGCCGCAGCTTTGTTCCAGGTAGTGCGCCAGTTCCGGACTGGCCGCCGAAAGAGCGCGCAGTTGTCCCGTGAGTTGGCGCGGCGGAGGGTACGCCCGCCGTCCGCCTTTGAGAAACGAACGAAGCGTGCGCTCCAGTTGCCGCTCCAGCAGCGCCGCCGAAAACCCTGCTGGAATTCCAGAGCGCTGCAGCGACTCGAGCGCTACGCGGAGCAGCGCAAACAGCAGGGTACCGGTGCAGGTGAGGGCGGCCAGGAAGAACGGCTTCAAAGGCCGTTCGATGGCCACCGCGCGCCGCTCGCGATGTTCCACCAAACGTCTGGATTCGCGCACGGCCAGGCTATCGCCCTCCACCAGATAGCGCTCGTCGTCGAAGCCGGGGATGGGGCTGATGGATCCAACGGACGCTCCCCGCGCGGATAAATCGCGCAGCTCGCCGCTGTCCATCCAGGTGCTGCATAAAACCACGGCTTTGCCCCGCCAGGAGATTTCAGCCGACAGCATCTCTGAAACCACTTGCGGAAGGGTTTCCTCCGGGACGCACACCAGAACGAGAACGCAGGTTTCAAATTCCGCGTAATCCTTAACAGGATGGCCGGCCTGCAGCATGTTGGCAATGCGGCTGGCTACGCGATATGTGGCCGATTTCACGGGGCCAAGGCGCTCTGATAACCACCAGAAGCGCGTCAGCGGAGAGTCGGTGAGATTACCCGTGCCGATTAGGCCCACCGACTGGGCTTTCTTCATGAATTCCGAGTGATTTTAGCACTTTTATGCGGTCGCGAAGTTGAGCCGCCTTCTCAAACTCAAATCTTTTCGCGGCATCGCGCATGCTTTCTTCCAGCTCGGATACGAATTTGTCGCGCTGCTCGGGCGTCCACTCTTCGGCCGGGTCTTCCGGCTCCACGGGGATGGTGACATAATCTCCCTCGGCAATCCGCACCAGGCTCATGTCGATGGGCTTGATGATGGACTGCGGGATGATGTTGTTCCGCTCGTTGTATTGCTCCTGAATCGCCCGCCGTCGATTGGTTTCGTCGATGGCGCGCTTCATGCTGGCCGTATAAACGTCGGCATACAGCACGGCGCGGCCGTTAAGATGTCGCGCGGCGCGGCCCATGGTTTGGATGAGCGATCCGGCAGATCTCAGGAAGCCTTCTTTATCCGCATCCAGGATCGCGACCAGCGAAACTTCCGGCAGATCCAGACCTTCGCGCAACAGGTTGATACCCACGATGACATCCAGCTCGCCCTTCCGCAGATCGCGCAGGATTTTCATGCGGTCCAGCGCACCGATCTCGGAATGCAGGTAAGCGCAGCGCACGCCCACTTCGCTGTAATACTCGGAGAGATCCTCAGCCATGCGCTTGGTCAACGTAGTCACCAGCACGCGCTCGTTCAGCTCCACGCGACGGCGGATTTCGTGCAGCAGGTCGTCCACCTGGCCTTTGATGGGACGCACGTCGATTTGCGGATCCACCAAGCCGGTGGGCCGGATGATCTGCTCCACCACCACGCCTGCCGCCTTGGTGAGTTCATACGGACCAGGAGTAGCGGAAACATAGAGCACCTGGTTGACGCGATTTTCGAATTCTTCAAACGTGAGCGGACGGTTGTCCATGGCGCTGGGCAGGCGAAAGCCGTAATTCACCAGCACCTGTTTGCGCGAGCGGTCGCCATGATACATGCCTTGCAGTTGCGGGATGGTCTGATGGCTCTCGTCCAGAAAGAGCAGATGATCGTTGGGCAGGTAATCGAGCAGCGTGGGCGGCGCTTCGCCGGGCAGGCGGCCGGAGAAATGGCGCGAGTAGTTTTCGATGCCGTGACAATAGCCGATCTGGCGGATCATCTCCAGATCGAACATGGTGCGTTGATAGAGCCGTTGCGCTTCCACCAGTTTGCCGCCCTTTTCCAGTTCTTTGTGCCACCACTCGAGCTCCGTCTCAATGCTGCGCAGCGCGCTTTCGCGGGACTCGGGTGTCATCACGTAATGCGTCTTGGGATAGATGGGTAGGCGCAGATAAGTTTGCCGGACCTGGCCGAGCATCGGGTCGATCTGGCTCAGGCTGTCCACTTCGTCGCCCCACAGCTCGATGCGGTAGGCGTAATCGTCGTAGGTGGGAAACACTTCGATGACGTCGCCGCGCACGCGAAAAGTTCCGCGCGTGAAGCTATGGTCGTTGCGTTCGTAGAGGATTTCCACCAGGCGGGTGAGGATCTGCTGGCGCGAGATCTTCTGGCCTTTCTCGAGCATCAGCAGCATTCCGTAATAGGCTTCGGGCGAGCCGAGGCCGTAAATGCAGCTCACGCTCGCAACGATGACGCAGTCCCGGCGTTCGAACAGCGACCGCGTGGCTGAAAGCCGCAGCTTGTCGAGTTCGTCGTTGATGGTGGCTTCTTTTTCGATGTAAATGTCGCCCGAAGGCATGTACGCTTCGGGCTGATAGTAGTCGTAATAGCTGACGAAGTACTCGACGGCATTGCCGGGGAAAAAGGTCCTGAACTCGTGATAAAGCTGCGCGGCGAGCGTTTTGTTATGCGCCAGGACGAGCGCCGGACGGCCGGTCTTCTCGATCAACTGCGCCATGGTGTAGGTTTTGCCGGAGCCGGTGACGCCCAGCAGAACCTGATGTTTTTCGCCGTCCAGCAGCCCGCGGAAGAGTTGATCGATAGCGGCCGCCTGATCGCCGCGCGGGCGGTAATCCACGCCCAGATGAAATCCCATGACTTTAGGATAGCGGGTAGGTCAAGGGCGATTCGTCCACCATCTACGAATCGCCAAGCGCCAATCCCCAGCCCCTGCCCCGACCCCCTACTCCCTGGCCTTAGTTAGTTGGCAGCCTGTATCTAAAGTCCGAAAAGACCGCTTGCTCACGCGCGCGGCTCAGCAGATTCCGTGCGTTACAGAGCCGCGACCGTAAGGGAGCCGGTTTCGACACAGGCTGTTAGCCGTGAAAGCTATTGTTTCTCCGCTTCCTTCTGCGGTTTGAAGTCCGTCGCCAGGTGCTGTGCTTCGGCCACCTGACCGGCCTTCAGCTTCTTGGCAATCAGGTCCCGCTGCGTTACGCATCCGCCGTTGCCCTTCGCCGCGCAGATGTTCAGCCATTTATAGGCTTGCACATAGTCGCGCTTCACGCCTTGTCCGGAGCCGTACATGGCGCCCAGGTTATGCTGGGCTTGCGCATAATCCTGCTCCGCCGCACGCCGGAACCAGTTCGCGGCTTCCATCATGCTCTGCGGAACGCCATGCCCGTCCAGATAAAGGAGGCCCAGGTTGTATTGCGCCACCGGGTCGCCGGCTTCGGCCAGCGGACGCCATTCCGCCGCGGCGCCGACGTAGTCGCCTTTCTGGTACGCGTCCAGACCGGCCTGAAAATCGGCATGTGCGGGAACGGCCGCCAGCGCTGCGGCCAGCAGGAAGAGAATCGTCGGGAACGGCGACGGTTTTTGCATGGAGAAAAACGCTCCTACCCGTATTGAAGCACAAGGAACGGGTTGGGTTTTCCGGCGGACGCCGAACTGAATTGCGGCGGCCGGCCCGCGTGAGGAAGAGCCAAAGCGGCCGAAAAGCGAGCAGCTTGCCCGGCACCGGGCCGTGGAAGAAATCCCGCCCAATGGGAAGATATCGCTTCATGCGCAACTGCTCGAAGCGAAACCGGGGCGGCCAGAAGCGCGCGTCGAGCGCGGCCTGGGAGCTGGCAGGCCTCATGATCGCTCGAAGCCTCAAAGCGATCGATGAGCGTCTGACAATGTTCCGATGTTCACTTGGGTTTCGGCGCCCCGTCTCTTACGTCTCCAGCAAGAAGCGCTTGGATTCTTCCAGAAACAGTTCCAGGCGATCGTGATGCACCCAGTGCCCGGCGCCCGCCACCTTCAACACCTGCCGGTTTTGGATTGCAAACGCGCGGTCCTCGGTATCGGGATCGGGCAGCCAGCTTTCGCGGCCCCACACCAGCAGGACCGGGCAAGCGATCTCGGCATAGATGGCGCGTTGCTCGTCGACATTATGACCATACGGCGGAAAGCTGCGCACGTAGTTGTCGAATTTCCAGCTCAGCGAGCCGTCGGCGTTCCAGTTGGTGCCATGCAGCGTGAGATGGCGGGCCACTTCATCGGACAATTGCGGATTGGCCTCTTTCATTCGCGCGGCCGCGGATTCCAGGTTCGGATAGCTGTGCGTCTCGCGGTGGTCGATTTTGCGCACACTCTGAATCCAGGCGCGCAGCCGCTCCGGGGCAGGTTTGTGGATGCGATGCGCCGCGGGCAGTCCCAGGCCTTCGATGGCGACGACCTTGCGCACGCGGTCGGGAAACAGCCCGGAGTACAGCAACGTCAGGATGCCGCCCAGCGAGTGGCCGACCAGGTAAACCGGGCCTCCGCCCAGCACATCCACCAGCGTCGAGACGTCCAGGACGTGCTCCGGGATGCTGTACATCGCGCCGGGCGCCCAGGCGCTGTTGCCGTGTCCGCGCAGATCCATGGCGTACACATGAAAATGCTCGCGGAGCGAGCGCGCCACCCAGTCCCAGTTGCGCGCATGGTCTAAGCCTCCATGCACCAGCAGCAACGGCGGCAGGGTGTCCCGCCCCCAGTCCCAAAACTGCAACTTCAGGCGATCGGAATAGTAATAGTGAGAGACGGGTTCCAATCCACTATTGTACGGGCGCGATGCCGCTTATCGGCGCGGGCATCGTTAGAGGGTGCTTAACCGTTCTGGGGGTTTCGCGGCTGCCAAGGAACTGGAATGCGAAATTTGACATTAACTCGTTTGTCACCATTCGTTTGCGGCGAGGCTAAAAATGCGCGAGAAAGGGCGCTAGTTCCTGACGTTTTTGACCTGGCCGCAGGCTGGGTTGGTCGCTCTGAAGCGGAAATTGCGCTAAGAAGCAGTGAAACATGTCGCGTACACACGAGTGTGCACGCTGGTTGCAGGAGTGCGTGCGCTACGGGTTTGGCCAGTACATTCAATGGATTGGGAAATAGTGGAAGAGGTCGGCGACAGATTAGGAAAGTTTGTTTCTTGCCGTCGTTTTCTAATTAATTCGGGCCTGGGCACCTCCGACAAATGGTACTGAAACTGTCTTGTAAAAGGGCAAGACTTGCAGTGGATGGCTCCGCAAAGCCATCCACCATTCGACAAACGCGGATCTTCAGGGGGCGATCCGTCCTACTCGTTGCGCGAGATATGGGCCGGGCCATTGTCCTTGAAGTTAATCGCGAAGTAGGGATAGGTGAAGTGAGTCCCTTTCTCCATTTTGTCCAGGTATTGGCCGGGCAAAATGTGGCCGACTCCAACGCCGATATTTACGTGGCGATTGAGTTCATACCAGGTATAGGCGTCCAATTCCTGGCCGATGTGAGTGCCGGCGGTCCCGGCGGTGTTACGAGTAATGGAGCCGCCCGAGGTGTTATAAAGCGAGTCGGTGGGGCTGACCAGCCAGTAATCCAGCCATTGGCCCGTTAAAGTCCAGCGGTTGTGAGGCTCGATGGTGAAGCCGGCCCGAACCGCCTTGATGTTCTCCCAGCCGAACTGATCGGAGATTCCGAAACGGTCGTGCGCGGTCGGATACATGGTGTCGAAGGTCCCGTGGACGGCATCGTGCGGGTTCTTGTCGCCGGACGCGTAGTCGTATTGACTGAACACGCGCGGCTTCCAGTACACCTTCGAGAAGCGGTAGGCGAGACCGTCGGTGGTGCCCCAGGCTGTGATGGTATTGCTGCCGTCGGTACCGGCCTCGCGGATGCCTTCGACGGAATAGTCGAAATCGCGAAAGGCCAGGCCCTTATAGCGAATTCCGTAGGCTTGCTCGCTCTCGTGGCCGGTGATGGCCTTCTTCGCGGTCTCGACCGAAACGCTGGGATTGACGCGCCAGAGTACGAACGGCTCCAGGCTGGAAGTGGGCAGCATCACGTTGTTGATGCGACCGTACATGCCATAAATGTTGTTTCCTTCCTGGTGATGGCTGATCCCTTCGTCCATGGGAATTACGGCGGACCCCGCGAAGATCCCCAGGCGAAGCCGGCTCAAGTGCAGATTGGTGACCACTGCATCATAGGAGCGCGCCTGATCTCGCCATTCGGAATTCGCGATGATGGTGTTGTTATAGTTGATCAACTGGCGGCCCACCCGCACGCTAATCCATTGTTTCTCCGGATCGCCAATTTCGGCGAACGCCAGCTTGAGATCGAAGCGGTTGGTGTTCGGCGGCTGCAGAGGGGGTTGTTGAAACCAGGCGCGGGCGTCCTGCATCTGCCCGACAAAACGAAGCCAACTGGTGGGCTTGATCTGCACGCTAAAACGCCAGCGGTTGAGCAGATAGTTGTCGTCGTCGTTCAGCTTAAAGCCCTGATTTTCCTGGCCTTCCGCGCGGAGACGTTCTTCCAACCCGAGGACCAGCCAGGCCGGAAGCTGCTTATCCAGCGCGGTCATCGGGGCGAAATCGGGGAAATCATAAGGCGTGTTCTGGCCGGTGGTCCGGTAGGCCGGACCGTTCAAAAAGCTCAGGGGGTTGGACGCCGGACCCGTAATCCAGCCGCCGTTATAGCCACTGGACCCGTTTTGTGTGGTGACGTCGTCCTGAGCGAAAACCGGAACGGTTCCGGTGAATATGAGAAAGAGGGTGCTCGCCATGAGCGCTCGGTCAAGAAGCTGTCGTAGCATAGGAAGTAAGTCTATCAAGTGACTATGGTAAATGGCAAGCGAAAAATTAGCAATTGCTGGAATCCATAAAGTTATTTTGTACTATGAGTAACTTAGCGCTATCGTACTAGTCCTGGCGGATTAGTATTCATGCGATAGAACTGGTCAGATATACGCGAACCATAACTTGCGCGAGCTGGATGCCGTTCACACTTGGCGCGGTCTTCATCCGCCCGGATCAATCGAGCCGTTCGGTGATCGTGACCGAATCTTGAACCTTGAAGCTCACTCGAGTCTCCACCGGGATCTCGGTCGGCTTCCCGCGCGCCAGCAGCACGTCGCCTGCGCCCACCGCGCCACCGGCGCCCGCCCCAATCGACGCGCCTCTACCTCCGCCGGCAAGGGCGCCGACGATCGCCCCGATTGCCGCGCCCCCGCCGATCTTGGCGGCGTCGGTTCCGGTCGAAGTGGGTCCGTCCTTCACGAACGGCTCCGTCCGAATGCGTATGTTCTGGCCGTCGGCGGTGGCCAGCCGCACGATCGAAATGCCCAGATGGGACACGCCCTTCACCCGGCCGGCGGCCGTTGTGTCTAAGACCTTGCCCTCCACGCGAGCGCCGCGTTCGGCAATGACGAATCCGTCGATGACGAGCGGCTGGGTGAGCGTCGCGAGAAACGTGTCGCCGGGCTGATGGTGTGCCGACGAGAGCGTCTCGCCGACCCGAACCGGCAGCAATGTTCCGGCCACAAGGGTTACGGTGTGCGGGACGCGAACTGGCTCGGCCGGCGCCGGCGATGAAACATTTTGGACCGGTACGTTTTCCGGTGGCGGGGGTTCCGCTGCCGCGGGCGGAGGCGTTACCTCCGTCTTCTGCGGAACGGGTTCGATGGCTGGTGGCTGCGGCGGGGCGTCGTTGTGGACAACGACATGGGCAAGCACGTGGTCAACTACCGATTCCCTTTGATAGCGCAACGGAGGCGGCATCGGCGACGGCTTATCGCGAACCGGAACCCGGAGGCGAGCGGGAGCGTGGGCCGCAGGGAGCGGAGCGGGCGAGGCGGCTGCGATCCGGGTTGCCGGCGAGGCTGTAGCCAAGGGCTTGGGCGCATCCAGCTTGGGCACATCCAGTTTTGCCACATCCAGCTTGGCCACATCCAGCTTGGCCACATCCAGCTTGGCCACATCCACAGGTCTGACCGCAAAATACACGATCCCGGAAGCCAGCACGGCTCCAGTGACAAAAGCCGATACCAGTTTCCAATTCAGGTTCAGGCTCCCCATAGCACAACTGGGCCCTCCGCGCTTACTACATTAAACGCAAATGGCCTCATTTACGTTTCGGACCCCCAGCCGTTAAAATAACTTAGGATGTCCGGTTTCCCCAGCGAATTCCATATTGGCGCCACGCGCATCGCGCCAGCCACCGTTCTTGCGCCTATGGCCGGCGTCACCGATACGGTGTTTCGCCGGCTCATCCGCAATCAGGGCGGCTGCGGACTGATCATGACCGAGTTCACCAGCTCGCATGGCGTGGTGGCGACGCTGAAATCCAGGAAAACAACGCGCACGTTCCGCTATCTGTTTTTCGAGCCGGAGGAGCATCCTATCTCCGCGCAACTGTTCGGCTCCGATCCCCAGGTGATGGCCGACGCGGCCAAAGCTTGCCAGGACTTTGGATTCGATATCGTCGACATCAACTTCGGCTGTCCGGTGAATAAAGTAGTCAAGTGCAACGGCGGATCTGGGCTGCTGCGCGATCTGCCGCTGGTGGAGGAGATCCTGCGCAAAGTGCGTGCGGCCATCTCGATCCCGTTCACCATGAAGTTCCGCGCGGGCTGGAATGACCAGGAGCTGGTGGCCGTGAGAATGGCTCAACTGGCCGAAGATTGCGGACTGCAGGCTGTCGCGCTGCATCCGCGCACGCGCGAGCAAGGCTACAGCGGCAAGGCGGATTGGACCCGCATCGCCGAAGTGAAGGCCGCGGTGCGAAACATCGCTGTGATCGGCAATGGCGACATCCTGACTCCGGAGGATGCGGTCCGGATGGTGCGAGAGACCGGTTGCGACGCGGTGATGATTGGGCGCACGGCTTCGTCGAATCCCTGGATCTTCCGGCAAATTCAGCAGTATCTCGCTACGGGAAGCTACCAGCAGCCGAGCGAGCGGCAGCGCTACGACATCATGCGCACCTATTACGGCATGCTGTGCGAGCGTGGACAAGCGGATACGGTGGGCAAGATGAAACAATTCGCGACGTACTTCACGCATGGCGTCCGGAATGGATCGAAGCTGCGCGTCGAGATCTACCAGACCATCGACGCCGCGCAGATTCTGGATCGCGTGGATGCGTTCTTTGAACGTGAGCTGGCGGGAGTTCCCGCCTGACACCGGCGCCTTCTCTTAAATCAGTTCAGTTGATCACCGACGGGGCCTGCATCGGCAATCCTGGTCCGGGGGGTTGGGCGTGCATTTTACGCTACGGCGAAAAGAGGAAAGAGATATACGGTTCCGAGCCTGAAACCACCAATAATCGCATGGAACTGCAGGCCGCGGTGGAGGGACTCCGCGCGTTGAAGGAGCCGTGCCAGGTGGAGATCGTGACCGATTCGAAGTATCTCAAGAACGGGATCACGGCTTGGATTTACAAGTGGAAGCGGAACGGCTGGCAAACAGGCGACAAGAAGCCGGTAGCGAATCAGGATTTGTGGCGCCAACTGGACGAGCAGAATTCGCGGCATAAGACTACGTGGTCCTGGACCAAGGGACACGCATCGCATGCCGACAACAATCGCTGCGACGAACTGGCGACATCGGCGGCGCGTGGGCAACTAAGCAGTAAGTGAGCCAGAGCATTCTCAAGCTGCTGGAGGGCGAGGATCGGCGGTCAATCGGCCGCGCCGATCGGGCGGCGGCTATGGTGGCCCAGGACGCCGAACTCTTTCCTGAGTTAATCGCCGGGTTGTGGTCGGGCGATGCGCTGGTGCGGATGCGCGCCGCGGACGCCGCCGAGAAAGCCACACGCGGCAATCGCGAAGTCCTGCAACCTTACAAGCGAGAGCTTCTGGAGTTGATGGCGGAGACCGGGGAGCAAGAATTGCGCTGGCATCTGGCGGCGATGATTCCGCGGCTTCGGCTGAACGCAAGGGAACGGCAACTCGCCGCTTCTTCGGTGGCTCCGAATGGGCTGAACCGAGCCGCGCGCGTAAGCGAGCGGATTTATCCGCAAAACACTGTGACGTTCTGTTTATCTCTTGGGTTGCTTCGCCAGAGGAAGCCCGGGACCATCGTGTTCGATTCCCAAGAGGACTAAAGATGGATCTTCCAGACGCGCTGCCTTGGCGTGCTTTTCGCGTCGGACATGCATGGCGCACGATCCGTCAGATATTTGCTGAGCTTGTCGCTGGGCACGATCACCAAGCCGACATCAATACGTCCCTCCCGGAATGCAGCATTCAGATGGATCATGTCCATAACCAGAAGATCGCTTCTTGCCGACACCTGCACCTTGACGCCTTTGAATACTCTGGTTCCATTTACAGCCTTGACTTGATCCAATCCTATCGCCGGAAACCTTCTTGGCCCAGCCGCCGATCCGGTCGAAAGGCTCGTCAATGAGTTTGCTGACGGTGGCTACGCCATTAGCGAACCGGATCGCAGCAACGAGGGGAGTGAGACCGAGCCGTTCAATCCGTTCTCGGGCTCCGTCGTAGTAGACTTCCTCGACGATTTTCGGCATGTTGTGAGGTCGATCGATAGCGTGGGGTTCGGCTCCTTGAACAACTGAGCGAGCGCCTGCGGTAATTGGTCGCGGGCTTCCGGGACATTGCGCCCAAAGCGCTCCCGGATCAGGCCGCAATCGACGATTTCCGCGCCGATCCACAAGCGCTTTAATTTTTCAGCGGACTCAAAGGTCGAGCCGCCGCCCGCGAATGGATCGAGCACGACGTCCCCTGCATTGGTGGAAAGTTCGATACATCGGCTTGGGATCAAGGGCTTCAATTCGTTAACGCCCCAGCGCGCCTTAAACTTGGTGTGCCGGGCAGGCGCGGTGTCCTCCCAAAAATCCGTCAGATTGAGCCCCAGAGGATTCAGGAATTTCCGATGCCCGCCATAATCCTTAATATCCTTCTTGCAATGGCGGCAGATTGGGACCGGTAAACGAACCTGGTCCCGATTGAACGTTTTTGGATTTCCTTTGGTGAAGTAGAGAAGCGCATAGTGGGCAGGGTAGAGCTTTCGGCCGCGCGGGAACGTCCCTTTCATCGAAACCGCGATCCAATGACGGAAGGTCATGTTCTGCGCTTCCAGGTGAGCCGCCGGATGATAGGCCCACTGCGGGAGGTTGTAAACGAAAATCGATCCGCCGGGCTTGAGCACGCGAACCGCTTCATCCATCCAACCGAAACACCACGTCAGGTAGTCGTCTGCGTCGAGATCGTCGTGGTGGGAGCCATGGCCGTAGTCCTTGCCCAGATTGAATGGAGGGTCGGCGAAGACGGTGTCGATGCAGCCGTCGCGAAGTGCCGCGAACAGATTCATACAGTCTGTATTGTAGACTGCTCCCCGCTCGGTAGTGAATGCAGGCTTCATGACACTTTCGCCGGGGGAGTGTACCAAGGCTAGCACATCCCTCGCTCCAACATTTTCCCATAGATTTGTTTGTTTCATCCGGCGCTTCACACCAGTCTTATCGACGGAAGAATTGGGTTTGCTGAGGCTGGCTGCTTCTCGCGTTCCATACGCGTGCGCGCGGTTTCACTTGGTGTGCGGAGCATGTCCGGCTTGCGTTGCTGCTCTACATAGCGGCGTAAGTATTTGCATCCGCTCCCTGACGGTCGGTACGTCAGCCGGCGGGCTTTTCGGACTTTAGAGACAGGCTGTTGGCTTTACTTCACCGCCGCCGTCCGCCAGCCAGCCGCGTACTCCTCGCGGGCGGTTTTGGCGTAGGGCACCGGGCTCACTACCGCGTGGATTTCCATTTGCTTGTGGCGCTCGACGGTGGCTTTCTTCGTCCCGCCTCCTTCTTCGCCCCACAGCAGCGCGACCTCTGTGCCGATCTCGACATCGTGCTCGACAATCCCTAGCGATAGCATGGAACGCTCGTTGTAACTGTAGCCGCTGAACATCGAAAGACCGGCCGTTTGCCCGCCGATCAAGACCTTGTCATAGGAAGCGGAGGCGTAGTTCGACAACGGCAGGTCGATGTATTTATAGTGCTCCTGGCCGGGCTGGAACATAGACCGGAACACTTTGCCGACATCCTCGGCGTTCCAGGCGAAAGTCACCTTCTTGCGCCGCGGCTGGCTGGCGATTTTCTCCAGCGCTTCGCGCCCAATGAAGTCGTGATCGAACTTGACGAATGGTCCATAGCCCATCTCGTAAGGTGTCACGTAATAGTCTTCGATATTCTTCGAAACGTAGCTGCCGCCCAGCGAACCCGTGCCTTCGTAGCTGGTGGCCGGCAGCCACTGCCGGTAGGCTTTCATCTTCTCGCCCGTGTAGACGGCCGGGAGGGGCGAAGGAATCCAGCCCGATTCCAGCGTGTTGGTGGCGTAAGCGCGCGAGCCGACTTGCGTCAGGCCAAAGTCCTTGCCCGCGTCTACAATCGCCGTGCGGATTTCCTCGCGTTCCTCATACGGACCCCATACTTCCAGTCCCGGAGCGCCGGCCATGCCGTGCCGCAGCGCGCGCACCTTGCGTCCCGCGATGTTCATGACGCCCATGTTGAAGAACTTGATTTCCGGCATCGGGCCGCCGTTGAGTTTTTCAATCACCTGCCAGGCGTTCGGTCCTTGGATCTGGTAGCGGTAACAAGTGCGGATCACGGGCTTTCCGCCCGGATTGGAGGGCGAACGGTCGTCCTTCTGAATGGTCACGTCGAATCCGCCGGTTTCGGCATGAAACTGGATCCAACTGGCAGCCGGCGCGCGTCCCACAAACACCAGCTTATTGGGCTCCAGATGAAACAGGATTCCATCGCCAATTACATGGCCGTCGTAGCTGCAGGGAGCGAACTGCTTGGCCCGGTCGACCGGGAACTTCGCGAAGCTATTGAACCCAAGATGCGTAACCAGCTTGAGTGCGTCGGGTCCATCGATGTAAACGTTGGCCATGTGATGGGACTGGTCGAAAAGCACACAAGTCTCCCGCCAGGCCCGTTGCTCATCCCGCCAGTTGGTGTATTCGGCGGGAACGACGGGATAGACGTAGGCGCCGATCTGCGAATCTCGCAACAGGTCAACCGGGTTTTTCGTCTTTAACAACTCTTCCAGGCTCTGGCTCATGACGCACAACGGTGGCGCCGCACCGGCGCAAACGGTGAGTTTATCATAGGGCTTCGCTGCGATCCATAGGAATTTCAACGCCGCGGCACTCTCGCAAGCGTTGGATATAATGGCCGCTGCCAATGAAGATCGATCTTTTTAATCACTTTTTTCCTCCCCGTTACGCGCACGAAGTCATCGAAGCCGGGCTTGCCGGCAAGGACATGGGCAAGCGCGTGCGCAACGTGCCCACCATCGCCGATCTGGACGCGCGATTTCGCGTGATGGACGAGTTTGGCGAGTATTGCCAGTTTCTTACTCTGCCCGCGCCTCCGATGGAATCCATGGCCCCGCCCGACAAATCGCCCGAGTTTGCGCGCATGGCGAACGATGGCTTGGCGGAACTGACGGCGAAATATCCCGACCGCTTCATCGGATTCGCCGCATCGCTGCCGATGAACAATGTCGATGAATGCCTGCGGGAAATCGACCGCTCCGTCACTCAACTCGGCGCGCGCGGCTTTCAGATTTACACCAATGTGGCCGGCAAGCCGCTGGACCTGCCTGAGTTCGCTCCTATCTTTGAAGAAGCAGCGCGGCGCGACCTCACGATCTGGATGCACCCCGCGCGCGGCGCCGATTTTCCCGACTACAAGACGGAAACGAAATCCAAATACGAAATCTGGTGGACCTTCGGCTGGCCCTATGAAACCAGCGCCGCCATGGCGCGCCTGGTGTTCTCGGGCATGTTCGACCGTCATCCGAAGCTAAGGATCGTCACGCATCACATGGGTGGGATGATTCCGTACTTCGAGGGACGCGTGGGATACGGCTGGGATGTGCTGGGATCGCGCACTTCCGATGAAGATTATGTTGCGCTGCGCCAGTCCATGCCGAACCGGCCCATCGATTACTTCCGCAGCTTCTATGCCGATACGGCGTTGTTTGGCGGACAGGCTGCCACCAAAAACGGTCTCGATTTCTTTGGCGCGGATCACTGCGTCTTTGCGTCCGACGTGCCTTTCGAACCCAAGCCCGGCCTGTACATTCGCGAGACCATCCGCTGCATCGAAGGCCTGGATATCGGCGCCGCCGATAGAGAGAAGATTTACTCGGGCAACGCCCGGCGTCTTCTAAAACTCATTTAGCGGGGTGTGTCGAAACCGGCTTCCGAATGGTCGCGCCTGGAATCAAGAACCTGCGCGACGTCGCCACCTTGCGCCGCCAATGGGCAGCCCAACCGCTCCCTTACGGTCGCGGCTCTGTAACAGGCGGAATCTACAGAGCCGCGCGCGTGAGCGAGCGGTCTTTTCGGACTTTAGATACAGGGTTAGTAAGGGTTAGCTTAGAACGTCAGACGCGCCTTCCGTGGGCAGCACTCCTGAATTTTGCGAATATACATAGTATGGCGCTACAATTCACCACATCGTATGTGGAGGATTCCACCGCGATCTTCCGCTACTACAAGAAGCTTGTTGAGCGTGCCATCCAGCAATTGAACGACCACCAGCTCTTCGCTGTTCTGGATGGAGAAATGAATTCCATTGCCGTCATCGTGAAGCACATGGCCGGAAACATGCGCTCGCGCTGGACCGATTTTCTCACTAGCGACGGCGAGAAGCCGGGGCGCGTCCGCGATGAGGAATTTTGCGATCCGCCGGCGACTCGCGAAGCGCTGCTCCAGATGTGGGAGGACGGCTGGCAGTGCTTGCTCGGCACGCTGGAGTCTCTCTCAGACGCCGATCTCGGCCGCAGCATCACGATACGCGGCGAAGCGCACTCAGTAATGCAGGCCATGAACCGGCAGGTGGCGCATTATTCCTACCATTGCGGCCAGATCGTCTTTCTGGCCAAGCATCTCGGCGGCGAGCGATGGCAGACGCTGAGCATCCCGCGCGGGAAGTCTACCGAGTTCACGAAGCGGGTGGAGGCGGGCCAGGCGAGCCAGCGCTGACGGCTACGAACCGCTCGCGACGCCGGCGGGCCGATGAATTTCCTGCAAGCTCCAGACCCGTATGGGATCGCGCTTGCGCGAGACAATCGCCTGGGCCGCGGCTTTCGCGCCGCTGATGGTGGTGATGCACGGAATGCGATATGCAACCGCCGTGCGTCGGATATCGCGCTCGTCTTTGAATGTATGGCCGCCGGTGGTGGTATAGATCACCAATTTCACCGAGCCGGCTTTCATGATATCCACCGCGTTCGGGCGTCCCTCGTTCACCTTGAACACGGTCTTCACTTCCAACCCCGCGGCTTTCAAAACCGCCGCCGTGCCCCGCGTGGCGGCTAACTGAAAGCCTTGCTCGGCGAACCGGGCGGCAACTTCGACAGCCGCAGCCTTGTCGCGATCGTTCACGCTGATGAATACGACGCCGCTCTCAGGCAACGGAGTGCCAGCGCTCAACTGAGCTTTGCTGAAGGCTTCGCCGAAATTTTCGCCCACTCCCATCACTTCGCCGGTAGATCGCATCTCGGGTCCCAGCGCGGGATCGACGCCCGGGAATTTTCCGAACGGAAACACCGGCGATTTTACGAAGCATTGCGGCACCGGAAGCACGCCCGAGGTGCGGCCGCCGGTAAGATGCGCGAAGTCGCGAAGTCTCTTGCCCAGCATTAAGCCGACCGCCAGCTTCGGCAGAGGCACTCCCGTGGCCTTGCTCACGTACGGAACCGTGCGGGACGCCCGCGGGTTCACTTCCAGAACGTAGACCATGCCGTCTTTGATCGCGTATTGCACGTTCATCAGGCCGATCACATGCAGCGCGCGCGCCAGCCTCTCGGTATAATTCTGAATCGTCCCGAGGACAGCTCCCGATAGCCCCTGGGGCGGCAGAACGCAGGAGCTGTCTCCCGAATGGACGCCGGCTTCTTCGATGTGTTCCATGATGCCGGCGATCAGCACATTCCCATCGGTATCGGCCAGCGCGTCCACATCCACTTCAGTGGCGTCTTCGAGGAACCGGTCGATGAGCACTGGCCGCTCTTGCGAAAAGACCACCGCTTCGCGCATGTAACGCCGCACCATCTCTTCGTCGTAAGCGATCACCATGGCGCGTCCGCCCAGCACATAGCTGGGACGCACCAGCACCGGATAGCCCAGCCGGCGAGCTACTGCGCAGGCTTCTTCCGCACTCGTGGCTGCGCCGTTGGCGGGCGATGGGATGCCGAGATCGTCCAGCAGCTTGCCAAATAATTTGCGATCCTCGGCGAGATCGATATCGGCGGGATCGGTGCCGATAATGGGGATTCCGGCGGCCTTGAGCGGCAGCGCGAGGTTCAGCGGCGTCTGGCCGCCGAACTGCACGATCACGCCGTCGGGTTTTTCCACGTCGCAAATGTTCAAGACTTCTTCCAGCGTGAGCGGCTCGAAGTACAGGCGGTCGCTGGTGTCGTAGTCCGTCGAGACGGTCTCCGGATTGCAGTTCACCATGATCGATTCCCGATCGAATTCGGCCAGCGCATAGGAGGCGTGGCAACAGCAATAGTCGAATTCGATGCCCTGGCCGATGCGATTCGGTCCGCTGCCCAGGATCATGACTTTCTTGCGATCGCTCGGATCGGATTCGTTTTCCGATTCGTAGCTGGAATAAAGATACGGGGTGAAGCTCTCGAATTCCGCCGCGCAGGTATCCACGCGATTGAAGACCGCGGTGACGCCCAGTTCCTTGCGGCGTGTGCGCACGCTGCCCGCATCCGAGTTCAGCAACTGGCCCAGGCGCGGATCGGAAAGGCCGTCTCGCTTTGCGCGCGCCAGTTGATCTCGCGAAAGCCCGGCCAGGCTCTGGCCCGACAGATCGCCTTCCAGGTCCGCCATTTCGCTAAGTTGCTTCAAGAACCAAGGGTCGATGGCGGTGATCTCGTGGATTTGCTCCACGGTCCAATGCCGCTCCAGAGCGAATCGGATGTAACCCAAGCGCTCCGGATTCGGAGTGATCAAACGCTGGCGGATGAGCGCTGGATCGAATGTTTCCGAAGCGGCCGCTCTGCCGGTTTCAAGGCTCCGCAGACCTTTCGAGAGCGCCTGCTTGAAAGTGCGGCCGATGGCCATCACCTCGCCTACCGATTTCATCTGCGTTCCAAGCACCGGCTCCGCGCCCGGGAATTTTTCGAACTGCCAGCGCGGAATTTTGACCACCACATAATCCAGGGTCGGCTCAAAGCAGGCCGGAGTCACCGCGGTGATATCGTTCTTGATTTCATCCAAACGGTAACCCACCGCCAGCTTGGCCGCGATCTTCGCGATCGGAAATCCGGTGGCCTTGGACGCCAGCGCGGAGCTGCGCGAGACGCGCGGATTCATTTCCACGATCACCATGCGCCCGTTTTCGGGATTGATGGCGAATTGCACGTTCGATCCGCCGGTGTCCACGCCGATTTCCCGAAGGCACTGCAGCGCCGCGTCGCGCATCATTTGATACTCGCGATCGGTAAGCGTTTGCGCGGGCGCAACCGTGATGGAATCTCCGGTGTGCACGCCCATCGGATCGAAGTTTTCAATGGAGCACACGATGATGGCGTTGTCCGCCAGGTCGCGCATCACCTCCAGCTCAAACTCCTTCCAGCCCAGGACGCTCTCTTCGATCAGAACTTCGTGGACCGGTGAAAGATCCAGGCCGCGCTCCAGAATCTCCGTGAGATCCTCGCGATTGTAGGCGATGCCGCCGCCCGAACCGCCCAGCGTGAAGCTGGCGCGCAGGATCACCGGATAGCCGATGCGATGAGCGAAGGCCAGCCCGTCCTCGATGTTGTTCACCAGTTGCGATTGCGGCGTTTCCAGGCCGATTTTCCGCATCGCATCCTTGAACAACAAGCGGTCCTCGGCCTTCTTGATGGATTCGATCTTGGCGCCGATCAGCTCCACGCCATATTTGTCGAGTACGCCCGCTTCGGCCAGGTCGACGGACAAATTGAGGCCGGTTTGACCGCCGACTGTCGAAAGCAGCGCATCCGGACGCTCGCGGCGGATCACCTCCTCGGCGAAAGCCACGGTCAGCGGCTCAACGTAAGTGCGGTCGGCCAGGTCTGGATCCGTCATGATGGTGGCCGGGTTGGAATTGATCAGCACCACCTCATAACCGTCGGCCCGGAGCGCTTTGCAGGCTTGCGTTCCGGAATAATCGAATTCGCAGGCCTGTCCGATAATAATGGGGCCCGAGCCGACAATTAGAATACGGTGAAGGTCGTTACGCCGGGGCATCCGTGTCCTCAAAAACCGCTTGCTCACGCGCGCGGCTCAGAATAGGGACTGCGTCCTCGCCGGCGTTTACCGAGCCGCGACCGTAAGGGAGCCGGTACCTTCCGTTCATTGGCCGCCGTATTCCTTAATCATTTCCATGAAATCGTCAAATAGATAATGCGAATCGTGCGGACCCGGCGCGGCCTCAGGATGATACTGGACGCAAAACACCGGTTCGCTGCGATGCCGGAAGCCTTCCAGCGTCTGGTCGTTGAGATTGACGTGCGTCAGATCCACCTGGTTGATATTGAGCGAATCGGGATCCACCGCGAAGCCGTGATTGTGCGACGTAATCTCTACCTTTTCGGTCATACGGTTCAGCACCGGATGATTCGCGCCGCGATGCCCGAATTTCAATTTGTAGGTCTTGCCGCCGAGCGCCAGGCCCAGAATCTGATGGCCCAGGCAAATGCCGAACACGGGCTTTTTGCCGATCAATTTGCGCACCTGCAGGGCCTGGAATTCGAGCGGCTCGGGATCGCCCGGCCCGTTCGAGAGAAATACGCCATCCGGCTTCAGCGCCAAGACGTCTTCGGCCGAGGTTAGCGCCGGCACCACCGTTACGCGCGCTCCCACCTGCACCAATCGCCGCAAAATATTGCGCTTGATGCCGTAGTCGTAGGCCACCACGTGGCAGAACTGTTCAGCCGGTTCGGCAGCCGATTCGGAAGCGGAGCAGGGAGTCACCGGCTGGTTCCAGCAGTATTGGGCGGACGTAGAAACGCGCGTGGCCAGATCCAGCCCGGCCATCGACGGGGCTTGCCGGGCACGTTCGATCAGTTCCTTGTGGTTCCGGCTACCCACCGACAGAACCCCGCGCATTACGCCGCGTGTTCTCAGGTGCCGCACCAGCGCGCGCGTGTCGATCTCCGCGGCGACGGGAACCCCTTTCTCCGTGAGAAACCGTTCGGCGTTCTCTTCGGACCGCCAATTGCTCGCGACGCGGGAAAACTCCCGAACCACCAGCCCTTCAATGTACGGCCGCGCCGCCTCCTGATCGTAGGCGTTCGCGCCGTAGTTTCCAATTTGCGGGTTCGTCAGAACCACGATCTGGCCGGCATAGGACGGGTCGGTGAAAATCTCCTGATAGCCTGTAATAGCGGTGTTAAAGACAACTTCGCCCAGGCTATCCTTTGGCGCACCAAAGCTCTTGCCCTCGAAGACCGTCCCGTCCTCCAGGGCGAGGATTGCAGCATTCAATTCGGATTGTCCTCCAGTGTTCTCGGGAAGGAGTGTCTCTCATATTGAAGCATGTCGCGGCGCGAGGTTCAATACCCGCGCTCTTGACGCGGCGCACATTCCAGAAACGTGAAGTGGCCGGCCGCTCTCCAACCATCGGGCCAGGGCTCGCGGTAAGCGTATAATCATAAATTCAGATTCGAAAACTTGTGTGGAACGGCGACTATCTTTTCTTAATCCGCAACCTGATCGAGAAGGACTTCAAGGTCCGCTACCGGAACATGTCCCTGGGCGTGCTTTGGTCGCTGTTGAATCCGCTGATCATGATGGGAATTTTGACGTTCATTTTCACCAAGATCTTCGCTCAGCCCCACGACAGGAATTTTCCGCTCTCCGTGTTATGCGGACTGGTTCCGCTGAACTTTTTCACGCTGGCCTGGATGACGGGCGCCTCATCCATATTGGATAACGCGTCGCTCATCAAGCGGGTTCCGGTGCCGCGCCACGTGTTTCCGATAGCGAGCGTCCTATCCAATTGCTTGCACCTGCTGATACAGATCGCGCTGCTGCTCGCGATCATCCTGGTATTTGGACGCGGCGTGAACATCCATTGGCTTTGGTTGCCCCTAATCTGGGGTCTGGAGATTCTGTTCGTCATGGGATTGGCGCTGGCTTTTTCGGCCGTCAACGTTTACGTGCGGGACACCCGCTATGTGATCGAATCGACCAATACGGTGCTCTTTTGGCTGGTCCCGGTTTTCTATTCCTTTGCGCTGATTCCGATGCGCTTTCGTGGCATCTATGAGATCAATCCGGTGGCCGCGTTGGTGCTGATGATGCGCAACGTTTTGCTGGAGGGCCACGCGCCGCTCGGCTCCACATTGGTTCGTCTGGCGATCGTGTCGCTTGTCATGTTTGGCTCCGGGTGGTTCGTGTTCCGGCGGTTGAGAGACGGCTTTTACGCGCGCTTATAGGCCGGCATGCCGATCGAATTTCAGAACGTTTCGAAGTGGTTTCCTCACAGTACGGGACGCCAGTTGCTGCGGACGCACATCGCCCGGTGGTTCGTCAGAGTGCATAACGAGCCGTTTTGCGCTTTACGGAATGTTTCCTTCCAATTGGGGCACGGCGAGAGTCTGGCGCTGGTCGGCTCCAACGGCGCCGGAAAGAGTACGCTGCTCAGCCTGGCGGCCGGCCTGACCCCGCCGGACCAAGGCAAAGTGCTGGTCCAGGGCCGGATCGCAGCCCTCCTGGAATTGGGTTCCGGATTCCATCCCGATTTGACCGGCGCGGAGAATCTGGTGCTGAACGCCGCGCTGCTCGGGCTATCGAAGCGCCAGACCAGCCAACTGTTCGATCGCATCGTGGAGTTTTCCGGCATCGGCGAATTCATCGACGATCCGCTGCGCACCTATTCGAGCGGCATGGTCATGCGGCTGGCCTTTTCGGTCGCCATTCAATGTGAGCCCGATATTCTGCTGATCGACGAGGTTCTGGCGGTGGGAGACGCCAGCTTTCAGGAGAAAAGTAAAGATGCTTTAAAGTCCTTTCGCCGCGCGGGCAAATCGCTGCTGTTCGTTTCGCACTCGGCGGGCGCCGTGCGCGAAATGTGCGATCGCGCCATTTGGATCGACCACGGCTCCGTCATGATGGATGGACCCGTCAGTGAAGTGCTGGATGCCTATCAAGGCCGCGCGGTGATGCAGCAAGGGCAGTGAAGCCTTCAGTTTTCGGCGTGTTGAACTTTCTGGGCTACTGCCGCTGCATCGCTCTCCACGATGACGTAGCGAGGAACTCCGCGGCTCTGTTCGAACACGCGAGCGATATACTCGCCCACGATTCCGATGGAGACCAGTTGTACGGCGCCTAAGAACGTGACCATCACGATCACCGACGTCCAGCCCTGCACGTTTCTGCCGGCGGCCAATCCCGCGATGGCGTACGCGGCGTACAGCACGCAAAAGATCGCTGTCAAAAGCCCGAAGTAGAAAGAAAATCGCAAGGGCTTCGACGAGAGCCCCATCACCGCCTGCAAGGACAGGCGTAGCATCTTGCGAAGCGTATAGCCGCTGGCGCCCCCATACCGCGCCGCAGCCACGTACTCGATCCTGGTAGCCGGGAAGCCCAGCCATCCCACTAAGCCACGCAGAAACGGATAACGATCCCTGAACTGCAGGGCCGCATCCACCACCGCCCGGTCCAGCAACTGATAGTCCGCCGCTCCGCTGACCAGCGGAGTTTCGCTCAACAGGTTGGCGAACCAATAGAATATGCGCGAGGTAAGCGTCTTCAAGAATCCCGCGCCCTCGGTTTGCGTGCGTATCATTTGCACCACCGGCGCTCCGTCGCGCCAGGCCTGGAGCATACTGGGGATCAGTTCCGGCGGGTGCTGCAAATCGCAATCCAGCGTAATCACCGCGTCTCCGCGAGCTGCTTCCAGGCCGGCCAGCAGCGCCGGTTGCTGGCCGAAGTTGCGTCCGAAGCGGATCAATCGTACCGCCGGATCCCTGGCCCGCAAAGCGCGAATTCGCTCCGCGGTGCTATCGGTAGATCCGTCGTCTATAAGAATGAGTTCATAAGGTCCGCAGCCGGCCAGCGCCAATCGCACTGCTTCATAGACCGCTGCAACGTTGTTTTCTTCGTTATAAGCGGGAATCACCACGCTCACGCGCAGTTTGCCGGAAGCGATGGGTCTGTGTACCAGCCCGTCCATTGCCTCATTCTATGCGATCCGCCAGGACACGCGTTCCATTGCTACAATCGAAAGTCGTTATAGCGATTTCGCCGCCTCCGTTTGATAATGTCATGCCGAAAGTCTCGAAAAAGAAGACTCGCATAGCGCCCGCCCAGACCCGCGAGAAGACCGGAGGCGTTGATCGCTGGCCTGTCCTGGGTCCGCTGATTCTTCTGGCCATGACGCTGCTCTGCTATTGGATTCCGATGACGTCTGACAATACGTCGATTTTATGGGATGCGGCAGACCAATATCAGGTAGTGCAGAATTATTTATCCCACGAGCTTCATTCCGGCCGCATTCCCTTTTGGTCGCCGTACCCATGGTCCGGCTATCCGTTTCTCGCTGATCCGCAGGTGGGCGCATGGTATCCGCTCAACTGGCCGTTTTTCCTGATAGGCGTGTCTCCGCACGTGCTGGTGGTGGAACACTGGCTGCATTCTTTTCTCGCCTGCCTGGGCGCTTACTTCCTGGCGTGGCGACTGCTGCGACACCGGCAGGCCGCGGTGCTGGCCGGGCTGTGCTACGGCCTGTCCGGATTTTTCGCGGGTCACAGCGCCCTGACGACCATTGTGCAAGCCGCAGCCTGGATGCCGTGGTTGCTTCTGTCGCTTCAACTGGCCTTGGAAACGCGCGCGCCGCGCTACACCGTCCTGGGCGGACTGGCAGCGGGCGTGATGATTCTGGCCGGCCACTTTCAGACCATCTTGTATAGCTTTTTCGCGCTGGGTCTGTTCGCGGTCGCGCGCGTAGTCTTGACGCCGCGCCGCTGGTTTCAGATTTTCGGAATCGCGCTCGCAATTCCGGTCATTGGAACGCTGATTTCCGCCGTGGGCACCGGTCCTGGCCTGGAATTAACAGTGAATTCGGTCCGCTCCGGCTTCGCGGCCATTACCAGGACCGAAGGCCTGATCCCGTTCCCTGCCCTGGCGACGCTCGTGGCCCCGAATTTCTACGGAGTCTTCTCCGGCAATTATCATGGCCCGGTGGATATCACCGAATTCTATTTCTACTCAGGAATTCTGCTGGTTCCGCTGGCTATCTTCGGCTTGCGCGACCGCCGCTTGCGCATCATCGGGCCTCTGCTAATCGTCCCAACGATTTGGTATGCCATGGGGCAGTCCGCGGAATTGTATTTGCTGATCGCTCGCCTGCCCGGATTCAGCAGCATTCGCGCCCCGGTCAACATCTGGTTCGTGCCGGCCCTTGGTTTAGCGCTGCTCGCCGCAGCCGGCCTGGTAGCGGTAGCTAGCAAGTGGCCCATCCATTGGCTGCCCGCCGCCGTATTGGTTTTCTTCTGTGCAGATCTTTTCTACAACCAGTCAGCCACCAATCCGCTGGCCTACTCTCGCCAAAGCTACGACGAACTCTACGGATCGAAGGAAGACCTTTTCCATCAAGCCGTGGTGAATAATCTGCCTCCCCTCACGCGCTTCGATGGAATCGAATTCCTGGCCAGCTTTGGACCCATGTCACATTTTCTGGATCAACGAACCGAGGTCACCTACGGCTACGGGCCGCTGAAACTGTCTCGCTACGCCGACTTTGTCACGGCCATGCAATCAAATCCGGCCTTGCGCAAGGATCTCAACGTCAGCCGCTGGCTCAACGGCAGCACCGGCGACATTCAGATCCTGCCAGATCCGCTTCCGCGGGCTAATTTTCCCCAGCGGCTCATATCGGTCCAGACGGCGGAAGAGACCAAGCGACGGCTGCGTTCACTGGATCCGCTGCGCGACTCCCTGGTTTCCCCAGCCGCTCCTGTCATAGCGCAGGACCCCAAGGGTTTCGCCGATGTCCGCGAGTTTACACCCGGCCATTACCGCATCCATTACCAATGCGCGACGCCTAGCCTGTTGCGCGTCGGTAACGCCTATTTTCCCGGTTGGACCGCGAAAATGGGCGCTCGGGATTTGGCGGTGCTGCCGGTGGACCTGGCGCTGATCGGCGTGGTGGTCCCGGCCGGCAGTGGCGACCTGGTGCTGGGTTATCATTCCACTTATTTCGTGCCGGCAGGGTTGGTTTCGCTAGTTTCATTGCTGGTTTGTATCGGCCTGTTGATCTTTTCCAGCATGCCTGCAAATTCCCAGGCAAATCAATAACATCCCGACTTCCAACGCCGTAGGTGCCTTCAGGCTCTTGACTCCAATTGCAATATGCAATATAATGATGGCGGATTGCAATATGAAGCTCGGCGAGAAACTCCGCTATCTTCGCGAAGTGGAGGGCACCCTCCGCGGCCTGGGACGCGAAATGACGCAGCAGGAAATTGTCCGCGCCATCAAAAGCGAATTGAAACAGTCCTTCAGCCAGTCCTATCTGTCGCAGATTGAAAGCGGCAGCCGTCCCCACCTGACGAACTCCACGCGCATGTTGTTGGCGCGCTTCTTCAAGGTGCATCCCGGCTATTTGGTGGACGATCCGGAGGGGTTCCACACCGAACTGATGTCCGATGTCCGCGTGGCCGAAGATCAGTTGGATCTGTGGCTGATTGGCGGCGTGGAGCGGTTTGCCCGCGATCCCGAAGTGAGCCGCGCGCTGCTGAGTTTGGCCAAGCACGAAGATTCCCGCAAGTGCCTGTTGTTGATGGAATCGATTTTGGATACGCCGGGCCTGGTGGACCGACTCTTCCAGGTTTTGAGACCCGAAGCCCACTCGCCTCCAAGGAGGAAAGCTCGATGAGGCGGAGGAAAAAAAGATGAGCTGGGAGAATTTCTATTTATTTTGCTTTTGCGTCGGCTTTTTGTGCAGCCTGCTGTCCTTCCTGGCTGGCTCCACGCATTTGCATCTGCACCTCCCGCGAGGGCTGCACGCGCACACCGCGCACGGCCCGGGCGGCAAAGGTTCCCAGGCGTCCCCTATCAATTTCGGAACCATCGCGGCTTTTCTGGCATCGTTCGGAGGCGCCGGATATTTGCTCACCCGTTACTCCACCTTCTGGGCGCTCGTGGCGCTGGCTTGCGCTGTGGTGAGCGGGACGATCGGCGCCGCGCTGGTCTTCTGGTTCTTGTTCAAAGTGCTGTTGAAGCACGACCGGGATTTGGACCCGGCCGACTACGAAATGGTCGGCGTGCTGGGACGCCTGAGCAGTACGGTGCGCGAAAACGGGACGGGAGAAATGATCTTTTCGCAGGACGGAGTGCGCCGCGCGGCCGGCGCCAGAAGTGAAGATGGCCGGCCCATCGCCAAAGGCGTGGAGGTGGTGGTCACACGCTACGAACGCGGCATCGCCTACGTCCGGGCTTGGGAAGAAATGAGCGAGTCGAAAAAGGAGAATTAATATGCGCGTTCCAGTGGAAGTACTCACGATGGCCGGACTGATGGTCCTGGTCGTCATGTTCCTGATGGCAATGTTCGCCCGGCTTTATCGCAAAGCCGGCCCGCACGAAGCGCTGGTTGTCTACGGTTTTCGCGGCACTCGAATCGTCAAAGGGCACGGTACGGTGATCTTTCCCATGATCGAAAGCTGTCACGAGCTGTCGCTGCAGTTGATGTCCTTCGATGTCGCGCCCCAGCAGGATCTTTATACCAAGCAGGGCGTCGCGGTCACCGTGGAGGCCGTCGCGCAGATCAAGGTAAAGTCCGATCCGGAATCCATCAAGACCGCATCCGAGCAGTTCCTCACCAAAACCGATCAAGCCCGCGAGGCGCTCATCCGGCTGGTGATGGAAGGCCATTTACGCGGCATTATCGGCCAGCTTTCGGTGGAGCAAATCGTCAAGGAACCCGAAATGGTGGGGGATCGCATGCGTGGAACCTGCGCGGACGACTTGAGCAAGATGGGCCTGGAAGTGATCTCCTTCACCATCAAAGAAGTTCGCGACAAGAACGATTACATCTCGAACATGGGACGGCCCGATGTCGCCCGCATCAAGCGCGATGCCGATGTAGCGACCGCCGAAGCCGAGCGCGACACGGCCATCAAGCGCGCGGAAGCCATGCGGGCGGCGGCCGTGGCGAAGTCCCTGGCGGATCAGGAGCGCGTTCTCGCCGAAGCGCTGTCGCAGGCCAAGCAAGCCGAAGCGAATCGGGATCTGGAAATCAAGCGCGCCACTTATGTCGAAGCCACCAAGAAGCAGCAGGCGCAGGCCGACAAAGCCTACGACATCCAGGCCAATATCATGCAGCAGCAGGTGATCGCCGAACAGGTCAAGATCCAGCAGGTGCAGAAAGAGCAGGAGATCAAAGTACAGGAGGCGGAAATCAAGCGCCGCGAGAATGAGCTGATCGCAACCATCCTCAAGCAGGCCGAGGTGGAACGGGGCCGCATCGAAGCGCTCGCGGGCGCCGAGAAGTCGCGGCTGACGGCCGAAGCGGAAGGCCACGCCGCGGCCATCCGGTCGCAGGGTGAAGCCGAGGCGGAGATCATTCTCAAAAAGGGCGAGGCGGAGGCCAAGGCGATGAGCGTGAAGGCTGTGGCCTATCAGGAATGGAACCAGGCCGCGGTGGTTGACAAGCTCATCACCGGGCTGCCTGAAGTGGTGCGGGCGCTGGCCTCGCCGCTGGCGAATGTCGATAAGATCACCATCGTTTCCACCGGCGACGGCGAAGCCGCCGGAATGCACAAAATCACGGGCGATCTCACGAAGATTGCCGCGCAGATCCCCGCATTGTTTGAAACACTTTCGGGCATGCAGATGTCCGAACTACTTGGCAAAGTCAGAACCATTGGCGACCAGGCTCCCAAACCCGGCAACGGATCGGGAACTGTCGCCCATACGTAAGGAGGCTGCACAATGGCACTTTTGGAGCGCGTGGCTACGCTAGTCCGGGCCAATCTCAACGACATCATCGACAAGGCCGAGGAGCCCGAAAAGATGATCAAACAGGTGATCCTCGATATGCAGAATCAGTTGCTGCAAGTGAAGACGCAGGTGGCGATTGCGATCGCCGACCAGCATTTGCTTGAAAAGAAGCGGAAGGAGAATGAGGAGAAAGGAACCGGCTGGGTCCGCAAAGCGGAGCTTGCGGTGGATAAGAAGCAGGACGATCTGGCCCGCGCGGCCATAGAGCGCTCGCTCAGCTATCGGTCCCTGGCCGGGAACTTCGCGGATCAAGTGGCCGACCAGACCGTGCAGGTGGAAAACCTCAAGTCGGCCTTGCGCAAGCTGGAGCTGAAGCTGGCCGAAGCGCAAGCCAAGAGCGACGTTCTCATCGCGCAGCATCGCCGCGCCCGTGCGCTGAACAAAGCCGGCGACGCACGGCTGGCGATGGGCAATTCTTCCGGCGCCGATGCATTTGACCGCATGAAGGGTAAGGTGCAGCGCAGCGAAGCGCTGAGCCAGGCAAAGGCCGAATTGACTGAAGATAGCATTGAGGATCGGATGGCCGCGCTCGAAAAAGAAGACGAAGTCACCCGGCTGTTGGCGGAGCTGAAGGCGAAACGCGGGATTTAGACGCCGCTATTCCGTGCCCTTCACGGCCAGCGGCGCAGCCATCTCGCTGCCCCAGCGTCCAGCCAGATCGATGTGGATGCCGAACTGATCCAGCGTACGCATCACCACGTGATCCACCATCGCGTCGATCGATTGGGGATGATTGTAGAACGCCGGCACCGGCGGCAGAATCACCGCGCCCATCCGCGACAGCTTCAGCATGTTCTCCAGATGGATTTCGTTCAAGGGCGTCTCACGCACCAGCAGCACCAGCCTGCGGCGCTCTTTCAGGATCACGTCGGCGGCCCGGTGAATCAGGTTATCGCCCTGCCCGCTCGCGATGGCCGCCAGCGTCCGCACGCTGCACGGTGCCACCACCATGCCGGATGTTAAGAAGGAGCCGCTCGAAACCGCGGCCCCTTGATCCGTCGATTGGTAGGAGCAGGTGGCCATCTGGCGCACCCGCTCCAGCGAATAAGAGGTTTCCTCCGCCAGCGTGTGCGCGCCCCACCGGCTCACGATCAGATGGGTCTCCACGGCCGATCGGCCCGGCACGGCTCCCCGCAGGGCTTCCAGCAGCCGGACGCCAAAAATCGCGCCGGTAGCGCCGGTTATTCCGACGATCAAGCGAGTAGGTTGGCTTTCCATGGGGACGTAACGACCGAATCTTCAACTTTTCACAGTAGCCCGCGAAAGTCAATTTCCGGACAGTCCCCGTCACTGGCTTTTGGAAGCAGAAATGCCGGTAGAGCTACGGAGCGCGCCAAAATCGACAGTCGATGCCAACCGGCTATATTCAAAACATTTTCGCAGGGCTCTACAGCGCCATAGAGATTCCGCCGCAAGACCGCCGCCAGGCAACGAATGCATTCCTTCATTCCCGAGTTGGCGAGACTCAGAAAAGGCAGAAGAGCTATGATCGAAGCGATGGGGCAAGTTCACATGACCGAGGCTGAGGTGGCCAGCGACCTCCACGGCGTGTTAGCCAAAGTCCAGCAGGGCGTGGAGGTCGTGGTCAAACAAGACCATCGGCCGGTTGCGGTCATCCGTTCGCCGCTACCCAAAGGCGACTGCTGTCCGAGTGCATTGCACTTGCGAAGCGCGCGGTTCCGGGGCGACTCTGGACGAAGGGTTTACGAAGGACGTCGAGGAAGGGCTCTCCAGCCGCAGCCAGCCATGGAACCCACCGGCTTGGGAGTAATTCTCGACTCCAGCGTAGTTATCGAAGCTGAACGGCAGCATCTCAGTGCGGCGCAGGTCCTCAAGCTGATCGTTCAAAAGATCGGTGAAATGGAGGCCGCTCTCTGTTCGATCACCGTTGCCTTTCTAGTATATCGTTTCACTAAATCATATCCGATTCTTCAAGAGCTTGAAAAGCCTTCCAGCGGTGGACGACAGGCATTTGATTGATCTCGTCGATCCCTTTCATAATCCGCTGATGCAGTTCTTGTAGCGACTGCGCGCGGATGTGCTTGATGTGCTTCAGGAAGGTGCGCGCCATCTTTCCAAACAGCGTCTCCGCGAGGTTCGGCCAGGAACCGTGCGTCGGTGTCAGCACATACCTGAAGCGATTGGGACGGGTGGCAAGGTAACCCCGCGTTTCTTTGGAAGTATGCGCGGAGTGATTGTCCAGGATCAGGCGGATGGTGCAACCGGGCGGATAGTATGCATCCAGTTCCTTCAGCAGCCCAATGAACTCAATGCTTCGGCGCCGCTCTTCGACGCGGGCGATGACATGCCCGTCGTGAAGGTCCAGGCTCGCCGGGATCGACCGTGTCCCCAGCCGGATATATTCGTGATCGCGGGCCAGCGTCGGGTATTTGCCGGGTGAAGGAGGCAGGTCGGGGGCGGTGTTTTTGATGGCTTGTCCCCCCGGCTTCTTATCCACCGACACCGTTGATCACATCCGGCTGCACATGGCCGGTGCGGGTCGTTTCGTTCTGCAGCGCCACTTCGCGATAGGCCGGCAGGACATCGCGCATCTTCCGCTCGAATTCGGGATCGCGGCGTTCCAGGTAGTACCGGACCTTATGGGGCTGTAGTTCCGGCGCCTTGAGAATTCGCTGGACAGTCGCCTTGCCCGCCTGGGCCAGCGCCGGAAAGCCCGCCGCTGCCGCCTCCCCACGCACCTGCCGGGCCAGCGCGGATCGTGTCCATAGCTCCGCGGCGTAGCCCGGATCCTTGGGTTTGGAACACGCCAGATGCACCACCCAGGCCTTGGCATCCTCTGTGATGACAGCTTCCCGCGGCTTGTGCGGGGTGTCTTTCATCCCCGCCTTTACGCCCATCTGAAGGGCCTTATCGATCCACTGGAGCCACGCTCTTGCGCGTTATCCTCAAGGCGCGCGCGATCTGGCTTACTGTCTCGCCGGCGTGATAGCGCAACAGGATTTGCGCCCGTTGCAGCCACCCATTCCAGCCGCCGTCCTGAGGGTAAACGCCTCGTCGAATCATTTCGTGAGCCGTCTCGCGAAGGTGAGCCTTGTTGCACTAGATTGCTTCCGAATCGCCTATATCCTCGATCTCCACAACGGGTCCGCGCACCGTTGACAATTTGCGGAGCCGAATAAAATAAACGAATTGGTTTGCAGCCCTCGTTGACTCCGCAGATCCTCCATCTCTGGCGTGCGGTAGATGTGATAAACCTGGCCGTCCGTGCCCTCCATCATCAGGTAGCTGCGCCCGGAAGCTTCCTCCTCACCGTGCACCGAATTCCGGCCTTCGATGGTCGTGAGATTCCGAACATCGAGCGTCGTCATGGGAAGCCGAACATCGGACAACAATACGCCGAGTTCCGCCAAGGTCTTCTGCCGATCCGCGCTGCGTTGCATCGCTCGAAGCACTTGCTCGCAATCGCGCCGCACCAGCCAGCTTGCTGCACCGGTCGATTTCGCCAGACCCATGCGGTGAAGAACGGCGAGGCGGGAGGCCTCATGCTGCGTGCGAAGGCGCGCCGTCTCGTTCAATCCGGGCTCAGTAGGATTCCGAACAACCTCGAAATACTGTGGTCCGAAATCCGCGCTGGGGTTCGACGCCTCCCGCATGATCCCGCGGTCGAGTGATGTGAATCTGGACTCTGAGATCTCGCGCGGTTCCGCCTCCATTGCGTCCAACTCCGTCCGATATCCAAGCTGCCGAGTGCATAGGTGCTCGGCGGCGTTCCGAATCCCCTTCTGGATACTCCCTGCTCATTCGCACGCCGGTTCCATCGCTTCTCACGCCTCCCACCACGACATGAGCGCGCGGGTGCTCGATGTTGTGATGCTCCACCGCAATCCAATCGAGGTCCTTCTCCATACGTTCCATTAGATCGCTCGTTAGACGACGCAAGTCCGCTCGATCACCAAATCCCGGGGAGATGATCAGCTTCCACAACCGCTCATCGCCGGACCTCTGCCGGTTCTCAAGGCGCACCGCAATGTCGATCCCCTGCTCATCGCGGCCGAACCCCTGCCGGGTTTCCGTGTGTGGCGCTCTCGCGGGCCAGGTATCGCCCGTGCGCCTTCCATTACCCGCGCGTTTTGTTGTTCAGATACGTGACCCGGACAGCGCAACGCTGCAAGTACGCACGTGTGCTTCGCCCTTTTCCGCCGTAAGTGGCCGCGGTTGCGGGCTTTTCGAGTGCTACGAGCATAATGCATCAGCAGCTTGAATCCGCCGGACCGCGCGATTCGCTCGTCCCTTGGGCCACGAGGCTTCGGAGGTCGAAGCCGGACGTTCCGCTCGTCATCAGTTCGTTCCATGTCCCACCAGATCCTGCGCGGGGGCGAGTGCGTTGCCGGACATGGTCTGACCGGCGGTCTCGATCAGCCGGTGGTACCGATCTTTGGCTAGTGCGATGGCCTGGGGCTCTGCGTCGCTCGATGGCTCCGGCATACACGTAAGAACCGTTTTGACAAAAGTATCCAGCAAGGCATGGAGCGCCTGCTGGCCCCGGACAATGCGGAGATTGTCACGGGAGATGCGCTCGAATCCTCTTGCGATCCGATCTTCGCTCTCGGTCGGCTAGGGCCGCCCGCTCAGTTCGTTCTGGATTGCCCCCGGATGAACGCGCTCGGACTTGTGTAACCCCGGGTTTTCACGGCTTCATCGATCCGAACCCGAACTTCCTGGCTTAGTCTGGCGGCGATTCTGGCTCCGCGCGCCTTTCCCATGTTCTGTCGCATGAAATTCCTCCCTCAATTACTAAGAGGCTTTCAAAAACGCAAATCCTACCCTGAATTTTTGCCGTCAAACATCTGTCGAACACGGACGCGATTGCGTTCGACGGCCCAAAACAATGACCGCGCGCCGCTTGCGGCGAAAAAACAAATCAGACGTCAAACGTTTCCTTTATGTTCCACTAAACCGCAAGGCCAACGAGCAGGAAAGGGCTTAGGAGTTTTGATACGGTGTAACAGGGCCGATCACGTTTTGACACGGTTCTTGATACGTTTTTCGGATTGAGGACAGGAAATGTCTCTGAGTCAATATTGCAAGTTGCTGATTCAAAAAGATTCAATGGTGGGCGCGGCAGGACTCGAACCTGCGACCTCCTGCGTGTGAAGCAGGCGCTCTAACCAACTGAGCTACGCGCCCTTTTAATGAGTCATGGCTGAAGTCTCGTTCGCCGACTCGCTCACCCTGAGGGCAACATCCCCGCGAGCTTGCGCCACTATGTGGGAATAACGCCCCAGTATCGCCATACTCACGTGTCCCATCATATCAAGCATGCTGCTCTCCGGGACACCCGCTTGGGCGCTTAACCTTTTTGGGGTAGCTGGCATCAAAGGCGTTCAGCGGCTACTGCGCCAAGCTGTCGCCGACCTCTTCCACTATCTCCCAACCCATTGAATCTACCGTGGAACGTTACCTTCGGACGCAGCGAGAAGCGCCAACGCTTGTAATCCGGATCGTGTTGCCAGGCCACGGCCAGCAGAGGCTCTGTCTCGCCACGCGAGTTGACGCGCACCAGCGTCTCGGCAATGGGAATCGAGAGTGCGGTCTGGGCGGGGGCGGCATCCAGCGTGTCCCACGCGCTCAGGAGTTCGACGGTCAGGGTCCCGCCGTAGCGGGGACGCTCGGCCGCCGAAGTATTTGAGACCGCGAGGCTACTGAGTGCAAGCCAGGCCCAGACGGGAAACCTCATATTGTCCAGTTTGCAGGTTTCGTACCACCAGCGTAGCTTCGCCTGGGGATTCCGCCGGCCACAGCGCGGTGACCGGTCCCGGCAATGGCAGGGCGGCGCTCGCGGGCGTCACCTGGCCATTGGCGACTTCGTAAACGCGAACCTCTTCCCGATCGCTGTTTGCACTGGCCACGATTGCGGCTCCGGCACAGGGATCGGCGATACCGGCGATGTCGCTGCCCCAGGCGTTAGCCCATGCGAGAGCCTGCCCGGAGCGATCCTGCACGCGGCCTGCGGCCGTGGTGTAAAATCCGTTCGCGACGGTGTAGAACGGAGTTCGCGCCGCATCCGATTGCAGCAGGTTTCGATCTGTCACCCAGCGCCGATCGCCGCCCGGCCAATTCTCGTTTCCCGGCGCGCAAGTGATTTTGAAGTGCGGTTGAAATGCGCCGGTACAAGTGGAACCGGGCAAATACGCGCGAAAGCCTCCGGGTGCGACGGCGAGCCGGCCGCGCGGGTCCCGAGGTAGCGGCCGTGGCAGCCCAGGGAAGCAGATTCAGAGGGCGTCCATTGGTCCCCCATACCGTGGTAGCTGGCCACTTTCTGTGTGGTCAAGACCAGCATTTGGGAATTTGGAGTCCAGGAGCAGGATATCGAGGATCGGATCCGGCTCGGCGAAGAGAAGTTTCCTGGCAATGGCGATTCTTGGTTTGGTTTGTGCTGAGGATGGCAAGTTCCACGGCAGCATCGCGACCTGCCGATTATCACCGCTCGAAACTTCAGTCACGAAAAGCAAGCCGCGCGCACCTGCGACAGCGTGACGCGCACGCGCCATTCAGCCGTCGTCGCCGTTGTTTCCAAGCCCGCCTTGCGCAATTCGTCCTGCAAAAGCGTGGGGAAGCTGGACCACTGCGCCGGCGGTATCGGCGTCAGATTCTGAATCTCGAATGAAACGGCTGCCCGGCGTGGCAGCAGGGACGAGGTAAGAGCCGCCAATTGCGCCGCTATCGAGGCGGTCGGCTGTTCCCCCACTTGCGCCGGCAACAGCAGCGCCAAGCCAAAGAATAGAGCGAGCGTGACCCGGATCATTCATCTCATTATGATGGTCGGCGACGGGAAACTGTTGGCGCGTCATCAGCCCCAGCAGAAGCCGAAGAGTAACGAAACCGAGGAGCAGCGCGCACCCAAGGCTGAAAGCGAAACCCAGCACCATTTCGGGAAATTCGCCAAGCGCGCTCAGGAAAGTCATCACAATCCTCCAACGTTCACTCCATCGGCTGCCGCGGCTTTGGCCTGTAGATTGTTTGCGTGAGATTCCTCAAAGAAGGCAGCTTCTTCGGGCGTCGGTTGGGCGATCAGATCGACTTCGTCCCCCACCCGCACCAGTTCAAACAATTCTTCGGCATCCCGATTTCGCAGACGAATGCACCCGTGCGAAGCCGCGTGGCCGATGGATTCGGGATGATTGGTTCCGGGTATGCCATAGCCTTTGTAGCCGATGCTCATCCAGCGCGTGCCCACCGGATTGGCCGGGCCGCATCACCTTGCCGTCATGCGAGTAGGTGGGGTTTATTACATGGCTCGCGATATGAAAGCTGCCGCTTGGGCTGGGAGTGCTCGCCTTGCCCACCGCCACCGAATACATTTTCACCACTTTGCCGCACTCCACCAGTGCAATCTTGCGCGCCGGAATGTTTACGATCAGCCGCCGCGTGGGCGCCGTCTGCGCTGCCAATTCGCCGGCCGCCGCCAACAGGATCGTCAGGAATTTCAAAGTTTGCATCGCCGTTTCTCCTCTTCCAGAAAGGAGAAATGCAGATCGGGCACCGGCTCGTACACCGTTGATTCCATTGCGCAAGCGCCGCAGCGCTCGTGTACCGCCGGACACCCTGTGTCAGCGCGCACACAATCACTTCCATGCCATGCTCCGGCGGCTCTTCAACGTATGATACAGCCCGAAGAATGCCGCGCTGTTTATCATGCAGAAGTAAAACGGAAGACGCAGCGCGTTGGGCCGGAGGCGCCCTGTCATACCGATGCCGGCCAGCGCGTAAAACAGGAGTTGGACGCCAAGCAGCGCGCGGTATCCTGGCGAGCTCATCAAAAACAGGCTCGCGGCCAGCGCCGTGACCATGGCGAATGGGACCAGCAAACGAATCGCTTTATGCGACAGGAAAAACAGCAACGGCAAAGGCTGGAACGGATCGACAAATTGCTTTACATGCCGAAGCTGCTGGAGATTCCCGGCCATGATCCTGATCCGCCTTTTGAACCCGGTCATCTCCCGCGCTTCCTCATACACCACCGCGGCGGGTTCGTGGACCGCCCGAAAACCACGGCCAAGCACCGACAGCGGAATGACGTAATCGTCGTTAATTGTTTCAGGCGGCGGGAAGGGATACAGCTCTTTGCGAATGGCGTGCAAATGGCCGTGAGCTCCCAGCGTGGATGCGAGCCGCGATTCGTGGGTCTTGAGGAACGCCTCGTAGCGCCAATACAGATCTTCGGAAGCGCCGATATTTACTTCATTCGGTTTTACAACGCTGTAGCGGCCGCTCGCCGCGCCCACCGCGGGATCGGCGAAATTCTCCACCAGCAGCCGCACCGAATCCGGCGCCAGCATTGCGGAAGCATCGGAAAATACCACCATCTCGCCGCGCAATTCCGGCACCGCGGCGTTTAGCGCCGCCATTTTGCCGCAATTCTTCGGAAGAGCCAACACGCGGACGCCGCTCAGGGGCCGGAGGATGTCGAGGGTTTCATCGGACGAGCCGTCGGAAACAACCACGATTTCGATTCGATCCGCCGGGTATTCCAGCGCGCGCGAGTTTTCAATCTTCCGGGCGATCACGCGAGCCTCGTTATACGCGGGAATCAGCAGCGACACGGCCGGCCAGATCGGCGCTTTCCTCACTTCGCGCCGAATCGCAAGTCCCAGGCCAAGCAGCGCCAGCGGATAACCGGCAAACGCGTACAAAGGGATAAAGACGGCGATCCAGAAGACAATTTCGGCGAGGATAGGGGATGTGATCACACCACGCAAGCTTCCGTAGACGCCGCCGTGGTTCGAGGCCGTCTGTCTTCCTGGAACCACAATTCGAGCATGAGCAGCTTCCACAGGTGGTGATGATTGTCGCGGCGTCCGCGATCGTGCTCTTCCAACAGATGCATAACAAAATCGGGCGACACCATGTGCCGATCCAGAAACGCCCGGCTGGTCAGGTGGTCCCACACGAAGGTTCTGAGCGCGCCCCGCAGCCAACTCCCCAGCGGTACGCCGAACCCGCGTTTGGGTTGGCGCAGCAGCTCCGGCGGCAACCGATGGCCGACGGCGCGGATGAAAATATCCTTACCCCGGCCATTCTTGAGCTTCCAGGAATGAGGCAGGCGCGCCGCCAGCTCCGCGAGTTCGTGATCCAGCATCGGACAGCGCACTTCGAGCGAGTTCGCCATCGACATGCGGTCCACCTTCACGAGCATGTCGCCCGTCAGCTTCGCCGTGGCTTCGAAATAGAGCGCCTGGGTGAGCGCGTCGGTGTCTTCCGGGAGCAGGGAATGCGCCATCTTGCGCGTCAGGAACGCGACGTCGGCGGGCGGCATCCACTCCGGTGTCAGCAACCGCTGCAAAAGGTAGTGAGGCGATGCGCTTTCAAAATAGCGCCCCAATGCAGTGGGCTGGCTGACCATCCGGAGAAAGTTTTTTCCGTAGGCGGCGTAAGGCAGCGCGTCCGCCATCCGCAAAACCAACGCGCGCAGCGCGGACGGTACTAGATCCAAACGCCGCAACCTCTGCACGTCCAGAAAGCTTTCGTAACCGGCGAACAGCTCGTCGCCGCCATCGCCGGTAAGCGCCACTTTCACATACCGCGCCGCGAATTCCGAAACCAGATAAGTGGGGATGGCGGAAGAATCTCCAAAAGGCTCGTCGAAGTGCCGCACCAGCTTCGATACCAGATCCACCGAATCCGGCCGGACGATCATCTGATGATGCTCGGTCCCATACTTCCTTGCGAGCGCCGCGGCCAGCTCTAGCTCGCTGAAACCCGGCTCTTCAAATCCAATGGAAAATGTTTTGACGGGCCCCGGGCTTTGCAGCGCCATCGACGCCACCACAGAAGTGGAATCGATCCCTCCGCTCAGGAAGGCGCCCACCGGCACGTCGGAGATCAGGCGCATTTTGACGGATTGGTCGAAGACGGCGCGCACATAGCCGGAAGCTTCCCGTTCGCCAATTCCCGCGGGAGGGCGCTCCGCCGGCGCGGGCAGCGTCCAATATCTTCCCTCCTCAATTCGGCCGCCGGAATCATATCGCAGCCAGCCGCCGGGCGCGAGTTTGCGAATGGCGGTGTAGGGCGTCCAGGGATCGGGAATGTAGCCGAGCAGGAAATAAAGCTGCAGCGCCTCCCGGTCCTGTTCCAGAGGCACCCCGGCCGCGCGCAGGCACTTCAGCTCGCTTCCGAAATACAGGCCGTCGCGCGCCGCCAATCCATTCAGTGCGGCGTAGTACAGCGGCTTTTTTCCGAAGCGATCCCGCGCCAACACAAGCGATCGCCGGCGCGAGTCCCAGATGGCGCAGCCGAACATGCCGCGCAGGCGTCTGAATCCGTCCACGCCTTCCTCTTCATACAAGTGAACCAGCACTTCCGTATCGCTACGGGTGCGGAAAAGATGGCCGCTCCCAATTAACGACGCACGCAACTCGCGATAATTGTAGATCTCGCCATTGAAGACCACCGCGATGGTTCCGTCTTCGTTCGAGATGGGCTGTTGCCCGGTAGCCACATCGATGACGCTGAGCCGCCGCATGCCCAGGCCCAGCCGCCCGTCGATCCGATAGCCTTCATCGTCCGGGCCGCGATGCCGGATCTCATCGCACATGGCTCGCAATTCCGAAAGATCGGCGCTTCTCGATCGTAGAAAATATCCCGCTATTCCGCACATAGAGGTTTGAAACTGAGCACAGTTGTGAGAGATCCCCGGCAATTACTGTTCCGGACCCGGCAGGAACTGGTGAATGTGATTCTCACCGCGCTACCTCCGGCCCCCTCTTTCGACGCCGGCTTCGCTCCCAGGCTGCCGTTGCCGGATGCGGCCGACGTCGCAGGCAGCCGCCTGGCGCAACACATCGTCGAGTTGGCCGATCGGATCCAGCGCCACCAGTTTCCAATTCTGGGCCTGACCGTCGATGCCGGGCCGGATATTCGCTGGCGCCGCGATTACATGAGGAATATCGAAACCGGTCTCGCTTACTTTCGCCGCATTCCTTACTTGGACACGCGGTGTGCCGGCGACCACAAAGCGATCTGGGAGCTGAACCGGCATCAGCACTTGATGGTTCTGGCGCGGGCTTATCTGTTGACCGGCGACCCTTCCAAGCTGCGCGAGATTCGGGCGCAGCTTGAAAGCTGGATCGCAGCGAATCCCTTTCATCGTGGAACCAACTGGGCGAGCGCGCTGGAGGTTGCGTTTCGCGCGTTGTCCTGGATCTGGGTCTACCACTTTATCGGCCGCGAAATGCCGCCCGAGTTCCGTGCGCGCTGGCTCCATATGCTGTATCTACATGGTTGCCACTTGGCGAACAATCTCTCGTTCTATTTCTCGCCGAACAATCATTTGGTGGGCGAAGCGTTGGCCTTACATGCATTGGGGCTGTTTTTTCGGGGACACGCCAGGGCCGCGAAATGGGAACAAGCGGGCGCCCGCGTGATGTGCGAGCAGATGCGGCGCCAGGTCCGCGCCGACGGCAGCAGTTTTGAACAATCCACCTGCTATCACGCTTATCTTGTCGATATGTTTCTGCTCCACGCAATGCTTGCGCGCCCTGGCCCGGAGTATTTCGACAGGCTGGGGCGTATGGGCGAATTCCTGGATGCTCTGGCCGGTCCGTCGCGGCGTTTGCCGATGTTGGGCGACGACGACGGCGGACATTTGCCGCTGGGACCGATGCAGCGTCCACCCGCGCCAGGACGGTGCGGTTCGCGGCTGTTTCCCGACGCGGGCATCGCGGTGATGACCTGCGGCGACACGCACGCTATCGTGGACGCGGGTCCGTTCGGCGCTCTGCATTCCGGCCACAGCCATTCCGACACGCTGAGCATGGTCGTAAGTTCTGGCGACGAGGAAATTCTGATCGATCCTGGTACCTACACGTATACTGGCGATCCTGAATGGCGCGACTGGTTTCGCAGCTCGGCCGCGCACAATACAATTCGCATCGACGGGCGCGATCAGGGCGTCATGGCTGGTGTATTTCAATGGACCGGCCAGCCCGAAGTCGCCATCCTCCACTGGCAGACCGATGCTGAGCGCGATCTACTCGAAGCCGAGTGCCGTTACGCCGGCTTCACGCACCGGCGTCGAGTTGAGTTTCGAAAGCCCGGCATTTTTCTTATCGCAGATCGTGTGAGCGGGCCGCCGGGCGAGCACGACATCGAGCAGTTCTGGCACCTCGGGTCGCTCGCGGCCAGGTCCAAACTGTTTTTGCCTGCCGGGGCTCAACTCATGGAGAGCTGGCGGTCTACCACGTTCGGCGAGAAACACGCGGCGCCGATGCTGCGCGTTCATCGGCATTGCCCACTGCCGGTCTGCCTGGAGGCTCGCATCGATCTTACCACCGTTCCCGCCGCAAGCCCTTTATTCTGAACGAGCAATCGGCGCCTCTCGTGTAGGAACGAATCGCTTGGGCGGCAACGGAATGGATCTGTTAGCGTCTTACAAGGGGAGGCGAGTGCATGAAGAAACGGGCCACGATTGCGGCGATGGCGATGGGGCTCCTGGCCGCGTCCGGGTGCAGCCGCCGGGAGGCGGATCGCGCGAGATACGAGAGCCGCGAGGCGCGGGAAAAAGCGCAGAAGCAGTTGGAAATTACCAGGGACAAATTGCGCCGGGAACTAAGGCGCGCCGATGAACAGACGCGCGAGGACCTGGATAAAGCCCGCGATCAGTTGCACCAGGCGTTGAGCCAATCCGAGCGGGATGCGGACAAGGCGCGGGAACGGCTGCGCGAGCGCGAAGCCGAGCGGGACGCCGACGGTAATCGCCAATAACTTAGCGATAAGCCGCGCAATTGGCCGGGGAATCACGCATCCAGGCGATAGCGCGTCTCCGCGCGCCGGTAGAGCGGACGCCACACCAGCCGGTTCACCGACACCACCAAGGCGGCCATCACGATGGTGGACAGCAGAAGAACCGCGAAATTCCCCGCGTCCGTAGCCGAGCTGATCTCGGCGCCAAGTCCGAAGGTGGAAAGCACCTGCCCTTTGAAGCGGAAATATTCGGCCACTATGCTCGCGTTCCAAGCGCCGCCGGAAGCGGTAATAAGCCCCGTTACGAGATACGGAAAGATGGCGGGCAGAATCACAGTGCGCCAGCGGTCCACCCGGCCGAAGCGGAAAACTTGGGCGACCTCGCGGAATTCGGACGGAATCGCGATGGCGCCCGCAATCACGTTGAACAGGATGTACCATTGCGTGCCTAGCAGCATCAGAAGAATGGATCCGGTGTTTAAGCCGCCGCCCAGACTGACCAAGCCCAGCAGCAGTACCGGAAACAGCGCCGTGGCCGGAACCGAGGCCGCGATTTGCGCCAAAGGCTGCGCGATGCGCGCCAGGCGCGGATTGAAGCCGATGGCGACACCGGCGGGGATGGCCCACGCCGACGCGATTACGAGCGCCGCCACGACGCGCAAGAATGTTGCGCCCGCACTCTCGAGAATGGTCAGGAGATCGGCCCTCGTGATCCCTTTGAGCAGCAACAGACCTTGGAACACGCCGTGAAGAATCAGCAGCAGCGCAATAACTCCCGCCAGAACCACTAATCCCTTTTGCCAATTGGGCGGCGTTGTTTTCGCGCCGGATTGCTCGCGCCGCGCAGCAGACAAGTAGACGCGCTCCATCAGCGGCGTGGTCACGCCGTCGCGCAAACGAGTCAGCAACGGCGATTTGCGCAGAAGATTCAGCACCGGGGAGGAGTGCGCGCTGGAGCTTTCCACCTGCTCCAGTTTGAATTTATCGGACCATGCGATGGCCGGGCGCCAGACCAACTGATCGATCATCACAACCACGCCAACCATGGCGGCGATGCCCCAACCGATCGCGGTGGTATCGCCCGCGCTGGCGGCCGATTGCAAGTAAGATCCCAGGCCCGGCAGACGAAAATCGCGCTTGCCGAGCACAAACATTTCACATGCCATCAGGAAAAACCAGCCGCCGGCCACCGAGACCACCGAGTTCCACACCAATCCGATGGCGCCTTGCGGCAATTCCAATTGCAGAAAGCGTTGAATTTTGCTGAAGCGGTACACGCGCGAAGCTTCCATCAATTCGCGCGGCAGCGCTTTAAGCGAAGCATAAAAACTGAACGCCATGTTCCACACCTGCCCGGTGAAAATAAGCACGATGGATCCAAACTCCACGCCCAACTGGCGCGAAGGAAAAAGCGATACCATCGCCAACATCACTCCCGGTAGAAAACTGAGGACCGGAATTGATTGCAGGATGTCAAGCACCGCCAGCATGGGGGCTTCCAGACGCTTGTTGTAGGCGGCGAAATATCCGTAGCCGATGGCAAACCCCAGGCTCAGCAAATAAGCCACGATCATGCGCACCAAGGAATAGAACGCGTAGACCGGAATCGCGGCCGGTGAAAGCGAGATCCGCACGGCAGCCACGGGTGCGCTAAACCAGTAACGGGCTACAGCGACGATCGCGTAGACCGCGGCAAACAGGACGGCGAACACAATCGCGTCCATGAAAAAGTTCCAGCTCCGGTCCCGGATCAGCGAGCGCGAGAAGCCCCGGGCGGTCGAGCTTTCAGTCATGTTTCCGTTCCAACTTCCACGTTCTGCGGCTCGCTCGGAGTTTCCTTGGGAATGAAGAACCGCTTGCGCTCCGAATCGTGGTCGAACAGCTCGGCGTAGCGTCCCCAGTTGATGGCAGTCTCAAGCTGTCGAACGGTTTCTTCTTCGGTGAAATGTTCGTCCAGGATATCGTGGAAAAAGTCGTCGGGCAAAGTGTGGTCGGACTTCGACTCCAGCGAGCGCTTGATCTGCTTCAAGAGCGCGACATGTTCGAGCGCGGCGTTGCGAAACAGCTCCTTCTGGCGCAGGATAAGGGCATTGGCAAACTCCAGCCCCTCGGGAGTGATCTCGACGTCGCCCTCGGTCAGCTTGACAAATCCGAGCAGGGCCGCCGCTTCGACGATGGGCAGCAGATCGTCGATCTCGAACGACAGCAGGTCGGCTAGCCGGTAGACATCTTCACGCCCATTGTGATCGGCAAGAATCTCGAGGAACCCTGCGATACCGCCGGTTCTGGCGTGCGGGAGCATGGGGTATTTCGGCCGCGAGTCACCGGACGCCGAGCCGGCGGCGGGACCCGATAAAGCAACCGCGAGGTCGCTATCGGACTTGGTCAGCACCTGGTAGATATAATCGACGATCTTGTTAAAGCGGGGGTGCTTGCGATCGCGCGGACGCGGAAGATCCACATGAAAATCGGTTCGGATGCGGCCGGGGTTCTTGCCCAGCACCACGATGCGGTCGCCCAGCAGAACCGCTTCTTCAATGTTGTGCGTAACGATGAACACCGCCCGCGTTGGCATTTTCTTGTCTTCCCACAATTCCAGCAGCTCGCTGCGGAGGTTCTCGGCGGTTAAAACATCCAGCGCCGAGAATGGTTCATCCATAAAGAGCACTTCCGGTTCCACTACCAGCGCGCGCGCAAAGCCCACGCGTTGCTTCATACCGCCGGACAGTTCTTTCGGGTATGCATTCTCGAAGCCGTCCAAGCCGACCGAGTCGAGCATCTTGACGCTGCGCGTGGTTCGATCCTGCGCCGAAACGCCGCGCGCTTTCAACGGCGCCGCGACGTTTTCCAAGACGGTGAGCCACGGAAACAGCGCGAAGCTCTGGAAGACGATGGATACGTTCTCGCACGGACCGTGGACGGGAGCGCCGTGCCACAGCACCTGCCCGGCCGACGCCGCGGAAAGGCCGGTGAGGATGCGAAGCAGCGTGGATTTGCCGGAGCCCGAGGGTCCCAGCAGCGCCAGAATCTCGCCCGGATACACAGCCAAGTCCAACGGAGCGATCACCTGGATGCGATTGTCGCTCGGTTGGTCATAGAACTTTTCGACTTGACGTGCTTCAATCAGCGGCTCCGGCACGCTGCCATTATCGCAGCCGGGTCACGCCGCGCCAAATTCATGGAATCGTCACGGAGAATTCGGCCCGGCTGTGTCGAAAGCCCCAAACGACCGCTTGCCGACGCGCGTTTGCGCGCGTTACAGAGCCGCGGCCGTAAGGGAGCCGGTTTCCACAGCCCGCTGGCACGCGCGTTGCCATCCGACTGCGATATCGTAAGGGGTTCCCCAATTCCTTATTCAGGAGCTTCCATGACCCCTCAAGAAGTCCTCGAGTACGCCAAGAAGAATGGACTGAAGCAGCTCGATTTGCGGTTCTGCGATATTCCTGGCTTACAGCATCATGTTTCCTACCCGATTTCCGAGCTTTCCGAAGATTCTTTTCAGGAAGGCTTTGGCATGGACGGTTCCAGCATCCGCGGCTGGGCCGCGATCAATGAAAGCGACATGCTGTTGATCCCCGATCCCAGCACCGCATTCACCGATCCCTTCTATGAGATTCCCACGCTGGTAATGACCTGCGATGTCATCGACCCCATCACGCGCCAAAGCTACCAACGCGATCCGCGCTGGATCGCGCGCAAAGCCGAAATGTATATGAAGAATACCGGCGTCGGGGACACTGCATATTTCGGGGCGGAAGCCGAATTCTTCATTTTCGACAATGTCCGGTTCGATCAGAACCAGCACTCAGGCTTCTATTTCATCGACGCCGAAGAGGGTCGCTGGAATTCCGGCCGCGAGAACGACAATCTGGGCTACCGGCCGCGCTACAAAGAAGGTTACTTCCCGGTGCCTCCCACCGACCACTATCAGGACTTGCGCGCCCAGATGGTGGAGACCATGCTCCAGTGCGGGCTGAACATCGAATGCCATCATCACGAGGTGGCCACCGGCGGGCAGTGCGAAATCGACCAGCGCTTCGACACGCTGGTGAAATCCGCCGACAACATGCTGGTCTACAAATATGTGATCCGCAACACCGCGTACCTGCAGGGCAAAACTGTGACGTTTATGCCCAAGCCTTTGTTCGCCGACAACGGCAGCGGAATGCACACGCACCAGAGCATCTGGAACACGGGCAAGCCGCTATTTGCCGGTGACGGATATGCCGGCCTCAGTCCGCTGGGGCTGAACTATATCGGCGGTTTATTGAAGCACGCCCGGGCGCTATCGGCCATCATCGCGCCCACCACGAACAGCTACAAGCGCCTAGTGCCGGGCTACGAGGCGCCGGTGAATCTGGCGTATTCGCGGCGCAACCGGTCGGCGGCCTGCCGCATCCCGATGTACTCGGCCAGCCCGAAAGCCAAACGGGTGGAATTCCGGCCGCCCGATCCGTCAGCGAATCCGTACCTCGCGTTCGCGGCGATGTTGATGGCGGGACTGGACGGCGTCTTAAACAAGCTCGATCCGGGCGAACCGCTCGACAAAGATATTTACGACCTGTCGCCGGAAGAGATGGAGAGCGTCCCTTCCATGCCATCTTCGCTCGAAGAAGCTTTGGATTGCCTGGCGGAAGATCACGAGTTCCTGCTTAAGGGCGACGTCTTCAGCGAGGATCTGATCGAGACGTTCATCGACTACAAGCGCAAGAACGAAGCGGATGCCATTCGTCTGCGGCCGCACCCCTACGAATTCGCGCTGTACTACGACATTTAGGCTCTCGACCAGGAACCCGGAAATCGTATGCCCAAAATTTCGATTCGAGACTTAGATCTCAAAGGCAAGACTGTTTTCATTCGCGTGGACTTCAATGTCCCGCTGGCGCCCGGAGGTCGGGAGATCGGCAGCGATAAACGCGTGCGGGCCTCGCTTCCGACCACCCAATACGCTCTCGATCATGGCGCAGGCCTCATTCTGGCGAGTCATTTAGGGCGCCCCAAAGGCAAACCGAATCCGGAAATGAGTCTCAAGCCCGTTGCTACGCGGCTCGCCGAGTTGTTGGGCCGTCCAGTAAAGATGGCGCCGGATTGCGTCGGGCCGGAAGTGGAAGCCATGCGGCCGGCGCCCGGCGAAGTTCTGCTGCTCGAGAATCTGCGCTTTCATGCGGAAGAAGAGAAGAACGATCCCGGATTTTCGAAGCAGCTCGCCGCGCTGTGCGATGTCTACGTCAACGACGCGTTCGGATCGGCGCACCGGGCGCACGCCTCCACGGTGGGAATGATTCAGTTTGTGAGGGAAGCGGCTTCCGGGCTTTTGATGGACAAAGAGCTGGAATATTTGACCAAAGCCACCAAGCGTCCCGACCGGCCCTGCATCGCGATCCTGGGAGGCGCAAAGGTTTCCGACAAGATCGAAGTAATCGAGAACCTGATGAAGGTTGTGGATCAGTTGCTCATCGGCGGCGCGATGGCTTACACATTTTTAAAAGCGCAGGGGAAGCCGGTGGGTAAGTCGCTGGTGGAGGACGACAAAGTGGAGCTTGCCAAGGAGTTGCTGGCGCGGTCTGGCGGAAAGATCCTGTTGCCGTCGGATCACGTGGTGGTGGATGAACTGAAAGAAGGGGCACCGTTCGAAGTGGTTCCCGAGGTTCCTGAAGGAAAGATGGGCGTGGATATCGGTCCGGCGACCGTGGAGACCTACTCCGCGGTGATTGCGAAAGCGAAGACCATCATCTGGAACGGCCCCATGGGAGTTTTTGAGAAACCGCCTTTCGATCGCGGAACCGTCGCGCTGGCGAAGGCCGTCGCAGCCTCTGGCGCTGTCTCCGTAGTTGGCGGCGGCGATTCGGAGAAGGCCATCAAGTCGGCGGGCGTGTCGGATAAGATCTCCCACATTTCTACGGGTGGGGGCGCGTCCCTGGAGTTTCTGGCGGGGATCGAGTTACCGGGAGTCGCGGCGCTCCCGGACAAGCAGCCGGCTAGCGGTGTTCTCGCTCGATCTGCTGAATGATCGTTGGTGTGAGGTCGTGTAGCTCACGCGGCAAGCGGGCTCTCAACATCAGCAAGTCGGGATTCTTACCTTCGAGGATCGCAACGCCGTCAATCGGATCGCTGTTCGCTCTGAGACGGCTCATTGTGCCAAGCCCCTCCGAATGACGCGGCGTTTGATATTCGACCAGCCGGTCCGTTTGTTTGATCAACTTGTCGTCTGGATAAGGGCGAAACTTGTAGTCGCTCGCTCCCCCAAACGTCTCGATAACGTTTCGAACGAAAGCCCGGTGGGCCGGGAAGACGCGCGCGATTACGTGAGCAACTTCAAATCTCCCGAATGTGGTTCCATCGAGATTGTCGATCTGCACGACCGGTCCTATAAAGCCGCGCCGAAACAATCATCCCACTTGAGCGGCCTGGGTGAAACGACCAAGGAAATGCCATCTGAGCCGTATGAGCCGTATGTTCCGAAACAATGCCAATCGCGCGGAGCGAGAACTCCGGAACCGAACGAAAGCTTGTAATACGCGAGCTTCTGCGCCTCCCTCGCACCAATCTTCACGACCTTATCAGTGCCCTTCGCGCTTTCCAGGGATCAGATTGACCCTCTGCCGGACATCCAACAAACGGCACGCGAACCGTTTGCGCAAACAGCGCCGAGGAGAGAAGAACTAGAACAGCAAGGCGATGCCGCAAATCACGCCTCCCACCACCGCCCAAGTCGACAACAGCGCATGATCGATCAAAAATCCCGCCAGAGCCGGTGCGGCGATCGCCGAGATCGAGTTGAGCGATTGGGTCAGGCCCAGAATCACGCCTTGCTCGGACCGTCCCGCCTTCTGCGTGATCATACTCGTGACGGTTGGTCGGATAATTCCGGTGCCCGACGACGCTACCGCGACAGTTACTAACAATAGCGGAACTGAGTGCGTAAACCCCAGCGCCACCAGCCCCACCAGCCCGCAGAAAAATCCGGCGCGCGCAAGATTATTTTCTCCGAATGCCTTGACCAATCGGCCAATCAACCCGCCCTGTAAAATCACGCCCAACATCCCTAAGAACGCGTACACGTAGCCCACTTGTTGCGGCCCGAACGGCGCCCCGTGCCAGGTGTAACGTCGCTCGGCGAAGAGAGCGAAGCCTGTCATGAACATCGAAAACGCAAATGCGAACGCAAAAAACTGCCACAGCAGCGGCGCCAGCGCCGGCTCGCGAAAATAGCGCGCATAATTTCCCCAGTCCAGCACCGTAAACTTGCGGGGAGTGGCGCTGTCGGCCACGGCGGGAGTAACTGTCGGCAAAAGAAAGTAAGTACACAGAATGCTGGTGGCGGAAAGGCCCGCGGCCACCAAAATGGGATATTGATACCCGAATTTCGAAAGAAACCCGGATAACCCGGGGCCGATCAGGAACCCCATGCCGAAGGCGATGCCAATTAGCCCGAACGATTTCGCGCGGTCCTCCGGCTTCGTCACATCCGATATGTAGGCCTGCGCCAGCGACAAATTTCCGGCAGTGATTCCGTCGATCGCGCGCGAAAGAAATATCAGCCACAGCGCGTTCGCGTATGCCAGTATCAAGAAGCCGATGAACGTACCCACTTGGCTCACCAGGAGCAACGGACGCCGTCCCATGTGGTCCGACAATCGCCCGAGTATCGGCCCTGCGACAAGCTGGCACAACGCATACAGAGATACCAACAATCCCACCACGGCAGGCGAAGCGCCGTAATGTTCCGCGTAAAACGGCAGCAGCGGCAGGATGATGGTGAGCCCGAGTACGTCGACGGAAACGATCAGGAATATCGGAAGAAGCGGAGATTTGCGCAAGAGAAGACAGTACGATGGTAACAGAGGAGCGGAGCGCTTGGCCGATCAACTTTTTCTTTCCTATTGGCTTCGCAACTACAGCGAGTCAACCATGCTGCGCAACTACGAAAAGCTGCTCCGGCTGTTTCCCTTCTCGCGCCTCGGGGAGCAGCCCAGCACTTTCAAAATAATGGCCGTGGACGCCAGCGAGCCGGTTGTGGCGGAAATCCCCTATCCCCCACCCGCGCCCATCGACGACATATTGGCCGTCGCCAAAGATTTTCAGAACGCGGACGCCTGCTATCGTTTGGAAACCTGGTGGGATCTGTGGCAATTCCAGGGCGAGTGGAAGCTCGCTCCGGCACACGTGGCCCTGTGCTGCTTCGGTCCCGAGTTCAATCAAAGCCCGAGCGCCGGCCTGGCTGCACCCCAAGCGCCGCGTACCCCAGTGGTCGCTTTTCCCAATCCCAACGACGACGCCGCCCTCGGCTGCGCGCTCGAAATCGAATTCGGCATCGACGCTAATTTCCTTCCGCAGCCGGAGTTGCCCGACAGCCCGCGCATGGTTGAATCCAATATCAAGAGCCTGCTCAAACTGGTGCATGACCTGGACGACGCTCTGCCAGTGGAGACGCGCCGCCTGTGGTCCGAGTCGGGCGAGAACTTCGCGGAGAAACTGCATCAGGCGCTTAGCGCGGCCGCCGAATAGGATTCAGCGGCAATACTGTTCACTTTATGAGGCGCTGGTACACGCGACTTTTAGTTAGTCGCGTCTACCTGTGCTTTTACCAGTCTGCACCGGAAATGCACGGTCGCGCCAAGTTCCTGCCATGTATGGCCCTGCGAAGCAGGTCCCTTGCTTGTCAGCGGATAAGTAGGGGCACAGGAGAAGCCCCCTAGCCGGGTCGTTGCTTCCCGTTGGCCTTCGGTATGTAGACTCGCCGTGACGGCTGTGCCCGGTAGGCTCCCCGATGAATCCGGTCGTGGAGGTCCGTGATGCGATCCTCCACCCCTTCCTCATACTCACCCCATGTCACCCGATCCACTCCCGGCGCAGCTTGTTTCTTTAACAGCGGAAGTAGGCCGATTAAACAGTGGTGCTGTCAAACCCGACGACAAGCATGGTCCCAGGTTCCGTGCGCCATACAGTGGTTACAGTCTGAGCAGCATTCAGGCTGATTCCGATCAGAAGAGTACTTTCGTTTTGCGCGACCTGGCCGGGCCTGAGCGGAAAAGGATAAGCAATGTCTACACAACCGAAGCGGCGGAAAGTGGCCGTAAAGAAAAAAGCAGCGGCCGGCCATGGCAAGCGCCGAAAAAAGGCGATGAGAAGAGATTCGAGGCCAAACTGAAGCGAGAGGCTCAAGCCCGAGGGTACAAGCTTGTCAAAATCGAGGAAACCATAGTTCCTCAGAAGAAGGTGTGCCTTGTTCCTTCGCCCCTGGTCGGGTGTCCCGCGCTCGGTTGGAAACAGCCGCCCTTTGGTGTAGCTTCCGGCCTTGGGCATTGCCTCGATCAGACGCAACACCCGGCCGTCGGCTAGTCTCTGGGACACGAGCGTCAGCAGTTTCTCATGTTCCACCGACCCGAAAAAGTCCTTCAAATCGGCATCCACGATCCACTCCCGACCGCTCTGAATCTCCTTCCAAACTTTGCGCATGGCATCCTTTGTCGATCGCCCTCGCCGATATCCGAAGTTGGCTTCATCCAACACCGGCTCGAAGATCGGTTCCAACCGATTAAGCAACACCTGCTGACCTACCCGGTCATAAATCGTCGGGATTCCCAACGTGCGAAACTCACCCGGCTTCCCCGCCTTCGGGATTTGTAGCTGCTGATCCAGTTGCGGGGCGAATCCAGCCAGACTCTGCCCATCCACTCCTCCGCCGCCCCGGTTGGCTTTTACCGTCTCCCAGGCCATCTCCAAGTTCTTCCGCTGATACACCTTGTCAATTAATGAATGGACCTTCCTTGCTCCCGTCGGGTTGATCCAGTCCACCAGTCTCCTGGGACGAGATATACGGGTATTTCACTCATGGGAACTGATCCACCTCCCCGCCCCTGCTCATCTGGTTTTCTCTCTCTTCCCAACCGTCTTCGCCGTCTGCCTTCCCCGGCCCACTTCCGCCGCCGGTTACCCGTCACGCGGCTTTCACCGCGCTTGTTGTACCGCTCAGACGTCCGACTACTCACAGAGCGTCGCTCGCCCTTTCGCTCTCGCTTATAGGTCCGCTTACTCCGGCGCCAACCGGAGACTCTGTCAGTCCTCCCGAGGTCACGCATCGCTCTTCCGTACCGTGCAGTCTGCAAACACCTTGGTGCGGTGGGTGAATGAGAACGCCTTCGCCTTCATAGTGCAGGCTTGACCTGTCCCACCTTTGGCCGACCGGTTCCTCTCGGGGTGGCCCCCATCGATTACAGCCCGGTACTTCTCCTCATGCCCTTCGGATTCCATCTCGCGATGGACACCCTGGCGCTAACTTAACTAACGCACCTCGAAGATGCCCTGGTCAGCCGCGATTCTCAAGAGGCTGGTGCAAGGCAAACCGGAGCTGGAAGGCTGGCGCGTGTACCGGGTCGGGCGATTTGGCCGGTAGTTGTTTAACCCGGAAGTTGTTTAATCAATTAAGATCTCTGACCCAGATATTCCGGAAACTGATCGGCTCGCTCGCATCGCCGTGCGCCTGCAGCTTAATGGGCGCGGCGTCGTACTTCTTGTAGAATGGCCGGCCGATGTACACGGTCTCACCCTTTAACTCGAAGCCATTCTGAACCAGCACACCGTTGAAGAACACCGTGGCGAACGCCGGAGTCTTCAGCGAGCCGCTGGCGTCGAACTTCGGAGAGGTCCACACCACGTCGCAGCTCTGCCACTCGCCGGGTTTGCGGCTGGGGTTCACCAACGGAATGCCCTGCTTGTAAATGCTGCCGGCCAGTCCGTTGACGTACGTCTTGTTGTTGTACGAATCGAGAATCTGCAGCTCGTATCCGGCGTCACCCGGGCCGGTGGATGCCAGAAACACGCCGCTGTTGCCGCGCGCCTGATCGACGCCGGAAATATTGGCCGGAATCTTCCACTCGATATGGAGCTGGTAGTTGCGGAAGGTTCGCTTGGTTTCGATATTTCCGGCCGGCTTACTCACAGTCAGGACGCCATCGGCGACCATCCATTTGGCAGGCGACTTGTCCCGGCTGGAAACCCACTCATCGAGGCTTTGGCCGTCAAACAGCACGATCGCGTCCGACGGGGGCGCCGCATCGGTTGCGCCGGGCGTCACCACTTTGGGTACGGGCTCCCATACTTCCGTGTCTTGAGGCCGTGCTGCGGCCGGCGCGGGCGCCTGTTGCGCGCAGGATGGAGCGGCTGCAATCAGGATCGCGAACGCGAGGAATTCCCGAAATTGAATGGGCGCCATCACGTTTTCAACAACTCCAGCAACGCCGACGAAACTGTCTCCGGCTTTTCGCGCGGCAAGAAATGCCCGGCGCCTTTGACGACACGCCGCGCCACCAGGCCAGGGAACACCTTGCGTTCGCCCGGCGTCACGTCGGCCGCTGGAGGCACCAGCGGATCGGCGTCGCCATACAGCAGGATGGATGGCGCCGCGATCTTCGGGCTCTCCGCGAGCTGGCGCTCCATCTTTTGAAAACGCGCTTCACCCGGCGCGTTTCCGTACCGGTGGCGATAAGAATGAATCACCACGTCCACGAAATCGGGATTATCGAACGACGGCGCGGTGCGGTTATAATCTTCGTCGCTGAACCGCCAGCCCGGCGACCAGGTCTGCCACAAAAGCCTGCACAGGCTGCGCCGATTGGCGGCGAGTCCCGCTCGCCCGCGCTCGGTATTGAAATACCACTGATACCAGAGCCCGCGTTCCACCTCAGGCGGCGCGGGCTGCGGCGATGCAAAGACATTCTGGATGGTGTAACCGCCGATGATGACGGTGGCGCGCACGCGCTCCGGATGCAGCGCCGCCGCGACAGCAGCCGCGCGGCCGCCCCAATCGTAGCCCGCCAGCGCCATTCGGTTGATGCCGAGAGCGTCGGCAAAATCGATCAAATCATGTCCAATGGCCGCCTGCTCCGCCGTGCGGGGCGCGGACGCATCGCGGAATCGCGTCGGCCCGAAGCCACGCAGGTAGGGAACCAGCACACGATAGCCCGCTATCGCGAGCGGCGGCGCCACCTGGTCGAAGGCATGAACATCGTCGGGAAAGCCGTGCAGGAGGACGATGGGAAAGCCCTGCGGATTGCCGCTCTCTTCATATGCGATGTCGAGAACCGGTGTTGAAACCGAGCGAGGGGCCGATTGGGCGCGCGAAGTTCCCGCGGCCATGCTCGCGATGCCTGCCAACAGGAGGGTTCTGCGATCCACGTTAGGGTGGCTCACTTTACCGGCGGCTCCATGGGTTGGAGATAGAAGTTGTTCGGATCTCGCACAATGATCGCGCGCGGACCTTGGCCCAGCGTAACGGCTTCGCCGCCGGTGGTGATCACGGAAAATCCCGCACCCTTGAGGGACTCGGTCAGCGCCGAAATATTGTGTACGAAAAGGCGCAGCATCCCGCGGCCAGGTTCTGGAAATGGAATGTTCAAACCCTCCGCGCTCTTCGCCTTGGTCCAGCGTATCCGGACCGACGATCCTGGAACATCAAGCCATTCACCATCCGCTTTGAAGCCCGGGACGCCGGTGTAGAGCGCCATGGTTTTCGCCACGTCGCTCACGCTGACGCTCAGATCCGCTCCGGGGTTCTGGGCTTGCACCATTTCGACGGCGAACCCGTCGGGATCGTGCAGAGTCTTCCCCGCCTTGGCGGCGTCCGTCACCCGAAGTATCAATGTGACCGCCCCTGGCTCCGGGATCGGCTTGTGCGCCGGCTTTCGCGCCTCCCACTGCACCAGCTCGATCCCCAGCTCAGACCCGGGAACCTTCAGAACAACCGCGCGAAATTGCTTGCCCGGCACGCCGTACAAATTCGCGACTGCCGGATTGTCGGTGAATTTGTGTTCTCCCGCGGGCCCCCGTAGCTCCAGGCCGAGGGTGTCGTGGTAAAACGCCAGGGATTGATCCAGGTCCGAAACGATGTGAAGAAAATTTCCCACCCCGGTGACGGGGCTCTCCGTTTGTCCAAACATGAGGACGGCCCCAAACAGGCCGGCCAGCAGCCGCGCGGCAAAAGTTGTCATACGCCCTATTATGCAGCTTATGCAGCGCGCGGAATCAATCGCAAAGCCGACTCGTTCATGCAGTAGCGCAAATTGGTGGGTTCCGGTCCGTCGTTAAACACGTGCCCCAGGTGCGCATCGCAGCGCGCGCAATGCACTTCGGTGCGCTTCACCACCAGGCTGTAGTCGGACCGCGTGCGGATGTTTTCCCCGGCGATGGGCGCCCAGAAGCTGGGCCAGCCGGTGCCCGAGTCGAACTTGGTGTCCGAACTGAACACGGCGGTGTCACAGCAAATGCAGCGAAAAAGGCCGTCCTGGTGGATTTGATAGTAAGTTCCGCTAAAGGCCGTGTCGGTTCCTTGCTGGCGGGTTACGTAATATTGCTCCGCACTGAGCTGCTTATGCCATTCGGCGTTGGAGCGGACCACCTTCTTGACGCGCGCCGGCCCCAGCCTCTGCCCGCGGTTGTTAAATTCGACGATAGTGACTTCTTCGTTCGGATCGCCCGCCGAAACGTCGTCCGAATCGTGACCCTTGCGCATGGCCACGCCGACGATACCGGCCAGAGCAAATGGAGCGATTAGCAAGGCTCGGCGCCGCGTGAATCGATCCTGGACTGTTTGAGAATGGACGGCTTGGAACACTAATTTTATTCTCCCACTTCATCGCGCTTCAGAAGCCGCCTGCGCAATCAAGCTGCGTATACAAGCAACGAAACTGTCGAGACTGGACTCGAGAATGGCCCGAGGGTTTCTGTGTGGGCGAGGCTGAACTCTCCGGTTCTACATCGGGCGTGACGAGCGCGACCGTGGCAAAACTCTCTTGGGTTTGCGACGTTGGCGTTATTTGAGCCTATGGGTGTCGTTGAACCGGCTGCCAAGGGCCGCCGCATAATTAACTAATCTCTCGAAGCCGGATATTAATCATTTACCGGACCGCATTAAGGGTCGCCAGTCTTGAATCTCCGCATGAATTGGCGAATACGTCTTTCGATCCCCAATCGCTCCGCAATCACCTCCTGCGCCGCAAAATCGCCACCCCGCCCAGACTCAAAGCCGCTCTCGGCACCGGCGCGGACCTGACGGTCTGTCGCAAGCTCAAACTCCTGGATTACCTTTCGAGCTATACCCAATACCGTTGACTTTATGAGGGCCCTGGTACACGCGACTTTAGTCGCGTCTCCTCCATTCCGAACACAAACGCGGCTGAGGCCGCGTGCCGTGTTCGCGCTCCTGCGAACACTAGTGATCGGGCCAGTACGAGAGCGCGTGCGCCACAACTGCGCCTGTCACCGTACTTGCGAACGTGAGTACTTAGTTAAGCAGTTACTGCGAATCGTGTTTACGGCTGGTAAGTCAGCGTAACTACACCACTCTTCGAGGTATTGCCGCTCGCGTCCGTCACAATGAGTTGAACCAGGTACACTCCGGCGCCATTTACGAAATCTACAGTGGCCATTGGATTGGTTGGGGTCTGTAGCAAAGCCGGTTGTAAGCCGCCGGGAACCACCATAAACAGATACTTCAGGCTTCCCGAAGCGCTGGTCGAAGCCGAACCATCCAACACCACTGAGGACTGACTGGTGGTCAGGCTGGTAGGGGTCACCACAGCGTTCGTGATGTTGGCGATCGACACGCCAGCCGATGACATGTTGATGATTCCATTTACGCCGCTGGGAAAAAATCCTCCCGCGGTAACATTCGCCATGCCGCCATAAACGATGTTCAGCACCTGTCCTGGAGTTCGCGTTTGCGCCAGGGCCATGCTGTTCAGAGAGAAATAGTTTTGTCCCGACGGCGGCGGCAGAATGTCGGCGCCATCCAGCAGGGTGGTTGGAATCCCAAGCTGCGCGATCTGCAGGCGAATGTTGGAAACATGCTCAGCTTCCGCGGCTAAGATCTGCGCGGCGGTTCCCAGGATAGACTTGCTCGAAATCAACGGGGCGCCGCCTGCGTAAGCGCTGACGCCGACGTCTTCAAAGGCGCGTGCCAGTGTCAGAAATTCAGCCAGGCTGCCGAACCCAATGCCTAGCGCATTCAGATTGATGGCCGGCTGCGCGATAGGTTGCGCGCCCGCTGCGGTGAGCGCCTGCCGTATCAAAGTCACATGGTCGCGCTCATCGCTAGCGATCTCCTCCGCGATGGCGAGGGTGGGGAACGAGCTGTTGGTTAGATCCACCATTTGTCCGCCGGTGGCTACGCCCTGGCTGCCGGTACCGGTGATTCCGATTCCCATCTGATCGATGGTCATGCCGGTTGTGGCGACGGTGTAAAACTCCGCCTCCAGATACTCCAGATTCAAGGCGAAATTGAGGATATCGGCGTCGCTTGGAGCGGAAGTCTGCCCTTCCATCAAACCAGCGCCGAGCGCCGCTGCGCCCGCCGAGGCGATCGCGATCTTGCTCAAGAACCGCCGCCGGTCCGTCGCCGCCGCAATCGTTTCCTCAAGAATACGTACTTTTGCCATGTATCTCCCTTATGAGTGTTACTAGAATGTGATGCACTTGTCTGCGAGGTAGACGCGTGCATCCACCATGTGTTACGAGCAGCGATCACAATTGGATTGAAATAGGATGAAACGAGTAGGTTAGTAAGTGTGAGAACTTATCACCCAACCGTATTGCTTCTACGTTCCATCAACACCACATCGCGCCAGCGGCCGTCCATTTGTCCCAGCCGCTCTCGCACGCCAACCCGCCGAAAACCCGCCCGTTCGTGCAGCCCGATGCTCGCAACGTTTTCCGGGAAGATGCCGGCCTGCAGCGTCCAGATGCCTTCAGCTTCCGAAGCCGCGATCAGTTGCGCCATCAGCTTTCGTCCCACTCCGCGTCCCCGCGCGGATTCCGCCACGTAGATGGTGACCTCCGCCACGCCCGCATACACCGGACGGTTGGATACGGCGCTCAAAACGGCCCATCCCAAGACATTTCCATCGGACCGTGCAACGAGTCGATTGCCCCGCATATGTACCGCATCCCACTTTTCCCATTCGGGCGCAGCCGGTTCGAAAGTGGCATTTCCGGTTGCGATGCCTTCCAGGTATATCGCGCGCACCGCGGGCCAATCTTCCGGCCGCATTGCTTCAATGGATAATTCCGGCCCCACTCGCCGATTGTAAGCCTTCCACTTCCGCCAAGCGGCGCGACAGGTATCGGCGCTCCGGATCGTTTGTCACCAGCTTCAGAGCCTGCCCATAGGCCTCCGCCGCCTCTCGCCAGCGGCTCTGGCGTCGCAACAGATCCGCCCGCGCGGCGGGCAGTAGATAATATCCTGCCAGCTCGCCCTTGGCCTCCAGCGCATCCATCAATGCCAAACCGGTAGATGGACTCTCCGCCATCGCAATTGCTGCCGCCCGATTCAATTCCACCACCGGCGACGGCTGCTTCTGTAGCAGTGCTTCATATAAACGCGCGATCTGCGCCCAATCCGTATCTTCCGCTCGCGCCGCGCGGGCATGCGCCGCCGCGATGGCCGCCTGTAAAGCGTATTGTCCGCTCGCGTCTTGGCGCAAAGCGGCCTCCAACAACGGCACGCCCTCTGCGATTTGCCGCCGGTCCCAAAGCTCGCGATCCTGTTCTTCCAGAGTGACGATTTCGTCGTCTTGCCCGGTACGCGCCATGCGCCGCGAATCGTGCAGCAGCATCAGCGCCAGCAATGCGCGCAATTCCGGATTCTGCGGAACCAGTTCGCACAGCAAACGCCCCAGCCGGATGGCTTCGTCTGAGAGCTGACGGCGTAACCATCTCTTGCCCGACGTTGCCGCGTAACCCTCCGTGAACACCAGGTAAACCACCAGCATCACGCCGTCCAGTCGCTCGGCGAGCTTTTCTCGCGGCGGCATGGCGAAGGGAAGACGCGCATCGCGGATCTTGCGCTTCACCCGCACCAGGCGCTGCGCCATGGTCGCCACTGGCACTAAGAAACCGCGCGCGATCTCTTCGGTGGAGAGGCCGCACACCGTGCGTAGCGTCAGCGCTACTTGCGCTTCCACCGCCAGGGCCGGATGGCAGCAAGTGAAAATCAGCCGCAATTGATCGTCGACCATAACTGCATCGGACAGCTCGATCTCGGACGGCTCCAGAACGGCAATCTGTTCGATCTCCGTCCGCTTTTCCGCGAAGCGCGACCGGCGCCGAAGCTGATCCACCACGCGATTGCGCGCCGTGGACACCAGCCACGCATAGGGACTCGCGGGCGCGCCGTCGCGCGGCCACTGTTCCAACGCCGCCACAAATGCGTCCTGCACCGCTTCTTCGGACAAATCGAAATCGCCCGTCAGGCGCACCGTGGTGGCCAGCACACGCCGCCACTCCTCGCGATAGAGCGATTCCAGATTCATCCCGTTTGGTTAAGAATGCGGCGGTACCACCGGCCTCACCTCAATCGATCCCCAGCGCGCCGAAGGAATGCGCTCGGCAATCCCAAGCGCTTCGTCCAGATCCTTGGCCTGGATTAAATAGAACCCACCGAGCTGTTCCCGCGTCTCCGCGAATGGCCCATCCGTTACCACCCGCTTCCCGTCGCGCATGCGCACCGTGGTCGCTGTTGACACCGGCTGCAACTGATGCCCGCCGCGATGATTCCCCGATTGGTGAATGCTCTTCGTAAAGCCGGCGTATTCCTGGTAAATCGCGCCCAGCTCCGCCTGGCTCATTTTTGCCTCTTGAGCTTCGCTTCCATAGATCAGTATTAGGTACTCCATAGGTCTCCTTGCCTTTCACCGATTAGTCGAACGGCCGCCCACGAAATCGACATTAGCGGAAAGATCTTTTTGAGCGTGACCGCACGCGCGCCACCAGGTACCAGACAATCAGCACGTTGATAACGGTGACCACGACCTTTACCACCGTGAAATGCCGCGCCACCTCGTAGATTTCGAGCGGGATGAACGCGCCGGTGGTGATGATAGTGAAATATTCCGCCCAGTGCTTGCGCAGCAGCAGACCCATGCCTTCAGTCAGGAACAGCCCGGCGTAGAGGAAAGTTCCCACGCTCAGCTCTCTCAACTGTTTGGGAGTCACGCGAAAGATCCTGACTAATATTCCGTGAATGTACCGGTTGTCGGGATCCACGCGCAGCACTTGCACCCAATGCAGTGCCGTACTAGCCACGTCCTTGTGCAGTAAACGGATGGCGCCAATGCCCGCCGCGATCAGGAGCAGGGCTTTGAACAGCTTGAATAGCGCGATGAGAAACAGCAGGAAGGAGAATGGTTCTTGGGTCGATTGCTTGTTGAATGCTGCCCGGGCCGGTGTCGCGCGCGCCATCACTTCATGGTAATTGTCCCATGGTACCGATCAGCTGTGTCTAAAGTCCAAAAAGTCCGCTCGCTCACGCGCGCGGGTCGGTAGATCATGCGCGTTACAGAGCCGCGACCGTAAGGGGGCCGGTTTCGACACAGCCCGCTATACCGCGCGCTTTTTCTTGCCGGGCCGTTTACCGGTTTTAGAATTGTTTTCCATCCGCAACTTCCAGGCCGCGCGCAGGACGCCGGCCAGCAAGTCTTCATCGGCTTGCGCGAGGCGGATGTGCGTCGCTCCGTTGCGTCCCCAGCCGCCTGCGACTGGCAGGAATATCTCGGGCTGCTCCGCGACGAAATCCGCCTGCAGCTCGGGAGTGAGCATTAAGTTGCCATAACCTTGGCGTTCCGATGCAAGCGTGGCGAAAATTCTGCCGCCAACCCGGAAGTCGGTCGATCCCATGTGCGCTCCTTCCTCCGCGCCGGGGAGGCTCAACGCAATCCGGCGGAAATCCGCTACAGTCATGGCTGCGAGTATCCCACATGTCATCGAACGGCATGCTTACCGCGGTACGATCCACCGTCCTCGGCTGGTTGGCGCTCTTCGCAGTCATGCTCTTGATTGAACGTCCGCTGCTTCGCTGGACTGCGCCGATTCTCGGCGCAGGCTGGCTTCCCACCGCGCAACTCGCGCTCGAATGTATCGGCTTCGTCGCTGTCGGCTGGCTGATCGGCCGCTGGGGCAGCCTTGGCGTTTTGATTTTTGCGGCAACCCTCGCGCTTCCCAACTTCGGCCGCGTCCCTGCCATCGATTTTCCTTGGCTGTTCCAATTGCTGCTGGATTGCTTTCAAAATGCGCGCTACCTGGGATCCTTCTTTACTTCCCTCGCCACGCACGTTTTGCTGTTCGCCAGCCTCTTCATTGGCTCCCATCTGAGTCGCGCGCTTGAGCGAGCGTATTCTCTTAACCTGCGGAATTAGCCCGTTCTCACTTTGTCCCAGCCGTCACCCTGTCCCAATCGTCGGATCCCATTCTTCGGAAAAACTCTTTTGGCGCCACATCCGCCACCGGCATCGGATGCCTCCGTTCCCGCCTCAACTCACCCAGCATCTTGTCGCACACGCCCACTACCGCATTGAACAACAGCACCGGCAGGAACGCCAGCTTGTATCCCATCGCCTGCGCGTCGTCGATCGCGACATCCGGCGTCTTCCCGCGCCACACCACGTTGAGCAGGCACGGACCACGCACCAGGCGCGGCGTCGCCGCCACTTCTTCCAGGGATTCCGGCGCCTCCACAAACGCCATGTCCGCGCCCGCGTCCAGCGATGCATTGGCCCGCCGGACGGCCTCTTCGAACCCCAGCACCGCGCGCGCGTCGGTCCGCGCGATGATCAGAAAATCGGGATCGCGCTTGGCCGAAACCGCCGCGCGGATCTTCGCCAGATAATCTTCCAGCGGGACGATAGTTTTATTCTCCAGGTGCCCGCACTTCTTCGGGAAATTCTGATCTTCGATATGAATCCCCGCCACGCCGCGTTGTTCGTACTCGCGCACCGTGCGCACCACGTTCAATTCGTTCCCGTATCCGGTATCGGCATCCGCGATCACCGGCACTTGCACTGCCGCCGCAATCCGTCCGGCGTTCTCCGCCATCTCCGACATCGTGATCAGTCCGTAATCGGGATAGCCCAGCGCCGCCGCCGTTCCCGCGCCGGTCATGTAGACCGCGCTGAATCCCGCTTGTTCGATCAGGCGCGCTGTGATGCAGTCGTACGCGCCAGGCGCCGCAATAATGCCATCTTTGCGCAACAGTTCCCGAAGTTCGCTTGGCTTGCTCATTTCCACATTGTCGCGCCGGGCCACAGCGCGTGACGGTCGCGGCTCCGTTACGAAGCACACTGCTGCACACCGAGCCGCGACCGTCAGGGAGCGGCCTTGTCACTGTAATAGGCGAACCTCAAATGGCCTGAGCGCGCCATTGCCTTGGCCCGCCCAGCACCAGTGGTGACGGAATCAGGCGGAATCGCGCGGGTACTTTACGGTACGCAGGTACCTTCGGGCCAGCTCTTCAATCCAATGCGCCTCGCGGATGGCGATGGCGCGCGGCGGGATTAAGTCTGTGCCGATACCGACGGCGGCCGCCCCAGCCGCGAGATAGTCCCCCGCGCGCTGCTGATTGACGCCTCCCGCCGCGATAAACTCTACTCGCGGGAAGGGAGTCCGCAGCTTCTGACTGCCGAACCGGATTTCGAGCTGGCGGCTGAATGCGCCACGCCGGCCGAGGCGCTGAAGACCTTGAAATACTCCGGCGTCGATGTGATCCTGATGGACATCGGCATTGCCAGGGAATTCATCCGTCGGGCTCAAAAGGTCCGCTTTCCCGGAAAATCGCTGGTCATCGCGCGGCAACTGGGCGCTGCTGGCCCAAGTTCTTCACGACACCTGGTGGCGAGCGGAGAGGCGTGGGTCGACCGGAAGGTTCTCCAACTGCTCGCCGAGCGGCTTCCGCACTTTGAGGCCAGATGTCCCGGCAATCTCACCGCAAGGGAACAATCCGTCTTACATATCGTGGCGGACCAGTCAACTGGTCAGAATCGCGCTCGACGGCACGCTGGTCGCAAGGTCGCCTGCCAACCGCGACGCCGAGACACCCTCATAAAATATCCCGATACTGTTCCAGTGCCACCCGCACCAGTTGCGCCCGCGTGCGCACGTTGGTTTTGGCAAAAAGTTGCTGCAGCGTGTTCTTGATGGTGCTTTCCGACACTTCCATGCGGCTGGCTATTTCCTTGTTCGCTAGACCCTGAACTAAAGACCGCAGCACGTCCCTCTCCCGATCTGTCAGCTGCGCTCTCTCGTGACGATCCGCCTGACGCTCCGCAGGCGTTAGGTTAGAGCTGGCGGCGTCCGCCTCTTCGGAGACGTCGGCGATGATCGCGGCCAGCTTGGGCGCAGTTCCCTCCTTGTAAGTGGAGAACCAAACGTCTGCCGTGAACGATTCGCCGTTACCGCGATGCCCCCGGCATTGCATCGATGCCCGGAATTGTGGAGCTTCTTCCCAGCGCAAAGCGTGGTGCAGTTCCGGCAGGAACGCCGACACCGGATTCCCAATCAATTTCCGTCCCGCGGCGACATCAGCTCCACGGCCGCTTGATTGGCCAGTTCGATGAAGCCGCGCTCATCCACTGTCACGATGGCCGCCGGGCTGGTCTCTACCAGCGCCATCAATCTTTCACGTCCTTCCAACGTCAAGCGCCGGTTGCGCACCAGTTCTGCGACGAACAGCCCGCAGCCCACCAGCGCCAGCGTTTCAAAACCTAGACCCGTTTGTCGGCTCCGGCACTGCAGCAAGAGAAGCTTTGCTGAATGAACGGCGCTTCATCGGATGCGATGTAAACCCTGCAGCGCTGAAGTTGACGCGTCTTCTGATGTCTCCTCCCACAGAGGCCTCTCTCCGCACTTCATTCCTCGCGGTTTCGGAACGATGCAAACGGGAAATTCTAAACTCTTACCGTCTTTCCGCAACCGGTTCGATGGCGACCCATTACTTGTGGGAAAAAGAACGTCTTTCTAAAGTCTGGACGACTAACAACGGCAACAAACGTCGCGTAGAACTCGACCCGACTGATCGCGACCTGACGCTTGCAAGCAGCTTCGATAGCTACACTTCCGGTATCTTCTCAACGCCTCGTTTCTTCAATAACGCCCGCATCAACGCCGCTTCTGATCTTCACGTTCGTGATTTTTTCACGGGGCGCGCTTTACACAATATCGATCTCCTTATCGAGGCCATTAATCTTCTTCCGGACGAGGCACGCGAGCCACTTCTACTCTGTTGACGGCTGCGTCCGGACAAATGAGCAAAATGGTTTTTGCTGTTACGAGCCGCGGCAAGACTCGCGGAGAGACGGCAACAAAAGTGGAAGTGGGTAGTTGGGTTATCGGCTACTGGCGACCGACGCTGCATTTCGAGGTAAATGTCCGGAGCTGCTTTACACGGCGAGTAGAGAAGCTTCTTTCGGCCCTATCGGTCCGGGGCCCTTTGCATGGAACGCTTTTCGCAGAGACCTCGGAATGCGTGCTCACTGGCAGTTCGCCAGCTTTCGTGGATTGCATTGACTGCCGGACACTCTTGTCCCAACTCCCGGCCAATTCGGTCGATCTGGTCATCACGGACCCGCCTCACAGCGACCGAATTGCTTATTTGGAGCTAAGCTCCATGTGAAACTGGCTTTTGGCCGCACCTGCAGATTTCTGCCAAGAGATCGTGGTTTCCAATTCTAGAAGTTTTCGACTGGGGTGGCCTTCATCAAAATAGTCTTGAGAAGACCATTGTGGAGAATTACGTCAAGAAAATTACTTTCTACGATTTACTTGAGGACAAGATTGAAAACGAACTTCACCACAGCCTCAAGGGATTTGTGTTGTGCCAGTGGTACAACCACTGGACCTCTATAATAATCGAGAATATTTTCAAGGCTCACGCCTCGGTGCTCCCGGCCGTTGGCCTCGTCAAGAAGATCGACTTCTTCATTCACAACATCCCGTTTGATTTGAAAGTTACGTACTTTCCTGAGGGCTTCACTGCGGACATGCGCCGCGAAGCGGGGTTAAGGCCAGAGCTCACGCTGTTAAAACAGGCAGCCAGAAGAAAGGACGTGCACTTCGACAATGGTTTACCACCGGCGAAGCTTCTGGAAGACCTTTGGAAAAAGCTCCGCGATCATCCATCCGCAGATGCACAGACGGCCATTTCTGAGCTGAACGAATACCGGCTTTTGTTGATCGGCGAGAGCAGGTGTGATCCGACATCGCTGATCCGCTGGTTGTATGAAAATCAGGGCATTCGCCGCTTTGACTCATCTAACCGTCTGTTTCTGGTTCTCATCGACCAAACGAATGTTTTTCAGTCGTGGAAGCTGAAAAGGCGAAACCCCTCCTCGCTGCAGAGATTGGGGAATATCTAGACAACGTGCCTCAGACACCCGGTCGCGAAATCGAGTTTTCGTAGGAAGGGACCGCATATACATGCAGGTCTGATGTTGTCTTCATTCTTCCTCCGACGGCCCAAATATAAAGGTATTTGTTTACCAGCTTGAGATACCAGTGAATATGGGTGTTTAGAGAATTCGCTGGACAAAAGC
>Ga0302325_10001266_pt1 | contig 65226 bp, 46 predicted proteins | sample Palsa_T0_2_FD_201948 | JGI IMG/M metagenome (GOLD analysis project Ga0302325, IMG submission 201948) | Peat permafrost microbial communities from Stordalen Mire near Abisko, Sweden - Palsa_T0_2 | ecosystem: Environmental > Terrestrial > Soil > Palsa > Peat permafrost | place: Sweden: Abisko...
CGTACGGACTCTTCGGTCGCCGTGAAGGGCAAATTGCCTACAAATAGTTTGGTCACTGCAGATTTCTCACAATACAGAATAGAACATCGGCAGGAAGTCCCTGCCTCCTGGATCGACGACGCTTTTCGAAGTGGCGGGCTTTGGCGGGAGGAGGCACCGGGGTGGCGCTACAAGCCAAGGACTGACAGAACGGATAGGTCACGAGCCGGCGCCGAGATTACAGGAGTTTCCCACGGCATGCACCTTTTCCTCGTTTTACCGCAAGACGGCGCGGCTGCGCCGTTTGCCTAGAAAATGAACATGCCGATGGCCGCCCCGAACATGAGAATGGTCGTAATTGCCACCACCACACGGGTCACGACCGAGCTTACCTGACCGTGCATGATGCGCGGATCGCTCGCGACCAAGAAGAGTGCCACCAGAACGAATGGCGCCAAGACCCCGTTGACGATGGCCGACCACAACAGCGCCTTGATCGGATCGACATTGAAGAAATCGAGCGCCGCGCCAACGATCGTCGCCAGAATGAAGACGGAATAAAACGACACCGCATTCTCGAACCGTTCATCCAAGCCATAGGCCCAGTCGAAGGTTTCGGCGAACGCGTAGGCCGCGGAACCCGCCAGCGTCGGAATCGCGAGCAGCCCCGTGCCGACGATGCCGAGGGTGTACAGGAAATAGGCGTAATTGCCCGCCAGCGGCCGCAGCGCCGTCGCCGCCTCCTGAGTCGTATTGATCGTCAGAATCCCGTGCCGATGCAGCGTGAGCGCGGTGGTGAGAATGATGAAAAACATGACGAGGTTGGAGAAGAACGTGCCGACGCCGACATCAATGCGGCGGTCGACCAGCTCGCGTGAGGTGGCGCCACGCCGATGCACGACCAAGCGCCGTCCCCTCGCCCTCTCCTCTTCGACCTCTTGGCCCGCCTGCCAGAAAAACAGATACGGACTGATCGTCGTCCCAAGAACGGCCACGAGCGCGGCCCAGGCGGCCGAGCCGCCGGGCCAGGAGGGCAGAAGAGTGTCGTGCGCCACTTCGGGCCAATTCGGATGGACCAGGAACGCCGTAATGACATACGCGAACAACGCGACCGCGAGCCATTTAAGGACACTTGCCAGCTGGGCGTACCGCAGCCACACGGTTGCACCACAGATCCCCAGGCCAAACACCCAGACGTACAGACGCGAAGGTCCCGCTCCCAGCATCTCAGCGGCGTAGGCCATCCCGGACAGGTCGGAAGCAATGTTGATCGTGTTGGCCGCCAGCAGGATCACGGCAATGGTGCCCACGATCCAGCGCGGAAACTTCTCCCGCATGGCTCCGGCAAGCCCCATCCCGGTCACCATGCCGACGCGGGCGGACATCATCTGCACGCAACCCATGAGCGGCCAGGTTACAAACGCCGACCACAGAAAGGAGGTGCCAAATTGAGCCCCGACGACCGAGTAAGTCGCGACGCCCGAAGGATCATCGTCCGCCGCGCCCGTCGTCACGCCGGGCCCCAGCGCCTGCAGCACGCGCTTGAAGCCTCTGGCGATTCTTGCAGGAGACACGGTCTGACCTAGAAGAGCGCCCCGGCGTCATTTCCCCGCATGGCCGCGCGCACCATCGGAATGGGCGGACCGCCGTAGGAAATAAACCGGTCGTGAAATTCACGCCATGCGCTGCGACCGCCGCGGCCGCGGGTCCAGTCATCCCGCAACTTGCGGATCATGAGTTTGCCCCCACAAGCGCCGCGACCAGCAGCCCCAGAATGATCGGACTCCCGTAACACAGCGCACGCATTCTCGCCCCCTCACGGTGAATGCTTCCGGCGCGAATATACCGGATCCCCGGTGCAAAACGGGCCAAGAAATGTAGAACTCATCGTCGCGACGACGTCGAGATGCCGATGCGCGCGCCAGAATTTTCGCGCGCAAAATTCGCGCAACGATTAGCGGCTCAAGTGCACGCGGCCGTACGCTTGAAGCTGATAAGACGCATGCGGTTTCATGGAGCGGTGGCGTTAGGCAGCGGCGTCACAACGGCGCTCGCGACTACCCCCGGCGTCATCTGCGCGGACAGGCATAATGAGCCCTATCGCGGCTTGCATCGTTGCGCCACGCGAGCCTGTAGGACATGCCCAATAAAGCCGCTAGCGTGCGACCCCGCTGGCTGAACCGCACCGTCATCGGTGTCGGGCTGACGTCGCTCTTAAGCGACTGGTCACACGAGACCGCGACCACGCTCCTACCTACGTTTCTCGCCACCATGGGAGTGGCGGCTGCATGGCTTGGACTCATTGAGGGCGTCTCCGATGGACTCTCAAGCATCGCCAAGATGGCATCGGGGTACTACACGGATCGGCTGAGGCGGCGCAAACCGATCGCGGTTGCCGGCTACATCGTCACTGCTCTCGGCACGGCCGCGTTCGGTCTGGCATCGAGCCCCTGGCATGTACTCATCGCACGCGCGACGGCATGGCTTGGACGCGGCGTGCGTACGCCGGTTCGCAAAGCACTGCTGGCAGGTTCGGTGACTGCTGAAGCCTACGGCCGGGCTTTCGGCCTGGAGAGGACGATGGACACGATCGGCGCCATCGTCGGCCCGCTGAGTGCGTTCTTTCTGCTGCAGCTTCTCAACCATCGCTACGCGCTGCTATTCGCGCTGACACTCATTCCGGGCATGTTGGCTGCGGCAACGATGGCCTTCGTCGTGAAGGAGCAAACACGCGCCCCCGTGCCGCATATCAGCTTCGGCGCAAGCCTGCGCGCCTTGCCGAGCCGCTTCCGGCAGTTTCTCGCTGCTGTTTTCGTGTTTGGCATCGGCGACTTTGCGCACAGCCTGCTCATACTGCTCGCCATGCAAAAGCTCGCTCCCGCGCTCGGCGCGCTGAAGGCGGCGAGTCTCGCCGCCGCTCTGTACGTCCTGCATAACGTGGTGTATGCGAGCTTCTCAATGATCACAGGATCGCTCGCCGACCGCTTCGACAAAAAACGCCTGCTCGCCTCGGGCTATATGCTCGGTGCGCTGATGGCGCTGGCGGTCGTCGTGCTGCCTCTGAATCCGTGGACGCTTTCAGCCGTGTTCGCGGTCGGGGGCGTATATCTGGCGATGGAGGAGACTCTCGAGGATTCCTTTTGTGCTGAACTTGTAGGACCGGCGCAGCACGGCGTCGCCTTCGGGACGCTCGCCACCGTCAATGGCATGGGTGACTTCGCCTCGAGCATCATCCTCGGTCTGTTATGGACAAACTTCGGAACCGCGCCAGCATTTGGCTACAGCGCGATACTTTTCGTGTGCGGAAGTTTGATGGTGCTGCGGATTGCGCGGCCAAAGGAGCCGGGCTGAGCGCTGCCTACGTCGGTCCCACCCGCATGGCGTTCAGGATGAATGCATAGACATCCGCGGCCTCGTCGATCTGTGTCGTGGTCGGCTTGCCCTGTCCATGTCCGGCGCGCGTCTCGATGCGGATCAGGATGGGGTTGCCTTGCGGATGGGCGTGCTGCATGGCCGCTGCGAATTTGAAGCTGTGGGCCGGAAAGACCCGATCGTCGTGATCGCCCGTGATGATGAGGGTCGCTGGATAATCCACATCGGCTTTGACGTTCTGATAGGGGGAATAAGCGAGGAGCGCCTTGAACTCCTGTGCGTTGTCGACCGAACCGTAATCGGACTCCCAGCCTTTACCGATCGTGAAATCCCGAAAGCGCAGCATGTCGAGCACCCCAACCTGTGGAATCGCAGCGGCGAAAAGATCGGGCCGCTGTTCCTCCACTGCACCCACGAGGAGGCCGCCGTTCGAGGCGCCGCGCAAGGCGAGCCGTTTGGGGCTGGTCCATTTCTGCGTGATCAGGTACTCGGCGGCGGCAATGCAGTCATCAAACACGTGCTGCTTTTGAGTCTTCATCCCCGCTTCATGCCAGGCACGGCCGTACTCGCCGCCGCCGCGCAGATTCGCCACTGCGTAGACGCCGCCACGCTCAAGCCATGCGGCGATCGAGGGCGCAAACGTCGGCTCGATGGGTATATTGAATCCGCCGTAGCCATACAGAATCGTGGGCGTGTTGCCGTCGCGATGCATGCCGCGACGCGCGGTGATGAACATCGGCACGCGAGTGCCGTCCGCGCTCGAGTAGAAAACCTGCACCGTCTCATAGTCGGATGGCTTGAAGCCGGCGAGCCGTGGCTCGCGCCACACCGAGCTTGCGCCGGTTTTAAGATCGAGCCGGTTGATGGTAGGGGGCGTCGTGAAGCTGCTGTAGGAGTAGTAGGTGTCCTCGTCTTTCAAATGTCCGTCGAAGCCCTGCGCAGTGCCGAGTCCCGGCAGACTCACGCTGCCGAGGAGCTTGCCCTCGGGGGAGTAGCGCAGCACGGCGCTGTGGGCGTCCTGCAGATACTGTGTGATGAGCTGTCCCCCGACTAAGGATGCGGCAACGAGTGTGTCGCGCCCCTCGCCGACGAGCGTGCGCCAGTGTTTTCGCTCGGAATGGCCAAGATCAATGCCGATGAGCCGAGAGCGCGGCGCGCCGTCATCGGTCAAGACATAGAGCGTGGATCCGATATTTCCGATGTAGTGGTAGACGGCCGTCGGTTTGGCGATCACCGTCTTGATCGGCGCGGATCCGGAGGTCAAGTCCTGAACGAGTAGCGTGTTCTGCACCTCATCGCCGTGATGCGCCTCGATGATGAGATAGTGCCCATCGTCGCTGACGACGCCGCTGATGTACCAGTTAGGATAGTCGCGCCGCGTGTAGGTGAGCACATCCTGCGCCTGCGCGGTGCCGAGTTTGTGCAGGTAGAGTTTTTGGTACTGATTGGCCGACTTCAGTGCGTCGGCCTCGCGCGGCGCATCGTATGCGGTGTAATAGAAGCCGCTGCCATCCTTCAGCCAGCTGGCGCCGTCCACCTTGGACCAGCGCAGGGTGTCGGGCAGATCCTTGCCGGTGGCGACGTCGCGCACGTGCCAGATTTGCCAGTCCGAACCACCGTCGGAAAGCGCGTAGGCCAAGAGCCGCCCGTCGTCACTGACCGCCGTGTTGCGCAGCGAGACGGTGCCGTCGGCTGAGAGTGTGTTCGGATCGAGCAGCACGCGGCCCTTGTCGGCAGGATCCGCGGTAACGAACAGCACCGCCTGGTTCTGCAGACCATCATTGTGCGTGTAGAACCAGTTCGAGCCGTACTTCTGCGGCGCATTCCAGCGCTCGAAATTCCAGATCTCCTTCAGGCGCCGTCCGATCTCGGCGCGCTGCGGGAGAGCTGCGAGATAATCACGGCTGACTTTTACCTGCGCCTGCACCCACGCCCGTGTCTGCGGCGAGTCGATCTCCTCCATCCAGCGGTACGGATCCGGAACCCCCACGCCGTGGTACTGATCGACGTGGTCGCCGCGTGCGGCGGCCGGATAGGCGATGTCCGCCACGGCAGGCACCGAAAGTGCGACGAGACAGGTCGTGGCAAAGGCGCTCGGCGCCGTAAAAGCGAATCGCATGACGAGTCCCGTGCTGGATGTAATGCGCCTAGGATAATCCGCTGCCACGGTCGACGGAAAGCCGCCGGGATCCGCGCGCGCAATTTTAACTTCGATCCGAAGCGCTTATCCTCGCGCGAGTCTCGAGCGAGTCTGATAACACCGCAATGCAGGAAGTCACCCTCCCCTCGGGAGAACATGTCCCCGCTTTCGGGCTCGGCACCTGGCAGATGGGAGATGATCCGAAGCTGCGTGCGGAGGAGATCGCCACCGTCAGGCTTGCGCTCGATCTGGGCGCGACTTTGATCGACACCGCGGAGATGTACGGCGACGGCAGAAGCGAGAAGCTCATCGGCGCTGCCATCCGCGGCCGGCGCGATCAGGCATTTGTGGTGACCAAGGTCTATCCGCATAACGCATCCGAGCAGGGCTGCATTGCCGCGTGCGAGCGCAGCCTGCGCCGCCTGGAAACCGACCGCATCGATCTGTATTTGCTGCATTGGCGTGGCCAGGTGCCGCTCGAGGACACTCTGGCGGGCTTTCTCGCCTTGCAGCGCGCCGGCAAGATTCGCCATTTCGGCGTCAGCAACCTCGATCTTGCAGACATGCAGGAGCTATGGGACTTGCCGGGCGGGCAGAACGTGGCAGTGGATCAACTGCTCTACAACCTCACGCGTCGCGGCATCGAATGGGATTTGCTCCCATGGCTGCGTGAGCGGCGTGTGCCCACCATGGCCTATTCGCCTATCGAACAGGCGCGACTTCTGCGCGAGCCAAAACTCGTCGGGTTCGCGCAGCGCCACGCGATGACGCCAGCCCAAGTGGCGCTTGCGTGGCTCCTCACTCATCAGGACATCATTGTCATTCCGAAGACCGGCAGCCGCGAACGTCTGCAGGAAAACTTTGCGGCTCTCGAGCATCCCCTGAGCGCGGCGCAAGTCGCTGAGCTTGAGCGGCTGTTTCCGGGCCCGGCGCGTGCGCAGCCCCTGCAGATGCTTTAGAGGACGGAATCTGTCAGCGCACGAACAGCCGCCGGTCAGATCCAGCCGGATGAGTTGCAGCGCCTGCACTCAACAGCTCGTCGGTATTTTTCTGGCGATGGAGGGATGCAATGTTTGGCTTGTTTGAACGAACTGCACCTGCAAGAAGAAGCCAGGCTTGCAGCCGCCGCGCCTTCCTCGTGCGTTGGCGGGTCGCGACATCCTGTCGCTTCATTGCCATGCACACATCCGCCCCGAGCGGCCACAAGGGCCCGGAGGTTGCGCTGGTCGGTAGCGGTGCCGGGATCGATGTATTTGGGGAGTCAGCTGCGCATGCTCCCGGCGTCGGTGGCCGCGGTACTCACGTATTTCCCGCGCCTGCGGTTCAACGCCGGGTTCGAACGACTGCTGCTCAAGTATTGTGAGCGCAAGCACAGATCGGCACGTGGACCGACGAGCTGTGCCGTAATCACGTTCACGGAGTAGCTTTTCCAACCTTCGAGCAAAGATTAAAGGTAAGTCCCTTCAAAAAATAGTTGTCGCATTTTTTCGACGTTGGCTCGTGTCACAAAAACATGTCATCTTCGGCGAACTATGCTGCATTCCAATTTGACATTGCCGTTTTCCGGAACATGAGCGCATTGCGCTACCTGATTGCATCATTCCTGCCGGTGCTCTTCGGCTTGGCCGCATGCGGCGGTAGCGGCGGTGGCACTGCGACCAGCGCTGCGGCAGCGCCCTCGATCGCTGCACAACCGGTCTCCCAGGCGGTGTTGGTCGGACAGACCGCAACGTTTACCGTGAGTGCAACCGGCACAGCTCCTCTTGCCTATCAATGGCAAAGGAACGGCGCAGCCATCAGCGGCGCGACAACATCCAGCTACACGACGCCGGCCACCGCTCTGACCGACAACGGTGCCGCATTTGCCGTTGTCGTGAGCAATGCGGCCGGCACCACAACCAGCACCTCGGCTGTGCTGTCTGTGACCGTGACGGCGCCCGCCGCCGTCGCCACTGATGTCGTCACATCGAAGAATGATCAGGCTCGCACGGGACAGAATCTGACGGAGTCGATCCTCACGCCGGCAAACGTCACCGCCGCGACATTCGGCCTGCTGCGCGCGCTGGCGGTCGACGGCAAGGTTGATGCGCAACCCCTGTATCTGTCGCAGCTCACACTCGGCGCGAGCAAGCACAACGTCGTCTATATAGCGACCGAGCACGATTCGGTCTATGCCATGGACGCCGATAGCGGTGCGACTCTGTGGCACGTCTCGATCCTCGCGTCCGGAGAAGTGCCGAGCGACACGCGCAACTGCGGTCAGGTATCACCTGAGATCGGAATCACTGCGACACCCGTCATCGATCGTGCAGCCGCGCCGCATGGCGTCATCTACGTCGTCGGCATGTCGAAGGACAGCGCGGCCGTCTATCACCAAAGACTGCATGCGCTCGACCTCACGAGCGGTGCGGAACTCTTCAGCGGTCCGAAGGAAATTGCCGCGACGTACGCCGGCGCCGGAGGCGCGAGCACGAGTTTTGACGGTGGCCAGTACGAGGAACGGGCGGCGTTGCTGCTCAGTCAAGGCGTGATCTACACCAGCTGGACCTCGCACTGCGATGCGTCTCCTTACAGCGGCTGGATCATCGCCTACGACGCGACCACCCTCGCCCAAAAAAGCGTGCTCAACGTGGCGCCTAACAGCGGCGGCGCGGGCCCCGCCATCTGGATGGCAGGCGGCGGCCCGTCGGCCGATGCGGCCGGAGACATCTACCTCCTGACCGCGAATGGTGTATTTGAGACGACGCTCGATGCACAGGGCTTTCCCAACAAGCAAGACTACGGCAACTCGTTCCTCAAACTTGCGCCCTCAGGGAGCGCGCTCGCCGTCGCCGACTATTTCACCATGTGGAATGAGGTCGCAGAATCCAATAGCGACACCGATCTAGGCTCAGGCGGGCAGATGCTGCTGCCGGACTTGAGTGACGACAACAATACGCTGCGCCATCTCATGGTCGGCGCGGGCAAGGATGGCAATATCTACGTCGTCAACCGCGACTCGATGGGCAAGTTCGATGCCACTGCTAATCAGATCTGGCAGGAGCTGGATGGCGCGCTGCCGGGAGGAGTCTGGTCAACACCGGCCTATTTCAACAACACGGTGTATTACGCCGATGTAGGTGGCACGCTGAAGGCGTTCGCAATCACGAACGCAAAACTCTCCAGCACCGTCGCTTCTCAAACAGGCACGTCATTTGGGTACCCGGGCACTTCACCCAGCGTATCCGCCAATGGCACCGCGAACGCGATCGTTTGGGTTGCGGAAAATGCCAGCCCGGCAGTGCTACACGCCTATGACGCAACGAACCTGACGCGCGAGCTCTACAACAGCAATCAGGCTGCCAACGGGCGCGACAATGTTGCAGCGGGCAACAAATTCATCGCGGTGAGCGTCGCGGACGGCAAGGTGTTTCTGGGGACAGTAAACAGCGTGGGAGTTTTCGGGCTGCTGCACTGACGGCGCTGCCGCAGAATACGGGTACACTCCTTGCTCACTTGGCTTGATCGTAATCAGCTGGAGGAAACGGGCATGGCTAACAAGGTCCAGGGCGAGGGCGACTACGAGTCCGCGCGACGCTACAACGAGGAGACGAAGAAGTTCGTAAAGGACAAGGAAAAGGCGGGCGAGAGCCTCAAGGGAAACGCCGGGCAGGCGAGCGACAAGCTCACTCCGGCCGAAGAGGTGGCGCTCAAGCACGCGAAGGGCGGCAGCCAGGACAAACGCGATGCGGATCTGCTGAGGAAGCTCGAGAAGGAAAAGCCGCAGCGGGGTCGCTAGCGGCGCGCACGGCACGGCTTGGGCTGGGGCATAGCGCATAAGCATCTGATAGCATTGGAGAAAAATAGCTGACGCGGCATCCGACGGAGGACTAGAATCGATTCTGTCAGGAGGACTGTGTCATGTTTAAGTCATCGGTATTTACGGCGAGCCTGCTCGTGGCCCTCGGCGCTGCCAACATCGCAACCGCGGACGACTCAAAGCCCGCCCCTAATGAGGCTGCGAAGCGCACCTGCCTACACCCAGGGGCCGGCATCAATTTGAAGCCGGATCAGTGTTCCACGTTCCCGGGACGCCGCAGCATTTCGAAAGAGGACATGGATCTCACGGGTCGCTCCACGCTGAGCGGAGCTTTGCGAGACTTGGACCCCACATTAACGATCCGCTAGAGAACACTCGCGGCGGCTGATCCCGCCGGCAGGCTCGTCCGGAGTCTGCAGGGGCCAGCACAATTCCGGCGGTGCGGTTGCGCCCCACTCGTTAGAGTGCGCGGCTGGATCCCATCAATCTTTGATACCTTGCGCGGCTGTTCGGAGTACGCCGTAGAATGCATATACGCCATCGAGAAAGACACCGCAGCGCGCGCATTGGCTGGCTGCGCGCCGCGGTATTGGGCGCGAACGACGGTGTCGTCTCCACGGCGAGCCTCATCCTGGGTGTGGCCGCGGCGCACGCCGCTCGCAACTATGTGCTGATTGCCGGTGTGTCCGGCCTCGCCGCCGGCGCGATGTCGATGGCTGCCGGCGAGTACGTCTCGGTGCACTCGCAAGCCGACACGGAGCAGGCGGACATCGAACGCGAAAGAAAGGAACTCCGGACGGACGACGCCGGTGAGCGCAAGGAGCTGACGGCGATCTACGTGGGTCGAGGGCTTGATCCGGCGCTCGCTTCTCAAGTGGCCAATCAGCTCATGGCACATGACGCGCTCGGCGCTCATGTCCGCGACGAACTCGGCATTTCTCAGATCAGTCGTGCGCGTCCGCTGCAGGCCGCCGTGACGTCAGCGACCAGTTTCGCGGTGGGCGCCGCCTTTCCTCTCATCATCACCTTATGGGCTCCACAGCGGCAGCTCATCGTCTGGGTTGCAGGCGTATCGCTCGTCTTCCTCGCGTTCCTGGGCGCGCTTGCGGCGCGCGCCGGCGGCGCCAACGTCGGCATCGGTGCGCTACGCGTCACATTCTGGGGTGCGATTGCGATGGCCGTGACGACGGGCGTTGGCGCCCTCGCTGACTCGCTCTAGAGTCGCGCATGCTCAATTTCACCGACGTCGCCATTCGCCGCGGCCCGCGGCTGCTCTTTTCCGGCGCCACCTTCAGCCTGTTTCGCGGCGAGAAAGTGGCGATCACCGGCGAGAACGGCAGCGGCAAGTCGAGCCTGCTCAGCCTGGTGCGCGGCGAATTGCAGCCGGATGCGGGAACCTTTGAGATGCCTGCCCAGCTTGCCATCGCGCACGTCTCGCAGGAGCTGCTCGCCAGCGACCGGCAGGCGATTGAGTTCGTGCTCGACGGCGATCCGGAACTGCGCGCCATCGAGCGCGCCATTGAAAGCGCAACAGCCGAAACGCAAAGCGACGACGGCGGCATCCGCTTAGGAGAGCTCTACGCACGCTACGCGGCAGCGGGGGGCTATGACGCGCGCAGTCGCGCGGGACGTCTCATGCACGGCCTCGGCTTCACATCGAGTGATGAAACGCGCGCGGTACAGGAATTCTCAGGAGGCTGGCGCGTACGCCTGAACGTGGCGCAGGCCCTTATGTGCCGTTCGGATTTGCTCCTGCTCGACGAGCCGACCAACCATTTGGACCTCGATGCCATCCTGTGGTTGGAAACCTGGCTGCGCGAGTATCCGGGAACGCTGCTTTTGATCGCACATGATCGCGAGTTTCTGGATCGAGTGGCCAATCGCGTCGTCAATCTCGAGCATGGCATGGCGCACGCTTATCGCGGCAACTACTCCGACTTCGAGGAGCAGCGGGCTGCGGAGCTTGCCGAGCAATCCGCCCTGTTCTCGCGGCAGCAGCGCGAGATCAAGCACATGGAATCCTTTGTGGAACGCTTTCGCGCCAAGGCCAGCAAGGCGCGCCAGGCACAAAGCCGCCTGAAGGCGCTCGAGCGCATGCAGCGCATCGCCCCGGCGCATGTGGATTCGCCTTTCGAATTTTCATTTGCGCCGCCGCACAAACTGCCGCGCCCGCTGCTCGCGCTCGAGGATCAGTCCGCAGGCTATGGCGAGCGCGTGGTTCTCGAGCACCTCAAACTGACGCTCGCGCCGGGCGATCGCATCGCGCTCCTCGGGCGTAACGGCGCCGGCAAGTCGACCTATATGAAGCTCTTGGCGGGCGAGCTCGTTGCGCTTGCCGGCACCCGCACCGAAGCTCGCGATCTGCGCATCGGCTACTTCGCCCAGCATCAGCTCGAGCAGCTCGCGCCAAAAGAATCGCCGCTGCAGAATTTGCGGCGGGTCGGCGCTAGCCTGGCTGCACGCGCAACCGAGCAGGAGCTGCGCGACTTTCTCGCCGGCTTTGGCTTTCGTGGAGATCGGGTCTTCGAGCCGGTCGGACCGTTCTCCGGCGGCGAGAAGGCGCGCCTGGTGCTCGCACTCGTCACCTACCTGCGGCCGAACCTATTGCTGCTTGACGAGCCTACGAATCATCTTGACCTTGAAATGCGGCAGGCCCTGGCGGTTGCCCTGCAGGATTATGCAGGCGCCGTCGTACTGGTATCGCATGACCGGCACTTGCTGCGCACCGTGGCGGACGAGTTCTACATTGTTCACCAGGGTCGAGCTGCCGCGTTTGACGGTGACCTGGAAGACTATGCGAAATGGCTCGCCGAAGCCGACAGCGCGACCTCAGGAGCTGGCGAGCGCAAACCCGAAACGACCGACTCACGCCGGCAGCGCAAACGCGAAGAAGCCGAGCGCCGCAATCGCTTAAGTCCGCTGCGCGCCGCGCTCGCCAAGTGCGAGGGCGAACTCGAACGCCTGGCGCGCGAACGCTCCAGAGTACAGAGCGCCCTTGAGGCACCGGACATCTACACGGATGGCGCCAAAGAACGCCTCGGCAAACTCCTCGCTGAGCAGGCACAGCTTGCGCGCGCGAGCGAAAAAGCAGAAAGCGCCTGGCTCGAATCCACCGAAAGTCTCGAACTGCAGCTGCGTAAGCTCGGCGCGGGCTAGACTTTCCGCATTCTCGCGCAAGCAGCGCCCGCGCCTCACCAGATCGTGACCCGCTCCTCGGGCGGCAAATACATCTTGTCGCCCGGCTGCACGTCGAATGCCGCATAGAACCCCGGCTGATTCACGAGCGTGCCTAGGATGCGAAACCGCGGCGGTGAGTGCGGGTCAGCTTTGATACGCATAATTGCGGTGTTCTCGCGCACCTTCGCCTGCCAGGCCTGCGCCCAGCCCATGTAGAAGCGCTGATCGCCGCTCAGGCCGTCGATGAGCGGTGCTGCGTTCGTGCCGAGTGACAGCCGGTAGGCCCGGTAGGCGACGGCGAGCCCCGAATTGTCCGCAATATCCTCGCCGAGCGTGAGGGCGCTATTGATGCGGTAGCCGGGGAGAGGCTCGTAAGCGCTGTACTGCCGGGCAATCGCTGCCGTCTTGGCGGCGAACTTCTGGTGATCTTCACTCGTGAACCAGTCGCGCAGATTTCCATGCGCGTCAAATTGACTGCCTTGATCGTCGAAGCCATGACTGATCTCGTGACCAATGACGGCGCCGATGCTGCCGTAGTTGACGGCATCGTCAGCGAGCGGATCAAAAAACGGTGGCTGCAGGATTGCCGCAGGAAACACGATCTCGTTCTTCTGCGGGTCATAGTAAGCATTGATCGTCTGCGGGGTCATCTCCCACTCTTCCCGATCGATCGGCTTGCCGAGCTTGCCGAGCGCATAGCAGCGCTCAAAAGCGGCGGCGCGCATGACGTTGCCCATGAGGTCGGCGCTTCGGATCTGCAGGCCGGAATAGTCACGCCACTTGCTCGGGTAGCCGATTTTGGTGACGAGCCTGGCAAGCTTGGTGTGCGCTTCAGACTTCGTCTGCGGGCTCATCCAGTCGAGTGCTGCAATGCTCGTGCGATAGGCTGCGAGCAGATTGCCGACGAGCGCTAGCATGCGTGTCTTGCTGTCGGGCGGAAAATACTTCTCAACATACAGCTCGCCGAGGCTTTCGCCGAGGCAGCGATTCACGAGTGCGACGCCGCGCTTCCAGCGTGGCCGGTTGGCGGGGATACCGTTCAGCACCGTGCCGTAGAACGCGAAGTGCTCATCGACGAAGGCCTGACTCAAGTACGGCGCGAATGCGGCAAGCAGCTGCGCGCGAAAGTAGGCCTGCCATACGCAAAGGTCGGTGTCACGCAAAATCTCGCCGAGCGCCGTGAGGTAACTCGGCTGGCTGACGATGACATAGTCCACTCTGCCGTCAAGATCCGCGGCGGCAAGATAGGAGTGCCAATCGTAACCGGGCATCAAGGCTGCGAGATCGCCGAGCGCCACCTTGGTATAGGTCTTCACCGGATCGCGGTTCTCGACCTTCGTCCATTGCGCTTGTGCGATGCGCGTTTCCAGGAGGAGGACCGCCTGGGCATCGGCCGCGCAGTTCGCGACGCCGGTGAGCGTAAAGAGCTTCTCCAGGTGCTCGCGATAGCGGCTGCGGATCTGCGCAAGCTTCGCGTCGTCTTGCAGGTAATAATCGCGGTCGGGGAGCGCCAAGCCGCCCTGTTCCAGAATGACGGCGTACTTCGTCGAGTCGCGCGCGTCCTGGCCAACGCTCGTCACGTAGACCGTGCGCACGCCAAGAGCGTTGTAATGCGCGAAGAGCGTCGGCAACGCGGACTTATCTTGCAGTTGCTCGATGCGCGCAAGCTCAGGAGCGAGGGGCTGCAATCCCTGCTCCTCGAGCTGCGTTTCGTTCATGAAACCGCCAAAGAGCTCGCCAATTTTGCGCCGGTTGATGTCGCTCGACCTAGCCGCGTCTTGCGCCGAATCCTCTACCAGCGCGCGCAGCGCCTGCTGCCCGGCGTCATCAAGTTTGGAGAACACGCTGACCTCCGGCCTGTCCACGGGAATCTGCGTCGCGTGCAGCCAGGCGCCGTTGACGTAGCGATCAAAGTCGTCCTGCGGACGAACCTGCCGATCCAGATTGCAAAGGTCGATGCCGGAGCTCAGGTCGTGTATTGGCTGCGCGGCCGACGCATTGGCATTCGCCTGTGTTGAGGACTTTGACGACATGGAAAAACGCAGCTTGCGCACAGCGCCGGTGGACGTTACGGCAAGGATAATTCTCTGGGGGATGCGGCGCTACCGGTTCGTCCCGTTCGCTAAAGAGGCCGCACAGCTTTGGCTACGCGCTGATCGAGTGACTCGCCGGCGGGACTTGCGTGTATTGCAGGACGTGCCCGACCCGTGGTACCCACTAGCAGGATGAATATGTCGCCCCGTAAATTGCTGTTGGTCGCGCTCGCCGCAATGCCGACTTTTGGCGCGCCGAGTCATGGCGCCATGATCGGCGCCGAACCGGCTTCATCGCCAGCGGCGCCTGTCGTCGAAATTGATGTCACCGGCGAGCGTCCGGGCCCAAGAATGTGGAAGGTTTCCAAGGGCAACCATGTGCTTTGGATCATGGGCACGCTCGAACCGCTGCCTAAGAAAATCACCTGGCGGTCCAAAGCGGTCGAGGATGTGCTTGCGAATTCCCAGGAAGTGCTTCCCTCGCGTCCCGCATTTGGCTTCAGCTGGAATCCGATCGCGGCATTGCGTTTGTATTGGCAATGGCGCGGCATTCAGAAGAATCCGGATCATGCAACGCTGCAGGCAACTCTTTCGCCGGAACTGTATGCGCGCTTCTCGGCTCTGCGAAACAAGTACGCGCCGCGCGACCGGGAAATGGAAGATCTGCGCCCGATGCTCGCTGCACTACGCCTCTTTGAAAAAGGCATTGACGCCTCGGGTCTGAGCTTCCATCACGAAGTACAGAATGCCGTGCTGAAGCTCGCCGAGCGCCGCAACGTACGACTGCACAAGATGACCCTGCCCATCGATGATCCGCGCGGCCTCCTCAAGGAGATCGGCCAGATCCCGGTGCAGGCGCAGATCGGCTGTCTGGAGACCACTGTCGCTCGGCTGGAGTCGGACTTGAGCGCGATGCGGGCCCGGGCTGGCGCCTGGGCGGTCGGAGACGTAGACGCGCTGCGCAAATTGCCGCTGCCCGATCAGCAGGCCGCGTGCTTGGCCGCGCTGTCAAATTCTGCGCGCTTCAAGGATTTGAATGACAAGGCTGCCTGGGCGTGGATGCAGGGAGCGCAGGAGGCGCTGACAACGAACGCATCGACCCTTGCCCTGAAGCCCATCTATGAACTCATCGGGACAGGCGGGATCCTCGAGCACTTCCGTGCGCAGGGCTATGTGGTGGAAGGACCTTAAGATCCCGTAATACAGCGCGTTCACCGTCAACGTGCACCCCGAGCCGGCGTTAAGATATGACAAGAGCGTTGTGGGAACTAATGCAGCGCTTAAGCGTTTTCGTCCTATCAAATTGGGGGCTTTGTATGCGTACCGCTCGTTTCCTTGCGATCATTCCGGCGCTGCTTATGGTGCTGGCGCTGCCTATCAGCTCACATGCGCAGATTGGGGTCGGCGTAGCGATCAACATCGCGCCGCCCGCGCTGCCCGTGTATGAACAGCCGCCTCTTCCCGAGGTGGGCTACATGTGGACCCCGGGATTTTGGCAATACGGGCCGGAGGGCTATTACTGGGTGCCCGGCACCTGGGTTCAACCTCCCACCGTCGGCGTGCTGTGGACGCCAGGATATTGGGGCTGGGCAAACGGCGCGTATGCCTTCAATGAAGGCTACTGGGGCCCGCACATCGGGTTCTATGGCGGCGTGAACTACGGCTTTGGGTACGGCGGCGTCGGATTTGAAGGCGGGGAATGGCGTAATGGCGGATTCTTCTACAATCGCGCTGTGGTAAATATCGGCGGCGGCGTCCGCGTCACTAACGTCTATGAGAAGACCGTTATTGTTAACAACAACACCACTCGCGTCAGCTTCAATGGCGGTGCGGGCGGCACGGCGGCACGGCCCTCACCGACTGAATTGGCTGCGGCAAGAGAGACCCATATACCGCGCACCTCAGCACAGGAGCAGCACATACACGCTGCGAGCACCAATCACGCGATGCTCGCATCGGTGAATCACGGCGCTCCGACGGTGGCCGCGACGGCGAAACCCGGCGTATTCTCGGGTAAGGGAGTCGTGAGTGCGGGTCACGCAGCGCCTGCAAGCGCGCACGCGCCGGCTACCCACGAACAACCCACTCACGCACCGGCCGCAAGCCATGACGCTGTGGCTCGCCCCGCTACTCCGCAGGTGAAGCACGCAGCCCCGCACCCCAAGGCGGCAGCGCCTGAAGCAAAGTCGGAAGCGAAACCTGAGACCCCGGCGCCGGCGCATCCGGAAGCGAAGCCCGAAGCGGCGCACCCCGAAGCGAAGCCTGAAGCCGCGCGACCGGCAGCCGCTCCGCATCCTGCCGCTCCGCCCCGGGCCCCCGCGAAACCCGAGGAAAAGCACGAGTGATTAGCTGAGGATTGCGCAACCTTCGTAACAACATCGGCCGCAGGGACGCGGCCCCGCGCAAAACCTTCAACAATCAAGCTGCGCCAGCAGAGCTGGCGAGTGTGTAGATATCCCAAGAATGCTTGCGCCCTAGCGCAATCCTTGAACTGCAGTTTCCGATGCAGCCACAATCGTGGCGCCTAAGCCGCCCTAAGTGCAGGCCGGTGTTGAGCGATTGGGGTGAACGTCATAACAGCAACCATTCGGCTGCGAAGAGTGGCACCGCTCTTGGGTGCGCTGTCGATTCTATATTTGTTGACGCCGGCTGCGACGCGCGCCGGCGAGCTTGAGCTTGCCACAGGATTCGAACGCTCGATGCCCAATCTGGGCAACACTTACACGTGGGCGATCGAGTATCGCCAACCATTTAGTGAGCACTGGGCGGCGAGCTTTACGTGGCTCAATGAAGGTCATCTCGTCAATCATCACCGCGATGGTCAGGGGGCGCAGCTGTGGTGGCGCAGCCGTGAGAACAGCGCAGGCTTGGTATTCGAAGCCGGTGTGGGTCCCTATCATTACTACGACACCACGGGCGCGGAGGCCATCGCCACGCCTCAAGGTGAGGATATCGCCTTTGAGAACGCGCACGGTTGGGGCGTTCTTGCGAGCGCCGCTCTCGACTGGTATTTCAAGTACGGCTGGTTTGCGTCACTGCGTCTGAACGATATCGAGGCAGCTGGCGAAGTGCGCTCGACCGCGCTCTTGCTCGGTGTGGGTTACCGGTTCGGAGAGGGCTATGCCTCACGATTCAAGCAGTCCGATGCATGGGTTGCGGTCGATCCTCCACGCTCTGAAGTGGATATCATGGCCGGACGCGCCGTCCTCAACAGCTTTCGCTCCGAGGCATCCTCCGCCCAGGCGCTCAGCCTGCGCACCAAAATCACTCCTCATTTTGCCGCGTCAGTGACCTATACGGAGGCCCAGAACGTTCCACTGGATTGGCATTCCGGCGCCGCGATCCAGTTGTGGGCGGAAACATCGCTTACGAGCGCCTTTTCGGTGGGCGCGGGCGTGGGTGTGTTCATTACGGCCGACAGATCGAACACGGCGGCGGCGAATTCGGCCACCGATCCGGCCGGGATCCTCGGCGTCACGATGGCCTATTCAATCAGCAGCCGCTGGATCGCCCGGGCGATCTGGAACAGAGTCACGACCCGCGACGACGACGACAGTGATATCGTTCTCGTCGGTTTGGGATACCGATTTTGAGAGATCAGCCGCGCGGACGAGGCGCGGCATGAGTTCTCCGGGGGGCTGCTAGTGGGAATCTGGTCGCGTAAAACGGTCGGCACGCTGTGCGATGAGGCGGATGGCAAGGGCTCGCAACGGCTAAAGCGCTCGCTCGGCATCGTGGGGCTCACGGCATTTGGAGTCGGATGCACGATCGGTGCCGGAATCTTCTCACTCACCGGCGACGTTGCTGCACACCAGGCCGGACCTGCAGTCACACTCGCGTTCGTACTGGCAAGCGTTGCGTGCTTTTTTGCCGGTCTGTGCTATGCCGAGTTCGCGGCCATGGTGCCCATCGCAGGTAGCGCTTATTCCTACGCGTATGCAACGCTCGGCGAACTTGTGGCGTGGATTATCGGCTGGAGTCTGATGCTCGAGTGGCTCTTCTCCGCCTCGGTCGTCGCCATCAGCTGGTCGGGTTATGTGACCGCGGCATTGAAGGATCTGGGCGTCGTCGTCCCAGCGGCCATTGCAAGCTCGCCCTACACCGTAGACATGCACGATCACCTCGTCAGGACCGCAGGCTTTGTCGATCTGCCGGCGGTGCTGGTCACGCTCGGATGCACGGCGCTGCTTCTTTTTGGCACGAAGGCATCCGCAAACGTCAATACGGCCATCGTGCTGGCAAAGGTGCTGGCCCTCATTGCCCTCATCGTGGCCGGCGCAAGCTACGTGCACACGCAGAACTGGCATCCTTTCGTGCCCACCAATACCGGCCAGTTCGGCCACTTCGGCTGGTCCGGCGTCGCGCGTGCGGCAGCAACGCTGTTCTTCGCGTATATCGGCTTCGACGGAGTATCGACGCTCGCCGAGGAGGCCAAGAATCCGCAGCGCACGGTACCGTGGAGCCTGTTCGCTTCGCTCTTCATCTGCACGGTGCTCTACGTCGGCGTGAGCCTCGTCATCACGGGACTTACGGACTATCGCGGCCTTGATGTGCCAGATCCTCTGTATTACGCCCTGAATGCCTCGCACATGCCGCTCATTTGGCTCAAGGGTGTCATTGCGATCGTGGCAATACTGGGACTCATCTCCGTGGTGCTCGTGAGCATCGTCGGTCAGGTGCGGATATTTTTTGCCATGGCGCGCGACGGGCTGGTGCCGCCGATACTCGGCCGCATCGACAAGCACCGCCATACCCCTTATGTCGGAACGCTCGTCACGGGCACCATTGCCGCTGTTACCGCGGGATTCGCGCCACTTGGGCTTTTGGGCGAACTCATTTCGATCGGCACGCTGCTCGCTTTTGCCGTGGTATGCGCCGGTATCCTCATTCTGCGACGCATCGCCCCCGAAGCGCGGCGGCCGTTCCGCACGCCCTGGGTTCCGCTCGTGCCGCTGTTGGGCGTGCTCAGCTGTCTCGCACTGATGCTGAGCCTGCCGAACGGGACCTGGATCCGACTCATTCTGTGGGTCGGTGCGGGACTTGCCGTGTACTGGCTCTACGGACGGCGGCACTCGAAACTGCGCAAGGAACTGGCGCTGCGCTAACTCGTGCGGCGCCGCTCGCTCGCGACCGTAGGCGCGCCCTGCAAGAAGGCGACGATGCGCCGGCATGCCTCTGCAAGCGTCGCCTCGTCGGTCGCGAAGCACAGGCGCACAAAGCCTTCCGTCTCGCGACCGAACGCGCCGCCGTCCATGACTGAGACTCGCTGACTCTTGTAGAGCGCGCGCATGAACTCGCGTCCCGAGTGCCCGGTGCCGCGCACGTCTACCAGCATGAACATGCCGGCCTGCGGGGGGCAGAGACGAATTCCGGCAACATCCTGCAGCGCCTCGAGCAGAAGTTCGCGCCGTCGCTGGCAGAAAGCGCGAATGCTGCTCTCGGAGTCGGGCGCCATGGCGAGCGCGACGAGCGCAGCCTCCTGGATGAATCCAGGCAGACCAAACAGCATGCACATCGCGATCGATTCGGCGTGGAAGACGAACTCGCGCGGACCGATGAGCCAGCCGCAACGCCATCCGGTCATGGCGTGCGATTTCGACAGGCTGCTCAGCGTCACCACCTGTTCGGGCAATACGGCTGCAAGACTCGGCTGGCGGCCTTGCGGGGCGAGTCCGGCGTAAACCTCATCCGCGATGAGCCACAGTCCATGGCGCTCAGCGAGTCTGCCGATCGCGCCGAGCTCCGATTCGTTGAGCACCACACCGGTCGGATTATTCGGGCTTGCGAAGAATATCGCACGCGTGCGCGGACCAATGAGCGCTTCGAGATTCGCAAGATCGGGCCGAAAGCCCTGCTCAGCGGGTTGGCGGGCGCGCACCATGCGTGCACCGGAAACTTCGATGGTGGCTGCGTACGTGGGGTACATGGGATCGAAGGAAATGACTTCATCTCCGGGACCGGCGACGCACAACGAAGCGACGAACAGCGCGTTCTGTGTCCCGGCGAGGACGATGACATCCTCGGCTGTCACGGCCTGGCGCGTGCGTGCCGTGTGCGCGCGTGCGATGGCCTCGCGCAGCGCGAGCCGGCCCCGCGCAGGCGTGTAATGCGTGTCGCCGGCGCGCAGCCGTTCGATCGCGCGGTCAACGACCGGGACGGGCGTGTCGATCGATGGATCTCCGACACTCAAGACGATGACGTCCTCGCCGCGATCGCGCGCGGCGACGGCCTCGTAGTGCGTGATCCAGGCGTCCGCGCCGTCGCCGCGGATCCGGCCGACCAGTGCGGAAAATCGCATGCCCGCAGCTCCTTATGGCTAGAAACGGTCAACGCATATTACAGTGCGAAACACTCGGGGAAGCCTCATGAATACGACACCGTTGACCATCGGACGCTACGTCGGGCAGCTCATCGCCGCGAACGGCATCGACACAGTGTTCGGAATTCCCGGCGTACATACCCTCGAGCTTTATCGCGGACTCGCCTCTTCGGGTTTGCGGCACGTGCTCGTACGGCACGAACAGGCGGCAGGCTTCGCCGCCGATGGCTATGCGCGCGTCACCGGACGACCCGCCGCAGCCTTCGTGATTTCCGGACCGGGGGTCACCAATATCCTGACCTCCGTCGCGCAGGCGTATTCGGACTCTGTTCCGATGCTGGTGGTCGCGAGTACTCCCGTGCGTGCATCATTGGGCAAGAAATGGGGGGTACTGCACGAGCTTCGCGAGCAGCGCGCGCTCGTCGCAGCCGTGCTCGACTCGGCATACGCGGCGGCCTGCGCCGAAGACATCCGTGATCAGCTGCGCGCCGCGTTTGCCTCGTTCCGCTTAGGCAGAGCGCGCCCTGCGTATTTGCAGATTCCACTTGATCTCTTGGCACAGACGACAACGCTGCGCGCACAGCGCTTTGACGACGCGAGCGAGCTGCCGCACCCCCAAACGCAGCTGATCGATCAGGCGCGCACAATGCTCCAGAACGCACGCCGTCCCGTCATCATCGCCGGCGGCGGGGCACGGGCGGCGGCGCCGCAGCTGCGGCAGCTGGTCGAAGCATTGGACGGCTTCCTCGTCACGACGGCGGCCGGCAAAGGGCTGCTGCCCGAGGCCCACCCGGCGAATTTGGGCGCTTCGCTGCCCTATCCCGAGACCCAGGACCTCATCGCAAAGGCGGATGTCGTTCTCGCGGTGGGTACGGAAATCAGCGAAACCGACGTGTACACAACGACGCAGCTACCTTTCTCGGGGCAGTTGATCCGCATCGATGTCGATCAGGAAAAACTTGCCGATCACTACGAAGCGGCGGTTCGCCTCCGGGGCGACGCCGCAACGACTCTCGCCGCCATCGCGCAGGGCGTCAAACCGCGTTCCGGCTGGCGCAGCCTCGCAGGCAATTCACAGGCTCACCGCTCACGCCTCGAAGCACGCTTCGACGAACATAATCGCTCACGCATGGGCGCTCTCAAAGCGTTACGCGACGCGCTGCCCGCCAACGCCGCCGTATTCAGCGACATGACGCAGATCGCCTATCTCGGCAACTATGGATTCTCGGCCGATATCCCCGGTACCTGGTTTCATCCATCCGGCTACGGAACCTTGGGATATGCGCTGCCGGCAGCACTGGGCGCGAAGCTCGCCGCGCCCGAGCGCGCCGTCGTCGCGCTTGCGGGGGATTTCGGCCTGCAATTCACTCTGCATGAACTTGTGACGGCGGTTGAGCTCGAACAGAGCCTGCCGATTGTGATTTGGAACAATGGCGCTCTCGGACAGATTCGCGACGATATGATCGCCACCGGCATCGAGCCGCTCGCGGTCGTCGCGCGGAATCCCGATTTTCCGGCATTCGCCGCCGCCTGTGGGGCGTGCGGCACCCGGGTGACAAGCCCGGCCGCGCTCACGCAAGCGGTGCGCACGGCGCTCAAACGCCGCGGCCCGACACTCATCGAGGTGCTGGCCAGCGATTTTCTGGTCGCCTGAGCGTGCGTTTCATGGGGCGAACGCCGATGGGTTACGATAGGCGGTCCATCAGCTGGGTGTAAACATGAAAAAATCGATCGGTTTGACATTCGTTTCATCAGCAGCGGCGCTGCTACTGCTCGGGATCGCCTCAGCGCAGCAAAACGCGACACCGCCATCCCAGCCGGATGCCACGGCAACACCCAAGCACACGCCTGCCGCCAAGGGCCCGCAGTCCACGGCGCTCACCACTCAAAAGGAAAAGCAAAGTTATGCCATCGGCATGAACTTGGGTGAAAACCTCAAGACTCAGGCTGTCGACGTCGATACGACTTTGCTGATGCGCGGCATGAAGGATACGTTGACCGGCAGCAAGCCGCTGCTCAGCCCTGAGGAGGAACGCGCGACTCTGATGGAGCTGCAAGCCGGCCTACGTAAGACGCAGATGGAGAAAATGCAGAAGGCTGCGGAGAAGAACAAGAAAGAGGGCGAAGTTTTTCTCACGGCCAATAAGGCCAAGCCGGGCGTTGTGACGCTGCCCAGCGGCCTGCAATACAAGATTTTACAGACGGGCAATGGCCCGAAGCCGACGGCGAATGACACGGTGGCGTGCAACTATCGCGGCACGCTTATTGATGGCACTGAATTTGACAGCTCCTACAAGCGCGGCCAGCCCACGACGTTTCCAGTGAGCGGCGTCATCAAGGGATGGACGGAGGCGCTGCAACTGATGCCGGTCGGATCGAAGTGGCAGCTATTCGTGCCGGCATCGCTCGCCTACGGTGATCGTGCGGCAAGCGCCGTCATCGGCCCGGACGCGACGCTGATCTTCGACGTGGAACTGGTTTCCATCCAGGAGAAGTCGGCAGCGAAGACTCCGGCGCCGGCGCCGGATAAGAAGTAGCGCGGCGCCTGTCGCTGCTCACGATCGCAGCCGTCGAAGTGGCGCGCATTGCGCCGTTCGACGGGGGCTTGTGGGTGGCGGCTTGCGCGTCTAGTCGTCTGTGTGCATGACCCGGTTGCGGCCCGCGAGCTTACTGCGATAGAGCGCCTCATCGGCTCGCCGCAATAGCGCTGCGGAAGACAGCGCCGTCGAATCATTCGATGGAGGAAGCGCTGCGACACCGAAACTTGCGCTGATCATGAGCGGCCCGGCACTCGTGATGATCGGAGTCGCCTGCAGTTTTGTTCTCACTTTTTCAGCCGTCGATGTCGCACCTACGAGTGGTGTCTCAGGCAGAACGATGACGAACTCCTCGCCACCGAAGCGCGCGATCCAATCACTGCCCTGGCGGATGGATGCGCGCGCGCGATTGGCAAACTCACGCAGTACTTCATCCCCGACGATGTGGCCGTAGCGGTCATTGATATTTTTGAAACGGTCGAGATCTGCCATGACTGCGCTCAGGCAATGACCGTAGCGCCGCGCCCTCTCAACTTCGTTTACGAGTTCATCGTCGAGATGGCGCCGGTTGAAAGTGCCGACCAGCGGATCGATGATCGTCAGCCGCCGAATTTGCTCATTCGCCGCGCGCAGCGATCGTTCGAGCTGAACGATGCGCCAGCCAGCGTTCACGTGAGCAAGGAGCTCCGCAGGATCGACCGGCTTACGGATGAAGTTGTCCGCTCCCGACCCAAGTGCGTCCACCACGAGGTCGGAGGAGCCGTGGCCGGTCAACAGGAGGATATAGACATAACCTGGAAGCTCCGCCTCGCGCACCCGGCGACATAGCGATGCGCCGTCGAGGCCGGGCATTTCCCAATCTGTCAGCAGAATGTGAAATGGATCACGGGTTATTTTCTCCAGCGCCTCGAGCCCATCGGCTGCACAGTCCACAACGTAGCCGCCCTGTTGTAGGAATGACTCGAGAAGCTCCCGTTCCATGGGCGAATCTTCGGCCAGAAGCAGCCGCGGCAGCTCATATCCCGCTGCATTCAACTGCTGCTGCGGGCTGGGATGATTGATGAGCGTCGTCAAAGTGATCCGACCGGCTTATGACTTAAAACCACAGGTTTTCTAGCAAGTTCCGTGCCCCGGCGCGCTCAAGGTCGCGTTTGGAAGGGGGCTCTTCGAAGGCGCGGCCGGGCGCCTAAGAGCCGTACGCGTAAGCTCCGCCGGCAGCAAGGCCGCGTTGATAGCAGGGCCGTGCATGAATGCGCTCGAGATAGCGCATTAGGCGCGGATACTTCTCATCAAGGCCGCCGCGTGCGCGTGACAGCTCTATGGGAAAGCTCATCTGAATGTCCGCCGCGGAGAACTCCGGACCGGCGAACCATTCATGCGCGAGAAGCGCGCCTTCCATGAAGTCCAAGTGGCGGGCGAGGTTGGGATCGATGTAAGTACTCTGCGCTTTCGCCGCAATCGCACGTGCAATCGGCTTTGCAAAAAACGGCATCGGCGCGGTTTGGACTCGCATGAATATGAGCTTCAGCAGGAGTGGCGTCATCGCCGACCCTTCCGCGAAATGCAGCCAATAGGTGTAACGCAACCGTTCCGGCGTTCGAGCCTCGGGAATCAGTCGCCCGCCACCGTAGCACTCCACCAGATACTCAACGATCGCTCCGGACTCGGCGATGGTCACACCCTCATCAGTGATCAGGGGTGACTTGCCAAGCGGATGAACAAGCCGCAGTTCGGGAGGCGCGAGCAGCGTCACGGGATCGCGCGTATAGAACTTGATCTCGTAGGGAACGCCGAGCTCTTCAAGGAGCCAGAGAATCCGCTGCGAACGGGAATTGTTGAGGTGATGAACGATGATCACTGGATGGTCGATATGGTCAGATGGATCGTTGGTGAGCAGGACCGCCCGTGCTCATGAGGTTGCGAGCCGTATTGATCAACGCAAGATGAGAAAATGCCTGCGGAAAGTTACCGAGTTGCCGCTTGGCAGACGCGTCATACTCCTCCGCGAGCAATCCCACGTCGTTGCGTAGCGATAATAGGCGTTCAAACAACGCACGAGCCTCGTCGATGCGACCCTGCAGTACATAGTTGTCGGCGAGCCAAAAGCTGCAGGCCAAAAATGCGCCCTCGCCGGGCGGCAAACCGTCGGCGCCCGTTTCGGTGTGGTAGCGCAGCACGAGCCCGTCGCGCATCAAGCGCTGCTCGATAGCCGCCAGCGTCCCGCGCACCCGAGGGTCGGTCGGCGGCAGAAAACCCACCATCGGGATCATCAGCAAGCTCGCATCGAGCGACGTTGCACCATAGGACTGCACAAAAGAGTTCAGCGCAGAATCGAAACCGCGAGCGCACACGTCTTTGTGAATGGCGGCTCTAATGTGCCGCCATCGATCAAGCGGGCCTGCCAGCGCGAACTCCTCTGCCGAGCGCACGGCGCGGTCGAAGGCAACCCACGCCATCACCTTGGAGTGGGTGAAGTGCTTGGGACCGCCGCGGACTTCCCAGATACCATCGTCCGGTTGGTCCCAGATTTTCTCCAGATGCTCGATGAGCGCGCACTCGAGCGCCCAGCTCGCGTCTTCTGCAGCAAGCCCCGCACGGCGACCGACGTAGAACGCGTCCATGACTTCGCCGAAAACGTCGAGCTGTACCTGACCCGCTGCGGCATTGCCCACACGCACCGGAGCTGCGCCTTCATAGCCGGGTAGCCACGGAATGACGAACTCCGTAAGTCGGCGTTCGCCGCCGACTCCGTACATGATCTGCAGATCGTCGGGGCCACCGGCTACCGCGCGCAGCAGCCATTCACGCCACGCTTGCGCCTCACAAAGGAATCCGGAAGCGACGAGCGCATACAGCGTAAATGTCGCGTCGCGCAGCCAGCAGAATCGATAGTCCCAATTGCGTGATCCGTGCAGCTTCTCGGGCAGCGAAGTGGTACCCGCCGCGATGATGCCGCCAGTCTCCCAGTGTGCAAGCGCCTTCAGCGTCAACAACGAGCGCAACACGGCATGGGACCATTCCTCCATGGGTTTGAAGGCTGCAGCCCATTGCGACCAGAACGCTTCGACCTGCGCCAGAGCGTCCGCCGCGCGCAGCCTCTCCGGAGCGGCACGAAAAGATGGGGTCCAGCTGAGCGCGAAGCCGACCTCCTCGCCCGCCTGCACCTCGAAATCCCCGACGGTTCGCATGTCTTCGCCGCGCAGTGCAACGCTGGTATCCAGCAGCAGTCTGTCGGGACCCGCCGTCAGCTGCAGCCGGCCGTCCTCCTGGCGCGACACCCACGGCACTACTGAGCCATACTCAAAGCGGACCACGAGTTGGGTGTGCATCGACACTGTGCCGCGATTGCCTCTGACGATTCGCAGCAGATCCGATACGCCTGCGCGTCGTGCCATGAAGTCGATGACTGAGACCGCGCCGTCTGCAGTCTCAAACACGGTTTCCAGGATGAGCGTATCGCCTCGATAAGCGCGGCTGACGCGCGTGACCTCGGCGCGGGGCGCGATCAGCCAGCGTCCGTGACTAGGATCGCCGAGTAGAGCGGCAAAGCAGGCGCTGCTGTCGAATCGTGGCGCGCACAGCCAGTCGATGGATCCGTCGCGAGCCACGAGCGCCATGGTCTCGCAATTGCCTATGACGGCATAGTCTTCGATAGGGCGCGCCATGGTACCTAGAGAGTTTTACTGCGACCTGATTCTATCGGCTACACGCAGAGCATTTGCGACAATCGACAGGACAAAAAGCCCGCCGCCGTGAGGTAGAGATTGTCGAGCTCGTGAAAAAAAGCAGTCGACCTCTACAACGGACGCGCTTGGATTTTTGTCGGCTCGTAGGTGAGTGCGGACGGAGCGCGAGGCTTAGGCGGCTTTGTCCGCCAAAACTTCTGCCAGTGTTGCGCGGACTTCCTTCAGCGAGCGCCGCAGGGCGAATGTAGTGAAGCCCGAGTGAATGCGCGCGAGCAGTTCCGAGTCGCGTACTTTCTTGGTCAGATAGTCATCCACGCCAGCGCGGTAGCCTACCTCGTAGTCAAGGTTACCGTCCCGGGCGGTGAGCATGATGATGTAGGAGTCGTCCATCCCGCGGGCACGGAGTCGTTCGCAGAGTTCGATTCCGTTCATGACCGGCATCGACCAATCGACCAGCAATACGGGAATTACCGGACCCTCAAGCAGCGCCAACGCCTCCGCGCCGTTCGCAGCGCGCGCAACTTCGAAGCCGCGGGCTTCGAGCCGGTCGGAAAGGAGAGCTCGCTCAAGCTCATCGTCGTCGACGATGAGAATCGTGAGGTTCATATCCTGCGCGAGAGCCCGGAGCCTGCCGGTGACTGCGCCCATCTCTATCGTGTCTTCGTCCTTCATAACCGACTCCTGCTGCCCGTCCCTGTTTCAGCCAATTGCTGGCCTCGGCCCGGAGGCTCAAGCGCAGCAATGGCAGCCGGCTGAGTCGAAGATTACTAGGCATTGAATCTTCGGCTGTTCTGGCAGGCATTCTCGAAGGATCCAGCGTGGCGCGCAAGGACGCGTCGTTCATAACGTGATGCAGCAGGGTATTTACCGCGCAGAAATCGCGCTAGCTGAGCCAATCCCCGCGCCTGCCTCAAAAAAGGCGCCTGGAGGGGTCGCGGCTGCGGATAGGCCGCCTGCTCGGGCCGAACCAGCCGTTTTTTGGAGCACGGCGCCTAGAACCAACCTCTCCTACCGGCTGGACGACTTCGCCTTCGACCTTTAAGGCGTTTTCAACGAGCCGTAATTGGCGGTCCCCAATCCGAAGTCGCGCCAATGCGGCTGGCGCTAACGTCCGCAGCAACGATGCTACAATTGGGCACGGCTTGGCGCCGTACTCTATCTGCGCTGACTGAACAAGAACATTGGAGATGCGCATGACGATCATTGGACTGTCCATATCCGCCTTCACGACGTTTCACGTCATTCTGAGCCTGATCGGAATTGTCACCGGCCTCGTGGTCGTGTTTGGCATGTTGAGCGCGCGCCGGTGCAGCGCGTGGACTGCACTGTTCTTGTTAACCACAGTGGCTACCAGCGTGACGGGCTTCATGTTCCCCTCCTCCGGCTTCGATGCCGCTCAGGGCGTGGGCGTCATTTCCCTGGTGACGCTCGCGGCGAGCATTCTCGCGCTGTACGTCTATCAGCTCGCCGGAGCATGGCGCTGGATCTACGTCGTGTCCGCGGTGCTGGCTTTATATCTGAACGTATTTGTAGGCGTCGTGCAGGCCTTCCAGAAGGTTCCGTTTCTTCACCCATTGGCACCGAAGGGCTCCGAGCCACCGTTCGTCATCGCGCAGGTCCTCGTCATGGCGATCTTCGTCATACTCGGAATATTGGCCATCAAGCGCTTCCATCCCGCGGCGCCGCCACGGGTGTAGAGTGCGTAGCGCGCATTTGGATGCCGGCGGAACTCATGAGCCCTAAATTACACGGCAGCGCGTCAGTAAAGCCCGGCCGAGCGAGCGCGCTCTTGTACGAGCGCTAATACGGCATCAATGACCGGCGTCGCGACGCCGGTCAGCCTGGCGAGTTCCTGCACAGCAGTGACTAGGGCGTCAATCTCCAAAGAACGGCCGCGCTCCAGATCCTGCAGCATCGACATCTTGTGGCCGACGACGGAGGCGGCGGCCGCAAGCCGCCGATCCATCATCTCCAAGGGAATCTGTATCCCGAGCGCCTCGTTGACTGCCCGGGTCTCCAACATCATGGACTTGCACAGCGCGCGCAGCGCGGGCTCGGTAGTGATGCGATCAAGTGTCGCGCAGGTGAGCACGCTGATCGGATTGAAGCATACGTTTCCCCAGAGTTTGAGCCAGATGTTCCAGCGAACATTCTCGCGCACCGGCGCATCGAAGCCTGCGTCGATCAGGGCCTTGCTCAACGTCGCGAGCCGGCTCGATCGGCTTCCATCGGGTTCTCCCAATGTAAATCTATTGAATTCGCGATGTACTATGACCCCGGGCTCCATGACTTCGCACGCCGGATCCACCACGCAGCCGATAGCTCGCTGCGGTTGGATGCTGTCCCATTGGCGGCCGCCGCAATCCACAGAATCAAGATGATGGCCGTCGAAGCGGGTTGCGGCCTTGTAGAAGTACCACCAAGGAATCCCGTTCATCGCGGTAACCACGGCCGTTGTGGTGCCGAGCAGCGGGGCGAATGCCGGCGCAGATTCGTAGGCTTGATGTGCTTTGAGTGCGCAGATTACAAAATCCTGCGGACCGAACGCGCGCGGATCGTCAGCGGCTGCAACACGGGCGACCTTCTCGTTGCCCGCGATAACGAGCTTGAGCCCGCGTTTTTGAATGGCCTCAAGATGAGGACCGCGCGCGATGACGCAAACCTCGTGACCCGCCAATGCGAGCTCAACCGCGAGATACCCGCCGATCGCTCCTGCGCCAAAGACACAAAACTTCATGCGCCTGCCGCCCTCCAATTGCGCCACCGCAATTCTCTGCGCCCGCAAGAGCCGCCTATATGCCTGAGTTCCGGTCAGGTCACGCTGCGCACGCAAGCGGGTGATGCGCCGCGCGGCTTAGTTCGGGCCTATAGATCGGCCAGCGTCTTGACGTGGGCGACGGCGCTTCTGCCGAGCGCCGAAAGATTGTAGCCACCTTCGAGCATGGAGACGATGCGCCGTTGCGAATGACGCGCGGCGAGCGTCATTAATTCGCGAGTCATCCAAACGTAGTCGGATTCAACCAACGCGAGACCGCCGAGCAAATCCTCGCGGTGAGCGTCGAAGCCTGCGGAGATCAGAATCAGCTGCGGCCTGAAGGCCTCCAGCGCCGGCAGCCAGTCGCGCTCGACCACTTTGGTCGCGGCAGCGCCATCACTGCCGGCCGCCAACGGTACGTTGATCATATTGCGTGCGGGACTGTCCGTGCCGCTGCCCGGGTAGAAAGGGTGCTGGAAAAAGCTGGCCATCAACACGCGTTCCTGCCATTGAGGTGCGCTGAAGATGTCTTCCGTGCCATTGCCGTGGTGCACGTCGAAGTCGATTACAGCGACACGCTCGATATTCAATTTCTTCAATGCATAGGCAGCCGCCACGGCGACGTTGTTGAATATGCAAAAACCCATCGACCGTCCTTGGGTTGCATGATGGCCGCACGGACGCACTGCGCAGAATGCGTTGTCGGCACGTCCGGCTGCGATTTCGTCGATCGCGAGGATCCCCGCTCCGGCCGCGCGCCGTGCTGCGTCGAGGCTGTACGGGTTCATTGCCGTATCCGGGTCGAGCTGCACGTACCCCTCCGCTGGCGCGTGCTCGAAGATCAGATCGACGTATGCGGCGCGATGCACGCGCTTCAAGTCATCGGCACCTGCCAGCGGCGCTTCCAGGCACAACAACTCGTCGAGCAGACCCGACGAACGCATCTGCTCGTTGATAGCAGTCAGTCGTTCGGGGGATTCCGGATGGCCAGGCCCCATTTCATGGCGCAGGCAATCGGGATGAGTGATGTACGCCGTCGTCATAGGCCGCCTGCGAGGACTACCACATTCGACGGCGGGAAGAAAATGCCGTGCTCAGTGCGCGGTGAGCGCGGCCGCTCAGCCGCAATCCGCAGATCGTATCGCATACTGCACGAATTCATATCTCGCCTCGATGCGTCACGCGCCGAGCACTGCGCCAAGAGTCACCCCTGCTTCTGCACAAAATTGCGGAGCGGGTATTTTCTTGCCGTCGTCGTATTTGAGCATCAGCACTTCAATGAGCCCCCCCTGCGCCATCACAAGCAAGCTCTTGGCGCCGATCTCGACAACGGCTCCGATACTGCCTTTGACTTGCGCGAAAGTGCGCACCGGGTGCTTGCGAGCGTCGAACAACTGCAGCTTCTTCCCGTTCAGCGTCGTCCAGGCACCAGGCGCCGGATTGCAGCCGCGTATGAGGTTGTAAACCAGATCGACGTGATTGTGCCAGTTGATGCGGGATTCGGCGCTGCGGCACCAACCTTCGTAGCTTGCCTGGGACTCATCCTGTGCACTCTCCTTTGCCTGGCCGCTCAGCACGAGATCGGCAGCCTCCTGAAGCGCTCTGATCCCCATGGGAAACAGATGATTGAAATACAAGGTCCCCAGCGTGTCGTCCGCGCCGATCGGGACTTCGTGCTGAACAATGATTGGGCCTTCGTCGAGACCGTCGGTTGGCCGGAAAATTGTCAGGCCGGTACGAGTGTCCCCCCGAATAATCGGCCAGTTGATGGAGCTTGGTCCCCGGTACCGGGGCAGCAGCGACGGGTGGTACTGAATCATGCCGTGCCGGGGGATGTTGCCGAAATCCTGCGGCACGAACTGCAGGACGTAGGCCATCACGCCAAGATCCACATCAAGCGCACGCAGAGCCGCGCAGGCCTCTGCCGTCTTTAGGGAGGAGAGTTGCCGCAGAGGAATACGCGCCTGTTCTGCCGCAACGCGGAGCGGGTCGGCCTTCGCGCCCGCCTTCTCCGGGGCACAGAAAACGCCGGCGACCGTGTCGCCGCGCTTCACAAAGGCCTCGAGGACCGCCTTGCCGAAATCCTGCTGTCCGATAATCGCGATGCGCACTCGTTATTGTCCGCAATTCGCACCGAGCGCCACAAGTCAGGTCGCCATAGCGAGCCTAATGGTCTGCCCGACCTCGGTTAGTGGAGCGTAGGCCGAGGGGTGTGCAGCCATGGCCTGCGATCTTCTGAGGCGGGGGCCGTGGCTACAAGCTACTGATGAATAAGCCTATTTCCACCGGCAGGCCCTGTCGGCCGCGCGCGTGGAAGCTCGACTTCCGGGTCGCTTCATAATTTTATCTGACGTCTAGCTAAACCTTAAACATGGCAAAATTGCTCCAGATGCGCTTCGACAGCGGCACTGCGGTGGGAGCATTCCCCTCAGCTCAAGGACCCAAGATCTGGAGCGCAGTTCGCGGCAGAAAGGAAGAGCTGTACTCCAACCGCGGCTCGCGTTCTCAGATCGAAGAGTGCCGAAATAGATCGGCAATTGTGTACTTGGCCTCATATCTCATATATTTTGGAACGGCTTAACTCGATCCAATAGAGCACGCCGTAATCGCACGAACGTGCCCAACTTGAGTGTCATAGAGCGCGGCGCAACTCGCGTTGCGTACATAGCCTGTCAAGGCAGAAGGACGCTCGATGTTTCGATTTAAGCTTGGCGCGTTGCAAGACATGCGACGCTATGTTCTCGGGACCGCTGTCGAGGCGCGGCATGCTGCGATCCGGACCCGTTCAAAGCAAGACGATTACCAAGGTTCAGGCAGCAGGTCCTGATCAAAGGAGCTTCAATGGCCGGTCGCAACTTTCTCTTTGTTCCAGGACCCACCAATGTCCCCGATCGCATCCTGCGAGCCATGCATGTGGCGATGGAGGACCATCGGTCGCCGATCTTTCCGGAACTTACTCGCACCTGCCTGAACGCTTTGAAGCCTGTGTTCAAGACCACGACCGGCAGCCCGATCCTCTTTCCCTCGTCCGGCACTGGTTGTTGGGAAGCTGCGCTGACGAACTGCTTGAATTCCGGCGCCAAGGTGCTGGCATCGCGGTTTGGCCAGTTCAGCCATCTCTGGTGGGACATGTGCGTTCGGCTCGGTTTCGAAGTTGAGCTGTTGGATGCACCCTGGGGCGAAGGCGCGCCCATCGATCGCTATTTGGCCGCGCTGAGCGCCGACAAGCAGCACAAGATCAAGGCCGTGCTCGTGTGTCAGAACGAAACCGCCACCGGCGTGACCAGCGACGTGGCCGCCCTGCGCCAGGCGATGGACAGCGTGAAGCATCCGGCACTGTTGTTCGTGGACTCCGTCAGTGCACTCTGCAGCATCGACTTTCGCATGGACGAATGGGGCGTCGATGTGTGTGTCAGCGGCTCGCAAAAGGGCTTGATGCTGCCCGCCGGGATGGGCGTGACGTGCGTGAGCCAGAAGGCGCTTGAGGCGGCAAAAACGGCGACATCGCGGCGCTGCTATTTCGACTATGGCGACATGGTGACCGCCAACGCCTCGGGTTATTTCCCCTACACCCCCTCGGTGCCGATGATGTATGGCTTGCGCGAATCGCTCGCCATGATCGCAGAGGAAGGTTTGGAGAACATCTTCCACCGCCACGCTTACCTGGCCGGTGGCGTGCGTGCCGCCGTATTTGAAGGCTGGAAGCTGACGCTATGCGCCACTGAGCCTAAATGGTATTCGGACACCGTGTCCGCGATCATGGTCCCGGAAGGGATCAACGGCGCCGAAGTCATCGCACGCGCATTCACGCGCTACAACCTGGCGCTCGGCGCGGGCCTCTCCAAGGTGGCCGGCAAGCTGTTCCGCATCGGACACTTGGGAGACCTCAACGAGCTGATGCTGTTGGGGGCGATATCCGGAGCCGAGATGGCCATGCTTGATGTGGGCGTGAAAATCGAGCCAGGCAGCGGCGTGGCGGCCGCGCAGAACTACTGGCGCAGCCACTCGAACGTTGCCGCAAACAAAGCCGCGGCGACTCGCAGCATTGCAGCATGATGCACCGGGTGGTTTTTCTGGACCGCGCTTCGCTCAAAGCGAAAGTGCGCAAGCCATCCTGCGCCAGCGAATACGTCGAATTTGAGAAAACCGCCGTCGCTGAGATCGTGCCACGTCTCAAGGGCGCGAGCGTCGCGATCGTCAATAAAGTGCCGATGCGGGCGGACACGTTAAAGCAGCTGCCGCAACTCAAGTTGATCGCGGTAGCGGCGACCGGCTATGACGTCGTTGACGTTGCGTATTGCAAAGAGCACGGCATCGCCGTGGCAAATATCCGCAACTACGCGATACACACCGTGCCGGAGCATGCCTTTGCACTGATTCTGGCGTTACGCCGCAATATCCTTGCCTATCGTCAAGATGTCGAGAACGGTGTCTGGAACCAGTCCGAGCAGTTTTGCTTCTTCACGCACGATATCGGTGATCTGCACGGGGCTACTCTCGGCATCATCGGCGAAGGCGCGATTGGTCAGGCTACGGCAGCGATCGGGCGCGCATTCGGGATGCGCGTGCTGTTCGCCGATCATCCGCCGCCGAAGATGGAAGGCGTGACCTTTACTCCACACGAGCAGGTGCTCGCCGAGTCGGACGTGATTTCGCTGCATTGTCCGCTGCTTCCCGCCACGCGCAATCTCATCAACCTTGAGGCCTTCCACAAGATGAAGCGGAACGCGCTCCTCATCAATACTGCGCGCGGCGGGTTAGTCGACGAGGCGGCGCTGATTCAGGCTCTGGATCAGGGGCTGATTGCGGGTGCGGGTTTTGATGTGCTCACCGTCGAGCCACCGAAGAACGGTAATCCGCTGCTCGATGTGCGGCGACCGAATTTCATCCTGACGCCGCACGTCGCCTGGGCCTCGGACGGTGCCATGCAGTTTCTTGCCGACCAGCTGATCGACAACATCGAATTGTGGTGCAGCGGTACGCCGCAGCACCTTGTCACCTGATCCAGCGGCCCCGCTGTCAGACGCTTCGGGCTTTAAGCAACACGGCGGCAACGCCTAACTTGCTGCGCCATCCTGGCAGGCCGATACCGAGCCGCCGACTGCTCGCGGGAAAACCCGCGAGCAGTCGGTGATCTGGCGCAACCGACGGGGCACGACGCCGCGTCGATTTGCCCCTAGAACTTGTAATTGATACCCGTCGAGAAGCCCTGTTCACGGCAGCCGCCCCAGGTCGTGGGACCCGCCGAGCTGCCATCAATGATGATCGTATTGGTACCGTCGTGGCAGTCGGTCGTCAGACCTCGACCACCGGCGCCGAGGTCGTAATGCGCGTTGCCGTGGTTGATGGTCAACGCGGTATCGAGATACCACGTCAGCTGCTTGTCCAGCTTGTGCTTCCAGGCGATCGTATACATATCAGCCGTGTCGGCAGGCGCGAGCGGATCGTAATTATGCTGACCGCCCGGATCCCCCGGCGTCTTCCCGGCATGTGCCCATCCGATGCTCACTTGGTCCTTCAAGCCAATTTCCTGGCTCATCGCCACCCAGGTGCCATCGCGTTGGCGCTCGTTCTGAAATTCCAGGTCCTGGGGAACGTCGCGGCGCAAATGTTCCCAGATGCCGTCGATGGTCAGTCCAAATGGGAACGCGTACTGCGCGCCAACCTTGAGGGCCCACTCGTTGGCGATATCGGTGAGATAAGGCGGGGTGGCAACGGCCGCGTAGCCCGGGAATTCTGCGGCCAATGAGTTAAAGGTGTTGAAGTCAAGCAACGGGCTGTTGATCGACTGCAGATACCCATAAATCGGGTTGTTCGACCCGATGCCATCGCTGTTGCGATTCACGTCTCTATGCATCTCATAGGCAACGGTGCCGTAGAACCCGCCGGTCTCGATCTTGAAATCTGCGCTGTAGGCCGCGCCAAAGCCACCGTCGTCGCAGTTGAGAAGCAGGTTGCCGCTGCCCGGCTCGTTGCCGCCGTTGCAATCGGGCGACCCGGCCGACTGAACGACATTGTCGAATGTTCGGTTCTGCCCCGGCGAAACCAGCAGGTCGAAGCTGAACATGTTGCCCAGCACCGGTGACTCGTACCACACCGAGTGGTCAAGACGTGTGCCAAATTCAACGCGGTTATCGCCGCCGGTGTTACCCATGACGACGGCGTAGTCGCCGAGCTCCCCGGAAAATGGGTTCAGCCGGTCGGTCGACTTTTTATACGGCGAGTAAGTCGTGCCGAACTTCAGCTTACCCCAGTCCTTATTCTGAATGCCAAGGAAAGTGTCACCGAGGCCAATGGCACCCTGGACTACATTTGATTGCTGGGTGTAACTGGTCTTGAGGCCCGGCGATGCGGTGATCGACAGTGCACTCTCCACCTGGATCAGGAAGTCAAAGTCGGTATCGTCGATTTTGTGAGTATTGCGGTAGCCGATAACCGACTTGTTGGTGGAGAAGGCCGGCATGTAACCCAGAATACCGACTTGCTGGGTGCCCTTTGCAGGTCCCTGCACGTAGCCGGAGTTCGGGTTGTTGGGATTGGCGAGACTGTAGCTGTATGCGGTCAGGCCGTTAATCCCCTTGGTCGTATCGTCGAAAGACACGTCGAGCGTGCCGTAAAAGCCTCTGAGAAATTGTTCAAACTTCGGCTCAGCTGGTACTTCCTTCACGACCGGGGGCGCAGGCGGAAGGGCCGTCACCGCCGCCTGCGTTTGCTCAGTCTTGCGGGTCAAGCTTTCGACTTGTTTGCTCAGCTCCTCGATGCGTTGCTGCATGAGGCGCAACTGCTCTTTGAGGGCAGCAGCATCTGGCTGAGTATCATCGGCATAGACGTTGCCACCTAAAACGCAGGTAGCGGCGCATGCGGCCAGCGCAACTAGCAAACGTTTGTGTACTTTGACGTAAAGCATTTTGAGGTCCTCATGAAACGGATTTGTTGAATCGTTTTTCTCTTCGCTTCTCGCACCGCCCGTTCGGCCGAACCATTGAAGGTTTGACCGTGCGGATCATCTGAAGTCTGCGCGCGCTCCCCCTGCAGACGCGTAATATCATTTCTTACTGCTACTTCAACTACTGCCTAGAGCAACTTCACCCACAATCCTGCCTTGCATCAGGTCATTTTCGATTATCTGTCGGCGCTGCTAAAAAAAATCACGGTCCTGGAACCAGACCCGCACCGCGCGTCCATTTTGTATTTCGCGCCGAGTACGGCGACCGGGGGCTCCGTAGAATACGCAGCGCATGGCGTGCTTCTGTCTTCGCGTGGTCAAGTATTTTGCGAACGGCACTGTTTTTGTTGGTCATCTCCATGGCTTGCAAAGCCGCGCTCACGTCAGATCACCTTCTGAGTTCGAAAAGCGCCGATGTCTCGCCCCGCATAACCCAGCTCCGCCAGCACTTGGTCAGTGTGCTCGCCGAGCAGCGGGGCGCGCGTGACCTCAGTAGGGCTATCGCTCATCTTGATAGGATTTCCAACCGTCAGGTGCTTGCCCCGGGTCGGATGGTCAACCTCGACGATCGTGCCGCTGGCCCGCAAAGAGGGCTCCTCGGCGAGCTCTTTCATGGACAGAATCGGACCGCATGGGATGTCGTGCTCGTTCAGAAGTTCCATGGCCTCGAACTTTGTTTTGGTGACCGTCCATGCCTCAACGGCAGCGAATACTTCATCGAGCCTGGGCAGGCGTGCGTTCGGCGTCGCGTAGTCGGGATGAGTGATCCACTCCTCCTTGCCTATCACCTTGCAAATATCCTTCCACACCGGCGCCTGAGTGATGAAGTAGAGATAGGCATTGGGGTCGTTCTCCCATCCCTTGCATTTGACGATGGAGCCCGGCTGCCCTCCCCCTGATGCATTCGCCGCGCGCGGCACGGCGTCACCGAAACGCCCGTTGGGATACTGCGGATATTCGTGCATGACGCCGGTGCGAGCGAGCCGCTGTTGGTCGCGCAGCTTGACGCGGCACAGGTTCAACACGCCGTCTTGCATTGCAGCGAGTACCTTCTGTCCACGACCGGTGCTGTTGCGCTGGAAGAGCGCCGCGACGATTCCGAGCGCCAGATGTAAGCCAGTCCCGCTATCGCCAATTTGCGCCCCGGTCACGAGCGGTGGCCCATCGTCAAAGCCCGTAGTCGACGCAGAGCCGCCCGCGCATTGCGCCACGTTCTCGTAGACCTTGCACTCCTCGTACGGTCCCGGGCCGAAGCCCTTCACGGAGGCGACGATCATCCGTGGATTGAGTTGCTGGATGCGCTCCCAGGTAAAGCCCATGCGGTCGAGTGCGCCGGGTGCAAAGTTCTCCACCAACACATCGCAACGCTTGACGAGCTTCTCCAGTATCTCCTTGCCGGAGGCGCTCTTGGTATCGAGCGTAATCGAGCGTTTATTGTGATTCAGCATGGTGAAGTAGAGGCTGTCGACGCCAGGTATGTCACGCAGCTGCTCGCGCGTCACATCGCCCGTTCCGGCGCGCTCAACTTTGATGACATCGGCGCCCAGCCAAGCCAGCAGCTGTGTGCACGTGGGGCCCGACTGAACGTGCGTGAAATCGAGAATGCGGACGCCGTCTAACGCCTTGGACATGTAACGCTCCAACCCTAATCACTTATACATGGTCTGATTCTTGGTACCCGGCGCGTATTCGCGCGGATCGACCCAGATGTTGATGACCGCCGAGCGTCGCAGACGTCGCACCGACTCGCGTGCTCGCTGCAGGGCCGGTGCAATCTGCGCTGGGTCGCGCACTTCCTCGCCATAGCCTCCAAGCATTTCCGCAAATTTGCCGAATGGCACGTCACCGAGCAAGTTACCGACGTTACCCCGTTGCTCGCCGTACTTTGACAGCTGGCCGTAACGAATCTGATTCATCGCTGAGTTGTTGCCGATCACGGCGATGTAGGGAACGCCAAAGCGATTGGCCGTCTCCATGTCGAAGGCAGTCATGCCGAATGAACCATCGCCGTAATAGCACAGGACTTCCTTAGAAGGGTGCGCGAGCCCGGCCGCAATCGCAAAGCCAGTCCCCACTCCGAGAGAGCCGAGCGCCCCCGGATCCATCCACTGCCCCGGGCGTCGGGGGCGCACGGCTTGCGCCGAGATGGTGACTACGTCGCCGCCGTCTCCGATGTAAATCGTGTCGTCACTCAAGAACTCGTTCAGTTCCCAGGCGACGCGGTATGGGTGAATCGGCGTGCTGTTCGACTTGAACAGCGGCATCAGTTTTTCGGCGGCGGTCTTCTCGGCGTCCGCCAACTGTTTCAACCATTGCTGGCGCACTTGACGCTTGCCGCCCTTTATGCGCCCCGACGCCGCCTGCAACACGGCGCCGAGAATCACGCCGGGATCACCGACCAGACCCAGGCTGATATCACGGTTCTTGCCGACGGTCTCATAATCCATGTCAATCTGCACGAGCGTCAGCTCTTTGCTGATGCGCTTTCCATAGCCCATGCGGAAGTCGAACGGCGTGCCGACGATCACGAGTACATCGGCATTGGCGAAGGCTTGAGTGCGCGTGCGGTCAAAGTGATGTGGATCACCGGGCGGCAGCAGACCGCGGCTTGCGCCGTTGAAATAGCCGGGAATATCGAGGGCGCGCAGCAGCGCGATAGCCTGCTCGTGGCCGCGCGCAGTCCATACCTGCTGTCCGTAGAGGATGGCCGGCCGCTCAGCCTCCACGAGAATATCTGCGAGCTTCTCAATATCGCGTGGATCGCCAAGCGAATGGGTCGATGCACGGTACTTGCCCGGCTGCGGAATGACCGCCTTCGTAATGTCGATCTCGCGGTCAAGCACGTCACGCGGAATTTCCAAATATGCGGGGCCGGGAGCGCCGCTGAATGCGGCACGCGCTGCCATGGCAATCATGTCGGCAATGCGCTCAGTGCTTGATACCGTGGCGGCAAATTTGGTAATGGGCGTCATCAACTCGACGTGCGGCAAATCCTGCAGCGATCCCATTTTGTGCTGTGTCAGAGCTCCCTGACCGCCGATGTGCAGGATCGGGCTTTCTGAGCGATAAGCCGTGGCGATGCCGGTCACGGCATTCGTACAACCCGGACCAGCAGTCGTGACGACGCAGCCGAGCTTGCCGGTCTGACGCGCGTAACCGTCCGCCGCATGCGCGGCGACTTGTTCGTGGCGCACATCGATGACGCGAATACCTTCGTCAACGCAGCCGTCATAGATATCGATGATGTGGCCGCCGCACAGTGTAAAGATCGTATCGACACCTTCGCTCTTGAGTGCCTTGGCGACCAGGTGACCGCCGGACGCAATGCCCGCGTCGCGGCTCTTCCTCTGCAAGGTGTCGTCAGCGGTTGTCGACTTGCTCTGCACCGGCACGGGACTTACGGTTGCCATGTCGCCTCCATCGTTATCAAGCTGGTCGCGGTGTCACTGGCAACGCCGATCCGTGGCGCCCGCGATCAGCTGCCGCAAACCGGCCTTAAGTGATTCACGTGCCACCGATTTTGCCTACCGGTGATGGGTCTGCTGCAGGGCCTGCAGCGAAGTGTCGTATACGCATCGGCTTCAAAACCGCCAGGGCGAGAAATGCGGCGGCAAGATTGAAGCACATCGCGATCGTGAAGACAGTACTCCAGCCGTGGCCTTTGGCGATGGCGGCCGCGATCGGCACCAGCAACGCACCCGCCCCCTTTGCCGTATAGAGCATGCCGGCGTTTGCCGCAGCGTATTTGGCGCCGAATGTGTCGCCCTGAGTTGCCGGGAAGAGACTGAAAATCTCACCGTAAACTCCAAAGTAAAGCGCGGTCACCAGCACGAACACGATCGGCGTCGTGCCCGATTGACTGAGCGTAAAGAGCGCAATGGCGCCGATCGTGAACGCGAGGGCCATCGTGTACTCACGGCCGATCCGGTCCGATAACCAGCCGAAGAACGGTCGGCCTACTCCGTCGAAGATTCTGTTGAGCGCCAGCGCGAACACCAGCGCGGGCATCGCGAAGCCAAGGATCTCGACCGGAATCTTCTCAATCTTGAAGTCCTTGGCAATCGGCGCCATGGACGCGGCCATGGTCAAACCGCCCGCAGCAATCAGTACGAACATCACGTACATCACGTAAAACACCGGGCTGCGCAGCACCTCCGAGGGCGAGTAGCCGTGCGCGGTCTGATTCGCGGTGACCTTTGCCGCTAGAAGGCGCGGCGGCGCGACCAGCATGCCCCAGGCCATGACGAACACGATTGCCCCCTGAATCAGACCAAAAGTCAGGAACGCCTGCTCGTAACCGGCGGAGTTGATCATTTTCGAGATCGGGCCGATGGTGATTGCAGCGCCCGCGCCGAAGCCCGCGGCGGTAATGCCTGCGGCGAGCCCGCGCCGACCTGGAAACCACTTCAGCGCGTTGCCAACGCAGGTGCCATAGACGCAACCGGTGCCGATACCGCCGACGGCGGCAGCAAAGTAGAGAACCGGCAGAGAACTCGCGCCCGAATTCATGACCCACGCGATTGCGACAAGTACGGCACCCGCGATGACCACCCAACGCGGGCCGAAGCGGTCGACGAGATACCCTTCGACCGGTATCAGCCAGGTCTCGATCAGCACAAAAATGGTGAAAGCCACCTGAATGGCCGGGCGCCCCCAGTGATATTTGGCATCAATGGGATTAACAAACAGGGTCCATCCGTACTGGAGATTGGCAACGCAGGCCATGCAGATGACCCCGATGGTCAACTGCACCCAGGGATTTGCCAGTGGCGAACTCTTGCCCTGCATCGAATTGGGATCGGCATTCACGAGATTCCCCCTTATTCTTGGTCTGATAGATGCGACGAATTTATGATTTATTCTGTCCGATGCGGGAAATGGGTAGCCTCAGTAGAGAGTGAAAAACTCCCAGCGCGTAGCCGGGCGATAGCGCGACTGGCGGGCGCAGGAGGGCAGTGTGATGCGCGCTGCGGAGTCAAGACGGGCGCGCGCGGCGAACGTGTCAGCGACGATCGGGACCCGGAGGTAGTCCACGCTGACATTGGCTAACAATAGAGCGCAATGGGATCTAATCGGGGGCGCAACTGGGCGCTGGCCGGCTCGCAATGGCGAACGAGCGGAGGCTGACTCACGGAATTCCCCCCTCAGCTAATACAAGCTCGTTAGCTTAGACGGTCAAGAACCGCCTCTTTCTTGCCTTGGTATACCATATATTTTTGTTTCTGAGACTGTCAAGTCACCGGAAATGCTCTATGCTCGTGTTGCCTTCGACCCCGACGGAGGCGGCAGCGGCAGGGGTTGGATGGCAGTGGGGCGCAGTAAAATTAATAAGAAACAGTCATTTGCGAACACCGCGGGGCAAGATGGAATCCTGGCGATCGCATTGCCAAAGGCCCGAAGTCTGCCGCAGCCCATAAGAACGGACCTCGGCATGTGCCGTACTCTCATATATCTCCACTAAAGCGCAAGAGTGACTTATCGACCTCGTATCCTCATGCGCTGCTCCTTACCCACCTTTCCATGCCGCGCTCCTTGAACAGTCATCGCGCGTCAGTGATCAGTCTGACAAGCCAGGTGTCCACGGCCTGGAGAGTTGAAGCTGTGCACATACCAAGCAGCGCGGAGCGGTCATGAACACGATCTCACGAATTTTTCAGCGCGCTGCCAATACCACACCGCTCGTCTTGGAGCCGCTCAACGCAAAGAGTCTGCGTGATCAGGCCTACGCACGCCTGAAGTCCGCGATCGCCGATACCGACATTTACGATCCGCAGCAGGAGCTGCGCTTGGACGAGCGCCAGCTAACGAACGCGCTGGGCGTGAGTCGCACGCCAATTCGCGAGGCGCTGGCTCTCCTCGAGCAGGAGGGGTTTATTCGCACCATACCGCGGCGCGGTATCTACATCATTCGCAAATCGAAGCGCGAGATCATCGAAATGATCCAGGTGTGGGCCGCGCTCGAGTCCATGGCGGCGAGACTCGCGACTCTGCACGCACCCGATGCGGAGATTGCAAAACTGCGCCATTTATTCGATGAGTTCCAGAATTCGCCACCGTCCGAGCACTTGGACGAATACTCCGACGCCAACATCGCTTTTCACACCGAGGTGATCCGCCTCGGCGGCTCGCAGATGATTGTCGAAGAAACGCGCAACCTTTTGCTTCATGTCCGCGCCATCCGTCGGGCCACGATCACGCAAAGCGATCGTGCTTCACGTTCCATCATCGATCATTTGAAAATCATAGAGGCTCTGGAACGCCGTGACACTGAGCTCGCCGAGCGCCTAGCGCGCCAGCACACCCTTGATCTCGCCGCGCACGTCGATCGCTATTGCGACTTTCTCGGCTAGCAACGGCGGTGGCCACCTGCCGTGCGTGCGGGCTCAGAATCGTTCTGCCGCGATTTGAACCTCGATTTATGTGAAGCGCCCATTTTTTCAGACGTAGCGGCAATGATTGAAGTTTCGAGTCGACGCATTGGGCACTTGGCGTCATAGCAGATTCAGAAGGGATTCAGCGCAGTACGTGGCGCAGTATCGGTGCGGCGGCAACGACGCCTACAAGGAATACCCACGACCAAGGATTGCCAAAATTTAGAGTCCAGCCAATCCCAACGCGCTTCTCTACCAACAGGGCGGAGTCGGTGGGATTGAAGTAGATGAATCCTCCAATCCAGCGCGCGTCAGCTGTGCGATCGCCGATCGGCTGGCCACTCACCGTCGTTAGCCGTGCGCCGCCTTGGCCAATATGCATCAATCTTATGACGAAGGCGAGCAAAGTTACCGGCAGTGCCACGCTCCACACCTGCATGGCGAGAGCCGGCGCTTGCAGCAGACTAAATGCAGGCGGAAGGATCGTGAAGTACTCGGCTGTAAGTATCAACAGCACGGTGCGCCGACGGAACTCACGCTCGGCTGCCGCAGATGGTCCAGAAGCGGAGATTCGTCGCGACCAGTGCAGCACTCCCAATGCAGTCGCAGTAAGCGCCAGACAGATAAGCACGTGCTGCAATAAGAGTACGATGATCGCCCGGGGGGATGTCACTACCCATCGATTTGGGCCGCTAAAGTCCCAATGCACCGCAAGATCGCCCGGGAGTCGATCCACATTCGGCACCGCCCACGCTCCCAGACCCACAAGCAGTACGAAGGGCAGTAGCGCTACTAGAAGCCCACCCGGAATATGCTCCCGGGGAGTCGACAGATCGACTTCTATAGCGGATGAGCGCGTGGTTCCATGGATCAATGCGCCGCGATGCGCAACCACCTGCGCGCCGCAGAACCCGATCACGTAAAGCATCAATGAGACCACGGGACGATGTAGAACCAGTACGACGAAGCACGCCCCGACGGCGCTACACCAAATGGCAATTCGATAATTGCGCAGTATGCGCCGAGCTACATCAGTGATCCGGAACGCCGGTTCTACCGTCACTCCAAAGAACAGATCCGGTCGTGTGAACTGCGGCATCAGATGGCTCAGAGTACTGCTCGCTAATACGCATATGCAAAATAGGATGGTTGATGTGTTCATGTGATTACGAGCTCTCCAGAGCACTTGCGATACGACGCAACTCTCGCGCTAGAGATGAGGGTGTTGCGCCGTTCGCCTGCATCCGGGCGAGGAGTTCCTCGATGCGGCGTCGATATGTCGCGGCTTCTGGTTTAGAAGCTATCGGCATAGAGCGCACCTTGACCTGGGCGCCGCCGCGGGCGCTGATGTTCAACCAACCTTCCCGAGCCAGCTCGCGGTATGCCTGTGCCACGGTATTGAAGTGAACTCCGATATCCAGTGCCAGTCGGCGCACAGCAGGTAACGGATCGCCGGGGAGCAGATCGCCGTTGACCAGCGCTACCCGCAGTCCGTCAACTATCTGCCGGTACACCGGGGTCCCGGATTCGGAATCGATATGAAGAATCATGTTGTTCTGTACACTGTATACAGACACTGTACAGATATCTCGCGAATTGCGCAAATCGATCTCAAGGCCGCGCCGCAGCCGGAATCCGGCGATCTATAAATCCATTATCGATGTTGCCCTCAGCACGCTCTCGACGTGGTCGCAAGGTCTCAATGACCGGCGCTCCCCGCGCCGCCGCTCAAACCGGAAGCATCAGCGCCCTGGCTGCCTACCGGATCATTCCCGAGCTTCGCACGGTTCGGATACATTCGAAGCTCCGGAACCTCGCCGCGCTGCAGGGCGCGTTGCACGCCCAGCCAGTAGTGAACGCTTAGAAGATCCCCATTGCGTCTGTGGAAGCAACGGCGCGCGTAATCGCTCTTCAGTTGCAGCCCGTACTCCAGCTCTTCGGGCAGAAAAACCACGCCGTCTTCGAAGACCCAACCCGGCAACTCTTCCTCGCCGGGTTCACGATCTGAATTCGTGCGGATCTTCACGTCCGTCAACTTCTCCACGGCGTCATAGTCGAACAGAAATACACGGCCGTATCGCCCGACGCCATAATTCCTGCTGTCAAGATCCTTATTAAAGATATTGGTGGCGGCGTTATTGCGTATGCAGTGCCCCAAACTGACAATCGCAGCTTCAATCTCGCTGTCGCTCGCACTTTCGAGGTAGACGGGCAGCGGCACGATCTTCAATTGTGTAATCAAGGAACGCACGAAAATGCCGTTCGATTCCAACTGAACACTGCCTGCGGCCTGCTGGCAGATCTCATCCAGCAGTGCGGGCTCAAACATATCCCGATCGAGTCTGAGACTAAAGTACATCACGTTGTCGAGCATGCTACCTGCCCGATTGATCTCGTGAACTACCCGATACTTGTCCAACACTGCCGCGACGCCCGGAAAAGCACCCCACTTATATGTCGCAGTCGGTCGGTCGCGAATCACTTTTAAATGGTAGGAGCATGCGTCGAAGGTAAAGCCCAAAGCAACCGTGCCCGGTATCCCTGGCGAGCGCCGAAATCGCTGCCCGCTCTTTTGCATCTGCTCGATGATCTCATTGAGGATGGCGACTTTGCCGACATGATTGAAACCGATGGTCGAATAATGATGTCCCAAGGGGCGCCGCGGCATCAGGCTGAAAAGAAACACGCATGTCTGATAGTAAAGCCGGGTGGTCACGTGAAAATTTGCGAGCGCTGAACTGAAGAGATTGTGGATATCGGCGACCTGGTGCAGGACGGCGTCAACGTAGATCCCGGCGGAGCTGTTGAGCAATGCAACGACGAAGGGCACTAGCGTGCCGTCGCCGAGTACCCAGCGTGCGACGAGAAATGCCGTGCGGTCGCGAAAAAAACCCGCGTCCACGACGTCGACCCACTCCGGCAACGCGGTTACCGATGCGTTGCTGTAGAGCAGCTCGTCGAGCCGTTGCCGCACCCGCTCCGCGTCGCCCTTAAGGTCTCGGAATGCGACCGAGAAGCCGGGCAGCTGCAAAACTTTGTACAGCAGCGCTACATCGACTCGACCCTGCACTGGCAGGCGCCGATGCACGGCGGCCATTGAATAGGCGCGACGTTTGCTCGGGGGCGGAAATGAGTATGCGACCGGCCTCCAGATGCCATGATCGATGTTTCGGCGCAGCGAGTGAGCGAAGCTGAACGCCGTGTCGGCCTCGTAGCGATCGACGATCAATGCAACGAACAGCTGATCGAGCTCGTCCCAATAGATCGAATTGTTGGAAAGTGCAGGGAAAGCGGCAAGAAGTTTCGGTCCGTGTTCGGCAATGTAGCGGCTGTAAAGTCCGAGGCGCTCGCTGCTGATCCGGATTGAGGCGTGCGTGTCCATGGCCTCAAACGCCCGCTTGGCCCGATACGGGTACTCGCACAATTGCGCGTAGAACTCATCGAAGATCGCCAAAATGAGATGCGCCGCTGCCGTAATGCGCTCGTGTTCATCGGTGCAGACAGCGATGCGCGCGTAGGCGCTCAGTACTTGCGCACTCGTCCGCGGCGCTTCGGCCGATGCGGCATTTGCGGATGCGACCGTCGCATCGCCGTCGTGGAGGCCCGTCTTCGTCATGGCGTCGATATGCCCGAGGTTCTTGCCGCTGGCGTGTGCGGTCACCCGCAAGAGCACGCCGCTGATGTTGTAGAGCTTAAGTGATTGTGTAGGATTGCTCTTGGCTCATCTTCTGCCACGCAACGGGCAAGCCGGTAGTTTCGACGCCGGATACGGCTGGGGCGCAAGCGCCGCGCCATGGCTCCATGGTGCAACGCACCTGAAGGGGCCCGCAGTTGGGGAAAATCAAGCCGTTGCCTATAATCGAGGCCTATGCTCGAAAGCCGCCGTGGACTTCCGAGTACGCTCCAGTGGCGGAAAATAATACCTGCCCCGTCACGGCGCGAGGACTAGCGCACCGCATTAAATCAGGAAAATATTTCATGCCACAGCTCACCGATCGGGAGAATGGATTACAGCTGCGTCGCGCGGTGCTTGCGAGCACCGTTGGAACCGCGATCGAGTGGTACGATTTCCTGCTGTACAGCTCGGTGACGGGGCTGGTATTTGCGAAGCTCTTCTTCCCGAAGTCCGTGCCTTTGGTAGGAACGTTGCAGGCGTTCGCAATCTACTTCGTCGGTTTTGTTGCGCGTCCCATCGGCGCCGCGATATTCGGCCACTACGGCGACCGCGTCGGCCGCAAGTCCACTTTAATCGTGACGCTGGTCGTAATGGGTGTTGCGACCTTCCTTGTGGGGCTCGTTCCATCTTACGCGGTGATTGGAATTTGGGGCGCGATCACACTGACGGTGCTGCGCTTCGTCCAGGGCATCGGAGTCGGCGGCGAGTGGGGCGGGTCAGTGTTGCTCGCGATGGAATGGGCACGCACCGACAAACATCGAGGCTTCATCGCCTCGATGCCACAGCTTGGCCTGCCGGTGGGGCTGTTCCTCGCAACGCTTGCGGTGCTGCTCTTCAGCAAGATGTCAGGAGAGTCATTCCTCGCGTGGGGCTGGCGGATACCCTTTCTGATCAGCATCGTTCTCGTCGGTGTCGGTGTGTACATCCGTATCGGTATTCTTGAGACGCCGAAATTCTCGGCGTTGTTTGAGGGCAAAAAGTTGGCACGCCAGCCGGTGCTCGAGGTGCTGCGCAAGCACCCGAAGGAGATACTACTTTCTGCGCTGGCGCGTACCGGGCAACAGGCGCCGTTCTATATCTTCACGGCGTTCGTGTTTTCGTATGGGACTACCGTGCTGGGCATGTCGCGCGATTTTCTGCTGACGGCGCTGCTCGTCGCAGCGGCGATATCGTGCATCACAAATCCGCTATTTGGCCACCTGTCCGATCTTTTCGGCCGCAAGCGCACATACCTCGCCGGAGTCGTCCTCACTGCCGTCTATGCGTTCGGCTATTTTGCACTCCTCGACACGCGCTCCCCCTTCCTGGTATTTCTGGCAATCGCCGTGTCACTCGTTCCGCATGATTTGATGTACGGACCGCAGGCGGCTCTCATTGCGGAGTCCTTTCAGGGCCGATTGCGATACTCCGGGGCGTCACTCGGCTATCAGTTGGCCTCGGTATTTGCCGGTGGGCCGGCGCCGCTGATCGCGACGGCATTATTGGCTCGCTACCACTCCGGCTACGCGATTGCGCTCTATCTGGTCTTCTGTGCCGTCGTCAGCTTCGTATCAACGCTGTACATGACCGACCGCACGAACCGCGGGATCGAGGACCAGGACTACGTGAGCGCCACAGTCTCGAGCTCATAGTCGCCGCCGTCGGCTTCGGCCTCATCAATGTGGCATGTAACGGTCGATCCAGGCGGACATGCGCTCGGCAAGATCTTTCAAGAAAGAGGGTCGCGAGAAGACGTGATGCTCACCCGGATAAACGACGAGCTCAGTTGGCACACCCAACGCGCGCAGTGCCTGGTACATCTGCTCACTGCCGACGAGCGGAACATTGAAATCCTTGTCGCCGCCCACGAATAGAGCGGGGGTATGGATTCGGTCGGCGTGGAAAAACGGATATGACAACTTGAGCCATACCGCCGTGTTACTCCAAGGCGCCCCGAGCTCGTTCGTATACTGCATGATGTAGTCGTCATTTCCGTAGCCCGACAGCAGGTTGCCGCTACCCGCACCGCTGATCGCAACCTTGAAGCGGTGATCTGTCGCAATCGTATAGTCGGTCAGGATGGCTCCGTAGCTCCAACCGCCGATCGCCAGATGATCCTTATCTGCGATTCCCGCTGCGACCAGGTGATCGACGCCCGCCAGCAGGTCCTCAACCTCCTTGTGGCCCCAGTCGGCGAATATCGCTTTCGCGTAATCACCACCGCGACCGGTGCCGCCGCGGTAATTCACCTGCGCGACGACGAAGCCCCTGCCCGCAAACATCTGCGGCTCGGACTGATAACAATCAAGGACCAAACCATGCTCGTCCTGACCATTGGGTCCGCCGTGGATCCACAGTAGCGTCGGATACTTGCGTCCCGGCACATACAGCGGAGGTTTGACGATGAGCCCATGAACGTCGGTGCCGTCCTTGCTCTTGAATTGAAAATCCTCGACGGCCCCGAGCGCAAGCTCGGAGAGAAATTCGTCATTGTGCGCGGTGAGCTTGCGCAGTTGCCCGCCGTCCAACGCGTAAACTTCGGCGAGCGTGTCGTCCGTCGAATTAAGGAGTGCCGTATGGCCTCCTGCCGAGCTCAGCGCCGAAGTCACAAACGCACCCGCGGGTGCCGCACGCGCAATCGCGCCGCTTTTAAGATCCACCCGTGCCGGATACACCGTGCGGTCATCCTCCACGGTGATCGTCACTGCCGAGGACTCGGTAAAGGCGAACGAGGTGACTGCCCGGTCGAGCTTGTCCGTCAGTGCACGCGGCGCGCCGCCGGCGGCAGGCACTACGAAAAGACGGTCTTGTATGTACGCGTTCAGTTTGGCCTCGAGGCCTTGCAAATACGCAATCAGGGTCCCGTCCGGACTCCAGGCAAGCGCCTGCTTGTTCGGAGCGTAGGGGCGCACGACGAAGCGCGCCGTTGCCCCCGGCCGAGCCTCTATGACATCGATGTCCTCGCGGCTATCCCGGTCCGAGCCTTCTTCGCGCGTCCTGATGAACGCAATCTGCCGGCCGTCGGGAGACCAAACCGGAAGATCGTCGTCAAATTCAGGATTGCTGGTGAGCACATCCATGCGCTTGCTGTCGATATCGAACAAATACAAATACCGCCCGGCGCCGGCACGCAGATAGCCGCCCTCTTCCCGCTTGAAGTGCCACGCGTCGATCACGATGGGCTTGGGCAGTTTTGCATCGACGCCGTGCTCGAGGGCAATGACGAGACGCTTGCCGTCGGGTGCCCAGGCGTAGGCGCTGATGTCTCCGCTGACATTGGTCAATTGACGGGCATCGCCGCCACGGCGGTCGAGCAACATGATCTGACTCTGATCCGAGCCCGCGGGCGTTGCTATGAATGCCAGATACCGTCCGTCCGGGCTCCATCTGGGTTTGTCCGTGCCGTCAGCGGAAGGTGTGAGCGCAATGTGCTCTTTGCCGTCCCAGCTCGCCATCCAAATCGCGTTTCGAGCCTCGTCCGAATCGCGGTCGTTCGAGGCGACGACATAGGCGACCCATAGCCCGTCTGGAGAGACCTGCGGCTCGCTCACATCCTGGACGCGGAAGAAGTCCTCGGGGGAGAACGGGTGGCGCGTCGCCGGTGCCGCGACACTGTGAACACAAAATGCCGTCAGCAGCAAACCCGTCAGGAGGTTGGACATTGCCCGGGCTGATTGCGGAGGAATGGCTATTCCTTGCCCCAGCGATAGTTCAGGCGAATACCGAACACCCGCGGCTCGTTCGTCGTCTCGCGGTGGTCGTAGTTGCCCGTATTGGTGTAGATGATCGCATCCTTGTTGAAGAGATTGCTGATATAGGCTTCTGCACCCCAGCGCTCACTCGCCGAATCGATTCCAAAGCGGAAATTGGAGATGTCGTAGGCAGGTTGCAGGGATCGCGCGAACCCGTGCGGATCAACCGCGCGCAGATCGCTCCACATGTCGCCCTTGTGCGCGATGTCGTATTGCAGATAGCCCTTCAAAGCTGCATTCAGGTTCTTCTCGTAGCGAACATTCGCGCTGTAGCTGAAGTACGGGACGTAGGGCAGCCTCTCGCCCGGAGTCACGACAAAATCCGGGTTGAAAAAGGTATTGGTAATCAGATGCGAATCGTTGTAGCTCGCCGAGAGCTGCACGGTGAGTCCGTCGACGATGGTGTAATCGAGGTTCGATTCGGCGCCATAGATGCGCGCATTGCCGAGGTTGGCGTTGAAACCGACGGGGCAGATCGCGAGGTCAAACACCGGTGCCTGATAGTTCTTCCACGGCATGTAGTAGAGCGCGCCGTTCCAGGTCATGCGCCCACCGAGCATCGTCGACTTCCAGCCGACCTCGAAATTATTGAGAGTATCGGGCGTGAAATTCTCCGGAGCACCGTTGGCGTAGCATGACGCGCCGAGGCCGGGGTTCGAGCCACCGTCACGAAAGCCCTGCCCGAAGGTCGCGTACAGGAGCAGATCCTTGTTCACCTTGAAGTTGACGCCGGCCTTGGTGTTCACCTTGCGCGATCCGCCGGAGTCGGAGAAGGGCACTTTGGGATCCCAGAAGTAACCTGCGTACGGGCCGTCGTCCGTGAACCAGGATCTGAAGTGCTGCACCCCCACTTCGACGCTCCACCGGTCGGTGAGCGGCAGCGTGACATCGGCGAACTCGGTCGTCTGCCAATAATCGCTGCGCTCTTTATAGCTGTACCACTCCTCGGGCAGGGGCGATGCTTTCAGGGGCGCGTAGTAGTAGTTGTAATAGGAAATCTGACTCTGGTAAGCGTCGCCGCCCGGCTGGATATTCGGCATATGAAAGAAGTCGGAATAGGTGTCCTTGGTGTGCTCCCAGTAGAGCCCCACCAGCCATTGGACGCGGCTGTCGGCCTTCGACTGCAGGCGCACCTCGTCCGACCAGCGCTCCGTGTTGTTGACATAGGCGTAATACTCAGTCGGGACTTTGCAGCCGCTGAACTGCTCCGTGCCGGTAGGGTTTATGGTCGGGCCGTGTAGACAGGAGAAACTTTGGATGTTGGCCGCCGTGTAGGGCGCGACCGGCGAATATTGAACGTACTCGGAGTACTCGTCGTTCTTCTGGGTCGGTAGCGACCAATAGGTGCTGGCGAATACCAGATTGCCGATGCCGACATCGCCCTCCACGTGCAGGTCGACGGACTTGAAGAAGTTGTCGCCGTTCTCGGGCCCGAACCGCGACACCTTGCGCTCCCCGTATTTCGGGTCTTGGTCCCATGCTCCCTTCTGGCGCTCGCCCTGGTAGTTGTAGGTCAGGGTCGCGTCCCAGCCCGCGATGAACTCCTGCTTAATGGCCGCGCGCAGGCCGTCGACGTATTGAGTGTTGTAGTCATTGCCGGCCCAGGCAGCATTGGTCGACGTGACGCCGTTCACCCAATGGCGCGTGGTGAGAAGGTTGTCGATGAAGCCGCCGTTATACATTGAGTATCCGGACAGGCGGATCGCCGTCTTGCCGTCGATGAGCGGCACATTGACGAAGGCCTCGTAGGTATCGTTGTAGCCGCCGCGCTCGATCTTGCCGTTGTCGGTATCGATGCCGGCGCTGAACGCGTGCAGATCCGGGGCCGCCGTTACGAGGCGAATGGCTCCCGACATGGAGCCCGCGCCGAACAGCGTGCCCTGCGGACCGTTCAGCACTTCGATGCGCTCCAAGTCGTAATTATGCAGATCGGGAATGCTGCCGTAATAGCTCAGGGACATGTCGTCGAGGAAGAAGCCGGTCGAGGACGTGTTCACGACGTTGGGATTACTGCCATCGGAAACGCCGCGCATGAAAAACATCTGCGTGGCAGGTCCGATGCTGATGAAGGAGACCGACGGCGTCTTAGTGGCGTAATCCTCGAACTGCGCGATCGCGAGGTTCTTCAAGTCCTTGGTCGTGTATACGTCGATACTTTGCGGCACGTCCTGCAGATTCTCGGTGCGCTTGCGCGCCGTGACGACAATTTCCTGCAGGCCTTCCGAATTCGCCGCGCTGTCCGCCGCAAGCACCGGCGCAGCAGGCAAAGCGGCCGCGCCATAAAGCGCAGCGGCCACGGCAACACTGACGGGGGATCGATTAAGACCTGGGAAACTGCGGCGCAGGCATCGCGGCGCGGCTGCCGTTCGAAGCTTCATGGTTTTTCGCATGGAACCCCCCACGTCGTCGTCTTCTTGAACCCTAGCCGATCATTTGCTCTTGCGGCGTGCGCGCACGAATGCAAAAGACACCTTCGCTATAGTGCGATTTACAGTGTGATCATCCCGTGCGGTTCCCCCGGCGTCAACTGATCGACCGTTCAAGAGCGACTGGCGAGTCAGTCGAGGTGCGTGAAGCGCTCGAGGCAGTCCCCGAGGCTGCGTCTTAAGGGCTCGAGATCCTTGGCAAAATGCTTCCAATAGCCGACTCCCGAGGCATATAGCGGCTGACGCACCTGCTCGGAGCTTGCCGTGCGAACGGGCCGCTGCGTTTCATGGAAACTCAGGCACGCGCTTTCGAAGGGCAGACCACAGTGCGCGAGCAGGCGGCGGATGATCGTGTCAGGGTCGCTTATCAGCTCTTCGTATTGCAGATGCAGGACCTTGCCGGGCAGTACTGCGTCCCAGTGGTCCATGAGCGCAAGGTAGCAACGGAAGTAGCGTCCGAGATCGTCGAGGTCATAGCTGAAGGATTGGCCTTCGGCAAAGTGCTGCTTGAAAGCGCTAAAGCAAGAATCCATCGGGTGACGTCGCACGTCGATGACGGTGGCCTGCGGCAGGATTGCCTGTATGAGGCCGACGTGGCTGAAATTGTTGGGCATCTTGTCGATGAAGTGCGGCCGACCGGTGCGTATGGGCCGTGTTTCATCGAGGTAGCGCCGGCCCAAAGCCGCAAGATCCTGCGTCGCGACTGCACGCACGCTCTCGGGATAGGCGTCGCCGCGCGCATCGCGATGATCGAACTCGCGCACCATGGTGACGATATTGGGAAGTTCCATTGTTCCTTCGACACGCGAGTGGCTGGCGAGTATCTGCTCGATGAGTGTGGAGCCGGATCGCGGCAGGCCGACGATAAAGATGGGCGTGGCATCCGGGCAACCCGTGCCGCGGCGCTCGCGAAAGAATGCGGCGTCAAAGCAGGCGGCGACGCGCCGCGACTTGGCCTCAAATTTCGCAATATCGAATGGCGATGTGCCACGACGCAGCGCATTGCCGAGCGCGTAATGGGTGAAAGCGCTTTCGTGCTGCAGTCGCTGCTCGAGCGCGCGCCCGAGCGCGAAGTGCAGCTGCGCCTGGTTGCTCTCGTCCGCGGATGAGCGCGCGACCAGCGCCTGCATGGAGGCGATCTCATGCTCGGGGAAAACGTACGTCTTAAGATCAGCAAGACTCCAGTAGGCCTCACCACAGCCAGGTTCCATCCGCAGACACTCGTGATAGGTCTCTTCGCACTCAATGCGATGTCCCAGGGTCTTGTGGATGTGGCCGATCGAAAGACGCAGCCTGACCTGCGCCGGATTAAGGCGCGCCGCCTCTTCAAAAGCCGTCAGCGCATCCTTCTGACGCAGCAAGCGCGTGTACACCGATCCCAGTGCAACCCAGTTCTGTGGGTTTTCGGATTCCATCTGCAGCAGATCGCGGATGGCCACTTCCGCCTCGGGCAACCGGCCGGCCGCAAGCAATGTATGACCGAGGCCGCGCCGCGCAAGCGGCAGGTGGGACGTCTGCTTCAGGGCATGGCGCAGCAGGCGCTCGGAATCATGAGTATTGCCTCCTCCAAGCGCCAGCGCAGCAAGCCCGCACAGCGCCGCGACATGACTTGCGTCGCTCTTCAGGATGTCGCGGAAGATGGTTTCGGCCGTTTGACGGTCGCCCGCAACGAACGCTGCGGTCGCCTTCTCGATACGCTTCAGGTGAGGATCGAGGAGGCGCGCCTGCTCGAATGCGAACTTCGCATCCGCGAACTTCTTGAGCTCGACAAGCACGTCGGCGTAGGCAAGCCAGGCGGCGTCGAGTGCGGGCGCCTCCTTCAGAACGCGTTGCAACTCCTGACGTGCGGCATCCAGTCGTCCGCCCTCGCGATAGGCACGTGCAAGATCCGTACGCGCATGTGCGAAGGCCGGTGCAGTGGCGACCGCTCGTTCGAGTGCTTGGATGGCCGGCTCCGTCTTGCCCTGCGCGAGCAGCGCGACCCCCAAGAGGCGCAGACTATTTACGTCACCTGGGGCGGCTGCCTGGATCGCACGCAACTGCCGCTCAGCGCTCTCGGCTCGCCCGCTACGCAGTGTCGCCAGAGCCTCGCTGTAGGCGGCGCGCAGTCGCGCTTGTGACCGATCCTCCACGGCTACACCGCAAATAATTCTCGCCAAAAAATCGAGTATGCACGAACTTCACGTAAAATTAGCCTCGGGGGGTGCGCTCGGTGTTTTGGGGACCGCGGGCACGGAATTCAACGCAGGATCGGCGCCGTCCACTTCATGAGGCTGGCATGGACTACAAACTCACCTACGCAACGATGTTCAATCCGCCGGCGACGCTGCACGAGCGCTTCGAGGCGGCACTTGCGCGCGTGCGCACCCAACTCGACCGGACGCATGCGAACTTCATCAATGGGGCGGACCACGCCGCAAAGGCCACCCAGGAGCTGCGCTCGCCCATCAATCGCAATGAGGTGCTCGGACGGTTTCCAGCATCGAGCGCTGACGAGGCAAGGCTTGCCATGGCAGCCGCCCAGGCCGCCTTTCCTGACTGGAGTCGCACCGCGGTCGCGGACCGCAACGCCATTCTGCGGCGCGCGGCCGCGCTCATCGAAGAACGTGTCTATGACATTGCCGCAGCGGTGGCGCTCGAAGTGGGCAAGAATCGCATGGAGGCTCTCGGTGAAGTGCAGGAGACTGCGGACTTCTTCACCGTGTACTGCGCCGAATACGAACGGCAGAACTTCGACCACGCACTGCCGGATGACCCGCTTCCGGATTACCGCAGCCACAATCGCTCGGTGATGAAGCCCTACGGCGCATGGGTCGTGATCACGCCTTTCAATTTCCCCTTCGCGCTCGCGGGTGGCCCGGTCGCCGCAGCGCTCGTCACCGGCAACACGGTCGTATTGAAGGGCGCGACGGACACGCCCTGGGCGGGCCGCCTGCTCGCCGACTGTCTGCGCGACGCGGGCGTGCCGAAAGGCGTGTTCAACTACATCTGCGGCCGCGGCGAGAGTGCCGGTGAAGCATTAGTGCGCCACCCGGATACGGCGGGCATCACCTTCACGGGCTCGCATGCAGTGGGAATGCAGATTTATCGCCGCATGGGTGCCGGCGGGTGGCCGCGGCCGTGCATCGCAGAGATGGGCGGCAAGAACCCGGTCATCGTCAGTGCGCGGGCGGACCTGGAACGCGCCACGGTCGGCATTGTTCGTTCCGCCTTCGGCTTAAGCGGCCAGAAGTGCTCGGCCGCATCGCGCATCTACGCGCAGGAGAGCGTCGCGGATGAGCTGAGCGAGCGCCTCGTGGCGGCAGTCGCGCGATTGAGCGTCGGCGATCCGACACGCCGTGAGAACTGGATGGGCCCCGTGGTCAACGAGCGTGCGCACAAGAATTATGTACGCTTCTGCGCGGAGCTCAGGTCAGGCGGCGCCCGAATCCTCAGTGGTGGCAAACCGCTGACCGACGGCGCTCTTGCGGACGGCTTTTTCTGTGCGCCCACCCTTGCCGAGGCGCCGGCGGGGCATCCGCTGTGGCGCGAGGAGATGTTTCTGCCGATCGCAATGATCACGCGGGTGGCCGATCTCGAAACGGCGATGTCGCGCGCGAATGAGACGTCGCTCGGACTCACCGCCGGCTTTTACGGCGGCCCGGAGGAAGTCCCGTGGTTCTTCGAAAACATCCAAGCCGGCGTCGCCTACGCGAACCGCCCGCAGGGTGCCACTACCGGCGCGTGGCCGGGCTATCAGGCCTTTGGCGGCTGGAAAGGTTCAGGCAGCACGGGCAAGGGAATTGGTTCATCCTATTACCTGGCCCTCTACCAACGCGAGCAGTCGCAGACGCTCGTCGAATAAAGCTGGATACCCGCTATGAATGACATTCACAACAAGACCCGCCTGCCCGGCCCGAAAGCGCGCGCCCTGATCGAGCGCGATCGCGAGGTCGTCTCACCGAGCTACGTGCGCGATTATCCGTTCGTCATGAGCCATGGACGCGGCGCTGAAGTGTGGGACGTGGACGGCAATCGCTTCGTGGATTTTGCCGCCGGAATCGCCGTGTGCTCGACGGGTCACTGCCACCCGGCCGTCGTGACGGCGATCCAGGAGGCGGCCACACGCTTTTTGCATATTTCCTCCGATTACTGGCACGAAGGTCAGGTCAAGCTCGCTGAAGTCATTCGCGAGCTCGATCCGGTGAGCGGCCCGGCAGTTTCGTTCTTCGCAAATTCCGGTGCGGAGGCGGTGGAAGCGGCTTTGAAGCTTGCACGCTACGCGACCGGGCGCTCGCGCTACATCGGCTTTCTGGGCGCCTTTCACGGGCGCACGATGGGCGCGCTTGCTTTCACTGCGAGCAAATACACCCAGCAGGCGCGCTATTTTCCGACCATGTCCGGCGTCACTCATGTGCCGTATCCCAACCCGTACCGGCCATTGTTCGCCGGTGACGATCAGGGCCGGGCGGTCGTCGCATACATCGAGCAGCTGATGGAGCGCAATGTTCCGGCCGATGAAGTCGCAGCGATCCTGGTCGAGCCGATCCAGGGCGAAGGCGGCTATATCGTGCCTCCTGAGGGTTTTCTCGCAGGGCTTCGGCAGCTATGCGATCGCCACGGCATTCTGCTGATCTTCGATGAAGTGCAGGCGGGCGTAGGGCGCACGGGAAAAATGTTCGCCTGGCAACACTCGGGCGTAAAGCCCGACATCCTGACGCTTGCGAAGGGGCTCGGGTCCGGACTTCCCATCGGCCTTGCCATAGCCCCCACGCGCATCATGCAGAAATGGACTCCCGGTTCGCACGCCAACACATTCGGCGGCAATCCGCTGTGCTGCGCGGCTGCGATCGCAACCCTCGATCTGGTGAAAAATGCTTATGCCGACAATGCGGCACGCATGGGAAAGAGGATCCTCGAGCGGCTCGCAGGGCTTGCGAAGAAATTCGATTTCATCGGCGATGTGCGCGGGCGGGGTCTCATGATCGGAGTCGAGTTCGTCAGCGATCGCGTGACGAAATCGCCTGCCAAGGCGCTAGCCACGAAAATCGTGCACCGTGCCTATCACAACGGGCTTTTGCTGCTTGAATGCGGCGCGAGCGGAATTCGCCTGATACCGCCGCTCATGATTGAGGCTGCTCGTGTCGATGAAGGCCTCGAAATGCTCGAGCTGTCGATGCAGGAAGCGCAGGCGGAGTCGCACTAGTGCGGCGCCTGCCGTGGCCGGGCACTACGGCCGCGCAGCTTCTGGCCTTGGCAGCCGCGCTCGCGTGCCTATCGGCCGCGCCGCCCACGCAGGCGCAGCGGCAACCCGTACTCAAACAGATCGACGTTCCGCACCCCTATTATTTCCGTGAGATGTACCTGCCCCAGCTGACGAGCGGTCCGAGCGCCGTTGCGTTCTCGCCCGATGGCCGCACGCTCGTGTACTCGATGCAGGGCAGTCTGTGGAAGCAGGACATCGACTCGACGCAGGCCGAGGAGCTCGTCGCAGGTCCCGGCTACGACTTCCAGCCTGACTGGTCAGCCGACGGCAGACACATTGCGTTCGTGCGCTATCGCGACGATGCGCTGGAGCTCATGGAGCTTGACACGGTCTCGGGCAAAGTGCGCGAGCTTACGCACAACCACGCGGTCAACGTCGAGCCGCACTGGTCTCCGGATGGGAAGAGAGTTGCCTGGGTGTCCACCTTCGGGGCGGGACACTTTCATGTTTTCGTTGGCGATGTGGGTACCGATGGACTCAGCGGCCACGCGGTGTGGCCCGAACGCAGAAGCAGCGTCGCACGCTACTATTACAGTCCATTCGATCACGAGATCAGTCCCACTTGGTCTCCGGACGGTCAGGAACTCATCTACGTCGGCAATCCCGAAGCTGTTTACGGCACGGGAGACATTTGGCGCCGTGGCCTCACCGCAAGCGCTGCGCCACGCGCGGTGAGGCACGAAGAGACGACGTGGAAGGCGCGGCCCGCATGGTCCCCCGATGGAAAAAGAGTTCTCTATTCGTCGTACGAGGGCCGCCAATGGCATCAATTGTGGATCACCACCGCATCCGGCGGCGGCGATCCGATTCCGCTCACATTCGGTGACTTCGATGCCACGGGTGCGCGCTGGTCGCACGACGGCTCGAAGATTGCCTTCATCTCCAATCGCACCGGGAACACGCAGATCGTACTGCAGGATGCGGTTGGCGGCGCTCAACGCAGTCTCGAAATCCGCACCCGACACTACCTGCAGCCGACCGGAGAACTGCGGCTGCGCACCCTCGATGGGCAGGGTCGACCCAAGGCCGCCCGCATCGCCATCGTGGGGTCGGACGGGCGCGCCTACGCGCCGGATGACGCCTGGATGCACGCCGACGATGGCTTCGACCGGCGCGTGAGCGCCTTCGAGACGCATTATTTTCACAGCGACGGCGATGCGCGGGTGAGGCTTCCGACCGGCACCGCATCGGTGACGGTGTGGCGCGGTCTTGAGAATCAGGTCGAGCACCGCGTCGTGCAAGTCGACTCCGGCGGCACACGCAACGTAGACGTCACGCTGCAACCGCTCGCGCTGCCCCCGAACTGGAGTGCTCAATGGCTGAGCGCCGACGTCCACGTGCACATGAATTACGCCGGCACCTACCAGAACACGCCCGCGCATCTGGTGCGCCAGGCGGATGCCGAAGATCTTGATGTCGTGTTCGCCCTCGTCGTGAACAAGGAACAACGGATTCCGGATATTGGTTATTTTTCACCGCTGCCCTCGCCAGCCTCCACCGACTCCGTGCTGCTGTCATTCGGGCAGGAATACCACACGAGCTACTGGGGTCATCTGGGCCTCCTCGGTCTCAATGATCACTATCTGATCCCCGGCTACGTCGCCTATACGAACACGGCAGCTGCGAGTCTTTATCCGACCAACGCGGCGATTGCAGATCTTGCGCACGCGCAGGGTGCACTCGTGGGTTACGTGCACCCCTTCGATGACATGCCGGACCCGTACGCACCGGCAGTGCTCACCTCCGAGTTACCGGTCGATGTCGCGCTGGGGAAAGTGGATTACTACGAGATCCTGGGCTTCAGCGAGCATCGCACCTCCGCCGCGATCTGGTATCGACTTCTCAATTGCGGTTTCCATCCCGCCGCTGCCGCCGGAACGGATGCCATGGCAAACTTCGCATCCCTGCGAGGGCCGGTGGGTATGAATCGCGTCTACGCGCTGGTTGATCCTGCCGACTCGGCCACCCCTGCTACGGACACGGCGGCAAGAACGCGACAGTGGCTTGCGGGATTGCACGCCGGACGCACACTTGCGACCAACGGGCCGCTCCTTGGCCTTACTGTTGAAGGCCGCCCACCCGGCTCGGACGTTGCTATTAGCGCGGGCGAAACCCACCTCAAATACAAAGGCTTCCTACGCTCGATCGTGTCCGTCGATCACCTTGAGATCGTGATGAACGGCAAGGTGGTGCGCACGATTCAACTGACCGGCAAGCATCTGTCCGCGGACTTTGAGGGCAAGCTTGACGTCAGCGGCAATGGCTGGCTTCTGGTGCGCGCCTGGGACGATGCGGCGCGCCCGGAAATCTTTGACATCTATCCCTATGCCACGACCAATGCCGTTTTCTTCCACACGGGCGGCGCCGCCCTGCACTGCGGCAAGGATGCGGAGTTTTTTCTGACCTGGATCGACCGGCTGGAAGCGGCGGCGGCGGCAAATACGGATTACAACACCGACGAGGAACGCGCGGCGACGCTCGCGCAAATCCGTGCCGCGCGCACCATCATAAGCAAGCGTCGATAAGCCCGGCCGCGGCGAGCTCATCGCGGTAAGTGTGCAGCGTGCGCCCGAGTCCCGCGACGATTTCGTCGATGTCTTCCGAAGTCGCAATGAGCGGCGGCGTTACCATAATCCAGTCGCCGAACTTGCCGCCGTGGCTGCGGCGGCCGTAGATCAGAAGTCCCTGCGTGCGTGCGATGGCCTGAATGCGGCCAACGACATCGAGCGATCGGGGCAGCATGGCCTTCGTCGCCGGATCGGCGACGATCTCGATGGCGTTCAGAAGCCCGAGGCCGCGAACGTCGCCGACAATTAAGGTTTGGGCTTTAAGTGCAACGAGGCTCGCGCGAAGCCTTGCGCCGAGCGTGTTCGCCCGCTCGATGAGTTTGCGGTCCACGGTTTCCTCGAGCACGGCCAGTCCGACAGCGCATGCGAGCGGATGGCCTTTGTGCGTGTGGCCGAAGTGAAATCCGCCGGCACGGACGACCACATCGACGAGTCGGTCGGGCGCGAGAAATGCGGCCAGCGGAACGTAGCCGCCGCCGATTCCTTTCGCCAGAGTCACGAGATCCGGATTGGCGCCCGGCCACCAATGCGCGGCCAGAAATTTGCCAGTTCGGCCAGCGCCGCTGATTGTTTCGTCATAGATGAGGAGCACGCCGAACTCATCGCAGATCTCGCGTATGCGGCGGTAATAGGCGAGCGGCGCATGATCCGCGCCTCCGCAGAAGCCCATGACGGGCTCGATGATGAACGCCAGCACTTCCTCTGGGCCTGCGGCCAGGATCGTACTGCGCAATGCCTCCGCGCACTGCCGGGCGTACTCGGCGGCATCCATGCCTGCAGTGGGACGGTAGCTCCACGGCGCTGGCACGTGGATGCCCGTGTGCCCTGGCGCCAAATACGCGGCGTATCCCGGGTCGGCCGACAAAGCCATCGTGGCGCGCGTGCTGCCGTGGTACGACGGGTTCCTGCTGATCACCTTGTAGCGCGCCGTCTGCCCGCTCGCGAGCGCATAGCGCCGCGCGAACTGCAGACACTTTTCCACCGCTTCCGAGCCGCTTGAAACAAAGAACGCGCGCTCGAGGCCGAGCCCCGCCTCCCGCGCGAGGCGCTCGCTCAAGCGCACATTACTCTCGCTTTCAAAGGCGCTGGGATACGCGAAGCACACGCGCGATGACTGCTCATGGATCGCGCGCAGAACACGCTCGTTGCCATGCCCGAGATTGACGGCCACGGGTCCGGAGGTCACATCAATGTAGCGGCGCCCCGCGGTGTCCCATACATATAGACCTTGCGCGCGGCTTACCCGCGGTAGCGGCGGATCGCCGGCAGATGACCAGAAGCGCTGGATGCCACCGGCACTGCGCGTCGTTGCAGGGATTTCGGACCGATCAATCACTTCGCGAACTCGGCTGGATGCGACAGGACCTATTGCGAACGATAGCACTGCGCGGCCTCAAGCTCCTCCTTGCTTCACCCACCGAGGTCTTTAAGCTTCAGCCGTTGACGGTGACGGCGGCTCCGTGCATGAATATTCAACGACGCCTCACGCCGCAGTAGCGCTGCATCAGTCCGCGCATCCGGCCGCGAGGCGCCGCACCAGCGGATCGCGCGCAAGTTGCACAGCAGCGGATACTTATGGCGCACATTGTGTCTCTACGGGAAGCCATCGCGAAGAACGTTCACGATGGCGATACCCTTGCGCTGGAGGGATTCACGCATCTCATTCCGTTCGCCGCGGGTCACGAGGTGATCCGCCAGCAGCGGCGCAATCTCTCGCTCGTGCGCATGACCCCCGATCTCATCTATGACCAGATGATCGGCATGGGGTGCGCCGCGCGGCTCACTTTCTCCTGGGGCGGAAATCCCGGGGCTGGGTCCTTGTATAGGTTCCGCGATGCGATCGAGAATGATTGGCCACACCCGTTGCAGATCGAAGAGCGCAGTCACGCCGATATTGCGAGCGCTTACGTCGCCGGAGCGGCAAATCTTCCCTTCAGCGTGATGCGCGGCTACACCGGATCAGATCTGCCCAAGTACAACGAGCGCATCCGTTTCATCACCTGTCCGTTCACGCAGGAGCGCCTCGCCGCCACACCCTCAATTCGACCGGACGTGACCGTGATTCATGCGCAGAAGGCCGACCGTCAGGGCAACGTCCTGTTATGGGGAATTCTCGGGGTACAGAAGGAAGCTGCTCTCGCCGCGCAGCGCGTGGTCGTTACAGTCGAGGAGATCGTTGATGACCTGCGTGCACCGGCCAATGCCTGCGTGCTGCCCGAGTGGCTGATCAGTGCGGTGTCTGTCGTACCGGGAGGCGCCTTCCCCTCGTATGCGCTTGGCTACTACGAACGCGACAACCGCTTCTACAAGGCATGGAACGGTATTGCCCGCGACCGCGACACATTCCTCGCCTGGATGCAGCGCCACGTTGTGCAGACGTCCGATTTCGCTGAGTTTCGCCGCACGCTTAAGAGCGGCGAACTGCAGGAACGGCACTCTTGAGCGCGGAAGCCTATTCGACGAGCGAAATGATGACCGTGGCGGCCGCGCGCCGTCTGCGTGACGGCGCCACCTGCTTCGTCGGCATCGGGCTGCCGTCGACTGCGGCCAATCTGGCACGCCTCACCCACGCGCCGCGCGTCAGTCTGATCTATGAATCCGGCACCATCGGCGCAAAGCCCTCAGTACTGCCCTTGTCGATCGGCGACGGCGAGCTCGCCACGACTGCCGACACGGTGGTGTCCACTCCGGAAATTTTCCGCTATTACCTGCAGGGCGGGCGCATCGATGTGGGTTTTCTCGGCGCCGCACAGATCGATCGCTTTGCCAATATCAATACAACGGTCATCGGCCCGTATCGCAAGCCAAAGACGCGTCTGCCTGGCGCCGGGGGTGCGCCGGAGATCGCTGCTCTCGCAGGAGAGGTGCTCATTATCATGCAGCAGACTCGTCGCTCGCTGGTGCAGAAGCTCGACTTCGTGACTTCCGCCGGCTTTCTCGACGGCGGCGATGCGCGCGAGCGCGCCGGCCTGCCGGGCAAGGGTCCCGTAGCCGTCATCACGGATCTGTGCATCTTTGAACCCGATCCGGCGACGCGCGAGTTGATGGTTGCATCGATTCATCCAGGGATCGAGCGCGCAGCGATCGAAGCGGCTACCGGCTGGCCCGTGGAGTACTCTTCGCGCGTTCAGGCCACCGATCCACCAAACGCCCAGGAGCTGAGTACGCTGCGAGAATTGCTGCTGCGCACGGCAGCCGCTCACGGATCGGGCGCAGAAAACTGATCCAACGCTGCCTTAGACGACGATCGTGCGCGCTAGCGCCGCGCCGCACGGCTGATTTTAGTCTGCACCAAGTAGACGGCGACGGTGACGACCATGAACACGAGTAACCCGAGAATTTCGTCGCGCGAGGCGAGCGCGATAAGCGCGGCCATGCTGCTAATCCCGAGGATCGTTGCCATTCCCAACCAGCGGAAGTTCAATGGCTCGCCGCTTAGGGCGACACCACCTCGCACGATCCGCCAGGTCGCCGCGCAGCCGAGAATGTAAAGTGGGGCGGTGGTGAGGGCCGACAGCACGGCAAGCTCGGTGAAAGTACCGGTTAGCGCCAGGACAATTGCGATGGCCGCGTAGCATGCAATTGCCACGTGCGGCGCGTGGCTTCGGGCGTGCACGCGCCCCAAAGATTTGGGCAGGAGCCCATCGCGTGCGAATGCAAACAAAACGCGCGGCGTGCCAAGAATATCGCTGCTCAGGAAGCCGACCATCGAAATTGCAGCGCCGGCCAACATGAGCCATCGCAGCGCCGGACTGACCTCAGCCATCGCATCGACTAGCGGCGCTTTCGACAGTGCCAGAGATGGGCCCAAGATCCCCTGCGCGACGATCTGGATTCCCAAGTACAGCAGGGTCACTGCACCCATTCCAAGCGCCAGCGCGCGCGGAATGGTGCGCTCCGGCTGCAGCACCTCGCCGCTTGCAGACAGAGCGGTTTCCATCCCCATGAATGCAAACATCGCAAGAATCACGGCGCGTCCAAGACCGGTGCCGCTGACGGCTCCGGATCGCTGGAAATTGCCTGCATGGATCGAAAAAGCGCCTACCAGGACGAAAATCAGGAGCGGCGCGATTTTCAGCATGGTGGTCGCATTGACGAGCCGTATGCCGCGCGTGACTCCGGCGATGTTCACCAGTGCGATGCCACCGATGATGCCAACGATGATCAGTGCGTGCGCGGGTGCTTTAGACGGTTCGGGCAATAGACTCGCCCCGAGGTCAGCCAGTGCCGCAGCAATCCCGCCTGAGGCCAGTACGTCCCCAAACCACAGCAATGTGCCGGCAACGTACCCGGTGAGAGGGCCGAATGCAGCTTCGATATACCCGTACGCGCCGCCGCTGCTCGGGATGCGGCTACCCCCTTCGGCGAAGCAAATCGCCACCGACCCCACTGACAGCGCACACACGAGGATGGCCAGCGGTGCGTACAGGCCGATGTTGGCGGCGAGCGCCGCCGGCACGACAAAAA